>Ga0182741_1001475_pt1 | contig 30429 bp, 22 predicted proteins | sample eDN5th37CBELigOP_FD_128874 | JGI IMG/M metagenome (GOLD analysis project Ga0182741, IMG submission 128874) | Enriched Organic Plus compost microbial communities from Emeryville, California, USA - eDNA 5th pass 37_C BE-Lig OP (version 2) (version 2) ... | reverse complement strand
CCGACGGGGAGACCGCGAGCGGGTTCGAGGGCACCGCGGTGGACGGGTTGCCCGCGGACGTGATCGGCGTGGCCCTCGATGAGTTGGGGTTGGAGCCGCACGTGGTGGTGGCCGGCGTGAACGACGCGCAGAACATCGGGCCGGTCGCCGTGGTGTCGGGGACGTTGGGGATCGTGCGCCTGGCGGTGGAGCGGGGCATCCCCGCGGTGGCGGCGAGTGCCGGGCTGGAGTTCAACGAGGATGAGTTCGGCGTCGCCGCGGACCTCGTCGCGGACTGGATCGAGGAGCACCGCGAGGAGCTGCTCGAGGGCACCCTCGACCTGGACGCGGCGATCAGCTTCAACGTGCCGACCTGTGACCGCGAGGCGATGGGGGACCTGGTCGAGGTGCCGCTCGCCGAGGAGCTCCCCGAGGGGACGAACATCTTCAAGTCCAACTGCGACCTGGCCAACCCGGACCCCAAGGACGACATCGAGGCGCTCACGTCGGGCTACCCGGCGATGACCGAGGTGCCGGTGGAGCTGGACGAGCTCGAACCCGCGGGTTGACCGGGGTATTGAGGGGTCAGCGGCGCGAGGCGATCGCGAAGGCGGCGGCGCCGACGATGAGGCCGAGTGCCGCGCCGCCGACGAGTCCCCAGGCGATGTGCACGACGTCGAGCACGCCGAGCAGCAGGCCGATGACGGCGCCGATGGCGAGGCCGTAGGCGGGGTAGAGCTGGGTGACGGCGGGGTCGCGCTCGGGGTTCGACATGGGGTGAGTCTCGCAGGCGACGGGGTGGCCGACGGTGACTGAGAACCGTCAGTCCCAGGTGTGACCCCGGTGGTGGGCTGCGCTAGAGTCTCCGCTCGCCCCGCTCCCGAGCGGGGTCCACGTCGGAGTGGCGGAATTGGCAGACGCGCTAGCTTGAGGGGCTAGTGCCCGCAAGGGCGTGGGGGTTCAAGTCCCCCCTCCGACACCACAGAGTGGGAATCCTTCCACCAGGACGCGGCACCCCAGCAAGCCCCGCTTCGCGGCTCGTGCCAACCGCAGCGGCTGACAACAGCGCCGCAACGCGGCTGCGGGTCGTGTCCGACCTCGACGCGCTCGAGGCCCCCTCCGCGTCGGACCGCTCGGCTCCGCGCGCCTCGATCGACTCGGGGAGAGCGCTGTCGCGGGCCGCGCGGGCGCCGATCGAAGATCTCCGGACTGACAGACCACCGCCAGTTCTTCCGCCCCGCCCGCCCTGTCGCCGCCGTGTCCGGCCCGGCGCCCCTCGCCGGCACCCGGGGCCTGCTGCCCAACGCCGCGACCCGTGAGCTGAGCGGGGCGACCCCGCCCGCGGTGCGCCGCATCGACGACAAGGGCCGCATCTACCACCCGCCGCTGGCGGAGCTGCCCGGGTGGACCCCCGGCACGGACTGCACTGTGGCCGTCGAGGACGACTTCCTCCATGTCCGGCCAACCGCCGGAGGCGGTGTCGACCTCGGCCGCTTCGACGGCACGCGGCTGCGCGTGCCGCCGGCGCGCCTGCAGGCCATCGGCGTCGCGCCCGGTGAGGACGTCGCGCTCTTCGCTGATCCTGGCACCGCCACCGTCACCGTGGCTGCCGGTGCGCACCTCACCGACGCCTTCTGGGCGATCGGGGAGCTCGAGGCGCTGCGCAACCAGCTGTCCCAGGTGACCGCCGAGCGCGACGCCGCGGTCGCGGACGCCGAGTCGGCCCAGACCCGCGTCGAGGTGCTCACCGAGCTGCTCGGCGCCATGAAGTCCCCCGAGATGACACGGCCAGCTGTGCCCGTCGGCCGCTGAGATCGGCACCCCACAGAGAGGAACCTCCATGACCACCACCCGGCCCACCACTACCGCAGCCGAGATCGACCCGAAGGTCGCCGGCGCGCTCACCGCCATCGAGATGCTCGCTGCGTCGGTCGGCCTCAGCCTCGTGAGGTGCTGGAGCGGTGCAGTCCAATCTTCTTCGGCAGCGATGGCTCTGTCGTCGTTGGCGATCACCCGGTGGCATCGGCTCGCAGGATTGGTCGCGACGACCGTCCCCCCCCCGCTGGTCGCCGGATTCCCTCGCCTCCGGCGACCAGCTGATCCGCGCGTTCCAAGGGACGCTGGACACCAGTTCGCCAAGATTTGTGAAGCCGAGGTGCTGGCGGTGCCGGCAGTGGTCGCATCCCTGCACGCCCCAGAAGGGCCTGAAGGCTCCTACCGCGGGCACTCGTCGTTACCACGCCTGCGAGTCTGGCCTTTGCGAAGGGGCGGGCAGTGGCACACGAGACTGCGGTTCACTAAGAGTGCATCCGCGGGAACTACGGTGCTGTCGTGGCCCGTCACGACTGACACGGTAAAGGGACGAAGGGCCGCGACCCGGCCCGGTGGGGAGGGACCAGCGAGTTGACGACGGCGACCACGGCAGAGGAGACCATCAGACTCGTACTCGGCGTTGCCCGCCTCGGCGAAGTCGACCTCGCGGGATGGTGGGGTTCCCATGGCCTCGACCGAGCGGGCCGCTTCGTCCTCTCCCGCTCGTTCCGCCGGACATGGCGTGCCGCGGCGCTCGAACTGGACATCGAAGCCGCCACGCGGCGCCACCGCGACGCTACCGGCGGCAGAACCACGGCACTTCACCTGTTCTCCGACGAGCTCCCCTTCCGTCAATGGGCAAGAGCGTGGCTCGCCGAGCAGAAGACCATTCCCAAGCCGAACCCGCTGTTCGACGAGCTCGCTGGCTGGGACCTGACCTCGGGGCGCGAACAGCTGGCGACCTGGTCCGGAGAGCAAGTCCCCACCACCGAGGTGGTCGGGGACGGGCTGCGCGTCGGATCGTTCCACCGGGGTGAGCTCGACGACCCCGATGCGCTCGCCGTCGCGGCTCGGCAGCTCGCTGGCGCCTACCTCACGATCGACGGCCCCTTCCGGGCGCCCTACTTCGATCTCCGCTGATGACGCTGCACATGACCCGACCCCTGACCTCGAACATCCAGAAGGGCGGTGCGCTGCTTGACGACTGCCGGAGGGTGGTGGAGGCCTGGGACCCTGTCCGCACGCCGGAGCAGAACCTTTCTCGCATCGCCGAGGAGAACCTCCTCGGAAAGGCATCACGCAGCCGGACTGACGACGTCCTCTCGCGGATCATCGGGCCCCGTCTCGTGCAGCCGGGCCCGCACGTCATCCCCGCCCTCCGAGGACTGCTGGACGAGCCCAGATCCTTCGTCGAGGCCTGCTACTACGAAGCCGCCCGTGATGATGATCTACTTGCGGCGTTCGCCGAGGAGCGGCTCTGGTCGTGGTTCCAGGAGGGCCGCCTTGGCGTCGCGGTGAGTGACGTGACCGAGTGGCTTGCAGCGCTCGCAGATGCCGATCGCGTACCCGAGTGGTCTGAGACGGTCCGAACCAAGACCGCTCGCGGACTCCTGGCAGCGCTGCGGGACTTCGGCGTCCTTCGCGGCGGCGCACGGAAGGAGATCGCGCCGCCCTCCATGACCCCGCGGGGATTCGCGTACGTTGCCTGGCGAGAGCACGAACAGGGCGCATCGTCCCGAGGTCTGGCCACCAGTCCCGTGTGGCGTCGCTGGCTGCTCGATGCTGACCGTGTACTCGACTTGTTCGGCCAGGCGACCCGCTTGGGGGTCCTGCAGTTCTCGTCGGCCGGTTCGGCCGTACGGATCGACTGGCTGGCGACGTCGCTGGGGGAGGTGACCGGTGCCGCTGCGTGACGAGCTGCTCGGGGTCGGCGAGCGGATCGTCGCCCACTTCGACGCCGGCGGCGAGCCGCCGTTCGTGATCTACCAGTACCTGCCGGACCAGGAGTGGGCGGTCCGGCGGGATGCCGGTGAGCTCCGTCGGTGGCTCGCGGCAGAACCCCGGGGCATCGGCTGCGCATCGGTCTCCTTGGCGGCGTTGTTCTGGCAAGCGCTGGAGGATTCCGGCTTCCTCGAGGAGCTGTTCGCTCAGGAGCGCGACGCCGCCGGCGACCCCGATGTGCTTCGCGACGTCTACGCCGCGGTCGGCGAGATCCTGCGCGAGCCGCCGACGTTTCCCGACCGAGTCATCTCGGCCGTCGCCGATTGCGATGAGCGCACGGCCGTACTCCTCTACCGCGCCGGCGCCCTGTACCCCGCCTATCGCACGTCCACGCTGCTCGACGACCTGCGCGGCCGGCTCTCCAGGCCGGTCACGCTCCTGTACCCGGGCCGCCTGGTGGGGGAGTACGGGTTGAGCTTCATGGACCGCACCGAACCCGCCTACGGCTACCGGGCGTTGATCGTCCCCAGGGAGGTCCCGGCATGAAGATCGCCGAGCTGTTCCGGCGCGACATCCACCGAACCATCGAGGAGGTCGTCAAGGTCGACCTCGCCGACGACGCGGTCATCGCCACCGAGCTCGACGAGTACGTGGCCACCGACCACATCCTCGAGGAGTTCGAGAAGGTCCTCGACGCCTACCAGGAGACGATCCACGCGCCCAACGAGTCCTGCACCATCTGGGTCTCGGGCTTCTTCGGCTCCGGCAAGTCGTCCTGGGCGAAGACGCTCGGCTACCTCCTGTGGAACCCCACGATCGACGGCCGACCCGCCATCGACCGGTTCTTCGAGCGCACCGACGCGCCCCGCCTGCGTGCACTGCTGAACACGATCCACGCCCAAGCCCCGACGCTCACCGTGCTGCTCAACCTGGCGACCGGCTCCAACGTGGTCGCACGCGAGGGAGAGAGCGTCGTGCTACCCGTCTACCGGGCCCTGCTCGACCGGCTCGGCTACTCGCGCAACTTCCTCCTCGCGGAGCTCGAGTTCGTTCTCGAAGGCGACGGCCGACTCCAAGCGTTCGAGGACCGCTTCGTCGAAGCGACCGGAAAGAAGTGGAACGACCGGCGCTTCACCAGCCTCGCCAAGAACGAAGCCAGCCGGGCCCTGCACCTGCTCGACCCCGACACCTTCCCGCAACCCGACTCGTGGGCCAAGACCGCGACGGAACCCGAGATCGACGCCGACTGGTTCGTCACCCGGGCACTCGAGTTGCTCGACCGCCGCGGCGACGGTGCCACCCGGCTCACCTTCGTGATCGACGAAGCCGGCCAGTACGTCGCCCGCTCCGTCCAGCGCATGCTCGACCTCCAGGGCCTCGCCGAGGCATGCCAGAAGAAGACGGGCCGGATCTGGCTCGCAGTGACCTCCCAGGAGCGGTTGAACGACGTCGTCGACAGCCTCGAGTCCAAACAGGTCGAGCTCGCCCGAGCTCAGGCCCGGTTCCCCCACCGTGTCGACCTGCTGCCCTCGGACATCGACGAGGTCACCGGCAAACGTGTCCTCGACAAGACCGACGCCGGCCAACAGGCCGTCCGCGACATCGTCGCCAAGCACCGCAACAAGCTGGCCGCCAACACCCGCCTGGCTTCCCCCACTCGCGCCAACGACCCCGGGGAAGATGAGATCGTCCGCCTGTACCCACTCGTCCCTTACCAGATCCAGCTGCTCATCGACGCCGTCTCTGCCCGCCGCACCCAGGGCGGCGCGTCGCCGACCGTGGGCGGCTCGAACCGGACGCTGATCAAGCACGCCCAGCAACTCATCACCCACCCCCAACACGGACTCGGAACCGCTGACGTCGGGGCGCTCGTCACGCTCGACCGCAGCTACGACCTCCTCGAAGAGCTCATCCCCACGTCCTGGCGCTCCGAGGTCGACCAGGTGGCCGACCACTACGGCCCTGACAGCCTCGAAGCCAAGGTGATGAAGGTCGTGGCCCTGTGCGTCGAGGTCCCGGCGCTGCCACTCACCGTCTCCAACATCGCCGTCCTGCTCCACCCAGCAGTCGACGCGGAAAGCATTCATGACGAGGTGTCGGCGGTCCTGGGCCGTCTGGTCGGCGACGACCGGCTCCGTGAGTCAGATGACGGGTACAAGCTCCAGTCCCCCGAGCAGAAGGACTGGGAACAAGCTCGACGCGCGATCGGCCTCACCCAGGGCCCATCGATGCGCCTACGTCGGCTGCTCCTCAAGCAAGCGCTCACCGGCCTCTCCGTCGCTCGAGGCCGCACCTTCAAGGTTGAGGTCACCGTCGACGGCGAGACGATCGTCGCCGGCGACCTGCCGCTCCACCTCGACGAAGCCGACACGGCGCGTCGCGACGACCTGCGAGCGGCATCGCGCGAGACCGCCAACGAGAACCGCATCACCTGGGTCTACGAGGTGTCACCCGACACGTGGGAGGCGCTCGTCGAGCTGCACCGCAGCCGCACCATGATCGAGCGGCGAGACACCCCGAACAAGACGCCCGCCGAGGTCGAGCTGCTCGGCGAGGAGCGAGCCCGCGAAGCCCGCCACGAGCGCACCGCCCTCCAGCGCCTCGGCCGTGACCTCGCAGCCGGACAAGCGATCTTCCGCGGCCGTCTCGACGACGTCGACGGTGACGATCTCCGCTCGACCGCACAGGCGCTCGTCGCCGACCGAGTCGAGGAGATCTACCCCCAGCTCGACCGGTTCACCGCCAACCTCCGTCGAGAGGACGTGCTCCACGTCCTCCGAACCACCGACCTCGGTACCGTCCACGAGTCCCTCCGCGATGGCGGCATCAACCTCGTGCGCGTGTCGCCAACCGGCCACGAGATCGTCACCGACGCCGACCCACTCGCCGCCCTCGTCGCCGAGATCCGCTCCCGGGCCTCCTACGGCCAGGAACCGACCGGCGATTACTTGGAACGCCACTTCGCGGATCCGCCCTACGGCGCCTCAGTCGAAGTTGTGCAAGCCCTCTGTGCAGCAGCGCTGCGCGCTGGGCTCGTCGAGGTGATCCACCAAGGCCAACCCATACGGAACCCGGCGGATGCTCGACTGGACCAGGTCTTCGGCGCACTCCCACGGTTCCGTGCCGCCGGCTTCCGTCCTCCTGCAGACACCGACGTCTCCCTCGACAAGCGGGTCGACCTCGCAGAGAAGCTCGAACACGCCGGGCACCTGCCCTCCGGGCACTCCACCGACGCACTGGCCGCCACGGTCCGCGACACCTTCTTGCCCGCACGCGAGGCCACGATCCGGGTGACCTCGGCCCTCACCGGCCTCGGCATCGCCGCACCGGACGCGGTGACCCGCACGGCCACCATCCTCGACCGGCTCACCAGTGACGACGACGTCGACGTGGTCACCACCGCGCACGACACCTGGGCCGACCTCGTCCCCGGACGATCTGCCGTCGAACGCCTCGACCAGTTGTTGCAGACCAACCTGGACGACCTCCGCGACGCTCAGCGAGCGGCCCGACGACCCGGCGACGATCTCCCGTCCGACCTGGCCGAACAGCACGCGGAGCTGTGCGATCTTCTCGCTGCGGGTGACCTCGACGCCCACGCGGCTCGGATCATTGCCATCAGCCGACGCATCGCCGAGGCACGGAAGGAAGCGGTGGAAGCGGCGGCGGGGCGCCTCAACTCCACGCTCGACGAGCTGCGAGCCCGACTGCGCGCCGAGTTCAGCGACGTTGACGAAGCAGCCCTCGCCGAGGCGCTCCGACCCCTCGACGCCCTCGTCGCGCCCGACGACCTCTCCGGCATCGACGCCACCGCACTCGAGAACCGCATCGACAGCGCGCACGCCCGCGCTCGCCACGCCGAAGAGCAGCTCGCCGAGCTGCGTGCCGCGGGCCAGCTCGCGTGGGTGCGAGTGAGCGAGCTCGTGACCGACGCCATCACCGACGAGACCGAGATCGAACCCGTGCTCGAGCGCATCCGCGAAGCCATCGCCGCCGAGCTCGCACAGGACAAGCATGTGAGGCTCCAGTGAGTGCCGCCCTCGATGCCGGTCAACGCACCTCGCTCGAACGACTGGTCACCACGGCTCGTCGCCTCCTCGAAGACGACCTCCTCGAACGGGCCTCGGGCCGTTACGGCATCGACCCCGACGGCACCATCGCCGACGAGGACGCCCTCCACCTCGACCCCACCGCCCTCGCCCAGCGACGGGAGCTCGTCGACGTCGTCCACCACCTCCGCAGCGAAGGCGTCGACGCCCCCGGGGCGGTCAGCCGCCTGCTCCGCGAAGCGACGTTCACCCACCTGAACCGCCTCGTGGCCATTCGCATCGCCGAGGCGCTTTCCCTCCTGCCGCCGTCGATCGCCGCCGGGCGGTCCTCACAGGGCTTCCGCGACGTCCTCGAGCTCGTCCCCTCCCTCGCCGACGACGACACCGGCGGCTATTGGACCTACCTCTCCCTCTGCGGTGACGAGCTCGCCGGTGACGTCCCCACCCTGTTCGACCCCCGCAACCCGCTGCTCGCCCTGGCCCCGAGCCCCAGCGCCCTCGACGACGTCGTCGAGCTCCTCGCTGCGCCCGATGCCGCCGATCTCTGGCTCGCACCCGACTGCCTCGGCTGGGTGTACCAGTTCTTCAACCGGGCCGACGAGCGCAAGGTCATCCACGACGCTGGGGCGCCACGCAACTCTCGCGAGCTCGCCATCGCCAACCAGTTCTTCACACCGCGCTACGTCGTGGATCTGCTGGTGCAGAACACACTTGGCCGACGGCTGCTCGAAGCGGACCCCGACTCGCGGCTACGCGACGACCTTCCACTTCTCATCAACCCGCCCACCGGCCAGGGGGCCCCTCTCGAGCTTCCCGACGTCCGCATACTCGATCCCGCCGTCGGGTCAGGGCACTACCTCCTGGCCGCGTACGACGTCCTCGAGCGTGCGTGGTCGCACGCCGGGGTCTCAGCCGCTGAGGCTGCGCCAGCGATCGTCTCGTCACTCTGGGGCATCGACATCGATCCGCGATGCGTGCAGGTCGCTGCGGCCGCCATCATCTTCCGGGCGCGGCGATCACGGCCTGACGGGGAGCTCCCTCGGCCCAACATCATCTGTGCCCGAGCGCTGCCGGAGGCCGCCACCGGGCTCGACGCGGTGCTCGCGGGGCTCTCTGGGCCCCAGCGCGCTCTCGTCGAGGCGCTGACGGAAGCGCTCAGCGACGCTCCGGTGCTGGGGCCGTTGCTCAAGGTGGAAGAACGTCTCGATGCGGGTGTTCGGGCAGCGGCATTCGGAGTCGCCGTCGAAGACGGCACGCTGGCAGATGCACTTCCGGCTGAGTCGATCGAGGCAGTCGAAAAGGCAGTGGTCGATGCGGTTCAGCGAGTCGCTGATGCGGCGACGTCCACCGCTGCCCAACGTCTTGTCGGGGCCGAGGCCGACGATGCGGTTCGCTTCGTGCTCGCTCTCCAGCAGCGGTACACGGCAGTGGTAATGAACCCCCCGTTCGGCTCACCGGTCGCCTCGACCAAGCCCTACCTCAAGGCGTCCTACCCTTGGATCCCGTCGACCAGCGACCTGTTCGCCATCTTCGTCGGCCGAGGACTCGAGCTGTGCGATGCCCACGGCTACCTCGGCGCCATCACCTCCCGAGTCGGGATGTTCCTCACATCTTTCGACCACTGGCGTCGGGAGATCCTCCTGGGCCATGACCTGCCGCTTCTGGCGGACCTCGGCGAAGGCGTCATGGAACAGGCCATGGTCGAGTCGGCGGCCTATGTGCTGGCGCGTAGACGTTCCAGACCCCGGGCACAGTCAGTGTTCATCCGTGCCGTAACTTCGCGGGATCGTGCAGAGGTGATCGAGCGCGCTGTCCGTCGGTTCAACGTTGGGGAAACGGACCCGGATGTGTTCACCCCGGATCTGGCCCGTCTCGGAAAGCTGGACGGCAGTCCCATGGCGTACTGGGTCGACCCCGGGTCGCTCGACCCCCTGCGAAACCATCCTTCCTTTGAGCCCGGTGAAGGTGTGGTGCGCCAAGGCCTGGCGACTGGAGATGACTTCCGGTTCGTTCGAGCGTGGTGGGAGGTAGCTCCAAACCGCCTCACTCGACCACCCTCCTCGGCCGGCGGCGCCGACGAACGACAACAGCTCTCTACCGGGGCACGCTGGGCCCCGATCGTCAAAAGCGGCTCGTCACAACCCTGGTTCTCTCCAGTGTTGCTGGTCGTCGACTGGGAACACGACGGCGAACGCCTGAAGAACTTCGTTGATGGACGGGGCAAGCTGCGCTCCAGACCCCAGAACACGGACGTGTACTTCCAGCCCGGGTTCAGCTGGACGCTTCGGTCGCCGCGGCTTGTTCCGTACGTCGTGCCGCCCGGGTGCATCCCAAGCGTCAGCCGTTACCAAGCCTTCCCGAAGGGGGACCCGATCGCTGCGGTGGGAGTGATTGCCAGCAACATCGCCAGCGCGTTCGGCCGCTTCTACGGGGAGAAGTTCCTGTGGCCGAAGTTCCTCGTCGACAACGTAAAGACCCTTCCAGTGCCGCCGATCGACGAGGAGCTCGGGGCGGCGCTCGCGCGACGCGTCCGCGAGGGAGTCGATGAGCGCCGTGCCGTGTACAAGCACCTTGAGCCCTACCGGGAGTTCACCCTCCCCGTCGAGGATGTCGGCAGCTTGAAGTGGGAGCCCGGGTCCTTGCTCGGGGGCGACCTTGAAGCCCGAGTGGCTGCCGCGTACGGGCTCACGCCCGAACAAGCCACACAGCTCGAGCTGGACATGCGAGAAGCGCTCCAAGCACTAGGGATGCTCGAGTCGGAGGTGGAAGCTGAGGACGAGGATCTCGGTCCGATTCCGCCCTGGGAGGAACGTCTGCTCTCCTACCTCGTGGGCCTCAGCTTCGGGCGGTGGGATGCCCGCATCGCACTCGATCCAGCGCTGGCGCCGGCGCTACCGGATCCGTTCGATCCTCTGCCGGCCAACCCGCCCGGAATGCTCGTGGATGAAGAGGGGCGACCGGCCCCAGCCGCGCCGCCGGGCTACCCACTGGAGCTTCCGGCCGAGTCCATCCTCGTTGACCAGGCAGGGCACCCGTGGGACATCGAACGTCGCGTCGTTCAGGCGTCGGAACTGCTCGACACTGACGCGGAGGAGCGCTGCGAGTCCGCAGCCCGCGCGCTGGGCCGGAAGTCCCTGCGCCAGTACCTGCAGAAGCAGTTCTTCAAGGACCACCTACGCACCTACAGCAAGGGCCGACGGAAGGCTCCGATCTACTGGCCGCTCTACGTGCCGTCGGGCGCGTGGGGCCTGTGGGTCTACGCCCCGGCGCTCCGTAGGGAGACGCTGTTCGCGATCGCCCGCTACGCCGGCGAACGGCTCGATCAGGCCGAGGCCGAGATCCGCCGACTTGCCCGCGAACGCGATGCCGGCGGCGCTGGTCGCTCCGATCGCGCCGTTGCCGACGCGCTTGACGCCGAAGAGTCGCTTGCGGAAGAGCTCCGCCGGTTCCGTGATGAGGCCGAGCGCATCGCAGGTCTCGGATGGGAGCCGGACCTGGACGACGGCATCATCCTGTGCGCTGCGCCCCTAGCCGATCTGTTCCCCGCGTGGAAGGACGCAGCGAAGGCACGTGATGAGTTGAAAGCCGGCAAGTACGACTGGGCCACCGTGGCCAAGTGGGCGGACCAGCTGTGAGCACGCTGCGCGACCACCTCACGGCCGAACTCGCCAAGAAGGTGCAGGCCCACGGTCTCGTCATCTGGGACGACACAGCAGGGGAGTACGAGGGCCATGCCGCCGGACTCGTTCCCGACGGCGTTCGCTTCGAGGCCTTCCAGGGCAGCTGGTACGAGTTGCGGCAGCGACTGGAGGACTCGCTCGGTGGCGAGGCCCCACCGGAGCTGGTGGTCTACGGGCCCGGCGCCCCACCAGACGATCCGCTCGCTGAGGTGCGGGCTGCCGGTGCGAGATTCACTCTGAAGCTGGCCACGCTCGTGAAGCAGGCGCTCAAGGGGCAGCTCACCGATGCCCGCATCAAGGAGATCGGCCGGAAGGCCAGCACGCTGGCCGAAGCGGAGGCGGCGATCGCCGGCGACGGCGACACTGACGTTCGGCTCATCTCGCTTCTCGGCACCACCGACGCGGTTCGGATGCTCACGATGGTCCTCACCGGAGAAGCAGACGAGCGGCTTGACGCCGCAGACGCCTGGCCTTCGGTCGCGGCGGTCTGCCAGGACACCGTGGGTGCCGCGGTCGATGTCGAGCATGGTTCCCTCGCTGACGATCTCTTCCGCCACCTGCTGCTGACTGAGGTCGCCGGCGCGGTCGGGGGGGTCCCCGACGCCCTCAGCAGTCTGTGGACCAGGCCGACCGCCGCGCAGCAACGGGCGGCTGCTGAGGTGCTCGACCTGCTCCGTTCGACCCCCGGCGGCATGCGGCGGTACCTGGAACTGGCAGGCCGAGCTGACGAGCAGCTGTCACTCGAAGACGCCATCGGCTGGGAACACGGGCTCGAGGGCATCGTCGGCACCGAGGCGATCGAACAGGTGCTCTTCTTGCACGCCGTCGACTCGCTGAACGCGGGCGACAGCGCCCCGGCGCGTGCGATCGCTGATGCCCGACTCACCACGAGCCCCTGGGCGACGGACCCCGTCGGGCCGTGGGGAGCACGGTGGCGCGCGGTGCAGGCCATCGCCGACCTCCAGCATCAGCTCGCGGCAGCGCCGGTCCCCCCCAGCGCCGCGGTCGATCTCGGCTGGTACGTCGAGCGAGGGTGGAAGGTCGACCGTGCGCACCGACGTCTTGAGCTCGCACGTACCGAGCTCGGAGTGTTTGGCGAGCTCGAAGCGGCACTCACCGCTGCACGGTCCGCCTATGACGCGTGGCTCGACGAGTTGCTCACCCGCTTCACAGATTCGCTGGGAGACGGCGCGCTGGATCCCGGCGACCTCGTCCGCCAAGCGGAGATCCACCAGCGGTTCGTCGCCGCCGGCGCTGGGCGAAAGACGGCCTACGTCTGGGTCGATGCGCTTCGCTACGAGCTCGGTGTCGAGCTCGCGGAGGCGTTGCGCCCGGTCGCCGAGGAGGTCCACCTCGAACCGGCCGTCGCTGCGGCGCCGACGATCACGCCGGTCGGCATGGCCAACCTGTTGCCCGACGCTGCATCGAGCCTTCGCGTTGGCCTTGAGGGCGACCAGATCGTGGTCACGGTCGGCAACACGGCGGTGAAGGACGTGCCCGCGCGGCGCGATCTCTTGCGTGCGCGCCACGGTCAGGTCGCCGACTTCGACCTGAACGACGCGGCGCAGAAGGGGGAGAAGGCGCTCGCCAAGGCAATCGGCGGCGCCGATCTGGTGCTCCTGCGCTCCCAGGAGGTCGATGCCGCCGGCGAGTCGGGACTGCTGTCGGTCGCCTGGTCCCACTTCGACACCGTCATCAACCTTCTAGCCAGCGTCGTCGCCCGCCTCGCCCAAGCGGGCGTTGAACGAGTGGTGATCTCCGCTGATCACGGCTTCATCGCCCTGGGACAGGATCTTGGCGCGAACCGTGTCGTCGACGCCCCTGCAGGCGCAACGGGCACCACGAAGCGGCGGGTGTTCGTCGGCAGAGGTGGTGTTCCCAACCCCGCCACGGTCCGGGTGTCGCTCGCCGCATGCGGGGTCGCAAGCGATCTCGACATCGTGGTTCCACGGGGCCTCGCCGTGTTCAGGGCCGGCGGCGGACGCCAGTTCTTCCACGGCGGCCTCTCGCCGCAGGAGCTCGTCGTCCCCGTCATCGTCGTCGAGCTCGCCAAGGCGCCCGAGCCCCAGAAGCTCGACCTCAGCATCCAGGTCGCTGGGGGACGCATCACCACCGGCGTCTTCGCTGCGACCATCTCGATGACTGAGAACCTGCTGTTCGGAGAGCTGGTCGTGCGGGTGGTCGCCAGCGACGCGTCCGGACGCCCAGTGGCTCGCGTCGTTTCCGGTGATCGGCTCGACCCCGACACCGGCACGGTCACGGTCTCCAGCGGCGACCCGAGCGTGCTCACGTTCCAGGTGACCGCGAACCTCGACGCGGGATCTGAGGTCGCGCTGGAGCTGTTCGACGCCCGCAGTGGGCGGAAGGTTGCCACATCTACCGCGACTGTCGCCGCACCGATCACCGTGGAGGACAGCCTTGACTGAGCCGGCCTTGGACGAGCTCGACCGGGTCGTCAACGAGATCTTTGCTGGCCGCGTCGTGCGAAAGGACCTGGTCCGCCAGGTCAAGGTCGGCTCCAACGTGCCCAACTACGTGCTCGAGTTCCTTCTCGGCAAGTACTGCGCCTCGGACGACCCGGCGGCCATCGCAGCCGGCCTGGAGGTCGTCAACCAGACGTTGCGAGACAACTTCATCCGGCCCGACGAGTCAGAGCTTGCCAAGGCCCGGATCAAGCAGCGGGGCCAGTACCGGCTCATCGACAAGGTCGATGTGCGACTCGTCGCCAGCGAGGACAAGTTCTGGGCGCACCTGCAGAACTTCAACGACAAGCACGTCCACATCCCTGAGGACCTCGTCTACAAGTACGACCGGCTCCTGCAGGGCGGCGCCTGGTGCCAGCTCGACCTGCTCTACAACGCCGCCGACGACGAAGCCCAGAAGCGACCCTTCTACATAAGGGGGCTGAAGCCCATCCAGGTCGCAGCTTTCGACTTCGACGAGTTCGTCGAGGGGCGAAGGGAGCTCAGCCGGGATGCCTGGCTCGACCTCGTGATGCGCACGATCGGTCTCGAGGCCAGCGAGTACGACCTACGCGGCAAGCTGCTGGCCGTGCTGCGTCTCGTGCCCATGGCCGAGCGCAACTACAACCTCATCGAGCTCGGCCCGTGGGGCACCGGCAAGAGCTTCGTGTACCGGGAGTCCAACCCGAACGCCATCCTGATCTCCGGCGGCAAGGTCACCGTCGCCCAGCTCTTCGTGAACATGTCGAGCGGCCGCGTGGGACTACTCGGCACGTGGGATGTCGTCACCTTCGACGAGGTTGCCGGGCTCCAGATGTCGGAGTCGACGGTGGTCAACATGCTCAAGGACTACATGGAGTCCGGCTCCTTCGCCCGAGGCAAGGAAGAGGTCCCGGCCGAAGCCTCGGTCGTGATGGTCGGCAACACCAGCAAGCCCCACACCGAGCTGGTCCGTACCGCCCACCTGTTCGCCGACCTGCCCCCTGCGATGGTCGACCCCGCGTTCCTCGACCGGCTCCACTACTACCTGCCCGGTTGGGAGGCACCGAAGCTCGAAACCCGCCTGTTCACGAACCACTTCGGGTTCGTCTCCGACTACTTCGCCGAGGCGATGCGCCAGCTCCGCAAGCACAGCTTCGTGCGCGCCATCGACGACGAGTTCGCCTTCGGTGCGCACCTCTCGGCTCGCGACGAGAAGGCCGTGCGCAAGACCGTGTCAGGTCTGCTCAAGATCCTCCATCCGCATGGAGAGTGGACCCGAGGCGAGCTACGTGAGTACCTCGAGTTCGCGATGGAGGGCCGCCGGCGGGTGAAGGAGCAGCTCAAGAAGCTCGCCGCCCACGACTACGCCAAGACCGCCTTCAGCTACATCGAGCGCGACACCGGCCACGAGTACTGGGTCGAGGTGCCCGAGCAGCCGGAAGATCTCGAGGCCGCCCTCGACGCCGAAGCAGAGGAGGCCGGCGCCGAGACTGCACCACCCGTTCCGGCCAGGGCTTCCACCGCTGACCTGATTGCCGCCGGCGAGAGCAAGCACGTCGAGTTCAAACAGACCGGTCGGGTCAACCTCCACACCAGACAGCGCGACCCGGTCATGGAGCAGATGGTCGTCAAGTCCGTCGCCGGCTTCATGAACGCCGAGGGCGGCACCTTGCTCATCGGCGTCAGCGATGCCGGCGAGATCTCGGGCATCGAGATCGACTACAAGACGCTCGGCAAGAAGCAGGACCAGGACGGCTTCGCGCTGTGGCTGAACCAGCTCCTCGACAACCTGCTCGGCCCGACCGCAGCTTCCGGCGTCCGCCTCTCCTTCGAGACACACCCAGGTGGCACGGTGTGCCGGGTCGACGTCGCACCGAGCAGCGGTCCGACCTTCGTGCGCGGCGGCAAGGGTGAGGCCGACCTGTACGTTCGGCTCAACAACGCCACGCGCCTCCTCAACACCGCCGAAGCGCTCGAGTACGTCCGCACCCGCTGGCAGTGACGCGGTGCCATACGATCGCCGCGACCAGCTCCGAGTGCTGTCCTATCCACGCACCCGGTCGCGGGCGGCGCTGACGTGAGCGTCGACGCCGAGGCGAACCTCCGCCGCTACCTCGAGGAGCGCCACGACCCGTCCGCTCGGTACGCCTCGTTCGACTACTGCTTCAACTACTTCCGGTCCCACTACGAAGCCGGCCAAGCCGAATCCCTTGCTGATCGGGACTTCATGCAGATGTCGTGTCTGCAGCTGGGCTTCTATCTCGCCAGCTGGGGGATGTTCCGCGGGTCCACCACCCTGCTGACCCGCAGCGCCCACTGCTTCAGGCCCGTGATCGAAGCGATCGTTGCTGCTCCGGCGCTGGCCTGGGAGGCCGACGTGGCGGACTACGACAGCGAGACGGTGACAGAGCTAATCCGCATCGGTCGTGACCTCGGTCGAGTGCTCCCCGGAGGACACTCCGACACGCTCGTCACCAAGACGATGCTCGGTGTGTTCGGTTGCGTCCCGGCCTTTGACACCTACTTCCGCCGGGGGATCGGAACCTCGGGGTTCCGGCCCGCCGGCATGCGCAAGGTCCACGACTACTGGCAGCGGAACTCAGAACTGATCGAGCGCCACCGGGTTCGCACCCTCGACTTCGACAGCGGTGGCCACACAGCACGGCGGTACACGCAGGCCAAGGTGATCGACATGATCTTCTTCATCGAGGGAGCGAACCGCTCCATGTGACCCCCAGAGAAGGGTGCGGGGTGGACGGCGTCAGTGGGGCCACGGACGCCCGGTGAGTGGTCTCGTCACTCGCGCCATGGCGGCCTCAGGCTGTTCACGTCCCGCCCAGCGGTCGACCGCCCCCACGGGAGTCCGTTGACGCGCCCGGCGACGCCGCTGCGAGCCGAACGCCCCGTCTGTGCAGGGGTTGGTCTCCGATGTGCGTCACACCTCGGCCCTAGGTTGCAGCGCAACGAACGCGGAAGGACCTGAACGTTGGACAACCCGGTGGGCAACTTCGACCTCCACAAGCTCAGCGCGTACGAACGCACGGCCTGGGATGAGGTCCAGCGCTGGCGACTGGACCAGGCGAGACGTCGGAGTCGCGTCCCTGCACCAGTTCGAGATCGGGCACGGCAGCTCGGCCAGGGTGCAGCGAACGTATGGAAGCACGCGCCTGGCGGCGCTGTCATCGATGAGATCGCAGACAAGGTGCTCGCCGGCGGGTACGACGCGCTGACCGACGCGGTCGCCGCGTCCCTGCGCAGGGACCGGATCCTGCAGGCGGCCCGCGACGCGGGCGGCTCCGTTGAGGAGCTCGCCGACCTGCGGACCCTCAACCTCCGGGTCATCGACGAGATCCTCCCGAGCCTGAACCTGCGGTACGCGGCCACGTCGGCCGCGACGGGTGCGGGCTCCGGTTTCGTCGCAGGTGGAGGTACGGCGGCGGTCATGGGTACCGCCGGGGTGGCCGCCGCGCCTGGAGGGCTGGCTGTGGCCGGGGCCCTGGCCGGCGACATCATCGCGACGATCGCGCTCGCTGCCCGTGTCGTGACGCACTACGCGGGCTACTACGGCTACGACACCCGCAAGGAGGGGGAGAAGGCCGTGCTGCTCGCCGTCGTCGGCGTCGGTGTTGCCGGCGAGGGAGCCGCGAAGCAGGCTGCGATGCTGCACGTCCGACAGGTGGCGATGATGGTCGCGCGACGGGCGACCTGGCGTGAGCTCGGCGAGGAGGCCATCGTGAAGCTCATCCAGGGCCTATTCGCGAAGCTCAGCGCGACGCTGACGAAACGGAAGCTCGCCCAGGCGCTTCCGGTCGCCGGGATCGCAGCGGGAGCGGGTCTGAACTACGCCCTCATGCGCAAGGTCGGGACCGCGGCGTCGTTCATGTACCGCGAGCGCTTCCTCATCGACAAGTACGGGCTCGACTCGGCCCACCCGTCGCCGGACCTTGCAGACCTGATCGGGCTCGAGGTCTCCGAAGGCGCCGTGCTCGACGAGGAACCACGCGACGAGCTGCGCGCGTAGCGCCGGGCAACGGCTCCGCCTTCGCCGAACGTGGCGGAAGGTGCTCGGGGGTCTGCACCGGGAGGCGGTCGGGGTGTTCTAGGACTCGCGAGCCTGCTTTGCCGACGACGCTCGCGTCTTGTGGGCTCGGCGTTCGGCGTTGATCGCCTTAGCGAGTCGGTGAAGCTCCTCTGCTGAAGTGTCGTACACCATCGCCAGTGCCCGCTCCAGCAGTGCAGCACCCTCGAGCACATCCTTCAGGGGGAGTTCACCGTGGCTGCCGTCGTTCCCGATCCATTTCACAGCCTCCAGGACCGTAGCGACGTCCGGTCGCTTCGCGGCAAGGCGTTTGATCCGTTCGTGAGCTGAGCTGCCGTTGCGAGGCACGTCGAGGTGGGTGAGCAGGTGCTCGACGGCGGCTCGAAGGCGGTTGGCTGCGCACGATGCATCTGCCCAGATCACCAGCGCCGCCGAGTGGATCGCGCGCTTCACGTCATCCGGGGTGTCGGTCGGAGCCGCGACGAGTCGCAGCGGCGGATCGCAGAAGGTCACCCGGTAGAAGGTGTCGTAGTCCCCGTGCCAGTGGCCGCGTTCGTCGACGTCGGCGTCAACCTTCATGCGCCCCGTCACCAACCCCACAGAGCGGCAGTCGGGGTTCATGCACTCGGCTTCGCTGGTGAAGTACCCGCGGATCCACTCAGGGTCCCAGTCTGGGTGGTCACGGTAGCGGGCGGAGGCATCGATCTCGGTCGGGCGGCTGACCCGCAGCGCACCCGTGGCACAGGAGCCGCAGGGCAGCTGCGGCCAACTTCCCTGCGGGAACCACGACCCGAGAGGCAGCAGCGGCAGGTCAATGGGCATGGTGGCGAGCATACGGCGAGCCCCAGCCCTCGACGGCGGAGGGCGTTCCCGGTGCCCTTCGTGGAGGACCGGCCCGTCATCGCCAGGACGACGCACGGTTGCGAGCGCGCCTGGAGTCGGTACTCTTCGGTCACCAACCCACGACGAAGGGAACGGCCATGTCCGACGATCCCGCCGCTCGTGGAAGGATTCCCACAGAGGCGGGTCCTCGTCCCCCCTCCGACACGAACCGCAATGGAGTTGAGCGGGGGCTCAGGGGTCGACGATCTCGAAGCCGACGTTCTGCACGGACGTGTTGTAGTTGAGGTCCATCGACCCGACGCTGAAGGTGTACGGCCCTGCAGCGAGCTCAGCCACTCCGGGGCACGTGAACACGAACTCCTGCTGGGTCGGCGAGAGCTGCTGGGGAGGACCGGCCTGGCAGTCCCACTTGCGCAGGTGGGTGTTGGAGTAGCCCAGGAAAATGTAGGCGGGATCCGTGCGCAGGTGATCGTCGGAGATGTGCACCGTAACCGTGAACGGCTGAGCACCACCTTCCGCGTGCCGTCGAGCGCGACGTCGGGTATCTCGCACGGGATCTCGACCTCGACCAGCGTCTGCGGGTCGTGCTTCGGATCGAGCGCCGGGAGGTCACAGAACCGGTGCTGTTGTCCGTTGGGCGCGGCGTGCAGCCCTTCGGGGTCTACCAGGTGACCTTGAAGGTGAACCGGTCGCCAGGCACGAAGCCCCCGTACGAGCTGAGGAGGGTCACGTCCGCGCACTCGCCGGCCTCCAGCGCCCGGTTCGACTCGAGGTGCGTGTCCACGGTGAAGGTCGGCTCGGGGAAGTACGCGTCGAGGAGAGTGGCGTCGTCTCCCGACCTCGTCGACTCGATGCGGACCGTGAGCCGCGTGCGGTCAGTCGCGCCCGGGCTGTGCACGTCCACGGCGACCGGACCTCCGGCGAGCGAGCACACTCGAACCTTCGCCACGTGGCGCCCGATCCCCGAGATCGGGTCAACGACGGGTGTGGACGCGCCGTGGTACGGGGAGCTCAATGCCAGCGGCCAACCTGGCAACGACGGGCCGGCCGGGTTGGGCACGCACCCCGCGAGCGCCAACGCCACGAGCGCGGCGCTCACCCCGGACACGACGACACGACGAACACCCATGGTCCCCCCCGGTCCAATGCTTGGTTGCACCACCCAGTGCAACGGGCGCGATCGCGTTCGTCAATCGGTTCTCGGGTTGACCCGCAAGACGGTCGCGAAATGTTCGCCGATCGCGTCGCCGCGTTCAGCCGTTCGGGTCGCCTTCGGTGTCGATCATCCAGTTGACGCCGTAGCGGTCGAGGAACGAGCCGAAGCCCTTGGAGAAGAACGTCGGCTCGAACTCCATGAAGACCTGGCCGCCCTCGGAGAGCGCCTCGAACACCCGCTTCCCCTCGTCCGCGTCGGGCGCGGCGTAGGTGACGGCGACACCCACCTTGGGGGCGCCGTCACCGGTCGGGTCGTCCGAGCCCATGAGGAAGCCGCCGCGCAGCGCGATCGAGGCGTGCATCACGTGGTCCGGCTCGCCGCCGGGCATCGCGTCCTCCCCGGCCGGCAGGTCGGCGTTCGTCAGGATCTGCAGCTCGCCGCCGAGGATCTCGTGGTACCAGCGGAACGCCTCAGCGCACTTGCCGTCGCTGAAGAAGACGTAGGGGTGGAAGCTCATGGGGATCTCCGATCGTGGGCTCGCGAATGAGACGGTACGGGTGCCGAGAACTCATCGGAGCCGGGACGTGGCACAGCACTCGCCACGTGAGCCTCGTCGCGTCGGAACCTGCGCTGGGGAGATCGGCAGGGTCAGGCGGTGACCACTCGGCGGCCGAACGGCCAGAGCGCGAGGACGCTGAGCTTGAACGCCTGGATGCCGAACGGGATCCCGATGATCGTGACGCAGAGCAGCAGCCCTGCGGCGAGGTGGGCGAGGAACAGTTCCCAACCGAACAACACCAGCCAGAGGACGTTGAAGCCCACCTCGAGGCAGCCGCCCTCAGGTGCGCGCTGGACGTCGCGTCCGAACGGCCACAGTGAGAACTGGGCGAGCTTGAACGCCTGGATCCCGAACGGGATCCCGATGATCGTGATGCACAGCACCAGGCCCGCGAGTGCGTAGCCGAGGGCCAACCAGATGCCGGCGAGGATGAACCAGAGGATGTTGCCGATCGTGCGCACCTGGACCCCCGTCCATCTCGCGTCGGAGCCACGGAGCGTACCGACCGCCCTGAGCGCTGACGCGGTGCGCCGAGTCCGAGCGGGGTGAACGCTGCGCCGGGGCTGGCGTGTCGGTGCCCTCGCCCGCTACTCGCCCCGATCGACGACGAACACGTCGCGCAGGGGACTGGTGTCCTCCGGCACGAGGTTCGCCGCGTGCGACGTGAAGGCGACGTGGCGTCCATCGGCACTGATGGCCGCGAAGGACGAGTGGCCCGATCCCTGGGCACCGTCGTGGGCGAGCGACACGCGCTCGGTGACGCCGGTGACCTGGTCGTGGATGAACACGTCGAAGCTGTCGTTGGTGTCGCCGGGCACGAGGTTCGACGCGAGCGAGCTGAACGCCACGTAGCGCCCGTCCGCGCTGAACGCAGGGCTGTCGACCCCGCTGCTGCCGGCCCTGCCGTTGGCGGCGACCGACATCTCGATGGTGCTCCCCGTGGTCCTGTCGTGCACGAACACGTCCCAGGCCCCCAGGGGGTGACCTTCGATCGTGTTCAACGCGAGCGAGCCGTACCCGACGTAGCGTCCGTCGCCGCTGATCGACGGGTAGTACGCATCGTGGGCGAGCTCCGACCCGTCGGGAGCGAACGACACCCGGGTCGTGTCGCCGGTGACCCGGTCGTGGACGAAGACGTCGAGGGTCCCGTTGGTGTCGCCGGGCACGAGGTTCGACGCGAGCGAGCTGAACGCCACGTAGCGCCCGTCCGCGTTGATCGCCGTGTACAGCGAGGTGGAGTCGCCCTCGGTGCCGTCCGACGCGACGGACACCCGTGTGGTGGTGCCCGTGTCGCGATCGTGGACGAACACGTCCGCCAGCTCGTTGGTGTCGTCGTCGACCAGGTTGGCGGCCCACGATGTGAACGCGACGTAGCGGCCGTCGGCGCTGATCGCCGGGTGCTGCGAGGTGGCCTCGCCTTCGGTGCCGTCGGACGCGACGGACACCCGTGTGGTGGTGCCCGTGTCGCGATCGTGGACGAGCACGTCCGTCGCGCCGTTGGTGTCGTCGGGGACCAGGTTGGCGGCACTCGAGGTGAACGCGACGTACCGGCCGTCGGCGCTGATCGCGGGCGTCCGCGAATCGTCGTCGCCTTCGGTGCCGTCCGACGCGACGGACACCCGCGTGGTGGTGCCCGTGTCGCGATCGTGGACGAACACGTCGGATCTCCGGTTCGAGTCGTCGGGCACGAAGTTCGTCGCGTGTGACGAGAAGGCGACGTAGCGTCCGTCGGCGCTGAGGGAAGGGCTCGCCGATTCCCAGTCGCCTTCGGTGCCGTCGGAGCCGACCGACACCCGGGTGATCAGGACCTTCCTCGGCGGAGGGTCGGGCGGGACGCACCCCAGCGTGAGCGCTGCGAGCGCAGCCCCTGCGACCCCGAGGACCAGCCAGCTCCTCATCCGACCCCTCCCTCTGCGACGTCACCAGCCACAGCCCGGGCCCAACGTACCGCTCTGGCTCCGGACACGGCCCCGAAAACGCTCGACCGGTGGCCATGCGACTCGGTTCGCTCCCGGAGACCTGCGGCCGGCCAGGGAGTAGTGTCCAAAGGCGCGGGCGCCCGTGGAGGGTCGGGTACCGACGCCGAGGAGAGCGATGGCGACCGTGGTCGTGTCGGTGCTGTTCACCGACCTCGTCGGATCCACCGACCTGTCGTCCCGCTTGGGAGCGGACCGCAGCGACCGCGTGCGCATCGACCACTTCACGGCGCTCCGGCGCGCGCTCGACCACCACGGCGGGCACGAGGTGAAGAACGTCGGCGACGGGATCATGGCCGTGTTCGGCTCCGTCGGCGAGTCCCTCGACGCGGCCGTCGCGATGCAGAAGGCGATCGCCCGGCACGGTTCGGTCGAGCTGCCCGATGGCACGGCGGCGCCGCTCGCGATGCGCGTCGGGCTCGCGGTCGGCGACTGCGTCGAGGAGGACGGCGACTACTTCGGCGAGCCCGTCGTCCTCGCCGCACGGCTGTGCGCCGCGGCAGTGGGAGGCCAGATCCTCGTGAGCGAGACCGTTCGGGGGCTCGCACCCCGCGGGCGACACGAGCTGGTGCACATCGGGCCGGTGTCGCTGAAGGGCCTGCCCGAAGCGGTCGACGCGTCGGAGGTCACGTGGATCCCCGACGACGGACCGGTCGTGGCACCCCTGCAGGACCGCCTGGTGCTGCCGGACCCCGTCGCGTTCGTCGGCCGCGCCGCCGAGCGCGAGACCCTGCGCGCCGCGTACCGCGCTGCGGCGGCGCAGGGCTGCCGCGTCGTGCTCGTCTCCGGCGAGGCGGGCCAGGGCAAGACCCGCCTGTCGATCGAGGCGGCGCGCGAGGCCGCCCAGGGTGGGGCGATGGCGCTCTACGGCCGTTGCGACCCGGAGGTCGCCGTGCCGTACCGGCCCTGGGTCGAGATGTTGGAGCACTGGGCGGTGCACGCCACCGACGACGACCTCGACGCCCTCGACCCCCGCCACCTCGCGGAGCTCACCCGGCTCGTCCCCGCGCTCCGCGGGAAGCGCCCGGTCGGCGCCACCCTCGATGGCTGGGCCCCCTCCGAGCCGTCACCGACCGGCGAAACCGCCGCCGGGGACCAGTACGTCCTGTTCGGGGCGGTCGCCGGTGCGCTGGCCGCGGTGTCCGAGGCACGGCCGGTGGTGTTGGTCCTCGACGACCTCCACTGGGCCGACCGTGGCACCCTCCAGCTCCTCCGCCACGTCGCGATCACCTCACCGCGGGCACACCTACTGATCGTTGGCACCTACCGCGACACCGACGTCGACCGCCGCCATGCCGTCACGGACCTGGTCACCTCGCTGCACCGCGACGCGGAGCTGCTGCGCGTCGAGCTGGCCGGGCTCTCCGACGACGCCGTGCTCGCCTACGTCGACCACGCGCTCGCCGAAGCGGAGGGCCGAGGGGGCGCCGACAGCCCGTGGTCCGACCCGACCACCCGCGCGGGCGCGGTAGCCCTCGCCCGGGCGCTCGCTGACGAGACCGGCGGCAACCCCTTCTTCGTCGGCGAGCTCCTCCGCCACCTGCTCGAGTCGGGCACGCTCGGCGACGACCCCGACCAGGGGTGGGTGCTGCGTGAGGACCTCGCGGAGTCGGACCTGCCCAACGGGGTGCGCGAGGTGGTCGCCGCTCGGGTCCGACGGCTCGGCGACCGCGCCGACGAGACGCTCGCCGCGGCGTCGGTGCTCGGCCGCGACTTCGACCTCGCCACGCTCGCGTCGGTGCTCGACGAGGACGTGGACGAGGTGTACGGCTGGATCGAGCCGGCGGTCGCCGCCCAGCTCGTCGTCGAGCTCGACGCCACCGGTGACCGGCTGAGCTTCGTGCACGCCATCGTGCAGCACAGCCTCTACCGGGGGATGACCGCGGGTCGGCGGGCGAGGCTGCACCGGCGCGCGGCCGAGGTCCTGGAGCACTCCGCCGGCGCGGACCAGCGTCGGTGCGTCGAGGAGGTGGCGCACCACCTCTTCGCCGGACTGCGGCGCGCCGAGCTCGACCGGGCCGTCCCGGCCGCCGAGCGTGCGGCGGAGTGCGCGCTCGCGTCGTCCGCCCCCGACCAGGCCGAGCGGTGGTTCCGCCGCGCCCTCGACGTGGTGGAGGCGGGGGAGCCGCCCGACGAGGCGCGGCGGGGACGGCTGCTGGTGCGCCTCGGCGAGGCAGAGCGGGACGCCGGCACCCCCGCGTTCCGGGAGCACCTGTTGGAGGCCGCGGCCATCGCCCGTGAGCTCGACGACGACGAGCTGCTCGTCGACGCGGCGATCGCCAACCACCGCGGCATCGCGGCGAGCAGCGTCAGCGCGGTCGACCACGAACGTGTCGCCGTCCTCGAGTCCGCGCTGGACGCCGTCGGGCCCGAGGACCGCCTCCAGCGGGCGCTGGTCCTCGGCGGCCTCGCCGGCGAGCTGATCTTCAGCGGCGAGCAGCGCCGCTTCGACCTCGCGGAGGAGGCCGTCGAGGTCGCCCGGCGCACCGGCGACCCGCAGACGCTGGTGCTCGCCCTCCACCGCGCCGCCGCCGTCGCGGATGTGCCCCGGTGGTACGGACAGCGGCACCGCTGGGTGGAGGAGGCGATGGGGCTCACCTCGGGGCAGGGAGATCCCATGGGCCGGTTCCTCACGCTCACCGGGGCGATCCGCGACGAGATGACACTGGGCCACGTCGACGCGGCGGAGCGCGCCGCCGCCGAGGCGCAGTCGATTGCGACGGAGATCGGGCGTCCGATGATGCTGTGGCACATCAGGTACCTGCGTTCGACCTTGACGCTCGTCCGAGGTGACCTGGTCGGGGCCGAGGAGCTCGCCGAGTCCGCGCTGAGGGTCGCGGTCGAGTCGGGTCAGCCCGACTCGCTGCTGACGTTCGGCGCGCAGCTGATGCAGGTCCGTTGGCACCAGGGCCGTACCGGAGAACTGGTCGATCTCCTCGTGGACAGCGTCGAGGAGCATCCGGACATGTCGGCGCTCGCCACCGCGCTCGCCTACGTCCAGTCCGTCGCGGGGGATCGGGCGGCGGGGGCGGCGCTGCTCGCGCAGCTCAGGGCGGGCGGGTTCAGGTTCCGCGAGGACTGGAACTGGGGCATCACGTGCGGGCTCGCTGCCCAGACCGCGCACGAGCTGCACGACGCCGAGTCGGCCCGCCTCCTGATCGACATCCTGGCGCCGTACCGGCACCTGATCCTCGCCACCAGCGGCGCGTGCCTGCCCGCCGTCACGCACTACCTGGGGCTGATCACCGCGACGCTCGGGCGGCCCGACGAGGCAGAGGCGCTGCTCGACGACGCGCTCGCGCGGCACCAGGCGATGCGGTCGCCGTTCCTCACGGCGCTGACCGAGCTGGAGCTCGCTCGGCTCGTCGCCACGCACGATCCGCAGCGTGCGTCGGCGTTGTCCGCGGAGGTGCGGGCCACCGCAGAGAAGTACGGGTTCGAGGGGCTCCGCGTCGCTGCGTCGTCAGGGCCTGGGTGATGCCGCGTGACCCGGTAGCTGCGGGCACCTCGGGGCTCCGTCCGAACCGTGGGTGGTTGCCGTCGCCCAGCGACGACAACCACCCAACGAACACGGCGGTCGACCGGGGGTACGCGTTCGTGTGGGCGGCCCTCCGGGGGGAAGGCCGCCCACACTCAGCTGGGATCCGCCGACCTCACTCCGGCTGTGCGGCGCTGGGATCGAGGCAGGTCCACGCGTCGATCGGAACCGGGAAGCCGAAGTCCACGAGACGGGCTGCGTTCGCGACCGGCAGCCCGAGGTCGTCGCAGATCTGCACGGCTTCCGTGCCGTCCGCGGCACGCACGACGGCAAAGGTCTCGTCGAGCGGATCACCCGAGCAGGTGCCGTCGGTGCTCGCATAGCCGATGCCGTTGCCGGCCACGTTGGCGATGCCGCTGAACACGAAGTCCCCGGGGATGACCGGGCCGTCGTCGAGCGAGCTGTCGTAGCAGCCCGGAGCGAGCCACGGCGTCACCGGGTCCGGTTCCGCTGGCGGTGGCGTGCAGGCTCCGAGTGCGAGTGCGCTCGCGGCGACACCCAGCGCCACCAGTCTCCGTACACCGAATCTGCGGTTGAACTGATCCATGAGACTTCCCTCCTCCGCATGACAAGCGTCACACCGATTCTGTTCGGCTCTTGACACTTCGGTCAACGGGGAGTTTCGAGGTGTGGCGACCGAGGTTCGGGTGGTTGCCGTCGCCCAGCGACGACAACCACCCAGGGTTCGCCTCAGCCCTGGGGCGCATCGTGGGGCAGGCGTCGAGGCTCGTCCCGTCAGGCCACCGCGGCAGCGAAGGCGGCATAGAGGTCACCTGGCAGCGGCACGTCGAGTTCCCAGGTGATGGCCATCGGCTTCTCGCCGACATGGCCCCGATACGTCGCCGGCCCGAGGAACCAGAACGCACGGTCGTCCGCCCGCAAGCGGCAGAAGAGGAGGATGGCGCGCCCGTCGCGCTCGTGATTGCGGTACCGCAGACCGGTTGGGCTGTCCTCACGGGTGCTCGACTGGCTCTCCCAGTGGATCAGCGTCCGACTGATCGCGTAGTCGCGGTAGCGGGTCGTGGGGGAGAAGGCGCCACTGCTCTTGTCGAGCGTGAACGCGAAGATCTCGGCGTTCGCCTCCTTGGCCTCGTACACCCCGCTTTGCCACGGGGCGACCTTGGCCCGGTCACCGGTCAACCCCATGGCCGCGAGGATCTCGATCCTGCTGTATCGGGCATGGATCTGGAGTGGCGCGTCGGGGTGGGTGCCGAGCGGCTCGTGCACGTGGTCGATCCGTTCGTCGAGCACATCCAGCAACTCGACCAGTTCCGCCATCACCTGTGGATGGGACCAGACGAGATCCACCGCGTCCTGCAGCGACACCTCGTTGGTGATCGCACGGTCGGCGAGCGATGCGACGAGCATGTGCAGGAGGCGCCGAGACCGCTCCGCCAACGCGCTGACCACCGGGACCTCGCCGGTGAGGAAGCGTCGATAGGTGCTGATTCGTTCGGTGTCGTCGAGGTGGAGGAGGCGCCCGATCGCCCGCCGGAGGACCCGTTCGTGCGGTCCTGCAGGCAACACCGGCTCGCCGGCGTCCTCGAGCAGGTCCGACCAGGTCTTCGAGTTGGCGTACACATCCTCGAGGTCGAGTCCGGATTCCTCGAGGTACTCGGCGAGACCCAGGTCCGGGCGCGCTCGGCGCAGGGAACGCAGTTCGTCGACCTTCGCCGGCCAGCGTGAGGGAATCGCCTCCCGGATGCTGCGCAGCACGATCTCGGCTGCCTGCTCGTCGAGCTGCATGTTGCAGCCGGCGGGCAGGAACGGGAACTGCATCTGCACCGCTCGTTCCAGATCACGCCGCGTGCCTCCGAGGAGTGCGCGGTAGCGGCGGTCGAAGCGGAACTCCTTTCGGTGCGTGCCGACGAAGTCCAACACGGTGCAGTGCGCCTTGCCCTTCGCCTTGCGAAGCCCTCGTCCGAGCTGCTGCAGGAACAGGACGGGGCTCTCCGTCGGGCGCAGCATCAGCACGGTGTCGACGTCCGGGAGGTCGACACCCTCGTTGAAGAGGTCGACGGAGAACACGACCTTCACCGCGCCCTTGGCGAGGTCACGCAGAGCTGCCTCGCGCTCCTCCCGCGGGCTGTCACCCCACACCGCGACCGAAGGGATCCCGTGGCGGTCGAAGTGTCGGGCCATGAACCGTGCGTGCGCGATGCTCACGCAGAACCCGAGCGCTCGCATCGACCCGACGTCGACATGTCGGTCGACCTGCTGGACCACCAGGCGCGCCCACGCGTCGGAGCTCGTGTAGAGGTTGCTCAGGGCCTCCACCTCGTACCCGCCGTTTCGTCGCCACGGGATGTGGGTGAGGTCGAGCCCGTCGTGGATCCCGAAGTAGAGGAACGGCGCGAGGTACTGCTGGTCGATCGCGTCCCACAGGCGGAGCTCTGCGGCGATCCGGTCGTCGAACCAGTGGAGGATCGGCAAGCCGTCACTGCGTTCGGGCGTCGCGGTCAGGCCCAACAGCTCGACCGGCTGGAGGTGGTCGAGCACTCTCCGGTACGAGTCCGCCGCCGCGTGGTGGAACTCGTCGACGATCACGACGTCGAAGTGATCGGGCGCCAACGCGTCGACGCCTGCCGCGTTGAGGCTCTGGATCGACGCGAACACGTGCTCGAAACGTGTGGGCCGGGCGCCGCCGACCCACTTCTCCCCGAAGGAAGGGTCTCTGAGCGCGTACCGAAAGGTCGCGAGGCTCTGATCGAGGATCTCCTCGCGGTGCGCGACGAACAGCAGCCGCGACCGATCTAGCTGCTCACGCAATCGGCAGTAGTCGAGCGCCGCCATGACCGTCTTGCCGGTGCCGGTCGCGGCGACCAGCAGGTTGCGGTGATGGCCGCGTCGTCGGGACAACTCCACCTGCTCCAACAGCCGGTCCTGGAAGGGAAGTGGACGCAGCTCGATGGGACTGAGGATGACCTTGGGACCAGGGTCGACCCGATCCGCGCGGCGCAGCTGCGCTTCGAACTGCTCGCGGTCGTAGGGGAGGTAGTCACCGCTCGACCAGTAGCTGTCGAAGACCGCGCTGAACTTGGCGATGACGTCAGGGTTTCGGGCCGCGGACGCCCGGACGTTCCATTCGACTCCGGTGACCTGCGCCGAGTGGGTCAGGTTCGATGAGCCCACATAGGCGGTGGAGAACCCGGAGCGCCGGTGGAACACCCAGGCTTTCGCATGCAGGCGCGTCGTGCTCAGGTCGTACGAGACGCGAACGTCCGCGCCGATGTCCACGAGCTGCTCGAGCGCGGTCTGCTCGGTCGAGCCCGTGTAGGTGGTGGTCAGGACACGCAGTGCCGGTAGCCCGTCATGGGCCTGCCCGCCCTTGTCGTTGCAGTGTCGCTGGAGCGCTTCGAGCAGCGGAGCGATCCCACTGCGGCGGATGAACGCCATCACGACGTCGATGCGGTCACTCGACTCGATCTCGGACCGAAGCTGGTTCCACAGATTGGGTTCGCCCGGTGCGTTCGTCAGGAGCGTCGTGTCCAGCAGCGGGATCAGCGGCTGGCCGATCGGTCGAGGTGAGCCGTCAGGCCGACGTCCGAGGATCGCGTGCAGCACCGTTGCAGGATCCACCGGTGCGGCCGATGGGTCGACGCTGAGCATCTCGCCGAGCCGGTGGAGCAGGCTCCGGGCGACCTCGATGCCGACTCGGGCTCGATCGTGCTCGTCGACATCGGAGAGTGCTCGTTCGATCTCGCGGCTCAGGTGCCACGCGATCCGGTCGGGCGCCTCCGCAGGGTGCAGCTTCCGTTGCTCGGTCGGGAGGATGTCGGCGAGCGCGTCGAGTCGTTCCTTGAGTCCCTCGGTGACGAGCACTTCGTAGAGCCCGGGCGCCAGCTCCTCCACGGCCCGAGAAGCTAGGAGCTCACGTCCGTCGGGGCCGGGATCTGCCGGCCACCCGGGACGAACGGGTGAGGGGCGTGGGTCGGACTCAGGCGCTGGTGGCGGCGTGGTCGACCCACGGCCCGTTGCCGCCGATGCGGTGGACGTCGACCGCGACCGTGAGCGCCGTCGGCGAGGTGCGCAGGTTCAGCGGGTGGTCGGCCCGACCCGCGTACACGCGGCACAGCTCGTCGCACAGCGCACGGTCGGCCGGGCCGAGCACCTTCGCCTCGCCGTAGATCACCAGGTGCTGCTGGGTGCCCGCGGAGTTGCGGGCCTCGTCCTCGATGGAGAGCACCACGCGCGGGTCACGCCGGATGTTGCGGACCTTCGCCGTGGCCTCCTCGGTGCAGAACAGCACTTGTTCGTCCCGCACCCCGCACCAGACCACCGACACCTGCGGGGTGGAGTTGACCCGGTTCGGTGGACGGGTCGGGTGTTTCGGTCAGGCAGCTGAGTGCTGGGTGTTCTCGTAGTCGATGGGGCTGAGGTAGTCGAGAGCGGAGTGCCTCCTTCTCGTGTTGT
>Ga0182741_1001473_pt1 | contig 30460 bp, 23 predicted proteins | sample eDN5th37CBELigOP_FD_128874 | JGI IMG/M metagenome (GOLD analysis project Ga0182741, IMG submission 128874) | Enriched Organic Plus compost microbial communities from Emeryville, California, USA - eDNA 5th pass 37_C BE-Lig OP (version 2) (version 2) ... | reverse complement strand
CCTTCAGCAGCGGCACCTGGAACCAGCGTTCGAACACAATGAACAGGAAGACCGGCGCACCGACCGCGATCGGCAGCGCGCGCCGAATGGAATAGCGGCCCTGCAGCGTCATCTTGGCGAGCAAATAGATTGCCGTCGTCACGTAGAGACCGAGGAACAAGGCGATCGGCACGAACAGAAAGACGGGGATCACGAAGGCGGCGAGGCGGCTGCCCTGAACGCGGGTCAGGAAGACCTCGCCGGTGCCGCGGTGGCGGACGAAGGCCTGCACCATGGCGCCGATGCTGGCGACGACAACGATGAGGCCGATCCAGAACGGGAAATAGCCCGGCTCTGGGCCCGCATCGCCCCAGCCAATGCTGTGTTCGCTGGCACCAATCATGGTCGTGGCGCCAAGCGCTGCCGTCGCTACCGCGGTCGCCACTTCCATCGTGAAACGGGAAACCAGTGTCGCGTCTTCGCGCATGTCCGTCTCCGCTCCCCGGCGAAGCAGTGCGTTCCCGCCATGTCGGGACCGCCGCTATTGCTCCGCCCGTCTTTGTTCTTAGCCGCCCGCCCGGACGGCGCAAATCAGTTCAGTGCCGCAGCGGCCTCGGACTTTTGCGCCGAGGCTGCGCCCATCCGGGCTGCCAGCAGCAAGGCTTCGCGTGTGGCACCGATATTGGCGATGCCGCGCCCGGCGATGTCGTACGCGGTGCCGTGGGCCGGCGTGCAGATTGGGAATGGGAAACCACCGAGCAAGGTAACGCCGCGATCGAAGCCGATCAGCTTCATCGCGATCTGACCCTGATCGTGGTACATGGTGAGCACCGCATCGAAGGCGCCGGTTTTTGCGCGCAGGAAGACCGTGTCCGAGGGGTAGGGACCTTCGCAAAGAATGCCGCGTGCGCGCCCTTCGTCGACTGCAGGGCCGATCACCTCAATCTCTTCGCGGCCGAAATTGCCGCCGTCACCGGCATGGGGATTGAGCCCCGCCACGGCGATACGCGGTGTCGCGAAGCCGGCCTGACGCATGGAACGATCCGTCAGGGTCAGACTGCGCAGGATTCGCTCTCGGGTGATGAGGGGCGCAACGCCGGACAGCGGCACGTGCGAGGTGACGCGCGCGTTCCACAGTCCCTCGAGCACGTTGAACTCGCTCGCGGCCTCGTCGATGCCCAACGCCTCCTGGCAGAAACCGATCTCGTCGTCGTAGCCGGGGTTTGCGAGCCGCATCGCCTGCTTGTTGAACGGCGTGAAGGCGACAGCGTCAGCCTTGCCGGCTTTGGCGAAAGCCAGTGCCGCCCGGAAATTCGCGCTGGCGAAAGCGCCGCCGACTTTGGAAACAACACCGGTCTGCACCGTGTCGGGATCGAGCGAGTGCGCATCGACGAAGACGGATGCGCCGCGCTGCACCTGAGAGGAATCGTTGACGCTGGGAACGGCCACTTCGACGCCGGCGATCTTGGCGCCTCGGTCCAGCACGCGGCGATCGCCAAAGACGACGAAATCGGCCGCGTCACGCACCTCGCGCAGCGTTAGTGCCTTGGCAGTGAGTTCGGGGCTGATCCCGGCGGGATCTCCCATGGCAAGGGCGATCACGGGCCGATGTGACGGCATACCATTTCTCCGGTCCTCGCGGGGGACGCTAGCACCGCGGTCGGAATGCAAGCAAGAACTGTATGCAGCATTTTGTGTGCGGCACACGATTGACGCTCAAAGACACGGCCGGCATTCTTCGGCAAGAGCCGGCCCAGCAGCCGAGAGGGAAAGTCAGGCGTCATGGCGGAAACGTTTGTCGAGGTGCCGCCGGCTGCGCCGCCGATCCTGCGGCGAACGCTTCATGAAGAGGTGACAAATCGGGTCCGGGACATGATCACCGAGGGGCAGCTTGCACCCGGCACTCGCATCAATGAGGGCCTGGTCGGCAAGCAACTCGGCGTATCGCGGACCCCGCTGCGAGAAGCCCTGAAGACGCTGGCCAGCGAAGGCCTGATCGAGATCGTGCCGGCACGGGGAGCCGTGGTGCGCGCGTTCAGCCGGGCCGACATCGCCGACATGCTGGAAGCGCTGAAGGCGCTCGAGCAGACCGCGGCGCGGTTCGCATGCGCCCGGGCGTCGGACGAAGACGTCGCCGGCCTGCAGGCGCTGCACCGGCGGATGATGGAACTGTATGCCGAACGACGGCGGCTGGAATATTTCAAGCTGAACCAGGAAATCCATTCGGGCCTGATGCGGATCGGCGGCAACGCCACGCTCGCGTGGGCGCACGAAGCAATCCAGGCGCGGATGAAGCGGATCCGTTTCACCGGAGCGGATTCTGCCGAGAAGTGGGCGGCCGCGGCGGCCGAGCACGAGGAGATGATGGCGGCGCTGGAGGCGCGTGACGGCGAGCGGCTGGCGCGCGCCGTGGCCGTCCATATGGACGAGACCTGGCACCGGGTGGCGCGGACATTGCCGGATTAAGGCTTCCACCGACGACGCATTGCGACGGCAGCGCTCGCACTGGTATGATGTGTATCCAGCTGCAGCGGCTCTCGTGCCGGGCAATCTCGTTTGCGTAGAGCCAATGGAAGCCATTACCCGCCGGAAGCTTTCGCACGAAGTTCTCGACAGACTGATCGCGGCGATCCAGTCGGGCGAATACGCGCCCGGTTCGCAATTGCCTTCGGAACGCGAGTTCATGATCCGGTTCGGTGTCGGCCGGCCGGCGATCCGCGAGGCCTTGCAAACCCTACAGCAGATGGGGCTGATCCGGATTGCGCACGGCGAGCGCGCGCGGGTGATCCTGCCGACGCCGCAAACGGTGATCGACCAGATTTCCGGCGCGATGGTTCAGCTCCTGGCCAGCAATCCGCGCGGTCTCGACGATCTGAAGGAAGCGCGCCTGTTTTTCGAAACCGGCCTGGCGCGGGTCGCGACGGTCCGCGCCACGCGCGAGAATCTCGAGGAACTGCGCCTTGCCCTGGTCGCGTGCCAGGAGGCGCGGGGCGATGCCAGTCGCTTCGTTGCCGCAGACATGGCGTTCCACCGCCAGATCGCGGCCATGTCCGGCAACTTGATGATCGCGGCCGTCAGCCAGGGGCTGCTCGACTGGCTGTCGCGGTTCCGGCGCGAATGGGTGTCGGCGCGCGGCGCCGAACGGCTCACGCTCGAGGAGCACGATCGGATTTACAAAGCGATCGCCGCGGGCGATGCCGAGGCGGCGGCGAAGGCGATGTCCGACCATCTCACCCGCGCCAATGCGCTCTATTCGGTGCTGGCGGCCGACGCGCAGAACGCGTGACCGTCGCGCCGTCCACAGGCCTTGTCGCTCCCCGTTAACTGGTATAATGAGCGTAACAGTGCGAATGAGATCGGCTTAAGCCGACACAGGGACGCGAAACGCTTGGCGCACAGGGCTTGGCGGCTGACGAAGCCGGCCGGCGAGGGAGGGGACAGGCGCGCGAGGCGCGCCATCGCGACAATGTGGCCGTCATCATCGGCATCCTGCCGTCGCCTAGATCGAACACCCAGCAACAATCAGGACTATGCGTCGTGAGCGAACCGCTCCGCATTGAGGCGGACTATCTGATCGAAACCGCGTTCGACCCGCGCCACGCCGCGGAGGCGATGGCCGGCGAGCAGTCGAGCGGGACCTTCGTGGCAATCCCCGGCGAGACCCCCGAATTGAAGGAGAGGTCGGCGGCACGGATCGAGGCGCTGACGGTGCTGGACGACGCGGTCGAGGCGCCGTCATTGCCGGGCGCAGGAGCGCCGCGTGGCGGCACCCCGAAGTACCGGCGCGCCCGTGTGACGCTGTCGTGGCCGCTCGACAATTTCGGCCCGTCGCTGCCGAACCTGGTGGCGACGGTGACGGGCAATCTGTTCGAGCTGAAGCAGTTCTCGGGACTGCGGATCCTCGATATCCGGCTGCCGAGAGAATTCGCCGCGGCCTATCCGGGGCCGCGTTTCGGCATTCCCGGCACGCGCCGGCTCGCCGGCGTCGAAGGCCGGCCGCTGATCGGCACGATCATCAAGCCGAGCGTCGGCTTCGGCCCTGAAGAGACGGCGCAGCTGACGCGGCAATTGTGCGAAGCCGGTATCGATTTCCTGAAAGACGACGAGCTGCAGTCCGACGGGCCGCATTGTCCGTTCGACGAACGCGTGCGGGCGGTCATGCGCGTGATCAACGCTTACGCCGACCGGACCGGCAAGAAGCCGATGTTCGCCTTCAACCTCACGGGCGACCTCGACCAGATGCGACGGCGTCACGACCTGGTTCTGGCGCACGGCGGCACTTGCATCATGGCGAGCCTCAACTCGATCGGCCTCGTTGGCATGATCGAGTTGGCGCGGTTCTCGCAACTGCCGATCCATGCCCATCGCAACGGCTGGGGCTATCTCAGCCGCGCACCGCTGCTCGGCTGGTCCTACGTCGCCTGGCAGAAGCTGTGGCGGCTGGCGGGAGCCGACCATATGCATGTGAACGGCCTGCAAAACAAATTCTCCGAAAGCGACGAGAGCGTGATCGCATCCGCGAAGGCGTGTCTGACGCCGATGTTCGCGGACAAGCCGTGCATCGTCATGCCGGTGTTCTCGTCGGGCCAGTCGGCGAAGCAGGCGCCGGCGACCTACGAGGCCCTGGGCTCGACCGATCTGATCTACGCCGCCGGCGGTGGGATCATGGCCCATCCGGACGGGCCTGCGGCCGGCGTCGCCAGCCTGCGCGAGGCATGGGAGGCGGCGATCGCGCGGGTGCCGCTCGCCGAATACGCGAAAGGGCGACCGGCACTGGCCAAGGCTTTGGAGGCCTATGCGGCATGAGCGCGGCCGGACATGCTTTGCCCGACGGGCTGCTGCTGACCTATTACGGCGACGACTATACCGGCTCGGCCGCGGTGATGGAGGTGTTGACCTTCGCGGGCGTGCCGACGGTGCTGTTCCTCGGAGAGCCGACACAGGAACAGCTCGCGCGTTTTGGCGACTATCGCGCCATCGGCATTGCCGGCGTGGCGCGGTCGCAATCGCCGGAATGGATGGAACGCCATCTGCCGCCGATATTCCGCGCTTTGGCGGGGCTCGGCGCGCCGGTTGCGCATTACAAGGTGTGCTCGACGTTCGACTCGGCGCCGCATGTGGGCTCGATCGGTCGCGCCACCGATCTCGCGGTGCCGATCCTCGGCGGTGCGTGGCACCCGCTCGTCGTCGCTGCACCGGCGATCGCGCGCTATCAGGCGTTCGGCAATCTGTTCGCCGGCGTCGACGGCGTCGCGTACCGGCTCGACCGGCATCCGACCATGTCGCGACATCCTGTGACGCCGATGCACGAGGCGGACGTGCGGGTGCATCTCGGCGCGCAGACCGCCAAGCCCATCGGCCTGGTCGATTTCCTCGCGATGAAGCGGAACGAGGCCGATGCGCGGCTGGCGCAGGAGCGCGCCAACGGCGCCGAGATCGTCGCGCTCGACGTGATCGACGAGGACACGCTGGCCGAGGCGGGGCGGCTGGTGTGGGAAAACCGCGGCGAGTGTCTGTTCGCGATCGGATCGCAAGGGCTCGAGTATGCGCTGGTCGCCTATTGGCAGAAGGCGGGGCTGCTGGCCGCGCCCGAGCAGGGCATGCGCGCCGCGCCGGCGGAACGGATCGTCGTCGCGTCGGGTTCGTGCTCGCCGATGACGGCGCGCCAGATCGCCTATGCGCAGGAGCGAGGCTTTGCCGGTGTACGGCTCGACGCCACGCGCGCGATCGATCCGGCGGCTTGGGAGAAAGAGCTGGCGCGCGGCGTCGCGGCGGCGCTGGAGGCGCTGGGCCAGGGGCGGGATGCGATCGTCTTCACGGCCACCGGCCCCGACGACCCCGCGGTGGGCGAGCTCGCGCGCGCGATCGAAGCGAGCGGAGCCGTGACCGGCGTGGTGAACGATCGCATCGGCAAGGGGCTCGGCGAGGTCGTCGATCAGGTTCTGCGTCGGACGGGGTTGAAGCGCGTGGTGATCGCCGGCGGCGACACGTCGGGCCACGCTTCGATGGCGCTCGGCCTTTACGCGCTGACGGCGGTCGCGCCGGTGGCCCCGGGCGGCGCGCTGTGCCGCGCGCACTCGGACGATGCGGCCCATGCGGGGCTCGAGATCGCGCTCAAGGGCGGTCAGGTGGGCGGCCCGGACTTCTTCTGCGCCGTGAAGAACGGCGGCGCCTGACATTCATCACGGAGGAACACGCTGCGGCAGCACAGTCGCGGTATGGTCGGGTGCCGCGTGTTCGGCGGGCTGCGGCAGCCACACGCGCGCGACCGCTCGTCCCTGAACCGCGGCTGCGGCCCCATCTGCCGCATCGGGATCTGATGTTCGGAGGCTCGTGTCACCCCGGAGTCAAATCGCCTGTGGTTGGGTGTCCAGCAGTCCAAACAGCTTGAACTCTGAAATCGCTTTCATTTTTGTTGACAGGCCTTCAGGCCGGTGAGAGCGTGCGGGCGCGATTACGGCACTAACTGGACTGCCGGACAGTGGCAGGCACGCATCTGCGGGTTGAGATGACAGCGCTTTCAAGTACCCAGGCGACCCTTTTCCGCGACGCTCTCGATCTTCTGTCGGACAAGCTGCTCGAAGACGAGACGCGGCTTGGCGTCGCGTTTCCGTACGTCACAGCACCGGATGGCAGTTGGGACACGATGCTGGCGTCCGTGTCGGCCGGCTATACCGGCGAGAACTGGAGCCACGGCAACTGGTTTTGCGGCTTCTGGGTGGGGCTGTTGCTGGCGGCCTACTTGCACCGGAACGACGAGAGCTACCTGCGGCTGGCACGCGAGCGGATGCGGCTCGTCAAGCAGCGCGCGGACGACCCGAACACCCACGACATCGGCTTCATTTTCCGATCGAGCGCCCTGCCGGCGCACCACATTACCGGGGAGGATGCGTTCGCGACAGTGGCCCTGAAAGCGGCGTCGCGCCTGCGCAGCCGGCTCGTGCGGACCGATCGGGGTGCCTATTTGTCGTCCTGGGGCAGCCTCGACGATCCGCGCGCGCGGTGCAGTTCGGCCATCGACACCATGGCCAATCTGGCGCTGCTCTATTGGGCGACGGAGAAGACCGGCGACGCGAGCTATCTGTTCGCGGCGGAGGCCCATGCGCAGATGACGCGCGGCGCCTTCATCCGCGACGACCTTTCCACGTATCACGCCGTCCAGTATGTCCTGCCTTCGGGGGAGCGCGCCCGCGGTTACACGTTTCAGGGCTATGCGGACGAATCGTGCTGGTCGCGTGGCCAGGGATGGGCGATCCTCGGCTTCGCCGATACGGCCGCGGCGACCGGGCAGGTGGCTTATCTCGAGCTTGCGCAGGATCTTGCCGACTATTTCATGCGCCGGATCGGCGACGACCCCGTGGCGTTCTGGGACTTCGATGATCCGGCGATTCCGAACGCACCGCGCGATACGGCCGCTTCCGCAATCGTCGCTAACGCCTTGCTGAAGATGGCCGCGCTGGATCGCGACGGCACTCGCGCCGCGAAGCGGCGGGGACAGGGCTTGTGGTTGCTGGAGGGCCTGTGCCGCAGCTCGCTCGCGCGTGAGGCGTCGCACCGCGGCCTGCTCAAACACGGTTGCTATTCGAAGCCGCACAATATCGGGGCGGACGCGGCGGTCTTGTTCGGCGACTTCTATTTCGTGGATGCGCTGTGCCAGGCGACGATGCCGGGGCGCTTCGGTCCCCAATTCGAGCCGTTGGGGTGAATGATGACGGAAACCGGAGCCCAAACGCAGGTTTCGCTCGAAACGCGTGGACCCGTCGCCTATGTGCGGATCGCCAATCCGCCGCTAAACATCCTCACGACCGCGGTGCGGCGCGCATTGTTCGAAACAGCGCGGACGCTGCAGGGACGTTCCGACATTCGCGTCGTGGTGATCGAGGGGGACGGTGATCGGGCCTTTTCGGTCGGGTCCGACATCCGCGAATTTCCCGAAGATGAACTCGGCGGCGTGGCGAAGATCCGCTTCGAGCAGTACATGCTGAACACGATCGCGTCGCTGCCGCAGATCGTCGTCGCCAAGATCCGCGGTATGGCGCTGGGCGGCGGCGGCGAGCTGATGCTTGCCTGCGATATCCGTATCGCCGCGCAGGACGCGCAGTTCGGCTTTCCCGAAATTCGGCTCGGCGCTCTGCCGGCGGCGGGAGGCATCCGGCGCCTGGTGCAGGAAGTCGGCCCGGTCGCGGCGCGGGCGCTGGTCTTCACCGGCCGTCCGGTTTCGGCCGCGCGCGCGTTCGAGATGGGTCTGGTGACGGAGGTCGTCGAGACCGATCAACTCGACGCGCGCGTAGAGGCCCTCGTGGCGGAACTGGTCGCGCTGCCCAGGGAAGCGCTCCGGCTGGCGAAATCCTGCATCGCGGAAGCTTTGCCGCGCACGGCGGTCGATACCGCGGAGGCGGAAGCCTTCGGCGCGCTCTTCCGCAATGGCGATCTGCGCGAGGGGCTGGCCGCATTCCTGGAAAAGCGGGCGCCGCAATTCAACCGCTGAGCGTCGTCCGCTGCCCCTTCGGCCGGGTGCGGGAAGGCTTCTTGCGCGGAAGTGCCTCTGCCGATCGCGGCGGAGCGGTCGACTGTCGCTGGACGACCCGGCCGGGCAATTCAGTGGACATCGCGACCGGTTCGCGCCTGATCATCGCGATCAACGTGTCGGCGGCGAGGCGGCCGATCTCCTCGGTCGGTACGTGCACCGTGGTGAGCGAGGGGTCGAGGTAGCTGGCAAAATCCAGGTCGTCGAAACCCGCGATGGACAGGTCGCGCGGCACGTCCAGGCCAAGCGCCCGCGCCTCGGCGATGGCGCCGATAGCGAGCACGTCGGTCGTGCAGATGAGGGCGGTGATCTGCGGAAACTGACCCATGAGCTCGCGCAGAGCCTTGCGTCCATGCTCCATCGTGTACGGCACTTCGAGGATGGCGTCCGGAGGCGGGCGCAGGCCGCGGTGTTCCAGACAGGTCAGGATTCCGTGGCGGCGGGCGCGGATCCGGTCGTTGCTGGAGAAGGGGCTCGTGGCGACGGCAAAGTGCTGATGGCCCATCTCGACAAGGATCTGGGCGATATCGTAGCCGCCCTGGAAGTTGTCCAAGCCGATCGCCGGCATGCCGTCGGCGGCCTCGCAGACATAGGTGACGACAACCGGAATGTCGTACTGCCGCAGCAGCGCTCGCGCTTCCGAAAGCCTTTCATTGCCGACAACGACGAGGCCGTCGATGCCCCGCTCGAGCAGGGTACGCGTCTCGAACATTTCCCGTTCGAGGTCGTATTGGGAATTCGCGACAAGCAGGCCGTATCCGGCCTCGCCGAGGCGGTTCTGCAGGGCTTCGACGCCGCGCGCAAAGATCGAAGTGCCGAGGGTGGGGACGACGGCGCCGACCGACCTGGTCTTGCGCGAGGCGAGGGCGCGCGCCGCCGCATCGGGAACGTATCCGAACGCGCGCAGCGCCTGTTCCACGCGCGCACGGAGTTCGGGCCGCACCATGGACGGCGTGTTGAGCACGCGCGAGACGGTGGCCGTGGAGACGCCGGCAGCCGCAGCGATATCTGCAATGACGATTTTTTTCTTCATGCCGGTCGTTCGGAAATAGGAAGCTGAGACGTCATCCTCAACTAAGCGTACGAATTTCCGCGGCCGTGTACCGGCCGCGTGACACCGCCGCGGACGGCCATTCGGCATCACTAGCATGTGAAGCTTTGCGCCAGCCAGCAGCGTCTTGACAGGGTAGATCGCCCACTCTTTAATGTAAGCGCTTTCAAGGTGACAGGCCAGAGCAACTGGCGCACGGGAGGACCGGCGGGAGCGGGTGCGCTTCCCTCTCTACATCTCAGCGATTGCGGACAGCGTGCGCGATCCCGCACCGCTTCCGTCAGGAGTTAGCACCGGTCGGCCGCACCGATCGCAGATCCGGGCCTTCCATGCCGCGAGGGCCATCACCGCAATGACAAACGGCGCGCCAGCGGGCGCTATTCTCGGGAGCGAAATATGACGTGGTCGGGTGTTTTCCCAGCCGTGACGACGAAGATGCATCAGGACGGGAGCGTCGACATCCCGGCCTGCCAGCGCAGCATCGACCGGCTGATCGCGCAGGGCGTCAATGGCGTGATCGTGCTGCCGATGCTGGGGGAAAACGCCTCGCTGTCCGTCTCGGAAAAAGAAACGGTGATCCGGGCGGCGCGCGAAGTCGTGGCAGGGCGGGTGCCGCTGCTGTCCGGGTTGGCGGAGATCACGCGCGACGGCGCCTGCGACATGGCGCGGCAGATGGAGAAGTGGGGCGCGGAAGGCTTCATGGTGTTCCCGAGCCTCGGCTACCGCACTGACGCCGACGAGACCGTGCACTGGTACAAATCGATCGGCGCGGCGACGGACCTGCCGATTATGATCTACAACAATCCGATCGCCTACGGCGTCGACGTTACGCCGGAAATTCTCGCGCGGCTCGCCGACGTGCCGACAATCGCCGCTGTCAAGGAAGAGACGGGCGATATCCGGCGCGTGACAGACCTATTCAACGCCCATGGAAACCGGTTCGCGATCTTCTGCGGGGTCGACGACCTGATCGTGGAAAGCGTCGCCCTCGGGGCGGTCGGCTGGGTGTCGGGCATGACAAATGCCTGGCCGGCCGAATGTGTCGAACTGTTCGATCTGTGCCGCGCCAATCGCTTCGACGCGGCGCGGCCGCTGTACCGGCTGCTGACGCCGGCTTTCCATCTCGATACGGACGTCAAACTGGTCCAGTACATCAAGCTGGCCGAGCACTTGGTTTATGGCGCGCCGGAATGGGTCCGCGCACCGCGCCTGCCGCTGCCGGAGCCGGAGCGGAGCCGCGTCGCGGCCATCATCGAGGCGGCGAAAACTGGCCTGGCGAGCCGCGCCACCCGCGCGGCCTAATTGGGCCCGGAGCTCCGTATGGCTCGGTCGTTCCTGTCGCTGCTAGACGCGGTCAATCGCGTCGTGTGCTGGCTCGCCGGTACGCTGTTCGCGCTTGCCACTATCGCAGTACTGGTGCAGGTGGCCGTCCGGTTCGTGTTGCCGCATCTCGGCCTAGCAGTCTCCGCGCCGTGGACGGAGGAATCCGCCCGTTATCTGGTGGCGTGGAGCGTTTTTCTCGGCGTTGCGGTGCTCTGCCGTCATGGCAGACTGATCGCCGTCGACATCTTCGCCCTCGCGCTTCCCGACCCCTATGGCAAAGCGCTGCGGTTCGCCAGCCTGGTGCTGACCGCGTTTTTCTTCGTCTGCCTGCTGACCACCGGCATGGAGTGGACGGCGATGAGCGCCATCGAGGCCTCGCCGGTCCTGCGGATCCCGATGACCTGGGTCTATTCATCGATGCCGGTCGGTAGCGCGCTGGCGCTGATCAACCTGCTTGGGCTGCTGGTGGCGCGGACGATCAATGGCAACGACGTCGGCGTGGCCGCGGCCGACATGGTTGGAGACTGACGCCATGATCGTGGCACAGATCCTCGGTGGCCTCGTCGTTCTGCTGCTCCTTTCGGTTCCCGTCGCCGTTTCCATCGGCCTGATCTCGCTTGGGATCCTGTATGACAAAGGAATTCCGATCGTAGCGGCCGTACAGGCTGCGTTCGAGAGTCTGGACAGCTTCTCGTTGATGGCGGTGCCGTTCTTCATCCTCGCCGGCAACATCATGCAAGCGGGGGGCATCTCGCAGCGCCTTGTTGCGCTCGCCAACGCGATGGTGGGGTGGCTGCGCGGCGGTCTTGGTGCGTCAGCGGTTCTCACCAGCATGCTGTTCGCGACGATTTCCGGCTCCTCTTCGGCGACGACGGCGGCGATCGGCTCGACCACCATTCCGGCGATGAAAGAGAAAGGCTATCCGGCCAATTTCGCCGCCGCGATTGTCGCCGCGTCCGGCGAGCTCGGCGTGATCATTCCGCCGTCCCTGCCGATGATCATTTACGGTCTGGTGATGAACAGCTCGATCACGGCGCTGTTCATTGCGGGCATCGTGCCGGGGCTGCTGGTGGGCTTCTCGCTGATGCTCACCGTGTTCGTCGTCGCGGCCGTGAAAGGCTTCGACGAGATCAAGCGCGTGACACCCACCGAGTGGGTCAGGGGCGTGATCCGCGCCACCGCCGACGCTTCGCTGGCGCTGATCATGCCCGTGATCATCCTGGGCGGAATCTATGGCGGCGCCTTCACGCCAACGGAAGCGGCCGTTGTGGCGGTGGCCTACGGCTTCATCGTTAGCTTTTTCATCTATCGCCAGCTGACGCTCGCGGACATCGGTCGGATCTTCGTGAAATCGGCGCTGGTTTCAGCGGGGATCCTGTTCATCGTCGCCTTCGCATCCGCGTTCGGCTTTGCGCTGACGATCAATCAGGTGCCGCAGCAGGTGGGTGCCGCGATCACGGAACTCGCCGGGTCCGCCTTCACGTTCCTGCTTCTGGTGAACATCCTGCTGTTTTTCGTTGGGATGTTCATGGAGACGCTCGCGGCGATCATCATCCTTGCGCCGATTCTCGGGCCGGTCGCGGTGCAGTTCGGCATCGATCCACTGCATTTCGGGATGATCGTCGTCTGCAATCTGGCGGTCGGCATGGTGACGCCGCCGGTCGGCGTAAACCTCTTCATTGCCTGCGAAATTGCCGGGCTTCGCGTCGACCAGCTGATCCGGCCCCTGCTGATCTTCATCAGCGTGCTGATCATCGATCTGCTGATCATCTCCTACGTGCCGGCACTGTCATTGATGTTCGTGAGATGAAGACCATGAAACGGGAGGACTTGGAATGAGGAATATGCTCGCTTTCGGCGTTGTCGGCGCTGTCATGGCTTTTGGGCCAATGCAGACGTCGGCCGCGCCCCTCGAGATCGCCATCGGCCACACGCTGACGCCGGACAGCCACTATCAGGCGGCCGCGCTGAAGTTCAAAGAGGTGATCGAAGCCGGCAGCAAAGGCGAGATCAAGGTTTCGGTCTATCCGCAGAGCCAGCTCGGCGGTGAAGTCAAGATGATTCAGTCCGCCCGCACCGGCGCGGTTGGCGCGGTGATCACGGCCAGCCCGCCGCTGGAGAACACGATCCCCGAATTCTCGATCCTGTCACTGCCGTACCTGTTCGACTCCGTCGACCAGGCCAACGCCGTGCTGCAGGGCCCGCTCGGCGCCAAGATGCTGAAGATGCTCGATGCGCGCGGGCTCGTGGGGCTGAGCTTCTTCTCCGTGTTCGAACGCAGCGTGTTCGGCTCGCGGCCGGTGCGCAAGGTCGAGGACCTCAAGGGCATGAAGATTCGGGTCCTGCAGGGACCGGGCTTCATCAAGACCTATGAAGCGCTCGGCGCTCAGCCGACGCCCATGGCCTATTCGGAGGTCTTCGTGGCGCTGCAGAACGGCGTCGTCGACGGCGCCGAGGCTTCGCCGGAGCAGGTGATCCAGGACAAGTTCGTCGAGGTGACGAAGTACTTCAACCTCACGACGACCCATAACATGCCCTCGCTGGTGCTGATGTCGAAGGTGGTGTTCGACAAGCTCAGCAAGGAGCAGCAGGACTTGGTGCGGAAGGCGGCGGCCGAGGCGGCGAAGGCTTCGCTGGAGACCTACAAGCGCACTTACCAGGAAGGACTGGAAGGTCTCGAAAAGGCGAAGGTCGAGATCGTTCGTCCCGACCTGACTGCGTTCAAGGAGGCAGCTCGTAAGACGTGGCCCGAGCTTCTCAAGGCCGTTCCCAACGGCGATGCGCTGCTCAAGGAAGTGCAGGGCGCCATCCAGACGAACTGACGACGCCGACGAGGCGCGGCGAAGGCCGCGCCTCGTCACGCTGGTGTTCAGGACAGCAGTGCGGGCGTTCGCGCTCCACTGGAGACGATAAATGACATTTGACCTCACCGACGAGCAAAGATTAATCCAGGACAGCGTCCGTGCCTTTGCGCGCGGCGCGGTCAAGCCCCGGGCGGCAGAGATCGACGAGACGGACACGTTTCCGGACGATCTTTACCGGGAAATGGCCAAGCTCGGCCTGCTGAGCATGACGCTGCCGCTGCAATATGGCGGCGCCGGAGCCGACACGATGTCGTGGGCCTTGGCCCAGGAGGAGCTCGCGGTCGCTTCGGCCGCGGTCGCCGACGCGCACATGGTGTGCAAGCTGATGTGCGACGTGATCCTCAGCAACGGCAGTGACGAGGTCCGGCAACGCTACCTGCCAAGCATGGCGGCCGGCGAGACGATCTGTGCGATCGCGCAGACGGAGGCCGATACGGGGTCGGACGTGGCGGCCGTGCAGACGCTCGCCAAGCGGGTCGCCGGCGGATATGTCCTCAACGGCAGCAAGCAGTTCATCACCTTCGCCCTCAACTGCCACCTCGCGATTGTGGTGGCGACCACCGATCGAGCGCTGGGACGCGCCGGCATCGGGCTGTTCCTCGTGCCGACAGACTCGGAAGGATGCCGCCGCGGCGCCAAGGCGCCCGTGATGGGCGTCAAGGGCCTCGCTACAGGCGAGTTGGTGTTCGAAGAGTGCTTCGTGCCGGACTCGATGGTGCTCGCGCAGCCGGGGGAGGGCCTGCGCCGCGCATTGACCTCGCTCAACTCGGGCCGCATCGGCATGGCGGCGCAGAGCGTCGGCATCGCCCAGGCGGCGTTCGAGGAGGCCGTCAGCTATGCTCAGGCGCGGCGCGCGTTCGGCCAGCCGATCGCGAAGCTGCAGGCGATCCAGTTCATGATCGCCGACATGTCGACCAATATCGAAGCGGCGCGCCTGCTGGTGCATCGTGCGGCGCGGCGGAAGGACGCCGGCTTGCCGGTCATTCGCGAGGCATCGGAAGCGAAGCTGTTCGCGTCACAGATGGCCAACAGGGTCGTTAGCGATGCGCTGCAGGTGCACGGCGCCTACGGATATTCCCGCGAATCGGTCGTCGAGCGGCTGTTCCGGGACATCCGTGTATACGAAATCTGGGAGGGCACGAGCCAGATCCAGCGCGTGATCATCGCACGTCAGATTCTGAACTCGTGATGATGCCGCGCTTCACGCCGAACTGTGCGGTCCACCAACCAAGGCAACTGCAATCAAGTCAAGGCGGGCACCAGGCGCATGCCGGCGACGGCGTGTGGTGCTGCGAGCGCGCCTCGATGGCCGGGAGAATTGAATGAGTTCACGCGTAGCGACGGAGACGCCGATGCTGCTGGGCGGCATGCGCCTGCTGAGCTTTTGTCATTATCTGCAGGGGCCTGCGGCCGCCCAATATTTGGCCGACATGGGCGCCGACGTGATCAAGGTCGAGCCGGTCGGCGGCGCGTTCGAACGGCATTGGTCGGGTGCCGACACGTTCGTGAGCGGCGTGAGCGCCTTCTTCGTGTCGGCGAACCGCAACAAGCGCAGCTTGGCGCTTAATCTCAAGGCGCCGAAGGCGCGCGCGGTACTTGAACGGCTGATCCAGTCGGCGGACGTGTTGCTGGAGAACTACCGTCCGGGCGTGATGGATCGGCTGGGGCTGGGCTACGCCGACGTCGCGAAGATCAATCCGGCGATTATTTATGCGTCCGCAACTGGCTTCGGGGCGGACGGCCCGGCGCGCGACCGCCCGGGCCAGGACCTCTTGATCCAGGCGCGGTCCGGCCTCATCGCGGCCACTGGCGCGTCGAAGCCGACCGGAATCGGTTGCGCGGCGGTGGACCAGCATGGCGCGGCGCTGCTTGCCATGGGCATTTCGGCCGCCTACGCGCGCAAGCTGGCGACCGGTGCCGGGACGCGGATCGAGGGCAGCCTGTTCAATGCGGGGATCGACCTGCAGTCCGAAGCCTTGACCCTTTACTACAGCGGCCAGCATGGCCGCGAGCGATTCGACCGCGACGACCATCTCGTGACATGGTTCCACGAAGCTCCCTACGGCGTTTACCAGATTGCTGACGGCGCGGTGGCGATCTCGCTCAATCCGATTAAGCGCATCGCCGATGCGCTCGGCAATGCGCGGCTCGCGGCGCTGGCGGACCTCGATCCGCATGTGGAGCGTGACCGGATCGCGGCTGCGGTAGCCGAAGAACTCGCCCCGTTGCGCTATGCGGACCTTGCCCCGGCGTTCGACAAGGCAGGGGTCTGGTGCGAGCGGGTGCAGAACTACGACGAACTGCGCAACGATCCGCAGGCCGTCCATAACGGCGTGTTCGAAGTCATTCCTGTCCGGGACGGAGAGGCGACGGTCGTCAAGCATCCATTGAAGTATGACGGGGCCGTGCCGCCGGTACGGCTGCTGCCGCCGGAAGCCGGCGAAAACACCGTCGAAATCCTGGAATCGCTCGGCTTCGCAAAGTCGGAAATCGAGGCCCTGGAAGCCGACGGGGTCGTCGGCTCAGGTGTGCCGCAGAAGGGGACAAGCAAATGAAGGCCATGTACGCGCAAGTCGGAGACACCGTTCGCTTCTCGAAGACCGTTTCAGAGAGCGACGTTTATATGTTCGCCGGCATTACCGGCGACTTCTCGGGTAACCACGTCAATGAAGAGTTCATGCGCACCTCGGCGTTCGGGAAGCGCATCGCCCATGGCGCATTGATGGTCGGCTACATGTCGACCTGTTCGACGATGCTGATTGATCGCAGCCTGGAGAAGGGCATCGACTCCACGCCAGTTTCCATCGGCTATGATCGAGTCCGGTTCGTCGCGCCCGTCTATCTCGGCGACACGGTCACGGTCACCTATCAGGTCATCGAAGTCGACCCCGAACGCCGGCGGACTCGTGCCAAGCTCGACGTGACGAACCAACGCGGGGAGACGGTCGCCGTCGCGGAGCACATCCTGAAATGGGAGCGCCGTGTGACGACGGAAAAGGTCGCCACAGCGTAGGCTGCCCGGCCATCCGACCCGCACCGCGGCGACGGTGTCGCGGCCGGGCCGCGCGTGCCGCCGCACCAGGCGCGGCGGCATGCGACGGCGCCGCGGGGGAAGCGGTGCTTAGTTCGCCACCAGTTTGTAGCGGATGGCGTAGCGCACCAGCTCGGCGACGTTCCGCGTGCCGAGCTTGCGCATCGCCGACATCCGGTGCGTATCCACCGTCTTGACGCTCAGCGCCAGCTGGACGGCGATCTCCTTGCTGCTGAACGCCTCCGCTATGAGCCTGACGATTTCGGCCTCGCGGCGCGTCAGCGGCGAGTGATCGCGGGCGGTGCCAGCGAAGCTCGTGACCATGACTTCCATCACCCGTGCCGTCAGGTATGGCTTGTTCTGGTGCACGGCCGTTAGGGCGTTTAGAAGATGCTCGTCCGTTTCGTTCTTCAGAACGAAGGCGCGGGCGCCGGCCTGAAACGCGTCCCGGATGAGATAGTCCTCGTCGTCTTCCGTGAAGATGACGACTTCCGGTGCAGGCACCTGGCGGCGGATGCGCCGTGCGATTTCGATGCCGCTGATGTCCGGCATCGCATAGTCGAGGATCACGACGTCAGGCTTTTCGCGGTGAGCGATCTCGAGCGTCTGGCGGCCGTCCGCCGCCTCGCCGCAAATGTCGTAGCCGTCATGGGACTCGAGCAGCGCGCGAACCCCGCGACGAACGATCTGGTGTCCATCTGCCACAAGCACCCGCATCGATGCCGGTCCCGTGCGCCACCTGCGCGTCAGCGTATCGCAAGAATGCCGGATCGGCATCAGGCAAATTCTGGCGGGCGCCAAGGAATATCCGCAAGTGATGTCGTACTGTCGGAAAATGAGCGCACGCGGCCGGCGCCATTGATGCTTGGCGCGAGGGGAGGAGGAGCAACATCGCGATACCGCGGCAGGACCTCCGTTCGCCGACACGGATTGCGCGGTGCGGCCCGCATGGCGGCAGGGGGGCGCGGGCCGGCTGCGGCCCGCAACGCCCCCGGTGGCGCGTCGGGCCTACGAGGCGGCAGCCGTCTGCTGAACAGCGGCGTTTTGTTCGACGGCCGCGTGCGCGGCGAGGGCTTCCCGAAGCGCGGCCTCCTTGGTCTCATCGAAGGATGTTCGCATGACGGTGCCGCCCGTGCCGCGCAGGTCGGCGAGAACCTTGTCGGTCGTCATCTTGCGGATCAGCAGGAACAGGCCGGCGGTACCGGGCTGCAGGGCGCTGGCGGCATCTTTCATGAAGGCGTCGTTGATGCCGACGTCCGCCAACTTGCCCCCCAAGGCACCGGATGCGGCGCCGACGGCGGCGCCAAGGAGCGGCGCCAGGAAGATCAGCCCGACCAGCGAGCCCCAGAACGCGCCGCCGAGCGCGCCCGCCGCCGTCGTGTTCATGAGTTGATTGAGCTTGATGCGCCCCTTGTCGTCCTTCACGGCGACGACGGCATCGCCAAGCTCGATCAAATACTCCTTCTGCATCGCGAGCACCTTTTCGCGGATCTCTTCCGCCTTCTGCTCGGACGGATAGGCGATGAAGACGAGGTCGCTCATCATGGCCTCCCATGGTTGCCAGTGTCGCCGAGAGTCGCAGCCCGCCGCAAGGGGAACTGCGGTCGCTAGATGGTGATGTAGCCCGTTGCGAGCCCGTGCAGGCCGACGATGCAGCCGACGATCGCGACGAGGAAGATGATCAGTTCCAGTCGCGTGAAGACCCGTTTGTCTCGCTCGTAGCGGGCCCAGAAGTAGAGGGCTGTCCCCGGCGCATACAGGATCGCGGAGAGGAGCAGAAATTTCATGCCGCCGCCGATGATCAGGAAGATCGAGTAGGCCGTGGCGATCGCCGCGATGACGAGGTCACGGTTCCGCTCCTCGGGACGGATGTCGTAGCTTTCGCCGCTATACGTGACGAGAAGCGCAAAGGCCGCGACGAGAAGATAGGGGATCAGCGCCATCACGCTGGTCAGATTGAGCATCAGGGCGAAGGCGTCCTGCGACCAGTAGGTGCTGATGACGAACAGCTGGACGACGATGTTGGTGGCCCACAGGGCAGCGGAGGGGACCTTGTTCTGGTTCTCGGTCGTGAACAGCAGCGGCATGTCCTCCGACTTCGCCGCGGCGAACATCACCTCCGCGCAGATCAGCGACCACGCCAGATAAGCGCCGAGGACGGAAACGAGAACCCCGATGCTGATGAAGACCGCGCCCCAGGGGCCGACGACGGCTTCGAGAACCGGCGCCATCGACGGCTGGCGCATGTCGGCGATGTCGGACCGGGCCAGAACCGCATAGGGCAGCAGCGTGACCGCGACCATCAGGCCGGTGACGCCGACAAAGCCGAGCAGCGTCGCTTTGCCGACGTCGGACCGTTCCTTGGCATAGCGCGAATAGACGCTCGCCCCCTCGATGCCGAGGAACACAAACACCGTCACCAGCAAGGTCGCGCGCACCTGCTCGAACATGCTCATCTGCGGCATGTCTGCGCCGCCGTACAGGTTGGCGCGGAACAGCTCACCGTTGAACGAAACGGCCAGAATGAGAATGAAGACGAGGATGGGTACGATTTTTGCGATCGTCACCACGGTGTTGATGAACGCCGCCTGCTGAACCCCGCGCAGGATCATGAAGTGGAACAGCCAGATGCCGACGGAGGCGACGACGATGGCGATCACCGTATTGCCGTCGCCGAAGACGGGGAAGAAAGCGCCGAGGGTGGACTTGATCAGGACCCAGTAGGACACGTTGCCGATGCAGCTGCCGATCCAATAGCCGAAAGCCGACAGGAAGCCCGGATAGTCGCCGAACCCGGCCTTGGCATAGGCGAACACGCCGGCGTCGAGATCGGGCTTGCGCTCAGCCAAGGATTGGAAGACGCGCGCCAGCATGTACATGCCGCCGCCGGCGATGCACCAGGCGATGATGGCGCCGAACGGGCCCGTCGCCATGCCGAAGGTGCGTGGCAGCGAGAAGATGCCGGCGCCGACCATCGAGCCGACCACCATGCCTGTGAGGGCGAACAGCGTGAGCTTTTGCGTGACACCGGCGGCTGCCGGACGGTGTTCTGCGGGAACCGAGGAGACCGAGGCCATGGCACTCTCTCCAATAGGAGCGGCAAGCCGTCCGCCAGCCACCGGCGCAATCGCGCATCCCGCGCATGCGAGGTGATCAAGCAAGGACGCTAGCGCGGCGCGTGGTTGTTTGAAAGGGCAAAGGGTTGCGCGTGCAGGAATTCGCGCTTGGCAGCACGCAGAAATAAGCAATTCGCCGAGGTGAACTCGGGGTTTCTCCCGAGGCGGCTCGGAGTCGTTTCCCAATTGACGGGCTGTGCCGTCGCGCAGACGGTTAGTGCTTTCCAAGCTGCCGCGCAAGGATGGGAGACGTGTCATGGCCAGCGAGTCCGCAACGCCATCGATCCCGCTGAACGCAAGGGCCGGTGAGGCGCGTGGTGCTGCGAGCCCGTCTTCGTCACAAGCGGCCCAATCACAGTACGGCGTCCACTCCGAAGTCGGTCAACTGCGCAAGGTGATGGTGTGTGCGCCGGGGGCGGCGCATCAACGCTTGACGCCGAGCAATTGCGATGCGCTGCTGTTCGATGACGTGCTGTGGGTGGACAATGCCAAGCGCGATCACTTCGACTTCGTGCAGAAGATGCGCGATCGCGGCATCGAAGTCGTCGAGATGCACAACCTCCTGACAGAGACGGTGGCGATTCCAGAAGCCAGGAAGTGGATCCTGGACAACCAGGTGGAGCCAAATCAGGTCGGTCTCGGTCTGCTCGACGAGCTTCGGGCCTATCTCGACGAAATGCCGCCGCGCAAATTGGCAGAGACGCTGATCGGGGGCCTGTCGACCTACGAGTTTCCCGAGGAGCGCGGCGGCGAGATGTTGAAGCTGATCCGCGAGGCCGCGGGCGTGACCGAGTACCTGCTGCCGCCGCTGCCGAACACGCTCTACACGCGCGATACGACGTGCTGGATCTATGGTGGCTGTACGCTGAACCCGCTGTACTGGCCGGCGCGGCGCGAGGAGACGATCCTCACGGCGGCGATCTACAAATTCCATCCAGACTTCGCCGGAAAGGTGAATGTCTGGTGGGGCGATCCGATCCACGATCACGGCCTGGCGACGCTCGAGGGCGGCGACGTGATGCCGATCGGCAAGGGCAACGTGCTGATCGGCATGAGCGAGCGGAGCTCGCGCCAGGGGATCAGCCAGCTGGCGGCGGCGTTGTTCAAGAAGGGCGCGGTGGAGCGCGTGATCGTCGCGGCAATGCCGAAGCTGCGCGCGGCAATGCACCTCGACACCGTGTTCACCTTTGCGGACCGCGACTGCGTTCTGATCTATCCCGAGATCGTCAACGTCATCCAGGCGTTCTCGTACCGGCCGGCGGATACGCCCAGCGGGCTCGACCTGCGCAAGGACGAAGGGCCGTTCGTCGACGTGGTGGCCGCGGCGCTTGGCATCAAAAACATGCGCGTCGTGGAAACCGGCGGGACCGCCTATATGCGGGAGCGGACCCAATGGGACAGCGGCGCGAACCTCGTCTGCGCCTCGCCGGGCGTGGTGTTCGCCTATGACCGCAACACCTACACGAACACGTTGCTGCGCAAGCAGGGGATCGAGGTCATCACGATCTCGGGCGCCGAGCTCGGCCGCGGCCGCGGCGGCGGCCATTGCATGACCTGCCCCCTGATCCGGGACGCTGTGGCGTATTGAGAAGCCGTGGAGCGCCGCGCCGGCGCATCCCGCCGGCAGCCTAGCTTGCTGACGGGGCGGGCTGGGGGACAGCGTTCCCTGCAAGCATGTCCGCCAACGCGGGGACGGCGGTTCGCACCTCCTCGGAGAGGATTCGAGGTCCGAAGCGCTGGACCAGGACCATGGCGGTGCCGCGCAGAATGTTCTCGCGATGCCGCATGATGCGGAAGAGGCGGGCGGCGACATAGTTCAGCCATGTCAACATGGCGCGGGCGTGCGCTTCGTCGATGCGGCCCAAGACGTACTGCATTTCCGGCGTGGCTTCATCGGGGTCGCCGGAGGCGTAGTAGATCGAGAAGAACTCCCGGATGCCGGGCCGGCGTCCGTAGAATGTCTCCAGCACGGGAGCGAGGTCGTCGCGCCGGTTCGCGGCCAAAAGCGCTTGGCACTTCAGGACCAGAAGATAAAGCTCGAAGTCAGAACCCGCCTCGCACAACTCCAGCCCCTGGTCGAGGAGCGCGACTGCCGCTTCGATCTGGCCCTCGTGCATCCGCATTTGGCCAAGAATGGCGAAGGAGGTCGCAAGCGCAGTGGAGGATTCGAATGCGTCTTCGACCATCTGGATTGCGAGCGGCCGGTGGCCGCGGTCGATGAAATAGAGCAGCTTGCCGGCTGCCATCAGGAAGATCGGATTGTCCTGAAGGTGCGGCAGGCTCGCAAGGACAAGCCGCTCGATTTGGTCCTCGTCTTGCGCGCGGATGTCGTGCTGGGGGAGGAGGATCGGCGGGCCGGATTGGAGGTACTTCGAATGGATGCTGGTGGCGAGCATCAGGCGGGCTTGGTGATCGTTCGGATTCTGTTCGAGCTGTGCCAAAACCCGTCGCTGGTTTTCCTGCCAGCTGCTGCTTTGGGCGTTGGAGACCATCGTTGCGGCCTGGTGCATGCGCACGGCAAGCGGCTCTGCCAGTGGATCGGCAGGCGTGATGCCGCGGAGGGTGAGTGCGTCCCACAGCACATCGGCAATTTCGCCGGCCTGCTTTTCGATAAGGTCTGGGCGCGGCGCGTAGGTGGCTTCTTCACCGTCCGCGACTATGTCGCGGGAGAGGCGAATGATCTGGCCAGTCGGAACGGCGCGAAGCGCCGTGGCGCAATCGAGGCGGGACCCTGCCCGGACGAAGTTGAGCTCGATGGCGAAACGCGGTCCGGCGACGCCGAATGAGGCGAGTGGTGGGCAGTTCTCGTCGAGGACCACGCGGTTGGCGGCCGGGGTGCGCTGGTCGAGCTTGTGCCGAAGGGCCTCGGCATAGGCGCGCGCGTGCGCTTCCAGCGGACCGATGTGGGCGAGGCCGCGCAGCGGGCCGACAATGAGGAAAGCGTCGTGCGCGTCCGTCTGTGGGGACGCAGCTTCCGCGATCCAGACATAGCCTTCGCCATACCGGGTGGCGATATAGGACGGCGTGCGAGCGGAATCCCGCAGCTTGCGGCGAAGCCGGGTGATCACAAAATCGATGTTGCGGTCGGTGGCGTCGGAACCTGGCCCGGAAACGGCGTCGAGCAGATCGTCGCGGCTGAGCACGAGACCGGGCCTGCTGGTGAAGCGGGCGAGCAGCAACCGCTCCGACTTGCTGAACCTGACAATTTCGTTCTGGTCGCCGCGGGCAAACTGGAAGTCCGGATTGAATGTCAGGCGTCCGTATCGCACCTGCCCCATGACCGCGCCCCCACCCCCCCAAGTGATGCACGCTATAATCGTGCAACAATTTTAGCTCAGCTTTTCGCCGCGCGGGCAAGGGCCGTCGAGGCCGAGCCGTCGAGGCCGATCCGAGACCGGACCTGTCCGCTGGGGAGGGATTCAGGACGGCGTGAGTTCGCGAGAGCGGTCCGGCGCCGGGACGCCTCATGGACTGGCTCGGACGGAACGCGCGCAGCGGTGCGCCCGCTCGTGTCGTCGCGTCCCGATCGCCGATCCGGATGCGAGTCCGACCCACCCCATAACGGTGTTCGCGGGAGAACCGGGAGCGCGTGCGGCAGACATGTGGCGGTCGGCTCGGCAGGGCGCGGCGGCAATACGAAAAGAAACGTGAGGAGGCCGGTCGAAGGCGTTTCGCATTGTTCGGGGGGTGTAGAAATGCGGAGTTCGGGTGGTCTTTCAGCGATGCGCCGTCAACGTGCGGTGTCGTGCGTTGTCTATGCAGCGATAGCGCTGCTGATCTCATCTCCAGCCTTCGCCATCGACGTCTTTTCGGAGGCGGACCTGCGCAACGCGATCGAAACTGCGCGGACCACGCCGGATACTGAAATCGTTCTGAGAAACAATATTGTCCTGAGCCAGGACTTGCCCGCGCTGCAGGGGACGCGAACGACCATCCGCAGCGAAACGGGCCAAAAATACGAAATCAATGGTGGCGGCCAATACCGGGGGCTGTTCGTTTATTCCGGCAGCACGTCGGTACAGGATCTGACGATCATCGACGCTGCGGCGCGGGGCGGCAATGGCGGCAACGGCGGGTCCGCTGGGGGTGGGGGCGGTGCCGGCCTGGGCGGTGCACTGTTCGTCAATGCAGGCGCCACGGTTACGGTGAGCAATGTCGATCTTCTGAACAACCAGGCCATTGGTGGAGCCGGCGGCGCAGGCGTCGGTCCGAGCGGCGGCATCGGCGGCGGCGGCGGAATGGGGGGGCATGGCGGAAATAATCCGGGCGGCAAGGGCGGTGCGGGCGGCGGCGGCGGGGTCGGCGTCGGCGCCAATGGCGGAAGTGATCCCTTCCCGACGGCCGGACAGCCGGGCATTGTGACGGGCGCACCGAGCGGCGGTGCCGGCGATGGCGGCCCGGGCGGAGCCAATGGCGGTGGCGGAGGAGCCAACGACGGCGGCGGCGGCGGCGTCGGCGGCGGACCAAATACTGGAACCGGATCGGGCGGCTTTGGCGGCGGCGCGGGCGGATTTGCGAATGTGCCAGTGGGCGGCTTTGGCGGCGGCGGCAGTGCCAATTTCGACGGGGCCGGGATCGGCGGTTTCGGTGGCGGTGGCGGATACAGCACCCAGAAAAATTTCGCCGCGAGTGGCGGCTTCGGCGGCGGCAACGGCGGCAGCAATGCCGGATTCGGCGGCGGGGGCGGCGGGGGCGCGGGGATGGGCGGCGCCATCTTCGTGGTCGAGGGCGGCACGCTCGTTCTTCAGGGCGACCTCAACATCGACGGCAACTCGGTGGAGGGTGGCCTGGGCGGAGCAATCAATGCCACGGCCGGATCGGCTTTCGGCTCCGGCCTGTTCCTCCAAGGCGATGGTACCCTTACCTTCAGCCCCGACGCCGGCCGGCAGCAGGTTATCGACGATGTCATCGCAGACCAGACCGGCTCAGGCGGCAGCGGCACATACGCGACCGGGGGACCGATTTGTACGCCGGGCGTCGGATGCGACGGCTATTCGGGCGCCGGCGTATGGAGCCTCAGCAAGATTGGTGCCGGAACTCTGGTGCTCAACGGCGACAATACGTTCAGCGGTGGCGTCACAATCAATGGCGGCACCATTAGCGTTGGCCACGACAACGCTCTCGGCAGCGGGACGTTCACCGTGCTTGAGTCGACCCTCGATATCCAGGACGGAATTACGGTCTCCAACGCCACCGATCTGCAGGCCGATCTCGATATCAACGTCAATGCCGGCGCAACGGGAACGCATGCCGGCGACATTTCCTCGACCGGCGCGTTCGGCATCAACAAGATCGGAGGGGGCACCCTCATCCTCTCGGGCGCCAACACCTACAGCGGCGGAACGGGTGTGACGGCCGGCGTGCTGCGGGCCGGCGCGGCGAACACCTTCGCCGCCAACAGCAGCCATTCGGTTGCGGCGGGCGCGACGCTCGATCTGAACAATTTCGCCCAGACCATCGGATCGCTCGCCGGCGCCGGAAACGTGATGCTTGGCCTCGCCAGGCTGACGGTGGGTGGCGACAATCAATCGACGCTGTTCGCAGGAACCGTTTCCGGCTCGGCTGCCGCCGGCTCCGACGCCTTCGTCAAAGTCGGAACCGGGACGCTGACCTTTTCGGGCAATAATATCTATTCCGGCCAGACGGTCGTGTCCGGCGGCACTCTGCAGGCGGGCGCTGCAAATGCGTTCTCTGCTGCCAGCATCCATCGCGTGGAAGCCGGTGCGACACTGGATCTGAACGGCTTCGACCAGACGATCGGCGCGCTGGATCTCACCGGCCATGTCACGCTGGGCAGCGGGACGCTCACGCTGGCGGGAGTTTCCGGGTTGGTGGCAGCAAACTTCGGCGGCGACATATCAGGTCAGGGCGGTGTCACCAAACAGGGCACCTACAGCCAATCTCTTTCCGGGACGAACGGCTATTTCGGCACGACGACCGTTGCCGCCGGGACGTTGGAGGCCGCCGCTCTCCACACCCTGTCTCCGAACAGCACGCACGTCATCAATTCCGGTGCGACGCTGAACCTCAACGGGCTCGACCAAGTCATCGGCGCGCTGGCGGGCGCGGGGGACGTCACGCTCCTCGGCGCGCGGCTATCCGCGGGCGGAAACAACAGCTCTACGGAATTTTCGGGCACGATGACGGGCGCGGGTGGATTCACGAAGCATGGCACGGGCACGCAGATCTTTTCGAGCACGATTGATTATTCCGGCGATACCGTCGTGGATGCCGGCGCGCTGATGGTGAACGGCGCACTGACCAATTCCAACACGATCGTGAATGCCAACGGCCTGCTTGGCGGGACGGGTACCGTTCAAGCCGTCGTGGTCAATGGCGGCGGCGTATTCGCGCCCGGCAGCGGCGTGCCTGGTACGCAGATGACCGTCAACGGCCCGCTGGATTTTGCCGGCGGCATCTATCGCGTCGCCGTGAGTCCGACGGTCGCATCGTCGGCGATCGTGAACGGCATCGCCAACCTGAGCGGCGGGACGGTTCATGCGCAGTTCACGCCCGGCAGCTATCTGCTGCGGCAGTATGTGATCCTCCAGGCCGCCGGGCTCACGGGGGCGTTTGCGGGCTTGACCGCCAGCAATCTGCCGGTGGGGTTCGCCGCCGATCTCCTCAACCAGGGCAATGACGTCGTCCTGCAGCTCAGCCCGGCGGTCCCGTACGTGACGGGGCTGTCGATCAAACAGCAGAATGTCCTCGATGCGATCACCAACTCCTTTATCAACGACGCCAGCCTGCCGCCGGAGTTTGCCGCCCTTTACGGGCTGTCGGGCGATGCGTTCCTCAATGCGCTAAGCCAGGCCTCCGGAGAGCCCGGCGCCGCGATCGCAACGTCGACGTTCATGGCCTGGAACCAGTTCTTCAACATGATCTTCGATCCCTCCGGGAGCGGCCGCAGGACGGTGGGTGGACCATCCGAAGCGGTCCCGTTCGCGGAGGCGCGCGGTAGAGGTGACGATGTCGCCTTGGCCTATGCCGCGGCGCCTTCACGTCGCGATCCCGGCGAGACGACGGTGAGCATTCCAAGCCGATCGCACTGGAGCATGTGGGGCGGTGGCTATGGCGGCAGCGCCACCACGCAGGGGGACGCCATCCAGGGCTCCCACGACACGACGTCGCGCGCCTACGGCTTTGCCGCCGGTGCCGACCGGGAGGTCGCGCCGGGTTCGCTGATCGGCTTCGCGCTCGCAGGCGGTGGAACGTCGTTCGGCCTGGCCGATGGTCTCGGCGGCGGCCGATCCGACCTGTTCCAGGCTTCGCTCTATGCACGGCAGGATTGGAATGCGGCCTACCTCATGGCCGCGTTCGGCTATGGCTGGCAGGATTTCACCACGGAGCGCACGGTGACCATCGCCGGCACCGATCGTCTCGAGGCCAGGTTCGACGCCCACACTGTCGCCGGCCGTGTCGAGGGGGGCTGGCGTTTCGGCTCGGAACTGACGGGCATGGCGCCCTACGCGGCCTTTCAGGTCGCGAGCATCGCGCTGCCGGCCTATGCCGAACAGGCGACGTCGGGCAGCAACGCCTTCACCCTGGCCTATAGCGGCCGCACCGACACGCAAAAGCGTGCGGAGCTCGGCGCACGGTTCGATCACGCGATGCCGGTCCTCGATGGCGTGTTGAAGCTCCATGGGCGCGCCGCCTGGGCACACGACTTCGACAGCAGCAGGGTAGCCGACGCCGTCTTTCTGACGCTGCCGGGGGCCGCATTCTCCGTCGGTGGCGCACGTCCCGACGCGGATGCCCTGCTGGTCTCGGCAGGCGCGGAGATCGCCTGGGCGAACGGCTTCTCGCTCGCCGGCTCATTCGAGGGCGAATTCTCCGGCAATACGGACAGCTATGCGGGCAAGGGTGCGATCCGCTATCGCTGGTGAGTATGCCAACGCGTGCGTGGGTGTGCGCGGTGCCTCGGCCTCGCCCGCAGCGGCGGCCTACTGCATGATCCGCCGCTGATCAGGGCGGGCACGTTGTGAGTCCCTCCAGCGAGCCCCAATCCACGAGGGTCAACGCAACGTCGCCTGGCGAGGCCGTGTAGAGCCGATGCCATGTCCCACATCCCGCGACAGCTGACAGGCCCTGGCAGCGACCCATGCCGGGCAAATTTCGTTGCGTGGATGTGATTAACTTCGCCAAAGCTGGATGCTTGAAGCGCTCCAACGCCAGGCCGGCCGCGAACGGTATCGCCAGTCTCCCAGTGCACCACCTCATTGATCCGCGTGATGGAACATGCGACTGACAGGTCCATGCCGCGGGCTTTGGGGGAATGCGATGACGCTGTGGCTGGTTCGGTCAGGGAAATACGGTGAGCAAGAGGGACTTGCGCTCGAGAGTGGCCTCGCCGTCATCGGCTGGCATCAGATGGCAGATCTCTCGATCTTCAAATCTCGGGAAGAGCTAGCCGCCGCGCTTGCGGCCACGTACCCGGAAGAGAAGGGAAAGACGCTTTCGAACTGGGAAAGCCAGCTATGGCCTTTCGCTCAGATGATGGTGCCTGGCGATCTCGTCGTCATGCCCCGGAAGACACGGGCGTCAATCGCTATCGGCCGCGTCACGGGCGCGTACGTTTATCGAACCGATGTAGGCGAAGCACATCATACGCGTCCGGTAGAGTGGATCACTGAGGCACCGCGCAGCGCATTTTCCCAGGATCTACTGTACTCGTTCGGCTCCTTCATGACTGTGTGTCGTATTCAACGAAACGACGCCGAAGCGCGAGTCGCCGCAGTGGCCAGCGGAAAAAGCGATCCCCTGCAGTCGAAGGGCGGAGCGTCGAGTGCAAATTCCGCGCTTGATGTGCGGGAGATCGTTGCCTCGGCCGATGACTCGCCGGCGACTATCGATCTGGTCGAAGTGGCAGACGATGCAATCCGCGCGAAGATCGCCGCTGAGTTCAAGGGGCATAAGCTTTCAACACTGATTGGCGCGATCTTGGCGACTCAAGGGTACCACGTCGTCGTCTCTCCGCCGGGCGCCGATGGGGGTGTCGATATCGTCGCCGGTCGGGGCGGATTGGGTTTTGATCCGCCGCGTCTCGTCGTCCAAGTCAAATCACAGGATGCGCCCGTTGATGTGGGCGTTCTGCGGGAACTCCAGGGCGTAATGAGACAGTTTTCGGCGGAGCAGGGTCTGCTGGTCGCGTGGGGCGGAGTCACTAAAGCCTTGGCAAAAGAGGCACAGCGCTTGTTCTTTGAGATCCGGATCTGGGATGGCAATGAGGTCGTTCGTGCTCTGCAGCAGTGCTATGAGCGTCTGCCGGAGATGGTGCAGGCCGATCTTCCGCTCAAACGCATTTGGGTGCTGGCTGAGCAGAATTAGGTGAACCTGAGGCGGATAGCGGCCGAGTTTTGATCGAATGAGTTTCGGGGTCTTCATTCATCGGTCAGACTCGATTTACGACGATAGTCCGTCGGAGCGGTACCAGTTTCCGAGCCAGTACCTGAAGCGCGTTCACGCCTGCCTGGATGATTGGGTCATCTACTACGAACCGCGCAAAGCCCCGAATACGCGTGGCTACTTCGCCGTTGCCAAAATCGAGAAGATTGTCCCGGATCCGAGCGCTCCAGGGATGCATCTTGCGCTGATTGAGCCCGGAACCTATCTGGATTTTGCCAATTCGGTGCCGTTCGCCAATGCGTCTGGGGTCATAGAGCGCGGCCTACTGAATGCGCAAGGCCGGATATCCGGGCGCGCTCAAGCTGCCGTTCGTCCACTTTCGCCAAGTGATTTTAATCGGATACTGGAACTTGGCTTTGGGAAAATCGACTACCCCCTCCCGCGTCGCGATCTGCTGCCAACAGCGGGCTTGTCAGATGAACAATTGCCACCTCGGTTCGAGCAAGTGCGGGAGCGCGTCCAGTATCTTTCATCGCGCGTTGTACGCGACCGCGTATTTCGACGTGTTGTCTTGCGCGCCTATGATGAGAGATGCGCGGTTACCGGCCTCAGGCTGATCAATGGAGGCGGGCGGGCCGAAGTCGCCGCCGCGCATATTCGCCCTGTGGAAGCGAATGGGCCGGATGTTGTTAGCAACGGCATTGCTCTGTCTGGAACCGCGCATTGGATGTTCGACCGCGGGCTGATCTCATTTTCGGACAGTATGGAAATATTGATCTCTCGGCACGTGAATGATCCGGATAGTGTTCGGTCGTTCATCAACAGGAGCGGGCGAGCCATCGTTCCGTCACGCGCGTGGGAAAGACCGCATCCCCGCTTTCTCCAGTGGCATCGCGAACACTGTTTCAAGCACTAGTTCGCCTGAGAACGCGTGGTGGCACTGTACCGAGAAGCACGCGCCTCATGGCGGTGGTTGCGGGTAGCTCTGCTGGGGGGTCGCGGCGAAGCTGACCGCGCCCGGCGATTTGTTGGACGAGCATGAGATTTAGGATTGCGATCGTGGGCACCGCTGGCGGAAGGGGTGGGATTCGAACCCACGAGACGGTTGCCCGCCTGGCGGTTTTCAAGACCGCTGCCTTCAACCACTCGGCCACCCTTCCGACGTGCACGGGCGCGCCGTATGGCGCTCGTCCTCAGCGGCTTCCGAACGGCTGGACCGCCGAT
>Ga0182741_1001472_pt1 | contig 30465 bp, 21 predicted proteins | sample eDN5th37CBELigOP_FD_128874 | JGI IMG/M metagenome (GOLD analysis project Ga0182741, IMG submission 128874) | Enriched Organic Plus compost microbial communities from Emeryville, California, USA - eDNA 5th pass 37_C BE-Lig OP (version 2) (version 2) ... | reverse complement strand
CAGAACCGTCGACGACCTGTGGTCGGTCGTCGCCGACTGCCTCTCTGCATTCACGCCAGAGGAATGCCGACACTACTTCGAGGCCGCCGGATATGACCCGGATTAGGTCGAATCTGCTCTAGATCGTAGGTTCACGGTCTCGATAAATGAAAGACTGATAAACAAGAATGCGCTTGAGGGGACTCTGTTTCATAAGGTTGGTTTTGAAAATCATACGCTACCACTAGAAGATCTTGCGGCGCGTATTCGTCAAGGATTTGCCTACTGCGTCGAACTGAAGGGTGATAGGCGTAAGGAAAACTTCGTTTCAACCTCACTGCTCTCGGTTGATGTCGATGGAGGATAACAATCGAGGAGGCCCTGGAGCATCCCTTCGTCAAGGCTCATTGCAGCTTCTTCTACACAACTTGTAGTCATACACCTGAACATCACCGGTTCCAGCTCGGCTTCATCCAAAAGTTATGGACGATGCTCCTCTCAGAGATGGAAGGTGATCGAAATTTGGACGCCATCTCTCAATCTCCGGCAATCCGGCGAACCTCTTTGTCGACGTCGCCTGTAGCTCTTCCAGGCGTCAGGCCGGATTTCGTCGGCGACTGATCTCCAACCCTCAACGAGGTCCCCTTATGCTGTGTCAAATGCCGACCAGCCCGGTCTCCCAACCGTGGCGGCTTCAAGCCACTCAACCGGGCGTCGACGGCCGGTTCTTTGGAAGGATCGGTACCGTCGACCAGCTTCGCTACGTCGGTCGGGCGCTGAACAACTGTCTGGCCAATCCCCAACCGGCGTATCTGGTGCCCCTAACCAATGGGACGGCGGAGTTTTGGTATCTGTACGAGCCCTCGGGGACACCGGTGGTTGTTCTCACGATCGAGGATGGCCTGATCCAAGAGGTTCGTGGCCACGACAATCAGCTGCCGTACGCATATAAGGAGGACATCCGCGCGCTGATCGTCGCTCGCAACCTGGATTGTCGGCCTTATCGGCTGCCGCAGCCGCCATCGCCGTTTGCCAATCTGTTCCATATTGGAGTCCTGCCGGGGTTCGATCTGCTGGAGCTTGGGCTCGCCGGCACGATGGCGAGATTTCCCGACCGGTGGGACGGCGATTTCAAATGGGGTCGATGGGATTGTCTCGTCCGATTCGAGGAGAAGCAGCTGATTGTCCAGGTCTGTGATCCGGTATTTGGCTGGCTGCTGCTTAGCCCAGAGAAGTTTGATGGTACCGGGAACAGAGCAGAGGACTACACCCGCGTCACGTTCGACCTTGCGATGGAGATTGGGGAACGGCCGCTTTGGGGTCTGCTGAGGCTGCTCAATGCGAACTGGCCCCAGCAGATGAGGCCGTACGTACGGGGCATCGACCTGCGCTGGATCTGGAATGAAGGCCTGCTGCGTCGATGACGACGGCTGACTATGATGCCGAATCCCTCCGTTCCCGTCTCATCTTCCGTCGGCAGTTATACCAGTAGGTGAGGGCGCCTTTTTCCGTCAGAGTCGCTCCCTCCACGAACGCCGTCACGACCACGTCCTGAGGCTGATCCTCCAGCAGGCGGTAGATTGCCATCGCAGCGTCGATCTTGGTCTTTCCCTGCTCGATCAGTGATCGCCCTTCGGCGACCGCCTTGGTGATCGTGTCCTCGTTTGCCGTGACCTCGGTCGGTCCTGCTTTCCTCTTTGCCATGTCGGTTCTCCTGTTCCTGACATGGAGGATCCTCCCGTCAAAGGCGAATGCTCGGCAACGAGGCTCGGGATTGGATTTTGCGGCGAATGAAGACGATGAAATCTTGGGTGGGCACGTTTCAGGGGCAATCTGCCCTCTTATGCATGTGCTGATCTCAGAATAGATTCCACAGCAATCCCGCGCGTGTGAGGTCACTAAACGCTGTGCCGGATACCAGCAGATGTACAATGTACGTAAAATCGCATTAACGATCTCAATTATACTGAGATCCTGCGAGTTTCTGCAAAGAGTTGAGCTTAGTGGGTGCGGGCTATAGTCTTGGGAAGCTGACAGGCTACCATTACATCATACCCGCGCGGGAATTCAGATAGCATGACCGCCCCCGCTTCGACAACCGCGTTCGCGCATCTGAGGCGACTAAGTCCAGAGCCTTTTCAAAGGGCATGTCGGAGGGCCGCCGAGAGGCGCCCCGCCGGCTCACCCCTTGCAAAAGTCCCGTCAACTCGGCCAGTTCCGCCTCTGACCCCTGCTTTTGGACCGCTGAACTCCTTGCCCCAACGGTGATACGTGAACTACGGCACTCCGACCGACCGACCGACCGACCGACCGACCGACCGACCGACCGACCGACCGAACAGCTTCGTTCTCCGAGCAGCCTTGTGACGGCAGAACATCAACCTGCGCAGCTTCGCGACGATCTGTTCGGGCATGTGCTTTGACCTGAGACCGCGAACCTCCTCCAGATTTGGGTAGAGTCCGTCGATCACGGAGACGGACGATGCGACCCTCACGGTTCACGGAAGAACAGATCGTTGGGATGCTGAAGGAGTAGGAAGCCGGGACGAAGACGGCGGATGTGCGCCGCAAGCACGGCATCTCGGCGGCGACTTTCTACAAGTTCAAGGCTAAGTTTGGCAGCATGGACGTTTCCGACGCCCGTCGCTTGAAAGCTCTTGAGGACGAGAACGCGCGGCTGCAGGCTGGCGACCTGGTGCAACAGTTGCAAGCGCAGGCAGAGGATGCAGGTAATCAGTCAAGAAAAGACTCGAGGGCGTAAATGAAGCCGTTGCGCAAATGTAATTCTAGCGAAATTAACGAAAACGAAGAAGTGGACAGAAATGAGTTAGAATCGCCATTTGGTAACTCCTTAGAAACTTCTCCACTTGCGGCGGATTTTCTTCCGCTAGACCGCTTGATCGCCTCAATCGACAAATCAAAAATCAATAAATATATAAACGGCAGAAATAAAAATCACTTCGTGAAAAAATTAAATTCATGTTTGGCTAAGATGTTAGGGCAGGTCGGTGACGCTGAGATTGACATCAAAAGTATTGTCAATGATTATGGTGCTCTTGTGTTAACTCACATGCGCGATGATTATATCTCATCAAAAATTCTTAAGGATAAGAATTATTATGAAATTGATTTTCTGTCGGCATTATCTATTTTCCATGAGCGTGATGGTATAGTTATTGATGCTGGCGCTAACATTGGAAACCACTCGTTGTATTTTGCGAGCGTATTGAAGGCGAAGGTTGTTGCATTCGAACCGCAGCCGCACAATATTCTTTGTATTGAGTTGAATTCAATTCTTAATGGCGTTTCGGAGAGTGTATCCATCCATAGGTGTGCATTGGGAGACTCAAATGCTGAAGCAGTCTTAAGAATGTCCATCGAGGCGAACTATGGAACATTCAGTGCAAAACCGGCATCGAACCCCAGGGCGAATTCCGAGGAGGGGCGCAAAGGGTTTGTTGTTCCAGTAAGAATTCTTGACGAAGTAATAAATGGTAGTTTCCCAGGGCAGAAGGTATCCATAATAAAAATAGATGTTGAAGGGATGGAGATGGAAGTCATCAGAGGGGCATCGAAAATAATAGAAAAGTGGAGGCCTTTGGTAGCGTGTGAATGTTTCAATAGGGATTTATTTGATCGTGTAGATAAATTCCTAAATAAGTTTGATTACGCGCCAATGGCAACACTAAATGCAACGCCAACATTTATTTTTTATTGCACTAAGAACGATCTTCATGTGGATAAGATCCCTGCTTATTTGAGGTGGCGCGCGATGTCCGATGCGCGTAAGAATAGAAATTTTGCGCCATGAGTGTAATATGTCCACTTAGTCGTCTTGGCGTACGAATGACATGACGGTGTCGACGGGCCGTCGTCCCATGTTGCGGTATCCGAGGTGCGGGCGTTCGGTGTTGTAGTGGACGAGCCAGGCGTCGAGATCGGCCTGCAGCGCCTCGACGCTGTCGTAGAAGGTCTCGCGCAGCTTCGCCCTGAAGAACTCGTCGAGGACGGTGCCGTTGAAGCGCTCGACAAAGCCGTTGGTACGGGGTGTGCGGAACTTGGTGCGGCGGTGCTCGATGCCGTTGAGGTCGAGATAGAGTTCGTAGGGATGGCTGTCGGTGCCGCAGAACTCACGTCCGTTGTCGGTGAGCACCGCGCCGACGGCCAAGTCGAGGGTGCGGTAGAAGGGCAGCACGTCGTTGTGCAGCACGGCCACGGCCGCCTGGGGCTGCTTGGAGACATGCAGGAAGCCGAAGGCGTAGGAACCGTAGGTGTCCACGACCGCGTGCAGGTAGACGCGCCCGATCCCTTTGAGACTGCCGACGAAGAAGGTGTCGGCCGACAGGAGTTCGCCGGGGGCCTTTGATTCCACATGCCGTTCGCGGAAACAGGGATTGAGCTTCTCGATGAAGGCGGCCTGCTCGGCTCTGATCTCGATCACCTGCTCGGCGTTCCTGGCCTCCAGCGCCAGCCAGCGCTCAACCTTGGTGCCGAGGCCGTTGTCGTTGAGGATCTTCTGGATGGTGATCGCCGAGACCCGGATGCCTTCCAATGCCAGCATCGCTTCATGCCGGTTGCAGCCATAGGCGGGGTGCGACAGCGCCAGATCCTTGATCCGCTCCACCACCGGCTCCGGCGTCGTCTGCGGATGCGACTTGTGGATCGGCGGCCGATCCTTCAGCCCCTCGAAGCCCTGCGTCTGGAACCGCCGCTTCCATTCGTAGAAACTCGTTCGGTCCAGCCCCCGCTGGCGGCATGCCTCCGCGACATTGCCAAGTTCTTTCGCTAGTTCCAGCACGCTCAGCCGGCTCTGCGCCAGCTTCGCGTCAGCATCCCGTCTCCGCGACTGCGCCGCGGCCGATATGCGTGCCATGGCCCGTTCCTCCTATCCATGAATAGCACGGAAAGAAGGTTAAGTGGACAACTGAATGGTACCTTCTTTGTTTACGATACCGCCCCGATCATGTATTTCGAGGGCGCTGCGGTCCCGACTCATTCAAGAACGGGTTTCATTGAGGCGCCTCCCATGATTCGAACTCTCCGAACGGAGGCTGTTTCAATTCCGGACGGGCAGCGCGCATGATGGACCGCGGCCGCGGGCGGCCGATCGGAAATGCGTGAATCGGGCGCCGTGGAAGATGTTCTTGCCGGTAAACGAATTGAGAATGCCAGTTTGGGAGATGTAGCAGGATGATAGGCGCTACAGCGCAGTTGGTGCGCATCGAGCTGGGGGGGCAAGATGACAACCTAGGAGATTCGGTACTTCGCCGGGCTTATCTGCAGGCCCTCCGGGGGCCAAATCGACGATTCCACATCGTGGGTGGCAATCAGACCTCTGACTACCTTGCCGGACTTGCCCTCACCGAAGCAGACAGGTGGTTCACTGATCGACGTCAGTGGATGGAGTCGTTGGATGCCGCATCGCGACCAGTCCACGCACTCAATGCTGGGGAAATCAATCCCAGAAAGGCGTTTCCGACAACTTTTCGTCACCGAGAAATTGCTGCAACCCGAGATGCTGGCGGTGTAGTGCTGGTCGCCGGAGTCGGACTGAAGGATATCGAATTTTCGAGAAATGTCAAGTTTGTGGCGCCATTTAGGGATGCCGCCATTGTGTCTTGGCGCGACAGCGGTTCGCAGGCGGTAGCCGGCTTCGGTGAGACAAATCCCGACTGGGCCTTTTTGCTTGGATCGAGGACGTCCTCTTGGGCACCGGCGGCAGAGCGCAAGATCATCGCCGTGACACTTCGCTTCGATCGCCCGTATCCCGACGCAGCCTGGATGGCGACAGTACGGCGCCTGGCGAAGCAAACATCGACCCAGATCGTCACGTTCGCGCAGGTGGCCCGTGACGCACCTCGAGCGGTTCGCCTCGCTGGAGACCTTGGCGCGGTGTACCTGGCGGCGCCGAGCTTTGCGCATGACGCGCTCGAGGCGCATGTGCGTGATCTGTTCCAGCGTTCGCTCGCTGTCATTAGCGATCGTGCGCACGGCCTTATCATCGCGGCAACGGAAGGCGCCTACCCGATCGGCTCGGGCGCAAACCCGGACAAGCTATCTCGCCTGCTCGGCGAGGTCGGTCTCGGTTCTCTTGTCGGAGCCTATGACGCTCTGCCGAACTTTGTGGAGCAGTTCGCCGACAGGCTCGACGATCTCGCGCCGGCGATCAATGTGGCTCGGGATCGGCTGACAAACCTCACCCGAAAGATTCAAGCGATACTTGACGCCATTGCGCCATAACGCATAAACACTTTCAGCCCAACTCACCATCACTCTGGCATTCCGATCGCCATCCAAAAAATCCGTACGGGATGCAGGCGTCAGGCAGCCGCCGTTTTGGCTGTCTCTGCGGCGCATGGCTCCAGCTTGCTGGTCATGATGCATGGGTCGGTAATGGCCCATAGTGGTGCACTGTTTCAGATTATCATGCGTTGGAGACGCCATGAAAGATGACCTTTTGGCGAGAATTCGGACCCGCGCCGATAGCGGTATGGTGCTGCTGGTGGCATCAAGTCCGCTATCGCACAAGTTGAAGTATGTGGATCAGGTGGTAGCCGCTCCCGATGCGGACACGATTGTTCGGTTCCATACAGTCGGGGCGGCGCTAACTGATGTGGATATCGTCCATGTGGTCGGCTCACCGGACGCGTTTCTGGGACTTGATCAATCTTCGTCGCGACTTGAGCGATTTAAGCGTACCCGAAACTTTGTCGGACAATTGTCAACCGACGGAGTCGCCTTGGTGCGTACCCTGTACGGGCCGATGCCGGAATTGTCTGATCCGCTCGAGGCCGCGGCGGCCGCATTGCTGGACTCGGCCACGACCCGGTTCGTCGTCGTGGATGGTGCGACCAGAACCCCGGACCCGGCACGTACTGTGGTGATTCCACTTGCGGATTTGACTGAGCCATTCGCTGGCTACCCAACCCGGGATCAAATCTTTGGCCGCCTGCTCTGTATCTCGGACGAGGAACTGGGCGCCGTCGCGGAAGGCGTATTGAAGACCTTCTTCGTCAACCGGACTCCGGGACTGTCGCTCCGTCTGGCAGGTGTGGCAGGGGAGGCGGTCCTTGCCCAGTTGGAACGCGCGGTGGACCGAACGCCAGAGAAAATCACCACGCGGAATGAAGTTTTGTCCGATGCGGCACTGATCGAGGAGATCACGGCGGCAGAGTTCGTGCTCGTCCCGGAGCCACACACCCTGGCGGGCTATCATCTCATCATGCTGGCGCTGACGTTTGGTCGGCCAGTAATCGCCCCGGCGAATGAGATGTTGTTGGCACTGAGGGATGAAGTCGGGGCGTCTTGGGTGATTCCGCTGGCATCGCCGATCACTGCGGAGCGTCTGGATACTGCGATCGCCCAAGCCAGAGAAAGGTCGAACACGGCGCGACCCAACTTGACCGGTCGGGGCTGGATGGAAACCGGACGGCAATATGCCAAAGTCTTTAGGGACGCCGTCAACGAAACACGCGCCACCATCGAAGCCACGGCGGGATTGGATCAGTCAAGTCTGGAAGTGACAAGAGTACGCGAAGGAGACAAGGATATAAACTTGATATCGTTGAACCTGAAGGCGGCCCGCGGATCAACGCTGCACAGCCTCTTGGCAGATACCGGTGGCAGGTATGAGCCTGAGGTGTTTGCGCTCATGCTGCACCGCCTCAGCCAGGCTGACAAGGCGATGTTCATTGATGTGGGTAGCAACATCGGCCTGTTCTCGCTCGCCGCGGCGCATTTGGGCCAGCATCTTGGGGCTCATTTGGACATTTACGCACACGAACCGCACCCCTCGACGCAGGAAATCGCTCGCGCGCTCCAGGCCGACAATCGCGTGAGTTACGTGCTCAGTCCGGTGGCGCTGAGCGATTCGACCGGCACCGCCGACTTCTACATCTCGGCGCGCGCGGATACGTCGAACTCCTTGGTTCGGAACTTCCGCCCGGCGAAGGACGTGATCCAGGTGCAGGTTGATACGCTCGACAACACCTACCTGAGCGCAGCACTCGCCCAGCGTTACGACGAGGTGCTGGTGATGATCGATGTGGAAACGGCCGAGCCCGCCGTCCTGCGCGGCGCAGAGTGCTTTCTCGAAGCCGTGCGTCCAACTATTATTTGCGAAGTTCTCGCAGGAAGGACGGAGGCCGAGTTGAGCCGCATCCTTGCCGATGTGGGCTATTCGCTCTATCGATTCGACGGCACCCATTGGCGTCTGGAAGCCACCCTGCGCGGCGACGAAACCTACCAGCACCGATATTGGCTATTTGTACCTTCCGAGAGAACGCGCGAACTCGGCGACCGATTCCAGGTTCCCAAACCGGTGCGCGTCGAATTTCGATTGGGACTCCGGGCCTTGGCGTTCACTTCCATCAGCGGCCGCGCCCTGCGTGCCGGCAAGAACTACTTTCAAAAGGCTGGCCTTGCTCCTCCGACACGCTCGTGAATAGTTCGGACCTACCATTGCAAGACACCAAGCACCGAATTGGAAACAGTACCCACATGACTGCCATCCCGACAACCGCGCAGCCGCTCGTGACTGTGGTTGTCCCAGTCTTCAATGACGAGGCCACCATTGGAGCCTCCCTTGAAAGCGCGCTCGCTCAGAGCCTCGCCCAGATCGAGGTCATCGTGGTCGATGACGCCTCCACCGACCGCACGGCGGAGATCGTGGCTGAGTATGCCGCCCGCGACGCACGGATCCGCCTCATTCGTCAACCGGAGAACATGTCCGCCTTCCAGGCGCGCCGTGCAGGGATTTTCGCCGCGCGAGCACCGTATTTGCTCTTCCTCGATGGGGATGACGAACTGGATTGGCAGGCTGCGGAGGTGAGCCTTGCGAAGGCCGAAGCCGAGCAGGCGGACCTCGTCCAATTTGGAATCGAGATCGTCATGCCGAACGGAACCTCTGGTAGCTGGGAAGCGCGGAGTCAACCGAAGTGGGCGGAACTCGTCGGAGAGAACATTGTCGCCAACCTGTTCCCTGTGGGTACGCCTGCTGCAGGCCAACTTTGGAGGTACCTCTTCCGTACCGAGCTCCTGCGCGCCGTTTACGAACAGCTTCCCTCGGACGCACGGCTCTATCGCGCAAACGATCTTCCTATTGCCTTTCTCGCGGCGGTTACCGCAAGGCGCTATGCCTCGATACCCACGAAGCTATATCGCTACTTCTGGGGCCGCGGCGGCAGCGACCGGGCAGTGAGGAGCGTGGAAGATATCGATTTCTTCATGTCCGCCATCGATTCCTTCGACATCATCACGGAAGCCGTCCACGAGGCGGCCTACCGGCACTCCAACCCGCAATTTCTCCTTGACGCGTACGCCTCGGCGCGGACCTCGATCGTCGGCATTGCCATGAGACGGGCCTTCAACACAGCGGATCCGAAACTGCTCCGGGTTGCTGCGGATCGCATCCGGGGTCGGGTCGGTGAGGTAGGCATGATTCGGGCCGCCGCCCGTTGTCATCCGCCGGCATTGGTTCAATTGGCTGAGGACAGCAACCCGGTGAAGCTCGGCGAACGCCCGGTTCGGAGTGTTCTGCTCACCACTGCTACACTCACCACCGGCGGCATTTCGATGGTCGTCCTTACTCAGGCGAGGGTGTTCGCCGCAGCCGGGCTCCGGGTGACGATCGCGGTCCGGCAACCGGGCAGTGACAAGACCGCCGTCCCCGAGGGCGTCGCCTTCTACGAGGTGACGCGGGGCACTCTCGATGAAAAACTCGATTACTGGGCCGAGATTTGCACACGGGAGAAGGTCGATGTGATCATCGATCACCGGGTCTTCTACTCGAAGGACTGGCACGCGTACGTGCTGATGGCGAATGCACTCGGCATCCCCACGATCGGCTGGGTCCACAACTTCGCCGGTCGCCCGACATATGACCTCAATGATATGCATGGCCATCTCAAGCGCACCTTTCGGTCGCTGGCCCAAGTGGTCACGCTCTCACCACTCGACGTGGCCTTCTGGAAGCTGCGCGGGATCGAGCGCACCGCATACCTGCCCAACCCGCCCAGCCCATTGCTCCTCGATCACAGCGGAAAGGCGCAGCAAAAGCAGGCTCCAGTCGGCCCGATTGAACTCGTCTGGGTCGGTCGGATGGAACAGCACACCAAGCAGGTCCACGCGCTGCTGTCGGTCGCTACCGAATTGCGCAGACTCGAGGTCGACTTCCGCCTCCGGGTAATTGGGCCGGATCAAAAGGACTACACCGCCGCCCGGTTCAATGCGGCCGCCAAGGAAGCCGGTCTCGCCGACCGAGTGGAGGCGATCGGTCCGCTTCATGGCGAGGAACTTCTTGCGGCGCTCGACCAGGCGCATGCCTTCGTCGGGACAAGCATCATCGAGGGCGGCCCACTCACGCTAATCGAGGCGCAGTCGCGCGGCCTTCCGGTATTCATGTACGAAATGCCCTGGCTGCTTCTGGTGCAAGACGACAGTGGGATCGTGTCGGTGCCGCAAGGCGACGCGTCAGCGCTGGCCTTGAGCATCCAGAGGGTCATGGGCGACCCTGAGCATTATAAGACGCTCTCGTTGAACGCCCTGGAAACGGCGCGGCGCGTGCTCGAGTTCGACTATGCCGCCGCTTATCGCCAACTCGTCAGCGGAGATCTGCCAGCCGAGTATTCGCCGTTACCCACGCTCGACGCCGCCGCGCAACTACTGGATCTCACGATCTTTTTCGTCGAACGTCATGCCGGGATTCGCCGGAAGCTCGATAAAGCGCAGCAAGAGTTGGAGTTGACTGCTCCAAAGGTCAAGTCCGCTCGGAAATCCGCTCGGAAAAAGGAACTGGCGGCAACACCTGCAAATTGAACCGCGCCGGGTTTGCCGGAGGCCGTTTGGTTTGAATGACGCGGCCATAGCCGATTCGTCCAGCACGGCGTAGGTTTGTTGCTCGGCTCGGCTGGCGGAATGTTTCCGATCGGCTCCAGCAGGCGGTGGTTGTTGAACCAGTCGACCTATTCGAGCGTGGTGAACTCGACAGCTTCGAAGGATCGCCACGGCCCACGTTGATGGATGACCTCGGCCTCGTAGAGACCGCTGATCGTCTCGGCCAGAGCATTGTCATAGCTGTCGCCGACGCTGCCGAGCGAAGGTTCGATGCCTGGCCTGCTGTCGGCTTTTCAGACACGAGGTTGGACTGCTCCCGGATTGGCAGACAATTCCCAGCCTCACGCCGCGGCGCTTTCGACCGCCTCGGGACTGACGCCGCCGAGATGGCTGAGGCGACTAAGTCCAGAGCCTTTTCAAGGGGCTCCAAGTGGCATGGGGAAGGGCGTCGGCGATGCGTTCCGTGTCGGTGACGGGAGTTTGGGTTTGATGACCCGAAGGGCAGGCGGGTCGAGCTTCTTAGGGCTATGGTGATTCAGGCATAGTAGGTGCTGGTCGTCGCGCCCGCCGGCAACTGGCCGTTAACCCAGTCTCGCCACCGTCTCGACAAACAAGCTCTGTCGCAGGGTGCCATCAGACCGGGGTTCTCGCACGCATTGCCCGCCGTGTCGGCGCGAACAAGGGCCGTCGGGCGCGCGAAGAGGGGCGCGCCCGAAAGACCGCCGGATATGACAACTAACATGACGCACTATAGATGTCTGGCGGGTTCGCCGGTGCTCGGCAGATCCTGTCGCTCAGGCTCAGGGAGCCGGTTTGAGTGGCGCATGTCCCTGTTGCAAGCGATCCAGAACCGCGGCAAGTTTCTCGGGGTAGTCTGACGTGAACGTCCAGTACTGAGCGCCGGATTCTGCCTCGCCTTGAGCCAGTCCCCGTTCCCTTGCGGGCAGATCGTAGAGAAGGGTAATCAGCACATCGCTGCTCACCCACGGATCGTCGTACCAGAATGTGTGCGAACGGCGCGAGAGGCCGGGGATGTTCTCCGGACGGACCCGCACAACCTCGATCCCATACATGCTCACGGCGTCCAGCAGCCAGTCGGATTGCTGTTCGCTCAGTTCGCGCATGTCCGGCCGTCCGGCGCGCGAGGCGCGGTTGACCACCTGCGAGAGCCTGAGCGCGCTGTCATTGAGGTTGACGGCAACCGTCACCCGCTCGGCCTTGTCGGCGTAGCTCGCCATGTCGTCCACGAATGTGCGGAAGTCGGCGTCGGGCGCCGCGTGATAGATTTCGCCAAGAGCCGGCGCAACTGCACCCGGCGCCTGTGCATCACGGCCAACGATGGCGAGTCCGTCGCTGCCGACTGTCCCGCCGGCGCTGTAGGTGAACACATCTATCTTTTTGGCGTCGGTGTTCGCATCCAGCAGTTCGATGAGCTTCGCCAGATGCGGAGCCGCTCCGAAGGCGGTGATCATGTCCCGGGAATAGCGTAGAAAGTTCTCGGCGGTCGGCCAGACGAAAAGTAGGACGATGGAGTTGCGCCCGGTGAAGTGATGGAGCTGGGCTGCCTGGCCTGCGGCGCGCTCTACAGTGGTGTTGGCGCCGTGGACATAGACGATGATGTCCTTGCTACGGCTCTGTTTCAGCGCCGCGTTGATCTCTGCGAACCACGCCATCGCTTCCGGCGTCAGCGGCGTATCGCTCTCGATGGTCGCCTGCTCGGTCATGTTCGTCAGGTGCAGGAATGGCCGCCGGTCATCGCTGGCGCCAGTGGACCAGGCGTAGATCTTGTCCCAGGTCGTGCCTTCCTCGCCGATCCTGACGGTTGCGACCCCCGCATGAAGGTCGCGTCCCGGGACGACTGCATAGAGGCGCGCGGCACGCGGGCCGACCGGCAGGCGGTTCGTTGCGTAGAAGAGCCTGATCTCGGGTTCGTTTGCAGCCGACGGATAGGAAGGAAAGACGCTCGTCTGCCCGTCGACGAAGACTTCCGGGGCTGGCATCAGGCGCATGGGCGGGTGGTAGAACGACATCGCGACAACACCGGCAAGGATGAGCAGGCAGGCGATGATGATGTATCGGCTCACGTTCGCCCCCCCGTCACTGCCGAGATTGTTCCGGATTCCATGAACTGGAATTGGAGGCTGCGCCTCGCGTATGTGACAACAGGCCACCGAAGGGGGCTGTGCTTGCAAATTTCACCACGTTCGGCCCCTCATCCGGACACGGGAACAGCGGACCCTTTTGTGAAGCTGTCAACCCGTGAGAAACCTCATCGAACACGTCAATTCCCGACGGCGCGCCGGAACAGTTCGCGAAGCGTCAGCTGGTGATCGAACTTGCCCTCACGGAGGAAATTCACCGTCTGTGCAATAACCAGCGGATTGTTCATCATGAAGGTGTGCGTAACCGGCAGCACGATGTGATCGGTCATGCCTTCGAGCTTCGTGCTCTCGACCGACACCTTGCCGTCGTTCGGTCCGTCGAACATCGTCGACAGGATCGGGTTGACCGAGCGATTGCCGGCAATGATGCCGAGCTCGAAGTCGGCGGCGCCCAGTGTGCCTGGAACGCTTTCGTCGCCGGTGCCCAGCTGCATCCCGGCGGGACCGTTGATCGTTTCAAAGAGCGCTGTGCCGCCCAATTTGTCGACAATCTCGGAGCCATGGTTGGGCGGTGCAAGCATGACGACCCGCCCGAGCCTTCCGGGCCGATTGTCCTTGAGCCACGCCCGCAACAGGATGCCGCCCATCGAGTGAGTGACGAAATGGATGCGTTCGGCATCGGCGCACTTCGCGACCGAGGTGTCGACATGGGCAATCAGCTCGTCGATCGGGTGGTACAGCGAGGGATAGGTTTCGCTGACGGTAGTAAAGTCCTGACTCCGTAGCACCTCCTCCATCAGCAGGAAGGACGTGTCGGTGCGACCCAGACCGTGGAGCAGCACGACGCACTCCTGGGCAAGCGCGCCTGACGAGAACACCGATACCAGCAACGCCATCAGGAACCGCATGACCGAAACTCCGTCGGGACTGCGCAAGAGATGGAGCCAGGAACTGGAACCTGTCGGCCGCGCGTTGTCATGGCAGCTCCAGGCAATCGCGGCCGGCCAACGGACCCGACATCGTCATCTTGGCCCCCGAAAACGTCATTGCACAATCCACCCTCGCCGTCCGAGTGACAACCAAGCAATTGGGGTCAGGTATCTAGGCATCGTGGTATTCGCGCTGCTTTTGCTGTGGGCATATTTTAATCCCCTCGATTGCAAACTAAGTGCGGGTGCTATTGTATTGCTGGTATGGTATTAAAGTGTTTCGTAGTATGCTTCCAATCACAATGCGCAATTATGTTGCAATAGACTCGAAGAATGAAACTATGAATCAGTAAGTCCAAAGAAATATATTCCTGCTTTGGGCGCGCGACAACGGGTTCCAATGCTGCGTCGCAGGACGGCGGCGTCCGCACAATAGGTTGGGGATGGCTACTCGGGCTTGGGATGCTCTTCTGATCCTCGGCTTCATTGGTATCGGCATGAGGTACCACCTGACTGCTGTTGCAGCCATCTGCTTCGGAGTTCCGGCCATCATCGGCCTCGCGTACGCATCGCCGGTATCGTTCCGATCACGTCGCCTCTGTCTCCGGCGTTCTGGCTGACGCTGTTCATGGCAGTCACCCTGGTCGTTGCCGGCATCTCCCGCATTCTCATGGCCTTCCAACTGCGCGGGCAGGGTGCCGGTTGGGCTTGGGTGCTGCTGACCAGGCTGATTTCGATCGCACTGGGCGTATTGATGTGCAGAAGTGCAACGCCTTCAGCGGCGGAGGAAGGTTTAGCTCCGATCTCAATTACGTTGTCGAGGCATCACGCGCCGTCTGAGAAGATCGCGCCAGGCGATCAGTGCGAACACGCCATACATCGCAACCATTGCAGACCCGTGAGCCACGGCCGCGCCTGTTGCCCCCCAAAGAGGCACCAGGGCTGTCAAGAGCGCGGACTGGCACAGGACGGCCCCTGCACCTGCTACCAGCATAAGGCGGCGCGCACCGGTGAACTTGATGTAGGTGGGAGCAAGCGAGAAGATGATCGTGAAAGCGCCGGCCAGGGCGAGGATGCGTAAGCTGGCGACAGCATCGTGGGAGTGCTGGAGGCCGAACAGGCCAGTCAGTTGGCGCGGAAAAGCGAGCGAGATGATCAGCATGCCCGCAATCGCCGGGATCGCCCAACGAAGCCGTGCCCTTCGAACCTCATAGATGGCATTGTAGTCTCGCCGCTCGAGACTGATCGACAAGCGGCGGCCATACGCGCGGTTCGTTGCAGTAAGCAGAGCCACAACCGGCGCTGTGACAGCCACTGCCACGGCATAGGCTCCTACCGCCTTTGGCGAGGGGTCCATGATACTGAGCATCAGGATGCTGGACTGCGAAAGAAGCGCGAGCACGCCCCGGTAGGCCAGGAAAGGAAATGCGTCGGAAACCCAGCCGCCTGGTTCCGCCTGCGGCGTCCTTGTCCATAACTGGGCAGGCGCCGATCTGCGAACTTCCATGGCCAGGATTGCAACGGCGCATACCCAGCCAACGCCCCAGGCTGCGGTAGCCGCTGCGCCAGCAACCTTCCCCCACATCAGTATCATGAGGACAAAGGCAGCCAAGGTGATGATGGGCACGAACAGGCGGAAAACCACCGTCGCCGGTCGTTCGTGGCCCAGTGCGGTAGTCACTTCCATGCAGAAATGAGCCAGGGCTCCGGCAGGCAACGCCAGACAGCTGGCGATGAGCGCGGCCGTCACCGAACTGTCAAACCGATCGCCAAGCCAGACGGCGATGCCACCGCCCGCCGCTATTACGATTGCCGATCCGAGGATTGCTCGGATGCCAAATCGGATGAACCCGTGCGCGCGGCTGAAGTCTCGCCGTTCGATGAGTGCGGGCAGAATCCGAACGGAATATTTGTCCAGCCCGAGTGGCGCAACGGATACCATCAGCAGGAATGCCGAGGCGCTGACCGCATATGCCTCGAACTGTTCGATCCCCAGGCGACGGGCGACGAGAATAGAGATGCTCAGAGTAAGAGCATGTCCGCAAACAGCGGTAGCAGCGATCTGCCAAACCCTGACCGGCGCAACCGTATCGCCGCCCTCGTTGCCGTCACGCTTCAAGCCTCGTCGAGCCTGTCGACGAGGCGGCCGTCGTCGTTCAACGACCCTGCCATTCGAGAGTACCCGCGCCTCGCACACGCAGCAGTTCGTCGGGCCACTTGCCCGGCGTCTTGGAGAGTTGCGCCTGGGGAGCCAGGCGCTGCAGGCGTCCATAAGGCGTATCGGCGACGATCGTCCTCGGTTCGATCATCCGGTGTTCCGGATCGTTCGGGTCGAATCCGGCACGGTCGACCATGCCCAGGCTCTGATACCACATTGCAGCGCGCGTCAGGCTTACCCGGACGTGATAGCTTCCGCCTTCCGTGGCACGGCGGCGCAGCGCGGCTATGATCCCGGCTGCTCCGAGATAGCCTGCGATGTAGTCGTTGAGCACCATCGTCGGGGGCCAACTGGGGCGGCCATCGCCTTCAAGTATCGTGTATCCCGACACAGTCAGGGCTTCCATGTCGAAGCCGGCGCGGTACCACCATGGGCCATCCCAGCTGTAGCAACGCATCGACATGTACACGATGCCGGGATGCTTCGCGGCAATCTCCTCGACACCGAAGCCAAGATTTTCCATAGATCGGCCGCGGAATCCTTCAATGAAGACGTCGGCTTCGGGCAACAGTCTGCTCCTGAACGCCTCGTTCTCACGAGGATCACGAAGGTTCACGAAGCTGGACCGCATTCCGATGTTGATGTCGGTCCAGATGATCTCATGTTCGAACGATTGGTCGCGGGCGATATGCTGAACCTCCGCCCCGTATTCCGACAAGGTCCGCGCAGCGATGCCGCCGGCGATGACGTGCGTGAGCGAAAGCGCCTTGACGCCCGAAAGTGGTGCGGTTGGATCCTGGTCAAACGGTACCGGGTCGCCGTCCGCGACCTTGATGATCTCGATCAGCGGTTTGCTGGCGAGGTGCTTGGCTTCCGGGTGCAAGGCCCACTCATCCGTGCTCCGGTGCACACCCATGACGAGGCCGGCGTCGGCAATGGCATCATCCAGTTCGAAGGCGTTCCAGCCGAGAATCTTCTCGCGAATGGAGTCGACGTTCGGCGAAGCGCCGAGAACGTTGAGAATGCCGTCGAAGTGATGCGGATAAAGACCGGTGGGGGTCACGAACCGGTCGTCCTTGGTCTGGAAGATTGCAAAGCCCATTGGATTGTCGAGGAGTAGCGGTCCCTGGAACAACTTGCCGTTTAGTGTCGGCACGAAGGAGAAGGTGCCAGGAATCGGATCATCGAGATCGAACCGGCCGGCAGCTTGCTTCTTTTGCAGAATGACCCTGATGAGCGGCATGATGTTGTAGATCGACTCGCGCAGGTCGACCTTGACGTCCTGTCCCTGGCCCGTACGTGCGTGCCAGACCGCCGCCGCTCCGACACCGGCACCCATGGCAGGTATCGCCATGCAGGCTGCGATGCGGAACCGGCTGCGTACGATCGGGTCTTGGCCAGAGAATGTAACAGACCCGCCCCCATCGGCTGCGTCGCCGCCGATGCCGTTCATGAAGTCCGCGAAGGCCTGCTTGATATCGAAGGCGCCGATCGTCTCCTGGGCCGCGGCGGGACTGGAGAAGAGTTCACCGGCAGACAAGGCCGCAACTGCGGCGGTACCGGTGAGAATAGCGCGTCTGGTAGCTTCCATGCTCGCAAGACTCCAGTTGGTTCAGGTCTGCCGCTACTCGCGGCGTCGACCGAAGGTCAGAAAGCGACGCGAGCACGCAGTCCAAGTGCCCAAAGTGAAGATTCACCAGGGTCCAGAGCCGGATGGGAGATATATTGGATATCCGGAGTCACGGCCAATTGCGGTGTGACCTGGAAGCGGTAAAATACTTCCGCGGTAAACTGCTCCGGCAGGAAGTCGAGGGTCGGGTTAGCCCAGCCGACGGCAATGCCCAGCAGATCGGACGGTGCACGCGCGGGGCGATAGCCGTAACCGAGAGCTAGGTTGCGGTTGATGAGCCAGCCTTCCGACCAACCGCCGCGCACGAACCACATCCCGTTCTCGCCGATTGTCTTGTTGACGTTGAACGCGATGCCGTAAGCCTCGGGGCTGCCGTCCTCCAGAGGATCACGATACCATGTCGTGATGTGGAAATTGTCTGCGTCCATCGGACCGCGTGCATGGATAGGGGTGCCCGTTCTGGCAAGTCCCGACCAGCCCACCTCCAGGTGGTAGAAGTAATCGTTCTTCTCAAAGAAGTTGTCGATCGTCCAGCCGGTGTCGCTGCTGTAGGGCGTATACATTCCCGCGGAGACGTACAGATTGCTCTCCGTCGGATAGGCCGCCGCGACAAGGCCGAAGCCACGTAACGGGATGGGAATTGTCGGACTGGTCGTGAAGTTTTGATTCAGGAACTGGCGGTTGTCGTCGAAGAACGGGTACGCGTTGACAAAATTGGGCGCAAATATCTTGCCCACGGCATACTGGAAGCGGCCCTCGAACAGGTTCTGGCGTAGATAGGCTTGGGTGACGCCGAGGTCGAATTCGCCCCATGTCGCGGCGGTCGCTGTGGCCGAACCTGCAAATATTCCGGCCCAAAGAGGCGGCTCGTCCGTTCCAATCGGGCGGCGGTCCTCGATCGCAATGTCGAAAGACAGTGCGTCGGGTTGGCCCTGGTTTAGGAGCTGCGCGGCAATGTTGAGGGTGAACTTTCCGCCGACGGCATTGTCCTGGTCGATGAGGCTTTGGCTGTAGTTCTGTCCGAGCACTCCATACGAGCCGCCTATGGTAATTCCATAGTTTTGTTGGAGGTTCTGTTTGAACTCGAGCCAGGGAGTCAGAGTAGTCTGAAACCGGAACCAGCTGGCTTTGGGGATCCCGTCGTCTTCGATGTCGCCTTCAACGGACAATGTACCGTCAAGCAAGTCAGGATATTGCTTCTGGTATTGGCTCGGAGATCCTGCTGTAGATTGTGAAAATGCCGGACCGGCGGCGGAAAAGCTTGAAATGACGACAATCGTAAGGCGAAAAATATTCATTGCATCCCTCGCTCTGATACGCCGAAATTTTCGCGATTGGCATGATTTATTTAGTATCACGCATGAAATATGGCATGTGACTGTCACAACTTGAGGTATTGCGAGCAGTAGATTGATGAAAGTACCTTATAAGGATACGACAAATCGATTGATATGCTAGAAGAATTGTGGATATTGATGTTTGCGGGGCGTCCCACTGCTGGAACGCTGGGCAAACCGTGGGTTTCCGAGTTGGTGTAGTCGCATCCAGTCAAGTCATTACTGATCGTAGAGGTTGAGGCTGGGTGCTGTCGTATGAACAGACAACAGGCCGAACTCAATCAATGAGCGACTCCAGCCAGGCGATTGGAAAAGAGAGTTTGCGCATCGAGCGCGTTAGCCTCTCGACCGACAGCGTAGCCCCCAAGGACCGCTTTGAATGGTGGCGCGGCGAATTCAACGCGCTGCATAAGGTGGAAGTTGCCCCGGGGGGAAGGAGATCGTTTTCAGCTCACGGTGAGCATTGGCTGCTAGGGCCGATCCTGATCGGCCGGTATGTGACGCCGGCTCGCCGGGTCGTTCGCACACCCGTCGACGTCCGCCGCAGTGACGTTGATCACTGGGTTTTGCGGGTTGCAACCAGGGGAGTGTTGACGTGCCGAGCTCCCTCGGGAGACTTCCACGTCATTCCCGGTCAGGTCGCGCTAGGCAGCTTCGGACAGAGTTACAGTGATGACTACAGCGCCGGCGAGTGGATCGCGGCGATGATACCCCGGCACGTGCTTCCCGGATTGAGCGCTTTGCCCGCCGCACGGGCCGCAGGCATCTTGTCGGGACCCACATCTGGACTGCTGGGAGACTTCCTGATTTCGCTCGTTCAGCGTTTACCCGATGCCCGTCCGTCGGACCTGCCGGTGATCGCCGAGACGGCGCTGGCAATGATTTCAGCCAGCCTCATCGGAGCCTCGGCTTCCTGTGATGAGATGAGATCTGAGCGCTCGATCCTGGTTCGGGCGCGCGTCGAGAGGCTGATCCGGGCCAATATTGCATCAGCGCGACTAAATCCGGCTCGCATTTGCGCGTTGGCCGGCATCTCGCGTTCTACCTTGTACAGGTTGTTCGAAGACCGAGGCGGCGTGGCCGCATACGTGCAAGCCATGCGACTGAAGCGAGTTTACGCACAACTCATCAACCCTCATCTGGCGTCCAATACCATAGCCAGCCTCGCCGCTGGTCAAGGCATGTACAATGCCGCCGCCTTTAACCGAGCGTTCCGCCAGCACTTCGGTTGCACGCCGAGTGAGGTGCGGGCGGGGATTTTGCACGCCGATGTGCAGCCACTTCGCCCCGGCCTTGGGGCCCCGCCACACCGCTTCGCCGATCTGCTGCGATAGTCGGTTCGATTTTGCAAAGTGACACGGTGGCCGCAGCCATCCCGGCGGCGTCAGTCCCGAGGCGGGTGAGGCCGGGCATTGTCTGCCAAATTTGGGGCAGCATTGACTCGAAGCGGGCTCTCCAGCCCATCCGGTAACCTTCGCAGACCTGCCCGAAGCGACGTAGTCCATCTTTGCTGCGATGGAGGCGTGTCACCTCGACATCGTGCGGGAGCAATACTTCTCAGCGGGTGCGCAGGGGTCTTGATCGCGATTGTGGCACTGGCCTTCGCCCATTAGGCGGCGTTGGCGTCAACCCAGGCCCTTGGGCCGTCGGCTGAATTTCTCGTATTCGAAGGCCAACGTGATGCTCAAAGTGCACATACACGCGCTTTGCAGCTGACCCGTCACGCGGGGCATCTGGTGGCTGGGTACGTTCCGGTTTGCATCAGGGCATCCACACGGCTTTCCTCGCACTTTCCCACCTCCGTTCAGAAGCATGCTTGACGACGGGGGTGCTTGAGCCATAGATGGGAACGTTCTCTGAGAACGTTCCTACTAAGGAAACCAGCTTAGGGGCAGGGAGGGATATGCCATCAGGACAGGCTGCGGCTGATGCCGCAGAACCGCGAGAGCGGCCTTGCGTGCTGCGTTGTAGTGGCCTTCACAAGGCCTATGGAGCCACCGTGGCGCTCCAGCACGCCGACATCGCACTGAGTGCCGGCAAGGTGCACGCACTCATGGGGGAAAATGGTGCGGGCAAGTCGACGCTCGTGCGCATCATCGCTGGCGCGGTGTCTCCGGGCCGCGGCGAGATGTACCTCGATGACCGGCCCTATCGTCCTCACTCGCTGATGGATGCTCGGAGAATTGGCGTTGCCACGGCTTTTCAGGAACTCAGCCTCGTTCCGAACCTGACGGTGGCCCAGAATCTGCTGCTTCCCAGGCTCCCGGGTTCTGCGGGTCTCGTCTCGGCGCGCAAGACGTTCGAGCTCGGCGGCGAGGTTCTTGCCCGTCACGGGCTCGACAGGATCGATCCGCGGGCCGAGATCGCGAGCCTGCCGCTCGCCGACCGTCAGCGCATCGAGATAACGCGGGCGATCGAGAACGCGACGCGAGTGTTGATCCTCGACGAGCCGACGGCCTCGCTTGCGGAAACCGATTGGCTCTTCGAGCGGATCCGGCATGTGACCGGCAAGGGAGTGGCTGTTCTCTACATATCGCACCGCCTCGGCGAGGTTCGCGAAATCTGCACCGAGGCCACGGTCCTGCGAAATGGCTCGTCGATCGCCTCGGTCGATCTGTCGGCGGCCTCGGACAGCCAGATTTTCGAAATGATGGTGGGTCGCAAGGTGGCTCACAAGCGTCTGCCGAGGGCTGTCCGGTCGGAGCGCGGCCAGCAGCCGCGGCTTGCCGCAAGGCAGCTCGGCGGACGCAACCTGCACGACATCAGTTTCGAGCTTCGTCCCGGCGAGGTTCTGGGCGTGGCTGCCCTGGAAGGGCAAGGGCAGCAGTCCTTGTTCCGGATGCTTGCCGGCCTTGAATCTCCTTCTCAGGGGCAGGTTCTCGTCGACGGCCAGCCGACGAAGCTGAGCGGGCCGCGAGCCGCTCTCAGGACGGGTAGCGGCATCGCCTATCTTCCGGAAGAGCGCAAGACCGAGGGCATCCTGTCCGGCCTCAGCGCGGCCACGAACATTGTCCTTCCGATCATAGGCGGTGTGTCTCGCGCCTCGTTCCTCACGCCAAGAATGGAACTGCGTGCGGCAAGGGACGCCGCCGACAAGGTGGAGATGAACCCGCGCTATCTCGATTTCGCGATCGGTGACCTGTCGGGCGGAAACCAGCAAAAGGCACTGATAGCCCGCACTCTGGTGACCGGCGCGAAAACCCTTCTCCTGTTCGACCCATCCCGTGGCGTCGACGTCGGCACGAAGCAGTCGATCTACCAGGCGATCCGTGCCTTCGCCGACGGCGGCGGCTCAGTCCTCTTCTATTCCTCCGAATTGCCCGAAGTGGTCCAGCTGGCAGACCGGTGCCTCGTCCTCTACGGCGGCAGCATTTTCAGGGAGTTCGAAGGAGACGACATCTCGGAGCAGGCGCTCGTTGCTGCAATGCTGGGTCACGGGGACGCCATTTCTGAAGAAGGGGCCATGCATGACCGAGCGCATTGATGCGTCAATGACCGGCTTTGGTCGTACTTCCACGTTTCGGGGCCTGGTGACGGGCGGGGGGCTGATCGTACTGATCTACATCTGCCTCTATGCGGTTTACGCCGTGCAGCAGCCGAAAGCCCTCACGGCATCGTCGATTGCTGCCCTGATCAACAACACGGCACCCCTCGCCCTGGCGGCGGCGGGACAGGCAATCATCGTGATCAGCCGGGGCTTTGATCTTTCGGTCGCCGGGGTGATCTCGATCTGCAATGTCGTGCTTGCAGTTTATCCCCTGGAAGGGCCGGGCGGCGCGGCAGCCTCGGTGCTTCTGTGCCTGGCCATCGGTGCCGTCGTCGGCGCGGTGAACGGTTATCTCGTGGCCGTCCTTCGACTGCAATCCATCGCCGCGACCCTGGCGACCATGATCATCTGTCAGGGCATCGCCCTTGTCATCCTGAAGGCGCCGGGCGGCTACGTGGCCGAGTGGATCAGCTACGAGATGACGGACGTTCTCTGGCGCGTCATCCCGGTTTCCGGGCTGGTCGTTGGCGCTGTGGTCCTTGCCTGGCTGGCGATAAAGAGGTCCGCCTTTGGCATATCGCTCTATGCCATCGGGGCGGACGAAGCATCTGCCGCTCTCTCCGGCATCAATACCAGACGGGTGCGCTTTGGCGCCCATGTGCTGGCCGGCTGCATCTACGGACTGGCGGGCTTCATGCTTAGTGCCCAGACCGCGACCGGAAGTCCGACGGCCGGCACTCCCCTGCTGATGCTGTGCTTCGCGGCGGTCGCGCTCGGTGGAACCTCTCTGTCCGGCGGCAAGGGTGGGGTCTTCGCCTCGGTGATGGGCGCCGCGACGCTCACACTTCTCCAGAAGGTGCTTTTTTCGAGCGGGGTTTCTTCCTTCTACACGGGAATGTTCCAGGGAACGGTGCTGATCCTGGCGGTTGTCTTCAGTGCGCTGCTGGCTCGGTCCGGAGAAGCAAAATGAGTGGGGCCCAAGAATCCGTATCTGCTGTCGAGCCTTTTGCGCAGACGGGGGACACCCGCACGAGCTCGAAAGTCTCGCGCGAAACGATCACCACGATCAGCGTCGCGATCCTGTGTGTGGTGCTGCTGCTGGCGGCACGCTTCATCAATCCCGCGCTGGGTTCGTGGGCGCAGGTCGAGACCGTGCTCATCCTGGGATTGTTCCTTGTCGTCCTGTCATACGGTCAAGGTCTCGTAATCCTGACGGGAGGGCTCGATCTCTCCCTTCCGGCGGTCATTACACTGGGCGGAATTCTGGCGACGAGCTGGGTCGGTTCCGGCAATCCGGCCGAGTGGTACTTGCTGCCGGCGGTGCTCGTGGTTTGCGGGCTGGTCGGCCTGATCTCCGCGATCGGAATCGTCTGGCTCCGCGTGCCGCCGTTCATCATGACAATGGCGATGTCGATCATCGTCCTGTCGGCACTGCTCGGCTACACCGCCGGAACCCCGCGCGGCTCGGCTCCGGATGCCGCGGTGGCCCTCATGAAAAGCCATGTAGCCGGCCTGCCCACCCCTGTCCTCGTGCTCATCATCTTCTCGGCGATCGGCTGGGCATTTCAGAGCCGTTCCATCTATGGTCGCTACCTCTACGCGATCGGTACGAATGTGGAAGCGGCCCGAAACGCCGGCGTTCCGGTCACCGCCGCGCGAATCCTGCCGTACGTCATAAGCGCCATCTGCGCCGGCTTCGTCGGCATCGCCCTCGTTGGCTATTCGAGCGGAGCAACCCTGCGAATGGGCGACGACTACCTGTTGCCATCCATTGCGGCTGTCGTGATCGGCGGATCCTCGATCCTTGGCGGGCGCGGTTCCTTTCTCGGCACCCTCGGCGGCGCGCTGCTGCTGACCATCCTGGGCACGATCATTTCGGCCCTGGGACTGGAGTTCGGTCTGCGAACAATCATCGAGGGATCAATCATTCTGATCGCCCTGCTGCTGTTGCGCGAAGAACTCTTTCAGAGGCTTCGTTCGATCCAGAGGTGAATCGAAAACTTCGTCAAATCTCGATAAGGAGGAAACTGCGAGATGAAGAAGACTGGATATAGACTCAAGGCTGGCGCACTGGCGCTTTTGATGGGCGTGGCGGCATTTGCGGGTGGGGCAAGTGCCGAGGAGAAAGAGAAGTACAAGGTCTTTCTGAGCCTGTCCTACTCCGGCAATGCCTGGCAGTCCGAAGCAGCCAACATCGTGAAGGCGCTCGCAAAGACGCCCCCCTATGACCAGATGGTCGAGTTGAAGGAAGTGATCTCGGGCACCGACCCGCAAGCGCAGATTTCTGCGTATGAGAGCATGATCGATGAAGGTGCAGACGCGATCATCAGCTTCCCGATCTCTTCGACGGCCCTGAACCGCACGATCAAGCGCGGCTGTGATCAGGGTGTGCTGTTCTTCATGTACGATGCGACGGTCACCGAAAACTGCGCCTACAACGTGAGCTACATCTCATCGGGGTTCGGTGAGAATTCTGCGCAAGCGCTGGTCAACGCACTCAACGGCAAGGGCAAGATTTTCCTGTCGCGCGGCGTGCCTGGCAACTCGGTTGACCAGCGGCATACGGATGGCGCACTCAGTGTGTTCAAGAAGTATCCGGGTATCGAGGTTGTTGCAGAATACTACTCCTACTGGGACGACCGTACGACGCAGCAGGAAACCGCAAAGGCGCTGACCGCTCATCCGGATGTCGATGGCATCTGGGCGCAGGCAGGCGAGTATGGGGCCATTCAGGCTATGCTGGACGCTGGTGACCGTCTGGTTCCCATGACCGGCGAGAACTCTGCGGGCTTCCGTCTCGCCTTGGCAAACCCGGAAATGCAGGCGAAGGGCCTGACCGGCGTGTCCGCAGGCTCGCCTCCCGCGCAGTCCGGCTATGCCTTCAAGCTGGCGATGGAAATTCTGACGGGCAAGCGCAAGCTCGACCCGATGAACATCGAATATCCTTTGCCGTGGGTCACGGCTGCGGACGTGAAGGTGTGCGAAGGTGACTCTTATGTGGACGGCTGCAATGTCTTCCCGCCCGAGAAGGTCCCCTCGTCGTTTGTTTCCGAAGTGCTGAATCCGGTTCTGCTTCCGGAGATCAACGTGGAATCGGCCTTGAACGGTACCCCGGTGCCGGGCGCCACGATCCAGCCTCTTCCTGCAGAGGTTATCCAGGCGGCCAACGAGCCGGGCATCAATTGCAGCCGTTGCGAGGCTCCCGCGGATCTCTACAAATTGACCAAGGTCGAACCGACGGTTCAGCCCTGATTGCAGGATGTCGCGCCCTTCCGACGCGAGAAGGGTGGGCGCGGCATTTTTCCGATAGATCCAACCGCCGGCGGCTTACTCTGATCGCCGTCGGCGGTTGGACGAAGCCTGGGATCCGATGACAAAAGCTCGAACAAGACGCATTACGGTAAAGGACCTGGCTCGCGATCTGGGGATGTCGGTGTCCACCGTCTCGCGTGCCTTCTACCCCGATGCCGTGATTGCCGAAGCGACCCGAAAGCTGGTCCTGCAGAGAGCTGGCGAGATCGGCTACAGGCCCAATCCCTTCGCGCAAAGCCTGATCACAAAGCGGACCCAGATCGTGGGAATGGTGGTTTCCGATCTCACCAATCCATTCTACCCCGAGGTCATGACGAAGCTTACGCCCCTGCTGCAGAAACAGGGAATGAACGTCATGCTCGCTTCCGCCGACCAGGCGGACGGCATCGATGAGGCGGTCGACCTGCTTTTGACCTATCAGCCCGACATAATGATCGTGCTGGCGACAAATCTGCAATCGCATGCACGCGAACGATGCGAGGCGGCTGGTGCTCCCGTAATATTCTTCAATCGTCTTTCGGCTGATGGTCTCGGGTTTGGCGTCTCCTGCGACAACGTCGAAGGGGGACGAATGGCGGCCGATCACCTTGCCGACCTCGGTCACAGGCGCCTGCTTTATGTTTCGGCCTTTCCGGGTGCGTCGACGAACGTTGAACGACGCCAGGGTTTCTGCGAGCAAGCGGCGATTCGCGGACTTGATGCACCCGAGGTGATCGAAGCCGGCCGGTTTTCATACGAGGCAGGTTACGAAGCCGGACTCAAGGTCCGACGTCTCCCTGTTCGCCCGGACGGCGTGCTGTGCGCAAACGACATCGTCGCCATCGGCTTCATCGAGGGGGTTCAGGAAGGGGTCGGTCTGCGCGTTCCGCAGGACATCTCGGTCATCGGCTATGACGATATCGCGATGGCAGCTTGGCCGTCGCACAAGCTCACCACGATTGCACAGCCGCTCGAGGAGATGATGGCCGCGACGGTGGAATTGGCAACCAAGCTCGCGAATTCGACGGACATCGATCAGAAGACCCTCCGCATTTCCCCCGGTCCCCTGATCGAACGTAGCACCGTTCTGGATCGGAGGACGCAGAATGACTAGCTCGCTCCACCTGTTCACCCGGCTTGCGCAAACGCACAAACCGGAGTGCATCATGGTACTCGATGGCCCCACACCAGAGCTCGTCCCGGCTCCGGAAGAGTTGGCCAAGACGCTGGGTTCCGACGCACTGGCCAAGTACGCGGCTGAGTGTCGGCCGATCTATGAAAACCTTCGACGGATCATTGGGCAGCTCGCCGGGCTAGCCATCCTGGCGCGCCTGACGACCCGACGGGAGATCGCAGACCTTCAGGAAATGCAGAGGTGTGAAGCGCGCTGCCAGGAGACGGCACAGCGGCTGTCGTCGCTTCACGTCCCCACAGGCGCCGAAGCCCACAAGGTCCAACTGGATGCCGCATACGCTTTTTGTCGGACCGCGATGAGAACGTTCTCTGAGATGTCGGGGCAGGCGCCGCTGGAGGAGGCCCTGGACGAGGTGGGTATGCGCATCAAGCGCGCCTACGCGCACCTGCAGGCCGCCAGCTCGGAAAAGGCGGGCCTTGAGATGGTGGATTTTGCCCACTCGTGCTGCTGCTGCACGTCACGGGCAGCGTGAACCTAATTGGAGGATAAATAGATGGCAGACTACTCGATCTGGGTGCTGGAGTATTCCTACGTCACCAACTACCACAAGAGCGGCGTACTCTACGGGGCGCACAATCAAGGGTACGTCAAGCTTCCATACTGCTACGTCGTGATCAAGGGACGTGGCCACGTCGCAATGGTCGACGTCGGCTACAACGACAAGGACTACGGAAAGACGCTGGGCGACCGCTTCGGCGTGGAAAACTGGCGCGACCCGAAGACCGTCCTGTCTGAAGTGGGTCTCACGCCGGAGGATGTCGATACCTGCTTCATCACGCACGCCCACTTCGATCACTTCGGCAATGTGGAGGACTTCCCCAAGGCCAAGTTCTACATCCAGGAGCGCGAGATCTCGAAGTGGGTATGGGCGATGTCCCTCCCGGACCGCATGCGGTGGATGATGGTCGCGGTCGACCCCGGTGACATCGTCCGTGGCGTCGATCTCGCTCGGCAGAGGCGGCTCGTGACCGTTGACGGCACGCTGGAAGACGTGCTCCCCGGAATCGATCTGCACGCCGCGCCGGATAGCCACACCTGGGGCTCGATGTGGGTCACCGTTCGCAATGACGGCAAGAAGAGTTCCCAGGATACGTGGGTTCTCGCCGGCGATCTCGTCTATCAGTTCGACAATCTCCGCAATTCCGGTGCGGTCGTCGATGTGGAGGAGATGTATACGCCGGTCGGGCTTGCCGTTGGCAGCCAGGCGAACCTGATACTGGCGACCGAAGAGATGATGTCGCAGGTCGGCTACGAAGCCCGGCGCGTCATCCCGATTCATGAAGAGCGCCTCCGGGATGCCTTCCCCTCGCGGATTTCGAAGGAAGGTCTGAGGGTCACGGAAATCTGCCTTGCGGATGGCGAAGCCTCCAAGGTGTCGTGATGGATCACGGCGGACACATCGCGGTCGTTGGAGCTGGACTGGTCGGTTCTGGCTGGGCCTTGGTCTTTGCTCGGGCGGGATACTCCGTCCGAGTCTATGACCCGTCTGCCGACGTCAGGAGCCGGGTCCTCTCGTGGGCATCCGACAGCCTGGATGAGCTGCAGGAGGCAGGCCTGGTTGCCGATCCGAAGTCGATCCTGGCGCGGATCTTCGTCACGGAGACCTTGGACGAGGCGGTGAACGGGGCCCAGTACGTGCAGGAATCGGTCTTCGAGACCATTCCTGCCAAGTCCGAAGTCTCGTCACAGCTGGATGCCCTCATTGGTCCTGACACAATCGTGGGCTCCTCCTCGTCAGGCATCCCCGCGTCGAAGTTCACCGCGGAATGCAGGAACAGGGATCGCTTCCTGATCGCGCATCCGGTCAATCCGCCGCATCTCGTACCGGTGGTCGAACTCGTGCCTGCGCCGTGGACTTCAGCCTCGGCAGTGGAACGGGTGAGCGCGCTCATGCGCAAGGTGGGGCAGGTGCCTGTTCAACTCAACAGGGAGATCGACGGCTTCGTTCTGAACCGGCTCCAGGGCGTGCTGCTGAACGAGGCATGGGCGCTCTACGAGGATGGCATCGCCAGCCTGGCCGACCTCGATGCGACGATCGCCCATGGACTTGGTCTGCGCTGGTCTTTCATGGGGCCGTTCGAGACCATCGACCTGAACGCCCCGGGTGGGATCGACGACTACGCATCGCGTCTCCGCGATCTCTATGCCGGAATGGTCCGGCCCCCGAAGGGACCGTGGCCGGACGAGGTAATCCGGCAAGCGACCGAGGAGCGCCGTGCCGTGCTTCCGTCCGAAAGCCTGGCGTCCAAGCGCGCATGGCGCGATGCGGTTCTGGCGCGCCTTGCCGCCTTCAAGAAACAACAAGGTCTTGCCGGCTGAAGGTCCGGCTGCCGCAGTCATTACGAGGAATATTCCATGGCAATCACCTATCTTAAGCGAGGCAAGCCCGAAACCGAGCGCGCCCAGGACGATGCGAAGACCCGTGCAATTGTTGAGGCGACGCTTCAGCAGATCGAAGCCAGGGGAGATGCGGCCGTCCGTGAGCTGTCGGAGAAGTTCGACAACTACTCTCCTGCATCGTTCCGCCTGTCCCAGCAGGAAATCGACGATCTGATCGGCCAGCTCTCGGAGCGGGAGCTCGCGGACATCAAGTTCGCCCAGGAGCAGGTGCGCAACTTCGCGAAGGCCCAGCGCGACACGATGCTCGACCTGGAGATCGAAACGCTCCCGGGGGTCATCCTTGGCCACAAGAACATCCCGGTCCAATCGGTCGGGTGCTATGTCCCCGGTGGCAAGTTTCCGATGGTGGCCTCCGCCCACATGTCCATCGTCACGGCATCGGTTGCAGGGGTGCCGCGCATCATCGCCTGCACGCCTCCTTTCCAGGGCAAGCCGAATGCCGCCGTCATCGCTGCGATGCATTTTGGCGGTGCGCACGAGATTTACGTTCTCGGCGGTATCCAGGCGATCGGCGCCATGGCGCTCGGAACCGAGACCATCGAACCGGTGCACATGCTGGTCGGTCCGGGCAATGCCTTCGTCGCGGAAGCGAAGAGGCAGTTGTATGGCCGCGTCGGCATCGACCTGTTCGCCGGCCCGACCGAGACGATGGTCATTGCGGATGAGACGGTAGACGGCGAGCTTTGCGCCACGGATCTGCTGGGCCAGGCCGAGCATGGCTACAATTCTCCCGCGGTACTCGTGACAAACTCCCGTCGGCTTGCCGAGAGCACGATGGCCGAAATCGAGCGCATTCTTGGCATTCTGCCGACCGCGGGCACGGCGAAGGTCAGCTGGGAGGACTACGGCGAGGTCATCCTGTGCGATACCTACGAGGAGATGCTGCAGGTCGCCAACGACATCGCTTCAGAACACGTGCAGGTGATGACCGATCGCGACGACTGGTTCCTGGAGAATATGCACTCCTATGGCGCCCTGTTCCTTGGGCCGAGGACGAACGTGGCCAATGGCGACAAGGTGATCGGTACCAACCATACTCTGCCGACCAAGAAGGCGGGTCGCTACACGGGTGGGCTCTGGGTCGGCAAGTTCCTGAAGACGCACAGCTACCAGAAGGTGCTGAT
>Ga0182741_1001467_pt1 | contig 30537 bp, 25 predicted proteins | sample eDN5th37CBELigOP_FD_128874 | JGI IMG/M metagenome (GOLD analysis project Ga0182741, IMG submission 128874) | Enriched Organic Plus compost microbial communities from Emeryville, California, USA - eDNA 5th pass 37_C BE-Lig OP (version 2) (version 2) ... | reverse complement strand
GGCTCCCAGGGCCGCTTCTACGGCCTCCTCAACCGCGACTACGGCACCCAGGTCGTGGCCGGCACGAACCCCAAGAAGGCCGGCACGGACGTGGACGGCATCCCGATCTACGCCACCGTCGGCGAGGCCGTGGAGGCCACCGGCGCCACCGCCTCGTGCATCTTCATCCCGGCCCCGGGCGTCAAGGACGCGGTCATGGAGGCGGCCGAGGGCGGCGTGACGTTCATCGTCGCCATCACCGAGGGCGTCCCCGCCCACGACGAGGCGTGGTTCTACAACAAGCTGAAGCGGGACTTCCCCGACGTGCGGCTGCTCGGCCCCAACTGCCCGGGCATCATCAGCCCCGGCAAGGCCAACATCGGCATCACCGCCGGTCACATCGCCAAGCCGCCGGTGGAGGGCAAGCCGAACGTCGGCATCGTGAGCCGGTCCGGCACCCTCACCTACCAGGCCCTCTACGAGCTCAAGCTCAACGGGATCGGCGTCACCACCTGCGTGGGCATCGGCGGCGACCCGGTGCCGGGCACCTCGTTCATCGACTGCCTCGAGGCGTTCGAGAACGACCCGCAGACCGACGCCGTCATGATGTTCGGCGAGATCGGCGGCTCGGCCGAGGAGGAGGCTGCCGAGTTCATCGCGGCCAAGATGAGCAAGCCGGTCGTGTCCTACATCGCCGGCGTCACCGCCCCTCCGGGCAAGAAGATGGGCCACGCCGGCGCCATCGTCTCCGGCGGCAAGGGCACGGCGGCGGCGAAGATGGACGCGCTGCGCGCCGCGGGCGTGCGCGTCGGCCAGAACCCCACCGAGGCCAGCCAGCTCATGGTCGAGGTGGTCAAGGAGCTCGGCGGCTGATCCAGCCGACCCTCCGCTGAGTCCGCACACCGAGGGCCGGGGTCGACCCCCGGCCCTCGGCGCGCCCGGGCCCGGCGTCGCGGCACGAGGTCGAGCGGCGACGCCCGTTCGCGGACGAGCCGTGCCAGGGTGGTCCCGTGGGGCATCGACGCCTGGTCCTGGCCCTCGCCGCGGCGCTGACGGTCGCCGTCGGCGCCCTGGTCGCGCTCGTGGCCCGGGGCGACGACCGCTCGCCGGTCGCGGCCCCCACCACCACGGTCACCACCGCGCCCACCACCACCGCGCCCCCGTCCACCGCCACCCAGCCGCCGACGACCACGACGACGGCGCCGCCGGTGGCGTGGCCCGAGGTGCCGCGGGACGGCGCGCCGCGCGGCGTCGTCACCCCCACCGGTGTGGTGCTCGCCGTCACGAGCGACCTGGGCGACGGCCGGTTCGTCGCCACCTCGCCCTGCGGGAACGAGGTGACCGTCGCCGGTCAGCCGCTCACCGGGGCGACGGTCGTGCTCGACCCGGGCCACGGCGGCGACGAGCCCGGCGCGGTCGGTCCCGGCGGGCTCCTGGAGAAGGACGTCAACCTGGCCATCGCCCGCGAGGCCGAGGCGATCCTCGAGGCGCAGGGCGCCACCGTGGTCCTCACCCGCACCGGCGACTACCGCATCACCCTGGCCAGCCGGGGCGCGATCGCCCAAGCGCTGCAGCCGGTGGCGTTCGTGTCGATCCACCACAACGCCGATCCCGACGAGCTGCGGGACACCCCCGGGACCGAGACCTACTTCCAGATCGCGTCGCCCGACTCCAAGCGCCTGGCCGGGCTCCTCTACGAGGAGCTCTACGCCACGCTGTCCGCCTACGACATCACCTGGGCAGCCGACCTCGACGCCGGCGCCAAGTACCGCCCCGACCGCCGGGGCGGCGACTACTACGGGATCCTGAAGCGCACGGCCGGCATCCCGGCGGCCCTGTCCGAGGCGGCGTTCATCTCCAACCCGGCCGAGGAGGCCCTCCTCGCCGACCCCGCCGTCCAGCGGGCGGAGGCCGAGGCCATCGCCCGCGCCGTCGTGCGCTTCGCCACCACCGACGACCCCGGCAGCGGCTTCGTCGAGCCCTACCCCCGCACCGAGCCCGCTGGCCCCGGCGGTGGCGCCACCGGCTGCCAGGACCCACCCCTCGAGTAGCCCTGGACCGAGGGCCCGAGGGTCAGAACGGGGGTGGCGGCGGGGTGCCGTCCTCGGGTGGGGCCCACGAGACGTCGTCGGGAGGCGGCGACGGGCGGGGCGGCGGTGGCGGGAGCGTGCCCGGCGAGGGCTCGGCGGGGAGCGGGATCGGGGGGACGGGGGCACCGACGCCGGCCATCGGGGCGCCGACGACCGCCATCTCGTCGGGCTCGCGCCGGGCGGTCGCGTAGAGGTGGGCGAGGAACACCAGGGCGATGCCGCCGGCCAGGAAGAGCATGCCGCCGACGGTGGCGTCGTCGGTCATGTCGCCGAGGAAGACGGCGGTTCCGAGCGCCACCGCGCCGCCGCCCAGCCAGGTGGTGGCTCGGCGTCCGGCCCGGCTCGAGACGAGGGCCACGCCGGCGCCGAGCGCGATCACGAGGAGGCCCGCCCCGGCCGCGTCGAGCTCGTCGGCGAGGGCCATCGGGGCCGCCACGAGCGGCGGCACCATCGCGGCCACGAACGGGGTGGCGGTCCCGTGGCGGCCGAGGCGGTCGAGGAACCGGGCGGCGACGAGGTAGCCCACGCCGACGAGCAGGCACAGCATCCCGATCGTCGTCGGGTCGGGCAGGTCGACGCTGGGTCCGAACGGGTCGGGCCCGCCGCCGTACCAGTCGTCCTCGAAGGTCGTCTCCACCTCGACGGCGAGGGAGCCGAAGGCGGCGAACGGGCCATCGAAGAGCTTCTCGGTCACCTGGAGCACGGTCGCCCACAGCGCAACGAGCCCACCGCCGAGGAAGAAGGGCCGACCCCGGGCGGGGCCCACCAGGTAGGACCCGAGCCACGCCAGCGCCGACACGGCGAGGATGGCCTCGGTCGAGTACGGCGGCAGGTCGTCGGCGTCCCAGGTCAGGAAGAACATGAGCGGCGGCACCCCGAGCGCAGCGGCCACCGCGCCCCCGGTGGCCACCGGTCCCCGCTGGACCTGCGACAGCACCACGTAGCCGGCCGCGACCACGGCGGCGCACAGGATGACGCCCGGCCAGCGGTTCAGGTCGCCGTCACGGGAGCCGGCGTCCCCGGAGACGATCAGCACCCCGAGGATCGCCAGCACGCAGCCCCCGCCGGCCACGGCGATCGACAGCCGGGGCTCGGCCCGCCGCAGGACCCGGGGCCCCAGCTGCTCGAAGGTGGACGGTCCGGGCATCTCGCTCATGGGGAGACGGTACGGCCACGACCGCCGCCGACCGAGCACCCTCCACGGCCGGGCACCCGGGCCGAGGCGCGACCGTGCCCCGGCCGCAGCCGGGGCACGGTGCCGTACTCGAGCGCAGCGAAGTGCTGCTCGCGCCTCAGAAGGGGGCGGAGCCGGTGCCGCCACCGGCGGAGGAGGAGTCGCCCTCCTTCGTCTTCAGGAAGCCGCCCACGGCCAGCCCGATGGCGGCCAGCGCGGCGAGGAAGAGGCCGTAGCTGCGGTCGACCAGCTCCGAGGGGTCCTCACCGATGATCAGCTTGAGGACGACGAGCACGGCGGCGACGACACCGATGCCGAAGAGGATCTGGCCCAGCGGAGCCGGCAGGTCGGGGAGCTTCACGTCGAAGAGCTTCGTGGCGATGACGATGCCCGCGGCGATCAGGCCGAGGAGCATCGGCAGCGTCGACCACAGGAAGTCGACGTCGCTGCCGTTCACCGTGGCGCTGCCGATGCCGAAGCCGAAGTCGACCTTGAACCACGGGAGGAAGTAGGCGATGAACAGGACGATCCCCGAGGCGGCGATCACCTTGTCCCCTGTCGTGAGCTTGTTGAGATCCACTGTCCGCCTCCATGAGCGCTCGATGTCGGATCGCGGGTCACGCTAACGCAGGGGCTGGCTACGCTGACGGACCATCGCGCGGCGGCTGGTACCTTCGGCCCGGTGCGCATCGCCGTCCTCGCATCGGGCAGCGGCACCCTGCTCGAGGCCATCCTCGCCGACGGCATCCCGGTGTCGCTCGTCGTCGCCGACCGTCCGTCGCGCGCGCTGGAGGTCGCGGCGGCCCACGGGGTGCCCGCCGTGCTCGTCGAGCGCACGAGCTTCGGGCCCGACTTCGACCGCGTCGCCTACACGGAGCAGGTCGTCCAGGTCCTCCAGGAGCACGGCATCGAGCTCGTCGTGATGGCCGGGTTCGGCACCGTGTTCGCCGAGCCGCTCTACGAGGCCTACGGCTCGCGGGTCCTCAACACCCACCCGGCGCTGCTGCCCGCCTTCAAGGGCTGGCACGCGGTGCGGGCGGCGCTCGAGGCGGGCGTGAAGGTCACGGGGTGCACGATCCACGTCGCCACCCTGGAGGTCGACGACGGCCCGATCCTCGCCCAGGAGGCGGTCCCGGTCCTCCCCGACGACGACGAGGCCACGCTGCACGAGCGCATCAAGGCGGTCGAGCGCCGCCTCTACCCAGCGACCATCCGGGCGGTGCTCGCCGACCCGTCGATCCTCGAGAAAGCGACCGCCAGCACATGAGGGCACTGCTGTCCGTCTACGACAAGTCCGGCATCGTCGAGCTCGCTCGCGAGCTGCGGGCCATGGGCTGGGACCTGATCTCCAGCGGGGGCACCGCGAAGGCGCTGCGCGAGGCCGGGCTGGCCGTCACCGACGTCGCCGAGCTCACCGGCTTCCCGCCCATCCTCAGCCACCGGGTCGTCACCCTCCACCCGAAGGTGCACGGCGGGATCCTCGCCGACCGCCACAACCACGACCACCAGCGGGAGATGGCCGAGTACGGCATCGAGCCCATCGACCTGGTGGTCACCAACCTCTACCCGTTCGGCTCGGACCTGTCGGACTTCGAGCACGGCGCCACCCGGGCCGAGGAGCTCATCGACATCGGCGGGCCCGCGATGATCCGGGCCGCGGCCAAGAACTTCCGGGACGTCGGGGTCGTCACCCACCCGTCGCAGTACCAGACGGTCGTCGACGAGCTGAAGGCCGGCGGGGTCCTGTCCGACGCCACCAAGCGCGCCCTCGCCCGGGCCGCCTTCGCCCACACCGCGGCGTACGACGCCGGGGTGGTGCGCTGGTTCGACGAGGTGGCCGGCGAGACGCTGCCGCCCACCCTCCACCTCTCCCTCGAGCGGGCGCAGGAGCTCCGCTACGGCGAGAACCCGCACCAGACCGGTGCCCGCTACCGGGAGATCGGCACCACGTCGTGGTGGGACGGCGTCGAGCAGCACGGGGGCCTGGCCCTCAGCTACCTCAACCTCTTCGACACCGACGCCGCCTGGAACCTGGCCCACGACCTGCACCGCAGCACCGGCAAGCCGGCGGTGGCCATCATCAAGCACGCCAACCCCTGCGGCGCCGCCGTGGCCGAGTCGCTGGCCGATGCCTACCAGCGGGCCTACGAGTGCGACGAGCGGTCTGCCTTCGGCGGCATCGTCGCCCTGTCGCACCCGGTGGACGAGGCGACGGTCGAGCGCATGGTCGCGGCCGCGCAGGCGGACGTCGTGATCGCCCCCGGCTACGACGAGGGGGCCATCGAGGCGCTCGCCAAGAAGCGCAAGAACACCCGGCTCCTCACCGCCGAGCCGCCCACGCCTGACGCCCTCCAGGTGCGCCAGCTCACGGGTGCGTGGCTGGTGCAGGACGCCCACCACTTCGCCACCGGCCGCCGCGACTGGCGGGTCGTGACCAGGCGCCAGCCCACCGAGGCGGAGTGGGCCGACGCCGAGCTGGCGTGGCGGATCTGCGGCTGGGTGAAGTCGAACGCCATCGTCCTCGTGAAGGACGGTGTCGCCTGGGGCATCGGCGCCGGGCAGCAGAACCGGGTGGAGTCCGGGCAGATCGCCGCGGCCAAGGCCGCCGGCCGAGCTGCCGGCGGCGCCTGCGCCAGCGACGCCTTCTACCCGTTCCCCGACGGGATCGAGGCGGCCGCCGAGGCCGGCGTGGCGGTGATCATCCAGCCCGGCGGCGCGATGCGAGACGAGGAGAACATCGCCAAGGCCGACGAGCTCGGCCTGGCCATGGTCTTCACCGGCGAGCGTCACTTCCTCCACTAGGCGCGCCTCGCGCCCGGGGTGCCCCGCCGCCGGTCCGCCGGACCTAGAGGATGATGACCTCGACGACGTCGTAGCCCGGCGGGTTCGCCTGGTCGGTGGTCACGGTCCCGCCGGCGTTCGTCGCCTCCAGCGTGAACGTGTAGCGCCCCACCGGCAGGTCGCAGTAGCCGCCCGACACGGTGCCGGGGCAGAGGACGAGCTCGCCGCTCGGCGCGGTGGACATCCGCCTCACCTTCGTCGGTCCCGACCCGCTGTCGCGCCAGGCCCACACCTCCACCGCGGTGGCGCCGGTGACGTCCCAGCGCAGCCGAGGCGCCTCGGGGCCCAGGTCGTAGTGGGGGACCCGGGCGGCGGTGTTCCACAGCTCGAACCGCTCGATCACCGGCAGCGGGACGGTCGTCGTGGTGGTCGGCTCGGCGCTCGTGGGAGGGGGTGCCGTGGTCGGGGGCGGTGCGGTGGTGCCCGGCCTCGTCGTGGGCGGCGCGGTGGGTCCGGTGGCGCCGGGCTCGTCGTCGGTGCGCGCGGGTGGGGCCACCTCGAGGGGCGCGCTCGTCGTGGTGGCACCGATCCGGCGCTCGGAGGCCGAGGGGTCGGGGGCGTCGGTGGAGGTCGTGCCGTCGGCCCGCAGGGCCGAGCCGTCGTCGCCGTCGCGGGCGAGGGCGCCCACGACCAGGCCGACGACGACCACCACCGCGGCCGCGGCCGCCACCCAGGCGCCGGCCGCCCGCCGCGCCGTCGCGGCCCCGGCGCCGCCCGGGGCCGGCGCGGCCAGGGTCCCGTCGAGCCCCGCCCCGTCGCTCGCCACCGAGGGCCCGCCTCCGGGCGTCGACGCCTCGGGGCCCGGCGACGGCGCGTCGCCGCCGGTGCCGGCGTCGCCGGGGGTGGCGTCGCCGGGGGCGCCGCCGGCCGCCGAGCCCATCGGGACGCCCTGCGCGGCCAGCTGCTCGGCCACCGCGGCCCGCAGGGGCGCCGGGGCGGCGAGGAGCGGGACGGCGGCGAACAGGGCACCGGGCTGGAGGTGCAGCTCGCTGCGCTCCTGGCAGCGGGCGCAGACGGTCCGGTGCCGGTCGGCGAGCGGCACCGCCGCCGCGCTGAACCCGTCGATCCCGGCGGCGGCCAGCGCCGCCCCCAGCTCGGGGCAGGCCGGGCGGTCGCCCCGCCAGAGCACCCGGGCCCGCAGGGCCGTCGCGAAGCGCTGCCGCACCCGGTGGCAGAGCTGGTTGGCGGCGTTGCGGTTGACGCCGATCACCTCGGCGATCTCGGCCGGGGCCATCCCGAAGCGCAGCTGCAGGTCGAGCACCTGGCCGTCCCGGTCGCCCAGCGCCGCCACCACCTCGTGGACGAGCTCGACCACCTCCCGGTCGGCGGCCGCCCGCTCGGGCTGGTCGGCGGCGGCGAGCCGGCTCTCCACGTCGAAGCCGCTGGGCGCCGTGGGCGGCACGGCCGCCGCCTCCTCGATCACGGCCAGGCCCTCGGCGTCCACGGGGCGCGCTCGGCCCTCCCGGCGAGCCCGGTCGTACGCGGCGTTGCGGGCGATGCGCAGCAGCCACCCGCCGAAGGTGGCCGGGTCGCGCAGGCCGCCGAGGCCCCGCCAAGCGGCGAGGAAGGCGTCCTGGCAGACCTCGCCGGCCAGGTCCCGGTCGCGCACGATGCCTGCCACCAGGTGGAACACCCGGTCGAACCAGGCCTCGTAGAGGCGGCCGAACGCCTCGCCGTCGCCGGCGACCGCCGCCCGCACCCACGCCGCGTCGCGCGCCCGGTCGTGCTCGCGCTCCGGCCTCGGGGCCTCCGCCACGTCCTCCCGTTCGTCGATCGCGGCATTGTCACGCATCGCCACCTTCAGCACCAGGGTCACGGTCGAGGGACCTGACGGTCGAGTCGGGCGGCCGCTTACGGCTGGCTAGTGTGTGACGAACGTCACACTCGATCGCCGTAAGCGTCCCGGGATCTGCTCGTCAGGAGGGTCGAGCAGCCGGACCGACCGGCCGCCCGAGCGAGGGAGCACGCCATGCAGACGACCCGCACCACCACGATCCGCCGCCACCGCCTCCTCCTGGTCGCCGTGGCCGTCGCCGCCGGGACGCTGGGCGCGGCCTGCGGCGGCGACAGCGACGACGCTGCCCGCCGAGGCGGCTGGTTCGACGCCGATCGCGTCGGCGCCGAGGAGGAGGGCGACGAGGCCACGGAGGTCACCGTCGCCGACGACGCGGCCAGCAGCGAGGGCGCCGGCGGGGCCACCAGCCAGGGCACCCAGCCCGGCGGCAGCGGCGGCGGCTCCACCGGCGGGTCGGCGGGTGGGGGCGGCTCGACCGGGGGCACCGGCGGCGGGCAGGCCCCGGCCACCCCCGCCCCGGTCATCGTCTCGTTCACGACCCCCGAGAGCATCGACTGCCACAACGGCTCGTTCCAGACCTTCACCGCCTCGTGGAGCACCACCGGCGCCACCAAGGTGACGATCTCGATCGACGGCCCCGGCATCTACGACACCTACGGCCCCGCCGGCGAGACCTCGCTGCCGTTCAGCTGCAGCAGCCACCACACCTTCCTGCTGACCGCCTACGGGCCGGACGGCCAGACGGCCACGAAGCAGGTCACGCTGCACCCCCGCAACGTGCAGCCCGAGGCCCCCGAGGACGAGGCCGCCGCCTGACCGCTCCCGCCCTCGGCCCGTCGCCCCGGCCACCGCGCCGGGGCGACGTCGCGCCTGGCCCCGGACGTCCGGCCACCGGGGCTCTCGTAGGATCCGAGCATGACCGCCGTGATGATGCCGGGTGGCCCCGTGGCCGACGCCGTGTTCGCCGATCTGCGACCCCGCATCGAGGCGCTCAAGGCCCAGGGCCACACCCCCGGCCTGGCCACGGTGCTCATCGGCGACGACCCGTCCTCCGCCCGCTACGTGGGCATGAAGATGCGCAAGGCCGAGGAGCTCGGCTGCGCCAGCCCCCACGTGCACCTCCCGGCCGACTGCACCACCGAGCAGGCCATCGAGGCGGTGCAGGGCCTCAACGAGGACCCGGCCGTCGACGCCATGCTCGTCCAGTACCCCCCGCCGCCCCAGGTGGACTTCGACGCCGTGCTCATGGCCATCGACCCGGACAAGGACGTCGACGGCCTGCACCCCACCAACGTCGGCCGCCTGGCGCTCGGCCTCCCCGGTCCGGTGTCGTGCACCCCGGCGGGGATCGAGGCGCTGCTCGCCCACTACGAGGTGCCGGTGGCGGGGCGCCACGTCGTCATCGTCGGGCGGGGCGTCACGATCGGCCGGCCGCTCAGCATCCTCCTGTCCCAGAAGCGCCCCACCGCCAACGCCGCCGTCACCCTGGTCCACACCGGCGTCGAGAACTGGGCGGACTACACCCGCGAGGCCGACATCCTCGTCGCCGCCGCGGGCGTGCCGGGGATGATCCAGCCCGAGCACGTGCGCCCGGGCGGGGTCGTGGTGGGCGCCGGCGTGCGCTACGAGGGGACCCGGCTCCTGCCCGACGTCGACGAGTCCTGCGAGCAGGTGGCGGGCTGGATCACCCCCCGCGTCGGGGGCGTCGGGCCCACCACGATCGCCATGCTGTTCCGCAACCTCGTCGATGCCGCCGAGCGCCGAGCCGGCCTGGCCGGCTGATCCGGTCGCCCGCACACGGGCTCACGGCGTACGGTCTGTCCCCCATGGCGCGCATCGACGACCTCGTGGCGGCTGGGCGCACGCTGTCCTTCGAGCTCTTCCCCCCGAAGAGCGAGGAGGCTGAGCGCCAGCTCGAGAAGTGCGTGGTCGAGCTGGCCGAGCTCCGGCCGTCGTTCGTGTCGGTCACCTACGGGGCGCTCGGCAGCACCCGCGACCGCACCCGTGCCGTCGTCACCCGCATCAACGCCGAGCAGCCGTTCCCGGCGATGCCGCACCTCACCTGCGTCGCCCACACCCGGGCCGACATCGAGGCGCTCCTCGACTGCTACGCCGAGGCCGGCATCGAGAACATCCTGGCGCTGGGCGGGGACCCGCCCGCCGACGGCTCCCCGGTCGTCGGCGACTTCACCTACGCCATCGAGCTGCTGGAGCTGATCCGGGCCCACCCCGCCGACTTCGCCGTCGGGGTCGCCGCCCACCCCGAGGTGCACCCCCGCTCGCCCGACCGGGAGAGCGACCGCCGCCACCTCGCCGCCAAGCTCATGCAGGCCGACTTCGCGATGACCCAGTTCTTCTTCGAGGTGCGCCACTACGTGCGCCTCCTGGAGGAGCTGGCCGAGCTGGGCTGCGACCGGCCGGTCCTGCCCGGCGTCATGCCGTTCACGAGCGTGGCCGGCGTGCGGCGCATGGCCGCGATCAACGGCACGCACATCCCCGACGAGCTCCAGGCGCGCCTCGACGAGGTCGACGGCGACTCGGAGGCCGTCCGCCGCCTCGGCGTCGAGGTGGCCACCCGGCTCTGCGAGGAGCTGTTCGAGGTGGGCGTCCCCGGCCTGCACCTCTACGCCCTCAACCGCAGCGAGAGCGTCCGCGAGGTCGTCACCGCCCTCGGGCTCTGACCACGTCGGTGTGCGATCTCCGGCCGCGGCGGCTCAGGATCGCACACCGACGTCGTGTCAGAGCGTGGCGAGGATCTCGTTGAACGTCTTGCTCGGGCGCATCACGGCCTCGGCCTTGGCCGGGTCCGGGAAGTAGTAGCCCCCGAGGTCGACGGGCTGGCCCTGCACGGCGATGAGCTCGGCGTCGATCGTCTCGGCCGCCTCGCTCAGCCGCGCCGCGAACGGCGTGAACCGGGCCGCCAGCTCCTCGTCGTCGGTCTGCTCGGCGAGGGCCTGCGCCCAGTAGAGGGCCAGCCAGAAGTGGCTGCCCCGGTTGTCGATGCTGCCGAGCTTGCGGGCCGGCGACTTGTTCTCCTCGAGCACCCGGCCGGTGGCGGCGTCGAGCGTGTCGGCCAGGACCTTGGCCTTGGTGTTGCCGGTGACGTTGGCGAGGTGCTCGAAGGACACGGCCAGGGCCAGGAACTCGCCGAGGCTGTCCCAGCGCAGGTAGTTCTCCTTCAGGAGCTGCTGCACGTGCTTCGGGGCCGAGCCGCCGGCGCCGGTCTCGAACAGGCCGCCGCCGTTGATGAGCGGCACGATCGACAGCATCTTCGCCGAGGTGCCCAGCTCGAGGATCGGGAAGAGGTCGGTGAGGTAGTCGCGCAGCACGTTCCCGGTCACCGAGATCGTGTCCTCGCCCCGACGGATCCGCTCCAGCGAGAACCGCATCGCCTCGACCGGGGCCATGATCCGGATGTCGAGGCCCTCGGTGTCGTGGTCCTGCAGGTACCGCTCGACCTTGGCGATCACCTCGGCGTCGTGGGCGCGGGCCCGGTCGAGCCAGAACACGGCCGGGGCGCCGGTGGCCCGGGCCCGGGTGACGGCCAGCTTCACCCAGTCCTGGACCGGCAGGTCCTTCGTCTGGCAGGCCCGCCAGATGTCGCCCTCGCTCACCGGGTGCTCGAGCAGCGTGGTCCCCGACGCGTCGACGACGCGGACCGTGCCCGCCGCCTGGATCTCGAAGGTCTTGTCGTGGGAGCCGTACTCCTCGGCCTTCTGGGCCATGAGCCCGACGTTGGGCACCGAGCCCATCGTCGCCGGGTCGAACGCCCCGTTGGCCCTGCAGTCGTCGATGACCGCTTGGTAGATGCCGGAGTAGCTGGAGTCGGGGATCACGGCCAGCGTGTCCTCGCGCTCGCCCTTGGCGTTCCACATCTTCCCCGAGTCCCGGATCATCGCCGGCATCGAGGCGTCCACGATCACGTCGCTCGGCACGTGGAGGTTGGTGATGCCCCGGTCGGAGTCCACCATCGCCAGGGCCGGGCCCTCCTCGTAGCCCTGCTGGATGGCGGCCTCGATCCCGGCCCTGGTCTCGACGGGCAGCTGGTCGAGCGAGGCGAGGAGCGCGCCCAGCCCATCGTTCGGGCTGATCCCGGCCTGCTCGAGCACGTCGCCGTACTGCTCGAACAGCTTCGGGAAGTAGGCCCGGACCGCGTGGCCGAAGATGATCGGGTCCGAGACCTTCATCATCGTGGCCTTGAGGTGGACCGACAGCAGGACGCCCCGGGCCTTGGCCTCGGCCACCTGCTCGGCCAGGAACGCGGTGAGCGCCGCCTTCTCCATGACCGTGGCGTCGAGGATCTCGCCGGCGAGGAGGGGCAGCGACTCCTTGAGGACGGTGGTGGTGCCGTCGGCGGCGACGTGCTCGATGCGCACGGTGGTGGCCTCGGGGACCGTCACCGACCGCTCGTTGTGGAAGAAGTCGCCCGTGCTCATCGTGCCGACGGAGGTCTTCGAGTCCGGCGACCACTCGCCCATCTTGTGGGGGTGCTTTCGGGCGTACGCCTTGACCGACGCCGGGGCCCGGCGGTCCGAGTTGCCCTCGCGCAGCACCGGGTTCACGGCGGAGCCCTTGACCCGGTCGTAGCGCTCCCGGATCTCCCGCTCCTCGTCCGTGCGGGGCTCGTCGGGGTAGTCGGGCAGGTCGTAGCCCTTCTCCTGGAGCTCCTTGATCGCCGCCTTCAGCTGCGGGATCGACGCGCTGATGTTCGGCAGCTTGATGATGTTGGCCTCGGGCTTCTGGGCCAGCTCGCCCAGCTCCGCGAGGTGGTCCCCGATGCGCTGCTCCTCGGTGAGGCGCTCCGGGAACGCGGCGATGATCCGGCCGGCGAGGGAGATGTCGCGGGTCTCGACCTCCACGCCCGCAGCCCCGGCGAAGGCCTGGATGATCGGGAGGAGGGAGTACGTGGCGAGCGCGGGTGCCTCGTCGGTGTGCGTGTAGATGATCTTGGAGGTCACGGCCAGAGGCTACCGGGCGGCTCGAGGGGGCCGAGACGGCGGGCCCACCGGCAGCGGTGCTCGCGGTCGACCCGCCACGTCGGTAGCGTGGCAGCGCCGTCACACCCCCTCCTTAGGGTCCCCGGTGTGACCAGAGACGCGAGAGGGTTGGCAGCAGTGGCCGGAGGCGCGGAGGCGAGCGCGCAGCGCAGACGGGGCACCACCACGTCGAGCTTCGGCGTGTCCCGGCGCGAGAACCACGACGCCTCCGGCTTCTACGGGCGCTTCGCCGCGCCGGTGCTCAGCGAGGACGAGACGGTCGAGCCCCCCGGCGTGGTCGACCAGATCTACGTGGGCGACGCCCGCAACATGGACCGGGTCCGGCCCTCCTCGGTGGCGCTGGTCGTCACCTCCCCGCCGTACTTCGCCGGCAAGGCGTACGAGGAGGCGCTCGGGGAGGGTCACATCCCGGCCACCTACGTCGAGTACCTCACGATGCTCGAGGACGTCTTCGCCGAGTGCGTGGCCAAGCTCGAGCCGGGCGGGCGCATCGCCGTCAACGTCGCCAACCTCGGCCGCAAGCCCTACCGGAGCCTGTCGGCCGACGTCATCGGCATCCTCCAGGACCGCCTCGGGCTGCTGCTGCGCGGCGAGGTGATCTGGCGCAAGGCCCGCGGGGCGGGCGGCAACTGCGCCTGGGGCTCGTTCAAGCAGCCCGCCAACCCGGTGCTGCGGGACCTCACCGAGCGGGTGGTCATCGCCAGCAAGGGCCGGTTCGACCGCGCCGTCGACCGGGCCGAGCGGGCCCGCCGCGGCCTGCCCCACGAGGCCACCACCACGGCCGACGAGTTCCTCGACGCCACGATCGACGTGTGGGAGCTCGCTCCCGAGAGCGCCACCCGGGTCGGGCATCCGGCGCCGTTCCCGGTGGAGCTCCCGCAGCGGCTCATCGACCTGTACACGTACAAGGGCGACGTCGTCCTCGACCCGTTCATGGGCTCGGGCACCACCGCCGTCGCCGCCGTGCGCACCGGCCGCCACTACCTCGGCTACGACACCGACGAGGGCTACGCCCGCGCCGCCCGGGAGCGGGTGGCGGCCGAGGTGGCGGCCCGCGCCGCCGCGGGCCCGGGGCCTGCCCGGCCGGACAAGGCCACCGTCGCGGCGCAGGAGCTGCTCCTCGCCGCCGGGTTCGAGGTGGCCGACGCCGCGTCCACCAAGCGCCGCAAGCTCGCCGGCGGCCTCACCGTGGACTGGGTGGCCACCGACCGCACCGGCCAGGAGTGGCTGGTCATCGTGGCCGGCGGCTCCACGATCGCCCGCTCCGGGATGCGCCGCAGCGACGTCATGCTCCGCACCCTCGGTGAGGCGGCCGTCCTCACCGCGGCCGGCCACCGGGTCCTCGTCGTCACCACCGACCTGCCGTCCCCTCGCTCCGCGGCGGCCACCGCGCTGCGCGACGCGCGCGGTGGCGTCCTCGTCGACGTGGTCCCCCTCCTGGCCCCCGGCGCCGTCGACCGACTCGCCGCCTACGCCGCCGGCACCGCCACCCCCGTCGGCGACCTCCTCGCCGAGCCCTGAGCCCGCGGCGTGCGCGGCGGCGCTGGCGGGCGAGGCGGGTCCCATAGCATCGCCGGGCAGTGCCCAGCCCCAAGACGGAGATCACCGAGATCGTCACCGGCCTCGCGGTGAGCGGTGCGCCCGACCTCGCGACGGGGCTGGCCGAGCGGCCCGTGGCCAACGTCCCCGACGCCACCTGGTCGCGGCTCGTCGGCGCGCTCGACGCCGGGCAGCATCGAGCCGAGTTCGCCGCCGCGTGGGCCAACGGCCGCCACTTCCTCCACGCCCGCGAGGCCCTCGACGGGCGCATCCCGCGCCTCGTGGAGTGGAAGGGCCCCACCCAGGCGCCGGGCGACGAGGTCGTCCCCGCCGACCTGCGCATCGACCACGTGTGGCTCGTCAGCTGCAAGTACCTGTCCAAGGTGCTGGCCAACGCCGCCCCCGCCCGCCTGTTCGACCGGGCCCTCGCCGGCGGCCCCGCCGGCCCGGCGGGCGGGGACTGGTTCGCCGAGGTGGCCCCCGAGCCGTACCAGGCCCTCTACGCGCAGGTGCGCCTCGAGCTCGGCGCCCGGGCGTCGCTGCCGCCGCACGCCGTCGACCTCACGCCCGTGCACCGGGCCGAGCTGCGGGCCTACCTCGACGCCGGTTGGTCGCCCGAGGCGCAGGCCGCGTACCGGGCCCTCGCCCTCGAGGTCGGCCGGGCGTCCGCCGACCGGTGGCGCCGGGCGCTGCCCACCAAGGCGGCCCGGGAGGCGATGCTGTGGCGGCTGCTGCGCATCGGCAGCGCCCCGTACTTCGTGCTCGGCGCCCAGCGCGACCGGAGCCTGCGCCTGCGGGTCATGACCCCGTGGGACTGGCGGCAGGCGTTCGAGCTGCGCCGCTTCGACGTGTGGGGCGACGACGCCGGTCAGCCGCAGGTCCGCTGGCAGGCGGTGGTGCGCGAGCGGGCCGCCGACGCCGACCGGGTGGTCGACGGCCACGTCGAGGTCCGCTGGAGCCACGGCCGCTTCGGCAAGCCCCCCGAGGCCAAGGTGTACCTCGACACCCCGCACCACCACGTCCCCGGGTACGTCCCGCTCTGACCGTGGCGCTGGGCTCGACCCTCCGCAGCGCCCTGCAGCGGGCCGTGCAGGTGGACCGCCAGCGCCTCGTCCTGGCCGGCCGCCGGTCCCAGCAGGTCCTGCTCCTCGCCGGGCTCACCGGTGCGCTGACCGGCCTCGTCGTCGCCGGGTTCGAGCGGCTCGCCGCCGAGGTGGTGTTCGCCGCCGTGCTCGACCTGCCCCTGTGGGCGATGGCCGCGGCGCCGCTCGTCGGGCTCCTCCTGGCGCGCGCGGCGCTGCGCTGGCTGGCCCACGGCGCCACGCCGGCCACCTCCGACGAGTACGTGCGGAGCTTCCACGAGCAGGGCCGGGCCCTCGACATCCGGCCCTTCCCCGGCCGGCTCGTCGCGGCGCTCGCCACCCTCGGCCTCGGCGGGTCGATGGGCTACGAGGGCCCGGCCATCTACAGCGGGGCGTCGATCGGCTCCTGGCTGCAGCAGCGCCTGCCCCGACGGCTGGCCGGGGAGGACCCGAAGGTGCTGCTCGTCGCCGGCGCCGCCGCCGGCGTGGCCGCCATCTTCAAGGCCCCGGTGACCGGGCTCGTCTTCGCGCTCGAGGTGCCGTACCACGACGACCTGGCTCGCCGGATGATCCTGCCCGCCGCCATCGCCTCCGCCACCAGCTACGTGACGTTCGTGGCGCTCATCGGCACCACGCCGCTGTTCCCGGTGGCCGGTCAGCCCCAGCTCGAGCTGCGGGACCTCGCCGGCGCCGCCGTCGTCGGGCTCATCGCCGGTGCGCTGGCCCGCCTGTTCGCCTTCGTGATCGGCGCCGCCAAGGCGTCCGCACAGCGCATCGGTCCGTGGCCCCGGGCCGCCGCCGCCGGGGTCGTCCTCGCCGGGCTCTTCGCCCTCGGTCGGCTCCTCGCCGGCACCAACCTCACCCTCGGGGCCGGCTACGACACCCTCCGATGGGCGGCCGACCCGGACAACAGCGTCCTCGTCCTCGTGGCTGCCGGCACCCTGCGCCTGGTGGCCACCACGGTCACCGTGGCCGGCGGCGGGGTGGGCGGCCTGTTCATCCCCCTCGTCGTCCAGGGCTACCTGGTCGGCCAGGTCACCGGGGAGCTCATCCCCGTCGACAACCCCACGCTGTTCCCCGTGGTGGGCATCGCGGCCTTCCTCGGCGCCGGCTACGGCGTGCCCCTCGCCGCCGTCGTGTTCGTCGCCGAGGCCACGGGCCGGCCCGGCTTCGTCGTGCCCGGGCTCATCGCCGCCGTCGTCGCCCAGCTCGTCATGGGCCGGCGCTCCGTCACCCCGTACCAGGCCGGGCGGCGGGTCGGGCACCTCGAGCACCGGCTCGGCCTGCCGGTGGCCAGCGTCGTCGACACCGAGGTGCGCACGGTGCCCCCGGACGCCACGCTCGACGAGCTGTTCTGGCACCACCTCGTCGGCACCCGCCAGCGCACGGCGATGGTGGTCGACGGCAACCGCTACCTCGGGGTCATCGGCCTGGCCGAGCTGAGCGAGGTGCCCCGCGACGGGTGGGCGACGACGACCGTCGCCGAGCACCTGCGCACCGACCTGCCCGTCGTCCGGCCTGGCTGGACGATCGCCGACGCCGTCGCGGCGATGACCCGCCACCAGGTCGACCGGCTGGCCGTGTGCGACGAGACCGCCGACGGCGACGCGTTCGTCGGCGTCATCAGCGAGCGCGACGTGGTGAGCCTCGACGAGATCCTCGACGTCTCCGAGCGCTGACCCCGCCCGGCCGGCGCTCAGCGGGCCAGGTCGCAGACGACCCCGTCGGTGGCTCGCTGGAGGTCGGCAGGGGCGATCGGGAACACGTCGGTCGGCGTGCCGGCAGCGGCCCACACCTCGTCGTGGTCGAGCAGCCGCCGGTCGATGAACACCCGCAGCTCGGTGGCGTGCCCGAAGGGGGCCACCCCGCCGATCGGGAAGCCGGTGGTCGAGCGCACGAGGTCGGGCTCGACCCGCTGGCAGTGGAACCCGCCGGCCGCCTCCGCCAGCTTCGCCTCGTCGAGCTGGTCGGCCCCGCTGACGAGCGCCACGACGATCTCCCCGTCCACCGCGAACACCAGGCTCTTCACGATCTGGGCCACCTCGACGCCGATCGCCTCGGCGGCATCCTGCGCCGTGCGGGTGCCGGCGGGGAAGCGCCGGGGCGAGATGGCCAGGCCGCGCGCCGCGGCGGCGGTCCGCACCCGCTCGACGCTCGGGTGGAGATCTCCCTCGCCCATCGTGCGGAACGTAGCGGGCAGCGATAGGTTCGAGTGGAAATGGACCGCGCGGTCAAGTCGGCCGCCCGACAGGGGGAGTGCCCGTGCAGCACGACAAGATCTACATCGACGGGGCCTGGGTCGCGTCCGAGGGTTCGGGCTCGATCGAGGTGTACGACTCGACCAACGGCGAGGTGATCGGGAGCATCCCGGCCGGCACCGCCGCGGACGTCGAGAAGGCCGCCAGGGCCGCCGCTGCGGCCTTCCCCGAGTGGGCCGCCAAGAGCCCCGAGGAGCGAGCCAAGTTCTGCAACCGCATCGCCGAGGGCCTCGGCGCCCGCATGGACGAGATCGCCACGATCGTCACCCGTGAGGCGGGCATGCCGAAGTGGCTGAGCCTCATCGTGCAGGCCGGCCTGCCGATCAACTCGTTCAGCACCGCCGCCCAGATCGCCGAGAGCTACGAGTACGAGACCACCCTCGGCAACAGCATCGTGCGCAAGGAGCCGGTCGGCGTCGTCGGCTGCATCACGCCGTGGAACTACCCGCTCCACCAGATCGCCGCGAAGGTCGCCCCCGCCCTCGCTGCCGGCTGCACCGTCGTCCTCAAGCCCAGCGAGATCGCCCCGCTCGACGCCTACATCCTGGCCGAGGTGATCCACGACGCCGGGCTCCCGGCGGGCGTGTTCAACATGGTCACCGGCACCGGCCCCGAGGTCGGCGAGGCCATCTCCCGCAGCCCGCACATCGACATGGTCTCCTTCACCGGCTCCACCCGGGCCGGCAAGGCGGTGGCCGCCGCGGCCGCCGAGACCCTGAAGCGGGTGGCCCTCGAGCTCGGCGGCAAGTCCGCCAACATCCTCCTGCCCGACCTGGACGACGAGACCTTCGAGAAGGCCGTCCGCGAGGGCATCGGCGCCTGCTACATCAACCAGGGCCAGACCTGCATCGCCAAGACCCGGATGCTCGTGCACAGCAGCCGGCTGGCCGACGCCGAGCGCATCGCCGCCGACGAGGTCGAGACCAACTACCAGCCGATGGACCCCTTCGCCGACGGCGCCCGCCTCGGCCCCCTCGCCAGCCAGGCGCAGGTGGACCGGGTCACCAACTACATCCAGAAGGGCATCGAGGAGGGCGCCAAGCTCGTCACCGGCGGCCCCGAGCGCCCCGAGGGCCTGGAGCAGGGCTACTACGTGAAGCCCACCGTCTTCTCCGAGGTCCGCAACGACATGACGATCGCCCAGGAGGAGATCTTCGGCCCGGTGCTGTCGATCCTCACCTACGAGACGGTCGAGGAGGCCATCGAGATCGCCAACGACAGCCCCTACGGCCTGTCGGGTGCGGTCTGGGGCCAGGACAAGGACAAGGCCACCGACGTCGCCCGCCAGATCCGCACCGGCCAGATCGACGTCAACGGCGGCGCCTTCAACCCGAACGCCCCGTTCGGCGGCTACAAGCAGTCCGGCTACGGCCGCGAGTACGGCACCTACGGCTTCGAGGAGTTCCTCGAGATCAAGTCGATGCAGCTCTAGTCGGTTCGTCCTCGGACGCCTCCGGCGTCCTGCGGCGAGTGATCGGTGAACGGCCGCCCCTCGGGGCGGCCGTTCGCTGTCTGCGCCTTCGGCGCACCTCGCTCAGGACCGGCGGAGCCGGATCCGTCGCAGGACGAGGGGGTGCGGGGACGCACCCCCCCCGCCACGGGTGCTGGCGCATCGGCTGCTCGCCTGAGCGCTGCGCGCCTCAGCGCGGGGTGACGAGCGCGGCCTCGGCTACGTCGTCGCTGGGCTCGCTTCGGGGGCGGGGGTGGTGCGGCGGCGGGCGGCGCGCATGGCGGGTTGCTCGATCCAGCGCCAGCTGAGCGCGGCGAGGGGGAGGGTGAGGGCGGTCAGGTAGAGCGTGTGGACCACGAAGGCGGGCAGGCCGCCGTGGGGGAGGGGGATGAGATCCCGGCCCCGGGCCGTCGCGGTGAGGGCGGTGAAGACGGCGCCGTGGATCAGGTAGGTGCCGTAGGACCAGTCGCCGAGGCGCTCCAAGGGGCGCGGGGTGCGGGCGGGGAGGTGATGGGCCTCGATGGCCCGCAGGACGAGCACGCCGAAGGCGACCGACCAGCACACCCGACCCAGGTCGTACGCCCACAGGAACAGGAACCCCCACGCCGGGCGGGCGGCGAAGGACGCCGCCCCCAGCGCAGCGAAGCCGAGCCCGACCCGGCGGGCCGCGGCGGGGTCGCGGCGCAGGCGGTCGAGCAGGCGCAGCGTGGCGCTGCGCTCCAGGTCCGCCGGGGCGGCGTGGCGGGCCACGGCGATGAGCAGGCCGGGGCAGAACGCCGACCACATCGACGGGAAGAGCATCCGGGCGTAGAGGCCCACGCGGGTCATCGCCGGCGACACGAACCCGGCCGCCAGCATCCACGCCACGCTGGCGGCGGCGGTGGCGACGATCCAGCGGGCGAGCGTCGGCGGCGGCACCGGCCGACCCCGTCGCCGTCGCGCGACGGCCCAGGCGATCACCGGCACCGCGGCGTAGAAGAGGACCTCCAGGCTGAGCGTCCAGGTCACGTTGATGAACCCCAGCTGCCGGTCCGGGACGAGGTTGTGCAGGAGCAGCAGGTGCACGACCGTCTCGCCGGTCGTCATCGACCGCACCCCCACGGCCAGCAGGACCGCCACCGCCACGAGCAGGTAGAGCGGGTAGACGCGGGCGAGGCGGCGGATCGCGTAGGCCCCGGCGTCGGGGCGGGGCGCGCCCTCCACGAGCGCGCGCACGAACGGGGCACCGATCAGCAGGCCGCTCATGGCGAAGAACAGCCACACCCCGAGGGGCAGGAGCATGAGGGCGGCGTCGGTGACGTCGCCCGCGGCCAGCGGCACGGCCCGGCCGCCGAGGCCGTAGGCGTGGCTCACGAGCACCGCCATCGCGGCGAGGCCCCGCAGGACGTCCAGGTTCGGCAGCCGACCCGTCGGCGCAGCCTCCCGCGGTTCCATCGGACGCCTCCCCTCGGGCCGCTCCCGGCGGCGGCCCGAGGGTGCTTCGATGAGCGGTCGCGCCGCTCCTGCCGTCGATGTGAGCAGGTGCGGCGGAGGTCACTAGGTTGAGCCCATGGCATCCGCAAAGGCTCCCGTCCGCGTCGCTGTCACCGGGGCTGCCGGCCAGATCGGCTACAGCCTCCTGTTCCGCATCGCCTCCGGGTCGATGCTCGGGCCGGACCAGCCGGTCATCCTGCAGATGCTCGAGATCACCCCGGCCCTCGGCGCCCTCGAGGGCGTGGCGATGGAGCTCGAGGACGGCGCCTTCCCGCTCCTCATGGACATGGTGAAGACCGACGACGCCGACGTCGCGTTCGGCGACGCCGACATCGCCCTCCTCGTCGGCGCCATGCCCCGCAAGGAGGGCATGGAGCGCTCCGACCTGCTCGGCGCCAACGGCGGCATCTTCAAGCCCCAGGGCGAAGCGCTCTCCCGCAGCGCCAAGCGCGACGTGAAGGTGCTCGTGGTCGGCAACCCGGCCAACACCAACGCCCTCATCGCCCAGCAGAACGCCAAGGAGCTCGACCCCAGCTGCTTCACCGCGATGACCCGCCTGGACCACAACCGGGCCGTCGCCCAGCTGGCCAAGAAGGCCGGGGTGCACAACACCTCGATCACGAACATGACGATCTGGGGCAACCACTCCGCCACCCAGTACCCGGACGTCTTCCACGCCAAGGTCGACGGCCGGCCCGCCTTCGACGCCGTCGGCAACGACCAGGCGTGGCTGGAGGACGACTTCATCCCCACCGTCCAGCAGCGGGGCGCCGCGATCATCAAGGCCCGCGGCCTGTCGTCCGCGGCGTCGGCCGCCAGCGCCGCCGTCGACCACATCCGCACCTGGGTGCAGGGCACCCCGGAGGGTGACTGGGTGTCGATGGCCATCCCGAGCGACGGCTCCTACGGCGTGCCCGAGGGCATCATCTCGAGCTTCCCGGTGACCTGCCGCGACGGTCGCTACGAGATCGTCCAGGGCCTCGACATCGACGACTTCTCCCGGGCCAAGATCGACGCCAGCGCCCAGGAGCTCGTCGACGAGCGCCAGGCCGTCGTCGACCTCGGTCTCGTCTGAGCGCTTCACACCGCTCGACGACATGCAGCAGCGGCGCCCTCCGGGGCGCCGCTGGCGCGTCCGGGCCCGGCGCTACTTCAGGAAGCGCGAGGTGGTGTTGTCGGCCAGCACCTTGCCGCCGGTCTGGCAGGTGGGGCAGTAGGCGATCGTGTACGCGGTGTAGCTGACCGCCCGGATCGCGTCGCCGCAGCGGGGGCAGGGCTCGCCCACCCGGTGGTGCACGTTGCCCGGCCGGTCGGCCGAGGAGCTCATCGCGTCGAGCCCCCGCTCGTAGGCGAGGCCCTCGTTGATGCACACCGCGATCGCCTCGACGAGGCGCTTCACGTCGTCCCGGTCGAGCTTGGCGGTGTTGGCGAAGGGCGACAGCTGGGCCCGGTGGCAGATCTCGTTGGCGAGGCGCCGGCCCAGCCCAGCGATGATCCGCTGGTCCCGCAGGAAGCCGTGCAGCCGCATCGGGTTGGCCTCGAGCAGCGCCTGCATGCGGTCCACGTCGACGGTGTCGGCGTCAGGTCCGAGCACGTCGAGGGGCGGCTGCTCCTCGGGGTCGTCGGCCACCACCCACACCCCAGCCCTGCGCTCGGTGCCGGCCTCCGTGAGCAGCAGGGCTCGGCCGTCGGCGAACACCCACCGGGCCTGCCCGTTGCGGGGCTTGGCCGCCTGCTTCTCATCGACGAGGAGCCGACCGCCCTGCATCAGGTGGATGACGAAGGTGGCGACGCCCACGTCGATGAGCAGGTACTTGCCCCGCCGCCCCACGAAGACGACCTCGTGGCCGTGGGTGCTGTCCGCGGGCGGGACCGCCGTCTTGAGCGCCGTGAACGTGAGCGGCACGAAGCGCTCGAGCTGGGCACCGGCGAAGTCCCGGTGGAGGCGCTCCGCGTGCGCTTGGATCTCGGGCGATTCCGGCACCGCGCCCAACCTACAAGAGGCGCAGGACGAGCCGACGGGACGTTCCCGGCGCCTCGCGACGGGCGGCCCGGCCCGACGGACTCAGAACCGGGTGCTGGCGCGCAGCTCGGCGAACACGTCCCCGACCTCGGCCAGCGCCATCGCCGCCTCCCCGAAGCGGTGCAGCTGGCCGCCGATGCGCAGCCGCCCGGCCAGGAACGCGGCCTGGGCGCTCTCGAGCCCCTGCGCGATCGCCGCGGCGGTGGCCCGGTCCTGGGTGAACGAGACGTCGGCGTCGGGCACCCGCCCCCGAACGACGGTGACGCGCCCGTCCTCGATGCGCAGCGCGTAGGCCCGCTCCACGCCGCCGTCGTCGACCACCTGCTGCACGGTCAGCCGGATCGACGCCGGCACCGAGGCGCGCTCGGCCGCCGCCTCGAGCTCGTCGAGCCACTCGTCGGAGAGGAAGTCGGCCACGGACCGGACGGTAGCGGCGCACCGGCGCCCTGCCCGAACCGGCCGGCGGCCGGTGGCGGTCGCGGTGCCGGTTAGGGTCCCGCCGATGGACGCAGGCGCGAACCCGCTCACGGACGCCGACGAGCTGGCCCACCCGCCCGGGGAGGAGCGGCTCTGGGGCGAGTCCTGGTACTTCGACTTCACGACCCGAGCGGGCGACCTGGGCGGCTACGTGCGCCTCGGCCTCTACCCGAACGTCGGGGTCGCCTGGTACTGGGCGTGCCTGGTGGGGGAGGGCCGGCCCCTCGTGACCGTCATCGACCACGAGGTCCCGCTGCCCAAGGCCCCGTCGATGGAGGTCCGGGCCGAGGGCCTGTGGGCCGACCACACGATCGAGACCCCCTTCGAGCACGTCACGCTCGGCTGCGAGGCGTTCGCCGTGGCCCTCGACGACCCGCGCGACGTCTACGGGGACCTGCGGGGCGAGCGGGTCCCGTTCGGGCTCGACCTCGAGTGGGAGACCGATCGCGGCGGCGTCTACCCCTGGCCGGGGGCCAGCCGCTACGAGGTGTCCTCGCTCGTGCACGGGGAGATCCTCGTCGGCGACGAGACGATCGCCTTCGACGGGGTCGGCCAGCGCGACCACTCCTGGGGCGTGCGGGACTGGTGGTCGATCGGGTGGGTCTGGACCGCAGGGTGGCTGGAGGACGGCACCCGGTTCCACACCACCCGGCTGCGGATCCCCGGGCTGGAGGCGTTCGCCCCCGGCTACGTGATGGCGCCGGGTGAACCGGTCACCCAGATCGACGTGTGCACCGCCGAGGAGACCCTCGACGACGCCGGCTTCCCCACCGAGGCGCGGCTCCGCTGTGGCCCGCTCGACCTGGCGATCGAGCCCGTCGCCTTCTCGCCCGTGCACCTGGTCGACGACGACGGCTCCGGGCCGCGGGTGGCCCGCTTCCCCCGGGCGCTCTGTCGCTTCCGGGCTGCCGACGGGCGCACCGGCGTGGGCTGGACCGAGTGGAACCAGCCCGCCGAGGGCGCGACCGGCTGATCGCGCCTGCGCATGCGTCGAGCATGCTCGTGACGAGGGCAGGCCTCTCCCCGGTCATGGTGGGTCGGGCCGCCGAGCTGGCCCGGCTCCAGGCCCTCCTCGAGGGGGCCGACGGCCCCACCGTCTCCTTCGTCTCCGGGGAGGGTGGCATCGGCAAGACCCGGCTCGTGCGCGAGCTCGTCGCCCAGGCCCCGACCGGGGAGCGGGCGCTCGTCGGCCAGGCCGACGGGACGGCCAGCGCCCGGCCCCTCGACCTGGTGCTCAACGCGCTCGCCGCGCATCCCCCGCCTGACGGCGCCGAGGCGCTCCTCGACGCCGCCACCGACGCCGCCCGCCCGGTCGAGGACCGCATCCGGGCGTCGGTCGACCTCGTCCGCCGCCACGTGGCCGAGGGGTGCCGGCTCGTCGTCCTCGACGACCTCCACTGGGCCGACGCCGAGAGCATCGCCGTGCTGGAGCGCCTCGCCGAGCCGCCGACCGGGCCGGTGCTCCTCGTCGGCACGTTCCGGCCCGGCGAGCTCAGCCGCCGGCACCCGCTCGCCGAGGCCCTGCCCCGCCTCGAGCGCCGCCACGGCGTGACCCGCCTCCACCTCGAGCGCCTGAGCACCGCCGAGGTGAGCGACTTCCTCGCCGCCGCGCTCGGGCAGGAGCCCACCTTCCGGGTCGTCGAGGCCCTCCACGAGCGCTCCGGCGGCAACCCCTTCTTCCTCGAGGAGCTCGTGGCCGCCACCGGCGCGTCCGGCCCGCAGGCCCTGTCCGACGCGCCGCTGCCGTGGTCGGTGGCGGAGATCGTCGAAGCGCAGGTGGAGGCGCTCAGCCCCGAGGTGCGCCGGATCGTGACCGCCGCCTCCGTGCTCGGCCGCCGCGTCGGCTTCGACCTCCTCGCGGCGGTCACCGGCACCGAGGAGCCCGACCTGATCGAGCACCTCCGGGCCGCGGTCGACGCCGGGCTGCTCGTCGAGAAGGACGACGACCTCTTCGCGTTCCACCACGACCTCGCCCGTGAGGCGGTCGAGGCCGGGCTGCTCGGCCGGGAGCGCCGCCGCCTCCACGAGGCCGCGCTCGACGTGCTCGTCACCCAGCCGCACCGGGACCGGGCCGCCATCGTCCGCCACGCCCGAGGGGCCGGGCGCTTCGACGTCATGGTCGAGGAGGCCCGGCTCGGCGCCACCGAGGCGCTCGCCCTCGGCTCCACCTACCAGGCCCTCCAGCTGGCCGAGATCGGCCTCAGCGAGGCCGACGAGGACCTGACGCTCCTCGGCGTGGCCACCCGGCGGCGTGGATGACCGACCTGCTGGAGGAGGCAGCCGCCCACGCCGAGCGGTGGCTGGCCGTGGCCCGTGGCCTCGGCGACGCAGCGGAGGAGGCGGCGGCCCTCGGCCTCGGGCTGCGGATCGCCTACGACCTCGGCGACCTGGCCACGATGGCCCGCCGCTCCGACGAGCTGGCCGCCCTCGTCGACCACCTCGAGCCGCCCACCGTGCGGGCGCGGGCGATGGCCGACCTGGCCCAGTCCTTCGCGCTGCGGGATCTCGCCGAGCCCACCCTCGAGTGGGCCGGCCGGGCGCTCGCGCTCGCCGAGGCGCACCACCTCGACGACGTGGCCCGCGCCGCCCAGCTCGAGCGGGCCTCGGTGCTGCTCTACGACCTGGCCACCGTCGACGAGGGCCGGAAGGTCCTCGAGGAGGTGGCCGAGGGCTCGGCCCGGGCCGGGGACCACGTCCTCGCCGCCCGAGCCCTGTCGAACCTGGTGTGGTACGCCCGGCAGTCGAGTCACATCGAGGAGGCCCGGGCCCTCGTCGAGCGGATGCGCCAGCACGCCGAGGCGGCCGGCTACGACCGGGTCGTCGGCTACGCCCGGGTCGAGGCCATCGCCCTCCTCAAGATCGTGAAGGGCCAGCTCGACGCCGCGGTGCGGGTCCTCGACGCGGGCGACGCCGGCTTCGCCGGGCGGTCCCGGTCACGGGCCCGCCGGTGGCTGTCGGTCCTCCGGGCCGGCCTGGCCCTGGAGGCGGGCGACCTCGACGACGCCGCCGCCTTCGCCGAGCAGGCCAAGCCGGCCACCGCCCGCAGCCGGGCCGGCATCGTCGGGCTCGACCTGCACCTCGCCCTGCGACGCGGCGACCTCGACGCCGCCCGCCGCCTCCTCCCCGAGCTCCTCGACGCCTACCGGGCCGACCGCAACGCCCAGCCCGGCCAGGTCCACGACCTCGTCGCGGCCGCCGTGTCCGCCGGCCTCAGCCCGACCGAGATCGCCCCGCTCGCCGAGCAGGTCGGGTACCTCGCTGGCCAGCGGCTCCCCGACGACCACCCCTGGCAGCGGCTCATCCGAGCCCAGCTGAAGGAGGCCGAGGGCGACCACGAGACCGCGCTCGCCTGCTACGAGGCGGTCGCCGCCCGCTCCGAGGTGGTCGACATCGTGGCCCGCCACCGGGCCACGGCCCACGTGGGTGCGGCCCGCTGCCTCATCGCCCTCGGCGACCTCGACGGTGCCCGCCGCCACGCCGAGGCGGCCCGCCCGCTCCTCGAGGGATGGCGAGGCTGGCGGGTCGAGGAGCTCGGGGCCGTCGAGCGGCGGCTCGGGATCGGCACCGCGCCCACCGGCCCGGACGCGCTCACGCCCCGCGAGCGGGAGGTCGCCGCGCTGCTCGCCGAGGGCCTCACCAACGCGGCGCTGGCCGAGCGGCTGTTCATCTCCCCGCGGACGGCCGCCGTCCACGTGAGCAACATCCTCGCCAAGCTGGGCCTGCGGTCCCGGACCGAGGTCGCCGCCTGGGCGGTCCGGGAGGGGCTGCGGGACGCCGGTCGCTAGCCGGCTCGGCCCGCTCGCACGGCCTCGCGCTTGCGCCAGACCAGCAGCAGCACGCCGAGCAGGAGCAGCGCCACCACCGCGTAGCTGAACGGCTTGATCCAGCCCTCCACCCGCTCCCAGCGGTTGCCCAGCTGGTACCCGGCGGTGATGAAGATGAGGTTCCACACCCCGCTGCCGAGGGTGGTGAGGACCGTGAAGCGGGCGAGCGGCATCCGCTCGATGCCGGCGGGCACCGACACGATGCTGCGCACGAGCGGGATGCAGCGGCCGATCAGCACCACCTTGCCGCCGTGCCGGGCGAAGAACCGGTCGCCCCGCTCGAGGTCGGTGGAGCTGAACAGCGGGAACCAGCGCTTGGTGGCCAGCACGGCGAGCCGCTCGATGCCGACGAGCGCGCCGATCCCGTAGAGGAGCCACGCGCCGAGGAGCGCCCCGAACGTGGCCGCCGCCCACGCGGCGACGACGTTCACGTCGCCGCGGGCGGCGCTGAACCCGGCGAAGGGCAGGATCACCTCGGAGGGGATCGGCGGGAAGATCGTCTCCAGGGCCACGAGCGCGCCGACGCCGAGCGCACCGATGCGCTCGATGACGTCGACGACCCAGCCCGCCAGCCCGCCGAGGTCCTCCTCGGCGGTGGAGAGCGCAGCCAGTGCGCCGATCAGCGCTGGCCCGCCAGCTTGCGGTTCTTGACCTGCGCCTTCACGAAGTCGCGGTTCATGTAGGCGATGAAGTCGATCGAGATCGACTTCGGGCACGCCTCCTGGCACTCACCGTGGTTGGTGCAGGAGCCGAAGTACTCCTCCATCGTCTCGACCATCGCCTGGACCCGCTGGTAGCGCTCGGCCTGGCCCTGGGGCAGCAGGTTGAGGTGCTGCACCTTGGCCGCGGTGAACAGCTGGCCGGCGCTGTTCGGGCAGGCGGCCACGCAGGCGCCGCAGCCGATGCAGGCCGCCGCGTCCATCGCCGCGTCCGCCGCGTCCTTCGGCACCGGGATGAGGTTGGCGTCGGGCGCCGAGCCGGTGGGAGCGGTGATGAAGCCGCCGGCCTCGATGATCCGGTCGAGCGGGCTGCGGTCGACGATCAGGTCCTTCAGCACGGGGAAGGCCTTGGCCCGCCACGGCTCGATGTAGATCTCGTCGCCGTCCTTGAACTTCCGCATGTGGAGCTGGCAGGTGGCCGTGCCCCGCTGCGGACCGTGGGCCTGGCCGTTGATCATCATCCCGCACGAGCCGCAGATGCCCTCGCGGCAGTCGTGCTCGAACGCGATCGGCTCCTTGCCCTCGTTGACGAGCCGCTCGTTGAGGATGTCGAGCATCTCGAGGAAGCTCATGTCGGGGGAGATGTCGGGGACGTCGTAGGTCTCCATGCGGCCCTCGCTGTCGGGGCCGGCCTGGCGCCAGACGTGGAGCTTGACGTGCATGTCGGGATCCCTCTGCTTCCTACTTGTACGACCGCTGGGTCAGCTCGACGTTCTCGAAGACGAGCGGCTCCTTGTGCATGACCGGCTCGTTGCCCTCGCCGGTCCACTCCCAGGCCGACACGTGGGCGAACTCCTCGTCGTTGCGGAGCGCCTCGCCGTCGGGCGTCTGGCTCTCCTCGCGGAAGTGGCCGCCGCAGGACTCCTCACGAGCGAGGGCGTCGCGGACCATGAGCTCGGCGAGCTCGAAGAAGTCGGCGATGCGGCCGGCGCGCTCGAGGCTCTGGTTCATCGGGGCGTCGCCCAGCACCCGGGCGTCCTTCCAGAACTCCTCGCGCAGCGACGGGATCTCGGACAGGGCCTTCTCCAGGCCGGCCTTGTTCCGGGCCATGCCGCAGTAGTCCCACATGATCTTGCCGAGCTCGCGGTGGTAGTGGTCCACCGAGCGGGTGCCGCCGATCGACAGCAGCCGCTTGATGCGGTCCTCCACGTCGCGCTCGGCCTCGGCGAAGGCGGGGTCGTCCACCGGCACGGGGCTCTGGCCGAGCATCCCGGCCAGGTAGTTGGCCAGCGTGTAGCTGATGACGAAGTAGCCGTCGGCCAGGCCCTGCATGAGCGCCGAGGCCCCGAGGCGGTTGGCGCCGTGGTCGGAGAAGTTGGCCTCACCGAGCACGAACAGGCCGGGCACGTTCGACATGAGGTGGTAGTCCACCCACAGGCCGCCCATCGTGTAGTGCACGGCCGGGTAGATGCGCATCGGGACCTTCATCGGGTTCTCGTCCGTGATGCGCTCGTACATCTCGAAGAGGTTGCCGTAGCGCTCGAAGATCACCTTCTCGCCGAGCCGGCCGATCGCCTCGCTGAAGTCGAGGTACACGCCGTTCTTCAGCGGGCCGACGCCGCGGCCCTCGTCCACGACGGTCTTCGCGTTCCGCGACGCCACGTCGCGGGGCACGAGGTTGCCGAACGCCGGGTACTTCCGCTCGAGGAAGTAGTCGCGGTCCTCCTCGGGGATCTGGTCCGGCGGGCGGTTGTCGTCAGGGTTCTTCGGCACCCAGATCCGACCGTCGTTGCGGAGCGACTCCGACATGAGCGTCAGCTTCGACTGGAACTCGTCGGAGGCCGGGATGCAGGTCGGGTGGATCTGCGTGAAGCACGGGTTGCCGAAGAGCGCCCCGCGCCGGTGGGCCCGCCACGACGCCGTCGCGTTCGAGTACTTGGCGTTCGTGGAGAGGAAGAAGACGTTGCCGTACCCGCCGGTGGCGAGGAGCACGGCGTGGGCGGAGTGACGGGTGATCTGCCCGGTCACGAGGTCCCGGACGATGATGCCGGAGGCCACGCCGTCCTTGACGACGAGGTCGAGCATCTCCGAGCGGGTGTGCAGCTCGACGTTGCCGAGCCCGACCTGGCGCATCATCTGCTGGTACGCGCCGAGCAGGAGCTGCTGGCCCGTCTGGCCCCGGGCGTAGAAGGTCCGCGACACCTGGGCGCCGCCGAAGGACCGGTTGTCGAGCATGCCGCCGTACTCCCGGGCGAAGGGCACGCCCTGGGCGACCATCTGGTCGATGATGTTGAGCGACACCTCGGCGAGGCGGTGCACGTTGGCCTCACGGGCGCGGTAGTCGCCGCCCTTGATGGTGTCGTAGAAGAGGCGCCGCACGGAGTCGCCGTCGGCCTTGTAGTTCTTGGCCGCGTTGATGCCGCCCTGGGCGGCGATCGAGTGCGCCCGCCGCGGCGAGTCGTGGTAGGTGAAGACCTTCACCCGGTAGCCCTGCTCGCCGAGCGTGGCGGCGGCGGAGGCGCCCGCCAGGCCGGTGCCGACGATGATGACGTCGAACTTCCGCCGGTTGTGGGGCGCAACCAGCTTCATCTCGAACTTGTGGTTCGTCCACTTCTCGGCGAGGGGACCCGCCGGGACGTTGCTGTTGAGCTCGCCGATCATCCGTGGGCCTCCTCGTACTCCATGCAGCTGACGATCACGTCGCCCTCGACCCGGCAGTCCGGGTTGTCGTCGGCGCTGACCAGGCCGGTCAGGACCGAGATCGGGAACATGATGTTGACGCCGGCGACCAGGGCGGCGAAGCCGACCGCGAAGCCGCGGCGCCACGAGTTCCACCGGGGGTTGTTCAGGCCGAGGCTCTGGAACATCGACCAGGC
>Ga0182741_1001464_pt1 | contig 30566 bp, 27 predicted proteins | sample eDN5th37CBELigOP_FD_128874 | JGI IMG/M metagenome (GOLD analysis project Ga0182741, IMG submission 128874) | Enriched Organic Plus compost microbial communities from Emeryville, California, USA - eDNA 5th pass 37_C BE-Lig OP (version 2) (version 2) ... | reverse complement strand
TTCGAGGGCGGCAAGGCCGGCAAGAAGGTCCTGGCCGTGGACGACCTCGCGTTCACCGTGGCGGCCGGCGAGGTCTACGGCCTGCTAGGGCCCAACGGCGCCGGCAAGACGACGACGCTGCGCGTTCTCGCCACGCTGCTCAAGCCCGACGCGGGCACCGCCAAGGTGGCCGGCTACGACGTCGTCAGCGAGGCCGAGGCCGTGAGGTCGCGCATAGGCGTGGTCAACGGCGGCATGGGCCTCTACGACAGGCTCACCGGCCGCGAGATCCTCAGGTACTTCGGGCGGCTCTACGGGATGGACGCCGCCGCGGTCGACGCCCGCATCGAGGTGCTCGACTCGCTCCTGTCCCTAGGCGACACGCTCGACCGGCGCGCCGGCGGCTTCTCCACCGGCATGAAGCAGAAGGTAGTCATCGCCAGGGCCGTCATCCACGACCCGGCGGTCATCTTCTTCGACGAGGCCACTAGCGGCCTCGACGTCGTGGCGCGCCGCGCGGTGATCGACTTCGTGAGGTCGTACCCGTCCGAGGCGCGCGCCGTCGTCTACTCCACCCACGTCATGAGCGAGGTGGAGGAGCTCTGCGACCGCTGCTGCATCATCTACCGCGGACGCAAGATCGCCGAGGGCACCGTGGCCGAGCTCAACGCCAGCTCCCAGGCCTCGAGCCTCGAGGAGGCGTTCTTCAGGCTCGTGTCGCGCTCCGGCCTGGCCGCCGAGGGGGTGACGGCATGAGGTGGTCACGCGTCCTCGACATCGCGCAGAAGGAGGTCCTCTCCACCATCCGCGACCACCGCGCGCTGGTCTCGAACATCGTCCTGCCGCTGGTCCTGTTGCCCGTGATGATGCTGGGCATGCCCCTGCTCCTCGGCGGCCTGTTCGAGCGCGAGGCCACGACGGTGACCCAGATCGGCCTGGTGGGCGGCGAGAACCTGCCGGCCCAGCTGCGGGCGGCGCTGGAGGCGCAGAACGTCGAGCTGGTCGAGGTGCAGGACCCGGAGGCGGCCGTCCGCGACGACGACTTCCCCGCCGCCATCGAGGTGCCCGAGGGCTTCGAGGAGACGATCGCCGCCGGCGGGCGCTCCGAGCTCAGGCTCTACACCAAGGTCGGCAACATGCGCAGCGAGCTCAACGCCGGTAAGATCCAGGCCGCCGTGGCCGCCTACCAGCAGGGCGTGGTGGCGGAGCGCCTGGGCGCGCAGGGGCTCGACCCCTCGATACTCGAGCCGGTGGCCGTCTCGGCCGTGGACGCCAGCTCGCAGGCCGAGCGCTCCAGCGGCCAGCTCTCCTGGCTCATCCCCTTCTTCATCGCCATCTGGACGCTCACGGGCGGGCAGATGACGGCCATCGACGCCACCGCCGGCGAGAAGGAGCGCGGCACGCTCGAGTCCCTGCTGGTGGCGCCGGTGCGCCGTACCGAGGTCGTCTTCGGCAAGTTCCTGGCCACGCTGACCTTCGGCCTCACGGCCGCCATGGCGGCCATCGGCGGCTACCTGGTGGGCGGGCTCGTCATGCGCAGCGTCTTCCTGCCACGCCTGGGCGCCGAGGGCGGTGCGATCGTAGCGCTGATGGGCGGCAGCCTGTCCGTGGACCTGCCCAGCGTGCTGCTCCTCCTCCTCAGCGCCGTGCTGCTGGCCGCCGCCGTGGCGGCGGTGCTCATCGCCATCTCGCTGTTCGCGCGCTCCTTCAAGGAGGCACAGAGCTACGTGGCGCCGCTGTCGTTCGTCTTCGTCATCCCCGCCGTGGCCCTGCAGTTCAAGGACCTCATCGGCATCGGCGAGGGCGCCTACATGGTGCCCGTGCTGAACGCCCTGCTGGTGATGGACGACATCGTCAAGGGCGACGCGTCGCTGACGAGCATCCTCGTCACGTGGGCGTCGCTGGCCGTGCTCATCGCGCTGCTGCTGGCCTTCGCGCACCGGAACTTCAGCCGCGAGGACGTCATCTTCCGGTCCTGAGCCTCAGTCCCTGCGGGTAGACGGGCCGCGCGCCGAACGGGTGCGCGGCCCTCTCTCCAGGGGCCGCGTCTCAGAGGCTCGACTGCCGGTACGGCGTGTCCACCGGCCCGCCGGCAGGCACGCGCCCGTAGAGCTCGGCGAGGCCGCGCAGGTACGGCGCCAGCCAGCCGGGAACCGCCTCCCAGGCGAAGCGCCACGTCCAGTTGCCGTGCTCGCGGCCGGGCGTGTTCATCCGCGCCTCCGGGCCGAGCCCCAGGTGGTCCTGCATGGGCACCACCGCCAGGCCGGCCACCGAGGAGAAGGCGAGCCTGACGAGCCCCGGCAGGACCTCCTCGTCGGGACGGCCCAGGTAGCGCCGCACGTGGTCGCGCTCGGCCTCCGGCGCCGAGGCGTACCAGCCCAGCGTCGTGTCGTTGTCGTGCGTGCCGGTGTAGACGACGCAGTTGGGGACGTAGTTGTGCGGGAGGTACGGGTCGTCGGCGCCGCCAGCGAAGGCGAACTGCAGGACCTTCATGCCGGGCAGGCCGAGGTCGTCGCGGAGCTGCTCCACGTCGGGCGTGATGACGCCGAGGTCCTCGGCCACGACGGGCAGCCCGCCGAGCCTCTCGCGCAGCGCCTCGAAGAGGTCGGCGCCGGGGCCCTCCACCCAGCGGCCGCGGACGGCCGTGGGCTCCTCAGCCGGTATCTCCCAGTAGGCGGCGAAGCCGCGGAAGTGGTCGATGCGCACGACGTCGACGCGGCTCAGGGCGTTGCGCAGGCGCTCCACCCACCAGTCGTAGCCGCGGCGCTTCAGGACGTCCCAGCGGTAGAGCGGGTTCCCCCAGCGCTGGCCAGTGGCCGAGAAGTAGTCGGGCGGCACGCCGGCCACCACCGTCGGCATGCCGTCGTCGCCGAGGTGGAAGAGCTCCGGGTTGGCCCACACGTCGGCCGAGTCGAGGGCCACGAAGATGGGCACGTCGCCGAGGACCCGCACGCCGCGCTCGGCGGCGTGGGCGCGCACGGCTGACCACTGGACGTCGAACCAGTACTGCCAGACGCGCTGCCTCGCCGCCTCGGCCTGCAGGCGGTCGGCGGCTGCTCGCAGCGCGCGCGGCTCGCGCAGGCGCAGCGGCCGCTCCCAGGTGGTCCAGGGCGCGCCCCCCGCCTCCTCCTTGAGGGCCATGAAGAGGGCGAAGTCCTGAAGCCAGGCGGCCTCGCGCTCCACGAACGCCTGGAACCCCGGCTCGGCAGCGCCGCCCGCGGCCAGGAAGGCGTCGGCGGCCCGCCTCAGCAGTGGCAGCTTCCGCGTGTAGAGGCCCCCGAAGTCGACCCTGTCCCCCGGCAGGGAGCGGAGGGGCTCCAGGTCGGCGACGGTGAGCAGGCCCTGTGCGGCCAACGCGCCGACGTCGATGAGGTACGGGTTGCCGGCGAACGTGCTGAACGACTGGTAGGGGCTGTCGCCGTATCCGGTGGGCCCGAGCGGCAGCACCTGCCAGACGCGCTGACCGGCGTCGGCGAGCAGGTCGAGCCAGCGCAGCGCCTCGGGTCCGAGCTCCCCTACCCCGTGCGGCCCAGGCAGGCTCGTGGGGTGGAGCAGCACGCCGGCGGCGCGGTCAGCGCCGCCGAAGACGCCGGGCTTCACTTGACGAACGGCTTGCCGGAGGCCTTCGGCGCCACGGAGCGGCCCACGAAGCCGGCCAGCACGAGCAGCGTGAGGACGTAGGGGAGGCTCTGCACGATCGTCGGCGGGAGCAGGCTGCCCCCGCCCAGCAGCACCTCGGTGGCCTGGAAGGCGCCGAAGAGCAGCGTGGCGCCGAGCACGCCGAGGGGGTGCCACTTGCCGAAGATCAAGGCGGCGAGGGCGATGAACCCGCGCCCGCCCGACATCTCGCTGACGAACTGGTTGAGGTTGCCAATCGACAGGTAGGCGCCCCCGAGGCCGGCGAGGACGCCGGAGATGACCACGCCCAGGTAGCGCATGCGGAAGACGTTCACGCCCAGCGAGTCGGCGGCCGCCGGGTGCTCGCCGACGGCCCTGAGGCGCAGGCCGAAGGGGGTGCGGAACACCACGAGCCAGGTGATGGGCACCAGGAGGAAGGCCAAGTAGACGAGCGGGCTGAACGCCAGCCCGTCGATGCCGAACAGCTCCCACTGCGGCAGCCGGTTGCGGATGGGCGCCGAGGTGGCGGTGTTGTTGTAGAGGCCCGACAGCACCACCGACGGGATGCCGATGGCCATGAGGTTGATGGCGGTGCCCGAGATGATCTGGTCGGCGCGGTAGCGGATCGACACGACGGCGTGGATCCACCCGACGATGCCGCCCAGCGTCGCGCCGGCGAGCACGCCCAGCCACGGCGCGTAAGGCACGCGCGCCACGGGGTTCTCGGCCAGGAACGGGGCCTCGACGAGCTGCGCAGTGATGGCCGCCGCCATGGCGCCGAACAGGAGGATCCCCTCGAGGGCGATGTTCACGACCCCGGAGCGCTCGCTGAAGAGCCCGCCCAGCGCCGCGAACAGGAGCGGCGTGGTCGCGCGGACCATGGACGAGAACAGCGCGAGGAGGACGACGGTGTCCACGGCTCTAGGCCCCCTCCTCCGCCTTGGCGGGCTGCGCCAGCGGCTGCGGCTCCTCGCCCTCGACCGTGTCGCGCTGCCCCGCGTGCGTGATGCGACGGCGGAACGCGGGGTTCACGAACGACCGCGGCAGGAAGCCGCGCGCCGCGATGAACAGCACGACGAGCGCGAGGATCATGCTCACGACCTCGCGGGTGAGGTTCGGGAAGGTGATGTTGAGCACCGAGCCGCCGTACTTCATGACGCCGAAGAGGAACGCCGAGAGCAGGATGCCGAACGGGTGGTTGCCGGCCAGCAGCGCCACGGCGATGCCGTCGAAGCCGTCGCTGGTGGGGATGGACTGGCGCAGAGCGTAGTCCTCGAGGGCCCCGCCCAGCACGTAGTGCGTGGCGGTGAGGCCGGCCAGGCCGCCCGACAGCGCCATCGTCACCACCGTGGTGCGCGGGATGTTGGCGCCGCCGTACTCGGCTGCCCCGGGCGCCAGGCCCACGGCCCGCAGCTCGTAGCCGAAGCGCGTCTTGAAGAGCAGCACGTAGACGAGCGCGGCCGCCAACAGGGCGATGAAGAAGCTGGCGTTCAGGTTCGTCGGCGGTATGGCGGTAGGCAGGCGGTTCAGGCCGACGAGCGCGCCGAGCAGGTAGACGACGGCGCCCACGCCGGCCGCGGCGCCCAGCCGCGCCGGCCAGCCCCTCAGGGCCTTGAGGCGGCCGAGGAGGAACAGCGACACGAGGGCGGCGAGCGGCGCCAGTAGCCTGGCGTAGTCGATGCGCACCACGTTCACGCCGGGGGTGGCGCGCAGGTCGATGCCCACCATCGCCGGCAGCTGGGGCAGCCTGGATTCGAGCCGCAGCGGCTGCGACTTGGGCTCGTTGCCCGGCACCTTGAAGGGCATCTGCACCGTCACGGGCGCGTCGCCCGGGCGCGGCTGGCCGGCCACCACGCAGGCGGCCAGCACCAGCACCGCGAACACGGCGAGCGACAGCCGCGGCGCGCGCCTCAGGGCCCGCCTGACGGGCGGCACGAGCAGCACCAGGCAGGCGGCGAGGGCGGCCACCCCGATGGTCGCGAGTATGCGCAGCGCCGCCGCTGCGAAGACGTTGCTCGAGGAGAGGATGAACAGCAGCACCGAGGCCGCCACGAAGTTCAGGAGGATGGTGGCGATGACCTCGTTGGCGCCGAAGCGCGCCTTGAGCCAGCCGGGCAGGGCGCCCCACAGGGCCCCGCCGGCGAACGCCCCCAGGACGGCCAGCGGCAGCGTGACGACGCGCGGGCCGGGCATGTAGATGCCGACCATCGCGGCGACCACGGCCCCGAGCACCATCTGGCCGGGCGCGCCGATGTTGAAGAGGCCGGCCTGGAAGCCGAACGCCACCGCCAGGCCCGTGAAGATGAGCGGCGTGGCCAGCTTGAGGGACTCGGCGAAGCCGCCAACGGTGCCGAGGGCGTCCCTGAACATCGTGAAGTAGGCGTACCAGAGCGTGTCGAGGCGCCCGACGAGGCGCTCGAAGGCGCCCAGCTCCAGGCCGGGGGCCACGGGCGTGGGCTGCAGGAGCAGGATCACGACGGCCGCCGCAGCGAGCGCCAGGAGTATGGAGATCGCCGGCACCGCCGCGCCGCGCAGGAAGGCGTCCACGGCGCGCCGCGGCGCCGCCCAGGCGCGCAGGCCGGCCACGGCCGCGACGAGTCCGAGCACCACGGCGAGGAAGGCCGACCAGCCAGGGCCGACGTTGGCGTAAGGCAGGCGCCTGATGTTCAGGCCGGCGGCACGCGCCGCGGCCAGGCTCTCGTCGAGCGTGCGCTCGTCGAACGACTCGACGACCTGCCTCAGCGCCTGGGCGTCCTGGCGGGGCGTGGGGTCGGCCGCGGCCGAGGCGATCTCGGCGCGCACGGCCAGGAGCCGAGCTTCGTCCACGGCCACGCCGAAGCGCGAGACCCCCCAGGCGTTGACGGCCACGAGCAGCGCCGCGGCGCCGAACCAGACGGCGTACCTGGCGCGCGAGGCGGTCAGGGCCCCGCCGGCCGCCAGCGCCACGCCGAGCGCCGTGACCAGGAGGACCGTGCGCCCGGCCGGGAAGCGCACGGGCTCGGTGCGTCCGGTGAAGTCGACGTAGCGCTCGGGCAGCAGCACGACGGCGCTACGCGCCCCCGTCTCGCGGTTCACGGCGCCCCAAGGCGCTAGGACGAGGGCCGCCGCGGTCACGACCGCCATCGTCAGCACGGCGATGCGGTCGCTCATGAGCGCTTCACGCGCGCCATCATACGTGACGCCGCCCTCAGCTCAGAGGCGGCTTCCCCCGCGCTGGGCCGGGCCGAACCGTCCTTGGCGATGAGCCTGGCGACCAGCTCGTCGAGCGGGGCGAGCGCCGGGTCGATGGCCGACGGCGCCGGCGGCTCGAGCGCGGCGTGCGCCTCCAGAACCTCCCCCACCTCGCCGGTGAAGGGCGCCTGGCCCGTCACCGCCCGGTAGGCCACGACGCCCAGGCCGTAGACGTCGGAGGCCGGGGTAGCCGGCTCGCCGCGCGCCTGCTCGGGGCTCAGGTACGCGATGGTGCCGGCCACGTGCGGGGTCGTCCCAGGCGGCTCGCCCAGGCGCGCGGCCAGGTCGAAGTCGAGCAGCTTGGCGTGCCCGCGCGCGTCCACGAGCACGTTGTCGGGCTTCACGTCGCGGTGGACGACGCCGCGCTCGTGCAGGTAGGCGAGCGCCTCGGCCACGCCGGCCAAGGCCTCCAGGCGCTGCGGGAGGTCGGCGCCCTTGTCGGCCCAGCGCGTGAAGCGCAGGCCGAGCACCAGCGGCATGAGGAGGCCGGGCCGCCCCTCCACGGTCACCGCCTCGTCCACGGGGTTGAGGTGCGGGTGGTCGAGACCCCTGCCCACCTCCAGCTCGCGCGCCGCCCGCCAGGCGTCCTGGACGCGGAAGAGCTTGAGCGCCGCTACGCGCTTCCCGTCCGAGGCCAGGTAGACCTTGGCCGAGACCCCCCTGTCGAGCTCGCGCAGGACCTGCAGTCCCCCCTCCAGCCTGGTCCCTATGACCCTCACCGCTTGACCAGCACCCCAGCCCTCAGGAGGTCGGCGAACGCCTCCTTCTCCAGCTCCACCTGGTCGCCGGCGGCGGCCGCCAAAGGCGCCACCAGCAGCAGGTGCCTGAAGCCGGCGCGCAGCACGGCCTCGCGCGTGCGCTCCAGGTACCTCCGCACCTCGCGCTTGTACGCCTCCACCTCGTCCGGGCCGGCAGGACGCCTCTCCTCGGTCTCCACGTCGACCACCTCGAGCTCGCCTCGTGGCGGGTCGAGGTCCTCCGTCGCCACCACCTGCAGGAAGGCGGCGTCGAGGCCACGCGCCTTGAGGGCGGAGAGCGCCGGCCTGAGCGGGGCGTCCTCGAACAGGTCCGAGATCACCAAGGCCAGGCCGGTGCCCCTCTGCGGAGGCAGCGACAGCGCGAGGGTCTTGAGGCCGCTCACCGGTCCGCTGCCGCGGGCGCCCGTCGACTCGTCGACGAACTCCCAGGTGGCGCGCATGGTGGCGCGGCCCTGGAGCGGCCTGGTGCTGCCCCCGGAGACGCGGTGCACCTGCGTGGGCGCGTCGCGCTGGGCCACGTAGCTGATGAGCTGCGCCAGCACGCGCGCGTAGGCGCGCTTGGCGCCCACCGACATGCTGGCCGAGTCGTCGATGACGAGGTGCAGCCGCACGGCGCGCTCCGCCTGGTAGAGGCGGGTGTAGAGGCGGCCGGTGCGGGCGTAGACGCGCCAGTCGGCGTACCTCAGCTCGTCGCCGGGCTGGTAGGGCCGGAAGTCGTGGAACTCGACGCTCTGGCCGGGCTCACGGCTGGAACGCTCGCCCGTCACTGCCGACAGGGCGCGGGACGCGAGGGCGTAGCGGTCGAGGAGCGCGCGGCTGCGGGCGGTGAGCATCGCCTGGCGCGGGGCTCAGCGCTTCTTGTCGAGGCCTTCTACGACCTCGCGCAGCACGGCGTCGGTGTCGACCCCCTCCACCTCCGCCTCGAACGTGAGCATCAGCCTGTGCCTCAAAGCCGGCAGGACGGCGCGCCGTATGTCCTCCAGCTCGACGTTGGGCCTGCCTGCCGCCAGCGCGAAGCCCTTGGCGGCCAGCGTGATGGCCTGCGCCCCGCGCGGGCTGGCGCCGAGGCGCACGTACGGGTGCTCGTGCGTGGCCTCCACGAGCCGCACGACGTAGTCGAGGGCGGTGTCGGCGATGGGGACGGCGCGCAGCATGCGCTGCAGGGTGAGGAGCTCCTCGCGGTCGAAGACGCGCTCGACGCGGCCCTCGTCCGACCCCGTGGTGACCACGAGGATGCGGCGCAGCGTCGCCGCGTCGGGCCGCTGCACGAGGATCTTGAACATGAACCTGTCGAGCTGGGCCTCGGGCAGTGGGTAGGTGCCCTCCATCTCGAGGGGGTTCTGCGTGGCCAGCACCATGAAGGGGTCGGGCAGCGGGTGCCGCGTGCCCGCCACGGTGACGGCCTTCTCCTGCATGGCCTCCAGCAGCGCCGACTGCGACTTGGGCGTGGCGCGGTTGATCTCGTCGGCCAGCAGCACGTTGGCGAAGACGGGGCCGGGCTGGAACTCGAAGCTCTCGCGGCCCTCGACGAACACCGTGGTGCCCGTGACGTCGGCCGGCATGAGGTCGGGCGTGAACTGGATGCGCGCGAACTGGAGGTCGGTGGCCTCGGCGAAGGCGCGCACCAGGCGCGTCTTGCCCAGGCCGGGCACGCCCTCGATGAGAGCGTGGCCGCGGGCCAAGGCCGCCACCAGGAGCTCCTCCACGACCGTCTCCTGGCCGAGGATCACGCTCGAGATGCCGGAGAGCATGCGGCGGAACTTCTCGCGGAAGGCCTCGCTGGCCCCGCCAGGTACCGGTCCTGTGGTCATCTGAACCGGAGTATACGTGCGGCTCGCTTCGACCGGTTCGGCAGCGAGTAGACTGCGCCCATGAGGCCCGCTTGGGGCAGGGTCACCCTGCGCCCCCTCGAGGAGTTCTCGGAGTCGGACTGGCGCCGGCTGCAGAGCCACTTCCGCGACCCCGAGATCTCCTACCTGAACGGGACGCCCCCTAACCGGATGCCGCTGTGGCTCCTGAAGCGCCTGCTCAAGGCCGACTCCCAGCGGAACGACAGGGAGACCTTCGGCATCTTCGACGAGCGGGACGAGTTCATCGGCACCACCGAGCTCTACGACGTCCACGGAGGCTCGGCGACGCTGGGGATCATCATCGGCGAGAAGACGCACTGGTCGCGCGGCTACGGCCCCGAGGCCATGCGCGCGCTGCTCGACTACGCCTTCACGCAGCTGGGGCTCGACCTGGTGAGGCTCGAGACGTTCGGCGACAACGAGCGGGCCCAGGCGGCCTTCAAGAAGGTGGGCTTCCGGGAGGTCAGGCGCCGCGTGGGCCAGAGCGGCCGCGTGGACGTGCACATGGAGATCACGCGCGCGGCCTGGCGCGAGCGCCTGGAGTCGGCCAGGCAAGCCGCCCCGGCGCGGTAGCGCCCCTGTGACCAGGGGCTAGTCAGCTGCAGGGGTCGGCGGCGCGCCCTCTCCTGCCCCCTGGCCCTCCTGGCTGGCGAAGTAGTCCTTCACCGCCTTGGCCGCCGCCTGACCCACTCCCGGTACGGCGGCGAGCGTGCCCACGTCGGCGGTGCGCAGCTCGTCGACGCTGGAGAAGTGCGCCAGCAGCGCGTCGCGGCGCTTGGGGCCTATGCCTGGCACGTCGTCCAGGAGGCTGCGGGTGAGGGCCTTGCCGCGGCGCAGCCGGTTGTAGCCCACCGCCACGCGGTGGGCCTCGTCGCGCACGTTGATGAGCAGCTTCAGCGCGGGGTGCGACAGCGGCACCAGCACCTCCTCTCCGTCCTCCATGATCAGCGTCTCCTGCTTCTTGGCCAGGCCCACCAGCGGCACCTGGAGCCCGGCCTCCTCGAGCGCCCTCCTGGCCGCGCCCATCTGACCCTTGCCGCCGTCTATCAGCAGCAGGTCGGGCATGGGCATCTTGTCCGCCAGCGTGCCCGTGAACCGCCGTTTCACCGCCTGGTGCATGGCGTAGTAGTCGTCGGAGCGCTGGGGGTTGCGGACGCGCAGGCGGCGGTAGTCGCTGCGCTTGGCGCGGCCGCCCTCGAAGACGACGATGCTGGCCACCGTGTGCTCGCCCATGAGGTTCGAGATGTCGAACCCCTCGATGCGCCAAGGTGGGCTCTCCATGGCCAGGAGCTTCTGCAGCTCGCCCACTCCGGGCGCCTCGCCGCGCCGCTCCAGCAGGGCGATCTCCGCTTCGAGGCCGGTAGCGGCGTTGCGGGCGGCCATCTCCATCAGGTCCACCTTGTCGCCGCGCTGCGGCACGCGCACGGCCACCTTGCGGCCGGCGCGGGCCGTCAGGTACTCGTTCCACACCTCTAGGTCGAGGTCCCCGGCGGGCACCAGGACGAGCGGCGGCACCTGCATGGCGCGGCCGTAGTAGTCGGCCATGAAGGCCTCGAGGATCTCCTCGTCGGTGGCGCCCTCGGCGTTCTGCAGGAAGCGCTTGTCGCGGCCCACCACGCGCCCGCCGCGCATCTGGAAGAGCTGCACCATGGCGAAGTCGCCGGCCTTGGCGACGCCCAGGAAGTCGAGGTCGTCGGCCTCGGTGTGCACGACGCTGGAGTCGTAGCCGGTCACGCGCTTCACGGCGTCGAGCCTGTCGCGGTACGTGGCCGCCAGCTCGAAGTCCTGGCGCGAGGCCGCCGCGCGCATGCCCTCCTCCATCTGGGCTATGACCTCGCCGACGCGGCCCTCGAGGAACGCCTTCACCTGCGCGACGACCTCCTGGTACTCGGCCTCGTCCACCGGGTACGCGCAGGGCGCGAAGCAGCGGCCCATGTGGAACCGCAGGCAGGGGCGCTTGCGGGGCTGCATGGGCACGCCAGAGTTCTTGCGCAGCCTGAAGACGCTGTAGACCAGGTCCATGACCCGCCTCACCGAGCCGGCGCTCGGGTAGGGGCCGAAGTAGACGCCGCCGTCCTTCACGACGCGGCGGGTGAAGACGAGCGTGGGGTAGCGCTCGTTGGTGAGCTTGAGGTACGGGTACGACTTGTCGTCCTTGAGGAGGACGTTGTAGTGCGGCTTGTGCCGCTTGATGAGGTTGGCCTCGAGTATCAGCGCCTCGACCTCGTCGGCCGTGACTATGAACTCGAGGGACGCCGCCGCCTTCGTGAGCAGGCGCGCCTTCTGGCCCGCGTGCTTGCCGAAGTAGCTGCGCACGCGGCTGCGCAGGTTCTTCGCCTTGCCCACGTAGATGACGCGGCCCTCGGCGTCGACGTAGAGGTAACAGCCGGGCTGCTGCGGCAGCACCGGCAGGTCGGTGCGCTTCATCGCCAGATGTTACGTCGCCATCGGGCTAATCCCGGTCGCCGGCGGCGTTGGCCACGAGCCGCTTGAGGGTGCGCCTCACGAGGTCTATGTCCTCGTCCGGCACTCCCCACCTGATCCTCTCGTCGAACTCGCGAGCGGCGCGGCTCAGCCGGCGGAAGAGCTCCCACCCCGCCTCGGTGAGCTCGATCTTCTGGACGCGCCTGTCCTCTGGGTCGCGGTAGCGGCGGATCATGCCCGCCTTCTCCAGCGCGCTCAGGTGATGGGTGAGCGTGGCCCCTTGGACGCCGACCTTCTCGGCGATGTCCCGCTGCGACGTCACGGGACCCGAGCACAGCGCCAGCAGCACGAACCACACGGGACGCGAGCCGCCCTCGCGGGCCAGCACCTCGTCGAACTCCCGGTGGAGGTACTGGACGGCGTCCCAGAGAGCCCTCCCGATGGGCACCTGCGACGGCTCGTCTCCCATGGCGACATCTTACCACCTCCGTTAGTCATCTAAGGCTTTGACATCTAATGCTTAGAGGTCTATCTTTCTGGCTAGCGCCCTAGCCGGGCCGAGCGTCCGGCGGGAGGAGGCGGGTATGACCCACGACACGTTCGCAGCAGTAGGCGTGACCGAGCGCCTGAGGCGCGCCCTGCGCGGCCAGGTGCTGACGCCGGGCGAAGACGGCTACGACGGCGCCAGGGCGCTGCCGATACCGACGCGCGACCCCAAGCCGCTGGCCGTGGTCAGGCCCGCCGACGCCGATGACGTGGCTGCCGCGCTGGAGGTGCTGCTCGGAGAGGGCGCGCCCTTCGCCGTCAGGGGCGGCGGCCACCACCCCGCCGGTTGGTCCGTCGGCGACGGCGCGTACCTGCTCGACATGCGCGCCATGCGCGCGGTGGAGGTGGAAGAGGGCGGCCGCGCGGCGACGGCGCAGGCGGGCGTGACGGCCGGCGAGTACACGCGCCTCGTAGGCGAGAGGGGCCTGGCCACCGGCTTCGGCGACACTCCCACGGTGGGCGTCACGGGCCTCACGCTCGGCGGCGGCCTGGGCTTCCTCAGCCGCGCCCACGGCCTCACCGTCGACAACCTGCTGGGCGCCGAGGTCGTCGCCGCCGACGGCCGCGTCCTGTGGGCCGACGAGTCGTCGCACCCCGACCTGTTCTGGGCGCTGCGCGGCGGCGGCGGGGGCGTGGGCGTGGTGACGCGCCTGCGCTTCGACCTGCGCGAGGTGCCGTCCGTCTACGGCGGCTTCCTCATGCTGCCGGCCACCCCCGAGACGCTCCACGGCGTCGTGGCCGCCGGGCTGGAGGCCCCCGACGAGCTCACGATGATCGTCATGACCATGCGGGCGCCGCCCCTCCCCTTCCTCCCGCCAGAGGCCCACGGCCAGCCGGTGGTGGCGGTGCGCGGCGCCTACCTGGGAGGCGAGGAGGCGGGCAAGGCGGCGTTCGCGCCGCTGCGCGCCCTGGCGCAGCCGCTCCTGGACGCGGTGCAGCCGATGCCCTACGCGGCGATGATCGACGAGCCGCCCGGCCCGCCCATGAAGGTGCGCTTCACCTCGGCGTTCCGCGACGGCTGGGACCTCGCGACAGCGGAGCGTGTGATGGGCCTCGTGACGTCGGCGGGACCCGGCATGAAGGGCGTGCAGCTGCGGCCCTTAGGAGGGGCGATCGACCGCGCTCCCGACGCCGCTACGGCGTACCCCCACAGGCGCAGGCGCCTCTTCGTGGGCGCCCTGGCCAGCCCCGTGTCCGATGAGGCGTTGCCGGAGGCGCTCGGGTGGCTCGGCCAGGTGCGCGCCACGCTGGGCGAGGGCCCGGCGGCGTTCTTCAGCTTCCTGGACGCCGGCGGCGCCGGGACGCGCGACGCCTTCCCGGGCGCGGTCTGGGAGAGGCTGCAGGAGGTGCGGCGCGCCTACGACCCCCACGGGGTCTTCGGGGCACCCTTCGCGACCCAGGACGTCTGAGCTCCTCACGAGAGCCGGCCGCCGTCCCTCAGGGGGACGGCGGCCGGCTGGCTTCCGGTGCTCCGCTCAGAGGTCGAGCATCAGCTCCTCGGGGGTCTCGAGTATCTCGATGAGGCGGCTCGTGAACCCCGCCGCCACGGCTCCGTCGAGGACGCGGTGGTCGAACGAGAGGCTCAGGTAGACCATCCAGCGCGCGGCGATGCTGTCGTCAGGGAGCACGACGGGCCGCTTCTTGATCGTGTGGACGCCTAGGATGGCGGCCTCGGGCGCGTTGATTATGGGGAACGAGAAGAGGCCCCCGAGGCTGCCGATGTTGGTTATCGAGAAGGTGCCGCCCTTGACGTCGTCGGGCGCCAGCTTGCCGGTGCGCGCGGCCTCGGCGAGGCGCTGCACCTCGGCGGCCACCTCGAGGAGGCTCAGGCCCTCGACGTCCTTGATCACCGGCACGACGAGGCCGTCGGGGACGGCGACCGCCATGCCGAGGTTGTAGTAGCGCTTGACGACGATCTCGCCCCTGTCCTCGTCGAGCGAGGCGTTGAGCGCCGGGTACTCCTTGAGCGCCGCCACCACGGCCTTCATGACGAACGGCAGGTAGGAGAGCTTCACGCCCCGGCGGTCGGCCACGGGCTTGAGGCGGTCGCGCAGCGACACCAGCCCGCTCACGTCGGCCTCGTCGACGTGCAGCGTGCGCACCGTCTGCAGGTGCGAGGCGACCATCTGCTGCGAGATGAGGCGCCTGAGGCCGCGCACGGGGATCCGCTCCTCCAGCGCTGCCATCTCCGGGGCGGACGCGGCGGGACGCGAGGCCGCCCCGCCCTCGGCGAAGGCCCTGACGTCCTCCACGCGCACGCGGCCGTTGGGTCCGCTGCCAGGCACCTGCTCGATGTCGACGCCCAGCTCGCGGGCCAGCTTGCGGGCCGCGGGCACGGCCAGCACGCGGCCGTAGGCGCCCTTCACCGGCGCGGGCCGGGACGGCGGCGGTGCGACGAGCGCGCTGCGCGCGACGGCTGGGGTCGCGGCGGCGGGCCGTTGCACCGAGACGCGGTGCAGCGGCTCCTCGGCGCGCGGGTCGCCGGGCTTGAAGAGGCTCAGCTCGTCGCCGCGGTCCTCCGCGCCCTTGGCGCCGCCAGAGGGGCGCTCCCCGTGAACCGCGGGCGCCTCGGCCCCGCCCTCGCCGGGCTCGGCGATGAGGGCGATGGCCTGATGCACCTTCACCACGTCGCCCTCGGCGGCCAGGTGCTTGGCCATCACGCCGGCGAAGGGGCTGGGCAGCTCCACCGTGACCTTGTCCGTCATGACCTCGACTACGGGCTGGTCCTTGGCCACGGCGCCCCCTTCGGGCACCAGCCACTTCACGATCTCGCCTTCGACGACCGACTCGGCCAGCTCGGGCAGCAACAGCTCACGCGGCACCGTCAGCGACCCCTCTCTGTGTTCAGTAGGAAAGCACCCGCTCCACGGCGCGCAGGATGCGGTTGGGGCTCGGCATGTACTCCCTGTCCTGCGCGTAGGGGTAGGGGACGTCGAAGCCCGTGACCCGCATGGGCGGCGCGAGCAGGCTGTCCATGACCTCTTCGACTATCGTCGCCGACACCTCGCTCATGAACCCCGCCATGCGCGGCGACTCGCTCACCAGCACGACGCGGCCCACGCGGGCGGCGGCCTCCAGCACGGCGCCCTCGTCCCACGGCTGCAGCGAGCGCAGGTCGAGCACGTGCGCGCCTATCCCCTGCTCCTGCAGCGCGTCGGCGGCCTTCATGGTCTCGGCCATGCTGCCGCCGTAGCTCACGAGCACGACGTCGTCGCCCTCGCGCCTCACGGCGGCCTCGCCCAGGGGGATCACGTGGTCTCCCTCGGGCACCGGCTCCTTGACGGCGCGGTAGAGGCGCTTGGGCTCCATGACGATCACCGGGTCGTCGTCGCGGATGGCCGCCCGGAGAAGGCCGGCGGCGTCGGACGGCGTGGACGGGTAGACGACCTTCAGCCCCGCCGTGTGCACGAAGTGGGCGTCGGGGTTCTGCGAGTGGTGGTGCCCGCCGCGGACGCCCCCGCCGGCCGGCATGCGCACGACCATGGGGGCGGTGAACGCGCCGCCGGAGCGGTAGCGCAGCTTGGCCACCTGCGACACGAGCTGGTCGAAGCCCGGGAAGACGTAGTCGGCGAACTGGATCTCGGCCACGGGGCGGAAGCCGTACACGGCCATGCCCAGCGCCGCGCCGATGATCGCCGCCTCGGAGAGCGGGGAGTCTATGACCCTGTCGGGCCCGTACTTCTCGAAGAGCTTGTCGGTGGCGAGGAACACCCCGCCGCGCTTGCCGACGTCCTCCCCGATGACCAGCACGCTGTCGTCGCGCGCCATCTCGCTGTCGAGCGTGGCGGCGACGGCCTGCGCCATCGTCTGTAGGCTCATGGGTGGGTCGCCTCCGCGCACGGAGCCGTCATGCGTCCAGCTCCTCGCGCTGCTTGGCCAGGCGCTCAGGCACCTCGGCGTAGACGTCCTCGAACATCCACTCGAGGGGCGCCGGACCAGCGGCCTCGGCCTCAGCGACGGCGGCGTCCAGCCGCGCCTCGCCCTCGGCCCGCGCCTGCTCCTCGTCGGCGTCGTCCCACAGCCCGCGGCGCTCGAGGAAGCGGCGGAAGCGCGCGAGCGGGTCGCGCCGGCGCCAGGCCTCGACCTCTTGGCGCGGCCGGTAGCGCGAGTCGTCGTCGGCCGAGGAGTGACCGCCGTAGCGGTAGACGACGAGCTCGACGAGCGACGGGCCCACGCCCTCGCGGGCGCGCTTCACGGCCTCGCGGGTCACGTAGTAGGAGGCCAGCACGTCCATGCCGTCGACGAGGTAGCCGGGCATGCCGTAGGCGTGGCCCTTGACGGCGATGTTGTCGGAGCCCGTCTGCTTCTTCAGGTCGACGCTGATGGCGTAGCCGTTGTTCTCGCAGGCGAAGACTATGGGCGCCCCCTGCGCTCCGGCCAGGTTCACGCCGGCGTGCCAGTCGCCCTCGCTGGTGGCCCCGTCGCCGAACGAGCAGAGCACCACCTGCGACTTGCCCGCGAGCTTCATGGCCAGCGCCGTGCCCACGGCCGCGGGGATGTGCGACGCGATGGGCGAGGCGACGGTGAAGACGTTCAGGTCGCCCGATCCGGGGTGGTAAGGCATCTGGCGCGCCTTGGCCGGGTCGGCACGGGTGCCCATGACCTGCCCGACGAACTCCACCAGCGGCACGCCGAAGGAGAGGACCAGCGAGACGTCGCGGTAGTACGGGTAGAGCCAGTCGTGACCCGGCTGGACCGCGTGCGCGAGGCCCACCTGCGCGGCCTCGTGCCCGGCGCTCGGCGCCACGAAGCTGGTCTTGCCCTGGCGATGGAGGCGGGTCATGCGCTCGTCGACGAGCCGACCGAGGAGCATGTCCGTGTAGAACCCGCGCAGTCGCGCGGGCTCCAGGTCTAAGTCGAAGGGTCCCAGCCACTCCCCGCCGTCCCCGATGAGCCGTATCGGCTCCCGCGTGAAGGGCTCGAATGCCTGCCCTTGAAGGATCATGCGTCGCTCCCTACCGACCCTGGCGCCCATCGCGCCATGGTCCTCAGCGAGGCGTTGGCGACGAACCGGAGGCAGCTACGCCCACCGGCACGGACGGTCAGTGCCAAGACCATACCACCGCCCAAGGCGCGGCCCGCGTAACGAAGCCCCCATGTGACCGCACTGCACGTTCGCGGCTGGCGGCTTATCCTCGCGCCGTGGAGCGCATCTCCGGTCTCGCGGCCCTGCCCGACCTGGCGCGTGAGCTCGCCCGCCGCGTGGGCGGGCTGCCGCCCGTGGCCCTCGTGGGCCTAACGCTCGCCGCCTGCCTCGTCCTGGCGGCCGTGGCCCGCCTCATAGGGAGCTCGGCGTGGCTGTGGGCCACGCTGGCCGGCGGCGCCTTCCTGGTCGGCTACGGGCGGATCGGCCAGCGCGGCGTGCTGCTCCTCGGCGCCGCGCTGGCCGGCTCGGGCGTGGGGATCCTCTTCGAGGCGGTGGCAGGCTGGGACGGCGCCTACCTCTTGAGCCTGGGGGCGGCGCTGGCCATGGCCGACGCTCTCGACCCCGCCCCGGCGCACCTCGCCCTGGTGGTGGGCGGGGCGCTCGCGCTCATCGGCCTCGTCGTGGGCCTCGCGGCCGCTGATGTCGTCACGGGCCTGCTGGTGGCCGCGCTCTGCGCCGCCGCGGCCTTCTACGTGGCCAGGGACCGCTGAGGGGACCTCACCAGCGGTCTGTGCCCACCTCGGCCCGAACGCGGGTCTGGAGCGCGGGGAGCGTCGGCTACACTGCCGGTGCGCTTCCAGGGCGCGCCGCTCGCAGCGGAGCCCGCGAGCGCGCGGCCTGCCGAGGAAGTGAGACGAGATGGAACAGACGATCTACCGAGGCCTTGAAGGCGTCAACATCGATGTCAGCTCCATCTGCCACATAGATGGCGCCAACGGTGAGCTCATCTACCGCGGCTACGACATCCGCGAGCTCGCCAACAAGGCCAGCTTCGAGGAGGTCGTCCACCTGCTGTGGGAGGGCGAGCTGCCCACCCGCTCGCAGCTCGAGGCGTTCAAGTCCGACATCGCCAGCTCGTTCGAGGTCCCAGGAGCGGTAAACGACCTGCTCAGGTCCTTGCCTAGCGACGTCGACCCGATGCACGCCCTCATCGCCGCGGTGGGCCTTCTAGGCGCCCTCGACCCGCAGGCCGACGACGTCGGCATCGACAACGTCAAGCGCATCGGCAAGCTCCTCCTGGCCCAGTTCCCCACGATCGTGGCGGGCATCCAGCGCGTGCGCCAGGGCCTGGAGCCGCTCTCGCCGCACCCGGAGCTGGGGATCGCCGGCAACTTCCTCTACATGCTCACGGGCGAGGTGCCCACCGAGGCCGCCACCAACGTCATGGACGTGGCCCTGGTGCTCCACGCCGAGCACGGCTCCAACGCCAGCACGTTCGTCGCGCGGGCCACCGCCAGCACGCTCACCGACGTCTACAGCGCCATCACCGCCGCCACCGCCGCCCTCAAGGGCCCGCTGCACGGCGGCGCCAACGAGGCCGTCATGGAGGCCCTCGAGAAGATCGGCAGCGTCGAGAACGTCGAGGCCTACGTCCTGGACGTGCTGTCGCGGCCGGGCGGGCGGGTCATGGGCTTCGGGCACCGCGTCTACCGCGTCCTCGACCCGCGGGCCCAGGTCCTCAAGGAGGTCAGCCGCCAGCTGGCCGAGGAGTCGGGCGACGGCAAGTGGTTCGAGATGAGCCTCGAGATGGAGCGCGTGATGGAGCGCGAGATGGCCAAGCGGGGCAAGCAGGTGCGGCCGAACGTGGACTTCTTCAGCGCCTCGGTCTACCGCATGCTGGGCTTCCCCGCGGCCATGTACACGCCCATCTTCGCCGTGGCGCGCGTCTCCGGCTGGATGGCCCACCTCTACGAGCAGTACGCCGACAACAAGCTCATGCGCCCCCGCCTGGTCTACGAGGGCCCGCGCGGCAAGCGCTTCGTGCCCCTCAGCGAACGCGGCTGAGAGACCCGCGGCACGCTGCGCCGCTGACCAGCGGCTAACGCGCTGCCCTGACCTCGAGGCTGGCCACGAAGGCCGCCAGCCATTCGGCGTAGCGTTCGGCGCCCAGCCTGTTCCACACGTCAACGTGCTCGGCGCCCTCGACCCTGTGGTAGGTCACGGGCACGCGCAGCGCGTCGACGAGCGCGTCCACGGAGGCGATGGGCACCGTGGTGTCCCCGGTGCCAGCGACGACCATGACGGGCACGGGGACCCTGGCGGCGTCGTCGGCCTGCACCAGCGAGCCGAAGTCGACGCCGGTGCGCCAGCCGGCGACCGTGAGGGCCAGACGGGTGAGGAGCCCGGGGAAGGGCAGTCCCGACCGCACGGCCCCCAGCTCGACCGTGGCGTAGGGGTCGACTAGCGGGGAGTCGAGCACGACGCCGACCACCTCGGGCAGGCCGGGGCCCCAGCGCTCGAGCGCCTCCAAGGCCACGGCCCCGCCCATGGAGATGCCGAACAGCACGACCCTGTCGACGCCGCGGGCGGCCAGCTCCCGCGCGCCCGCCAGGGCGTCCTCCCACTCGCTGGCGCCGTAGTGGTAGAGGCCGTCGGGGCCGCGGTCAGAGCGGTCGTGGTTCCGGTACGACTGCGCCAGCACGTGGAGGCCCAGCCCGTGCAGCGCCGGGAGGAAGCGCAGCGTCTCGATCAGCTCGCCGCGGCGCCGGCCGTGCAGGACGAGCACGCCGGTGCGGCTCCCCGCCCGCGCCTCCTCAGGGGGCACGTACCAGGCCCGCACCGACCCCACGCCGCCCTGGAGCGTCAGCTCCTCGTACGCCAGCCCCAGGTCGCGCTGCGGGTCGCGCCTGAACACGAAGTTGTCGATGCGCGCGGGCGTGCCGGCGGCGGGGAGCGAGCCCTCGACGACCTCCAGCCGGCGCGTGACGGCGTCGTCCGCGTCCGCGACGAACTCGCCGAGGAGCCCGTACCCGCCGTCCCAAAGCAGGGCGTAGGTGCCGATGACGTCGACGTCGGCGTGCTGGTTCCCGCTGCCGGTGCGCGGGAGCGTCACGGTGGCCGGCGGCCCCGCCCGTGACGCGACCACCTCGAACTCCGGCATGAGCGCGTAGGGAGCCGGCACTATCACGCGGCTCGAGAACACCCAGCCGAGGGCCACCGCGGCCCCCGCGAGGAGCAGCAGCGCCGCGACGGCGACGCGCAGGGCCCTCACCAACCGACGCTCCCGAACGTGTGCGCCCGCTCGGGGCTGGTCGAGAACATCACGACGGGCGTGCCGGTCACCTCCTCGATCAGCCCGAGGTAGTCCTGCAGCTGCGTGGGCAGGTCCTCGCGGCTGTCCAGGCCGCTCAGTTCGCCCCAACCGGGCATCTCCCGGTAGACGGGCGCGCCGTCGGCCGCGTAGGCGACGCAGACCGGCACGGTCTCGAGGCCGGCGAGCACGTCGAGCTTCGTGAGCACGAGGCCGTCGAAGCCGTTGATGTCGCAGGCGTACTTGAGCTGGGCCAGGTCGAGCCAGCCCACGCGCCTGGCGCGGCCCGTGGTGGTGCCGTACTCGTCCCACTGCTGCTCGCCGGTGCCGCGCAGCCTGATAGCCAGTTCGGGCTCGAGGATCTCGGTGGGGAACGGGCCGTGGCCCACGCGCGTCGTGAACGCCTTCACCACGCCGTAGACAGCGTCCAAGGCCTTGTGGCTCACGCCCGCGCCGATGATGATGCCGCCCACCGTGGGGTGGCTGCTCGTCACGTAGGGGTAGGTGCCGTAGGTGAGGTCGAGCATCGTGCCCTGGCCGCCCTCGAACATCACGCGCTGGCCCCGCGCCAGCGCCTGCCGCACGAGCCCACCGGTGTCGCGCACGAGCGGGACGATGCGGTGGCGCACCGTCTCCAGCTCCTCCAACGCGGCGTCGACGGTGGTCCAGCCCACCCGCGCCGTGGAGTTCGGCTTGGCCTCGAGCAGGCGCGCCAGGCGTTCCCTGAGCACGCCCTCGTCGACCAGGTCACCGGCGCGCAGGCCGATGCGCCGCGCCTTGTCGGAGTAGGCGGGGCCGATGCCGCGGCCCGTGGTGCCCACGAAGCCGCCCCCCTCGTCGTTCTTGCGGTGGTGGGGCAGCACCAGGTGCGCCTCGTGCGACAGCCACACCTCGCCCGGGTCGCGGCGCGCGGCCAGCTCGTCGAGCTCCTCCACGAGGCCCCACGGGTCGACGACCATGCCGCCGCCGAGGACCGAGACCGGCCTGTCGTGCAGCGTGCCGCAGGGCAGGTGGTGCAGCTTGAAGACCTCTCCGCCCACCACGACCGTATGGCCGGCGTTGGCCCCGCCCGAGTAGCGGACGACCACGTCGGCCTCATGGGCTAGGGCGTCGACGATCTTGCCCTTGCCCTCGTCACCCCATTGCGCGCCGATGACCGCGATGCCTGGCACCTTGCCTCCTCAGGCCGCGCAGAGCGCGACCGCCCGGACCTGGCGTCGCCCCGGCCGCCCGAGGCGGCGCGAGGCAGCCCCTTACGCCACCGTCGGCGCGGGCCCTCCGACCGGGCGAGGTAAGAGTAACCTTAGCGGCATGACCACGCCCGCCGCCCACCGGCCAACGGTCCTGCTCACCACCTCGACCGTCCCGCGCACCACGTCGCTGCGGCGCGACGACGCCATGACGGGGCGCAACTACTCCCAGGCCGTCACCCTGGCGGGCGGGCTCCCGTTCATGGTGGCGAACCTCGACCCGGCCCTGGCGCCGGCCTACGCGCGCGCCGCCGACGCGCTGCTGCTCACCGGCGGCGGCGACGTCGACCCCGAGGTCTTCGGCGAGACGCCGGACCGCGACCTGGGCTCCGTTGACCCCGAGCGCGACGCCTTCGAGCTGGCGCTGTACGCCGCCTTCCGCGAGGCCGGCAAGCCGGTGCTCGGCGTCTGCCGCGGCTGCCAGCTGATGAACGTGGCCCACGGCGGGAAGCTGCACCAGCACCTGCCCAGCGTGGACGGCACCCACCAGCACGACCAGCGCGACATGCGCGGCTACCCGTTCCACACCGTGGAGCTCCAGACCGGCAGCCGCCTGGCGACGGCCTACGGCGCCACCCACGTGCGGACGAACAGCTACCACCACCAGGCGATATCCCAGGTCGGGGCGGGCCTGAGGCCCGTGGCGCGCGCCGCCGACGGCGTCGTGGAGGCCGTCGAGGCCGAGTCCGGGCCGCTCGCCGTGGGCGTGCAGTGGCACCCCGAGATGATGTTCGACCGCTTCACCGAGCACCTGGCGCCGTTCCGCGTGCTCGTCGAGGCGGCGGTCGGCCAGCCGGCGCGCTGAGCCCCGCGCGAGATACATGCGGTGGCCGGGGCCCCTGCCCCGTTGACGCGCGGGGCCTGGCCGGTTGTAGACTTCCGCCCATGTCACCAGCGACACGAGGAGGTGGTGCCGTGGAAGACGGCTATGGCTACTTCCGTGTAGCCGCCACTCCCGCGCTCGCTGGTCTCCCCCGCTGACGACCTAGGACGGACCAGCGCGCGCCACCCCTCAACCGGCCGGCAAGGCCCCAACCCCCAGCGCGAGAGAAGGTCCCACCATGGTCATCGTCATGCGTAAGGACGCCGATGAGGCGTCGGTCGAGAAGGTAATCAGCGAGGTCAAGAGCCGCGGCTTCTCCCCTCACATCAGCGAGGGCGAGTCCCGCACGCTCATCGGCGCCATCGGCCCGGCGCCCACCGAGGAGCTGCGCGAGCACTTCGCTGGCCTGGCGGGCGTCGAGACGGTGGTGCGCATCTCCAAGCCGTTCAAGTTGGCCTCGCGCGAGTTCAGGCACGACGACTCGTTCGTGATGATCGGCGGCGTCAAGACGGGCAACGGCAGGTTCGTGGTGGCCGCCGGCCCCTGCGGCGTCGAGAGCCGCGAGCAGACGCTCGAGGCCGCCGAGATCGTGCGGCGCACCGGGGCGCAGGTGCTGCGCGGGGGCGCCTACAAGCCGCGCACCTCGCCGTACGCCTTCCAGGGACTGGGCGAGCAGGGCCTCGAGATCCTCGCCGAGGCGCGCGCGAGCACCGGCCTGCCCATCGTCACCGAGGTGACCACCCCTGAGCTGGTCGAGAAGGTCGCCTCCGTCGCGGACATGCTCCAGGTGGGGGCGAGGAACACGCAGAACTTCGCGCTGCTCGCCGAGGTCGGCCGCTCGGGCAGGCCGGTGCTCTTCAAGCGCGGCATGTCCACGTCGGTGAGCGAGTTCCTGCAGGCCGCCGAGTACATCCTCAGCCAGGGCAACTCGCAGGTGGTCCTCTGCGAGCGCGGCATCAGGACCTTCGAGACGTCGACGCGCTTCACGCTCGACGTCAGCGCCGTGCCCGTGCTCAAGGAGCTCTCGCACCTGCCCGTGTGGGTGGACCCCAGCCACGCCGCCGGACGGCGGTCGCTGGTGACCTCGCTGGCGCTGGCGGGAGCCGCCGCGGGCGCGGACGGCATCATCGTCGAGGTGCACCCGCGCCCTGAGGAGGCCAAGTCCGACGCGGCGCAGCAGCTCGACGAGGCCGAGTTCAGGGCGCTCATGTCGCGCCTCGGGGCCCTGGTGCAGGCGCTCGGGAAGTCGCTCTGACGTGACCGCCGGTCGCACGCTGGCGGTGGCCGGCGTCGGGCTCATCGGGGGGTCGGTGGCGCTGGGCGCGCGCGAGCACGGGCTCGCCAGCCGCGTCGTCGGCTTCGACAGGGACCCCAGGTCCCTCGACGCCGCCGTGGCCCTGGGCGCGATAGACGAGGCGCGGCTGGAGCCGGGCGACTGGCTGGCCGAGGTGGACCTGCTGGTGCTCGCCGCGCCGACCCGCGAGCTGCCGCACATCGCCGGCGCGCTCCTCCCCCATCTGCGGCCGTCTGCCGTGGTCACCGACGTGGGCAGCGTGAAGGCGCCGGTCGTGGAGGCCGTCTCCGCCGTCCGGTGGCCCGGTGGGCCTGGCCGCTTCGTCGGCGGCCACCCGATGGCGGGCAGCGAGCGCGCCGGCGTGGTCAACGCCGACCCCGGCCTCCTCGAGAACGCGGTCTGGGTCCTCACGCCCGTGCCGGAGACGGACCCGGACGCGCTGGAGGCCGTGCGGAGCCTCGTGACCGGCCTCGGCGCCAGGGTCCTGGAGACCGCCCCCGCGAAGCACGACGAGCTGGTGGCGGCGGTGAGCCACCTCCCCTACCTGGCCGCCGTGGCGCTGACGACGCTGATGGACGAGGGCGAGGACCGCGGCCTGAAGGCCCTGCTGGCCGCCGGCGGCTTCCGCGACCTCACGCGGGTGGCCAGCGGCGACCCCCGCATGAGCCGCGACATGGTGGCCGCCAACGCCGGGCCCGTGCGCGAGGCGCTGCACGCGTTCAAGCGCGCCCTGGCCGAGCTGGAGGAGGCGCTCGACGACCCGGACGCCCTGCTGGCGAGGGCCGAGGCTGCCAAGCGCGCCCGCGACGCCGTGCCGGTCGTCAAGCGCGGCCTGCTGGCGTCGCGCTGGGAGCTGGTGGTGGCGGTGCAGGACCGCCCCGGCGAGTTCGCGCGCATCACCGCCGCGCTGGCCGAGGCCAGTGTCAACATCAAGGACCTCGAGGTGCTCAGCGTGCGCGAGTCCGGCGGCGCCGTCCGCCTCGCCTTCGAGGACCCCACCGCGCAGGAGGCGGGACGCCGCGCGCTCGAGGCCGTCGGGTACAAGGTCCGCAGCCGCAACGGCTCCTGACCAGGGCGAACGCTTGAGCATGACGCCGGCCAGCGCCGGCCAGCCCCTTATCCTCGAGGCCGTGGCCTCGCCGCGCGACGCCCTCTTCGACCTGGCCGTCAACAAGGCCGCCGAGTACGCAGACCGCCTCGGGCTCCCGCGCGGCGACGTCGAGCGCACGCGGCTGGGCCTGGAGGTCTGGTACCTCAAGACGCGCTTCGCCTACCGCGTGCCCCTCACGGAGGTGGCGGCGGCCGTGGCGGCGCGGCCGGCCACCGAGGCCGTGTGGTCGGGGGGCAGGACCGGAGGCTGGTCGCTTGAGGAGCCGGGACGGCCCTGATGCCTGCCTGACGCCGCTTCCCGGCGCCGGCGTGCGACCATGGCGGCGTGGGTAGGAAGGCCAGGAACCGCCCGGCGCGCAAGCTCTCCGCCGAGGAGCTGAAGGCCCAGGAGGAGCGCGCCTGCAAGCGGAAGAAGCGCTTCCTCACCCAGCGCGAGGCCATGGACGCGCAGGCCCTGGTGCGGCTGCAGTACGGCAACGAGAAGGGCGTCTACAAGTGCCCCTACTGCGGCGGCTGGCACCTCGGCGGCAGGCCCTTGGACCTCTGAGCGATCGGCGAAGAGACCCTTCAACTACGGGTCCCACCCGCAGCCCCGGCATCCTGTCCTAACCCCACTGTAAGTGTTGACTTACCGTAAGCGCAGGCTTACCCTACGCCATGCCAGCCACGGACAAGCTCAGCGCGCTGGCCGACCCCACGCGCAGGCGTGTCTTCGAGTCGGTCCTGCGCCGTCCCAGCCCCGTAGGCCGGGTAGCCAGCGAGCTGCCCGTCAGCCGCCCAGCCGTGTCGCAGCACCTGCGGGTGCTCCTCGAGGCGGGCCTGGTGGCGGCCGAGCAGAGGGGCGCCAGCCGCGTATACCGCGCGGACCCCAGCGGCCTGGCCGAGCTGCGCGACTGGTTCGATGGGCTGTGGGACGCGGCGCTCGACGCCTACGTGGAGGCCGCCCGGAAGGAGCATGAGATGCGCACGCCGACCGACACCATCCCCCCGGTGGTCAAGACGCGGACCGTCCCCTTGCCCGTGGAGGCGGCGTTCGACCTCTTCACCCGCCGACTCCAGGAGTGGTGGCCGCTGGCCAGCCACTCGATAGCCGGCGACGGGGTGGCGGAGGTCAGGTTCGAGGGGCGCGTCGGCGGCAGGATCCTCGAGGTGGCCAAGGACGGCAGCGAGTGCTCCTGGGGCGAGGTGCTGGCCTGGAACCCGCCCCACAGGTTCGTGGTCTCCTGGCACCCGTCGCCCGCGCCCAAGGCGGCGTCGGTGCTGGAGGTCAGGTTCAGCGCCGTACCCCAGGGCACGGTGCTCCACCTCGAGCACAGGGGCTGGGAGGAGCACGGCGCCGACGGCCGGCAACTGCGCGACCGCTACGAGCCCGGCTGGGACCTCGTGCTTTCGGGGTTCGAGGCGGCGGCAGGCGCAGCCTGAGCACCGCGCGCGCCGGGGCGGTCAGTCCGCGGCCTCGCCCGCCGGCACGGCGTCGGGGTCCTCCCACCAGGCCGGCAGGCCCAGCACCGTCTCCAGCGCCAGCGCCACGCCGCCCATGGTGACGGCCTCGGGACCGAGCTGGGAGGCGACGACGCGGCAGGGCGAGCGGACGCCGGTGAGCGCGGGCTGCTCGAGGCGGCGCTCCACGGCCGGCAACAGGAAGGGCACCACGTGGGACATCGAGCCGCCCAGGACGATCAGCTCCGGGTCGAGCAGGTCGACGATGTCGGCCAGCACCCGGCCGAGCAGGTCGCCGAGCTCCCCGAGTAGCGCCAGCGCGGCGGCGTCGCCGGCGGCGCAGGCCTGCGCCGCCTCGCGGTAGCTGCCGACGGCGACCGAGCGGTCCCTCAGCTGCTCGACGACGGCGCGCTCGGCCAGGTAGGCCTCGAGGCAGCCGCGGTCGCCGCAGGCGCAATGGCGCCCGCCGGGGACAGCCGTGACGTGCCCGATCTCGCCGGCGAAGCCGCCGGAGCCCCTCACCAGGCGCTCGCCCAGGTAGAGGGCCCCGCCTATCCCCGAGTGCCCCGCGATCATCACGAAGTCGCGGGCGCTCTGGGCCCTCCCGAACAGCTTCTCGGCCAGCGCCGCCGCCTTCGTGTCGTTGTCGACCGCCACCGGGACCGGCCACAGCGCCGTGAGCCTTTCGCGCATCGGCACGTCCCGCCAACCGAGGTTGGGGCCGAAGGCCAGGTGGCCGCCGCGCGCCACCAGCGCGGGGATGCCGACGCCGACGGCCTTGACGTCCTCCCAGCCCGCGCCTAGGTCGTCGAGCAGGGCGTCCACGGCCTTGCCGAGGTCGGCGACTGCCGCGTCAGGATCCTCACCCGCCGGGCCCTGCCAGTTCTTCACCGGCGTGCCCTCGAGCGTCGCGGCCAGCACCCGCACGACGCCGGGCTCGAGCCGGGCGCCCACCAGCATCCCGGCCGCGGGGTCTATCTCCAGCCGCATCGGGGGGCGGCCGCGCCGCTCGACAGGGGGCGCGGCGGTGGCGACGATCCACCCGTCCTCGCGCAGCTGCCTCACGACCGCCGAGATGGTGGCCGGGTCGAGACCCGTCCGCGCCGCCAGCTCGGCCTGGGTGGCACCGCCGGCGAGCCGCAGCGCGTGGAACACCTTGGCGACGTTGAGGCGCCTGACGAGCGCCGGGTTGAGACGGCCTCCTTGACGACCCACGTGCCTCCCGAAGGGGCGTCCTGCCTTGACTGGCCCCTTGTGCGCCCGGTAGCGTAGCATTTACTTAGATAGTCATTGGAACTAACAGGCGGTTCGCCGTTCTAGCTCTTCGCTAGGCCCACAGGAGGCGCATGGCTGCCCAAGAGGTGCTCAGCGGCGTCGGGTTGAGCAAGTCGTTCGGACCCATCGAGGTCGTGCACGCCGTGGACGTCGACGTCCGCCCCGGCGAGGTTCACGCCCTGGTCGGAGAGAACGGCGCCGGCAAGTCGACGCTCATGAAGATGCTCTCCGGGTACCTGACCCCCAGCGCGGGCGAGGTGCGGCTGGACGGCCGGCCGGTGAGCTTCAAGAGCTCCGCCGAGGCCGAGGCCGCCGGCATCGTCCTGATACACCAGGAGCAGAGCCTCGTCCCCCACCTGACGGTCGAGGAGAACATCTTCCTGGGCCGCGAGCCGCACCGCTTCGGGCTGGTCGACAGGCGCAAGGCGCGCCAGGAGACCAGGCGGCTGCTCGACGCGCTCAAGACCGCGGTGCCGGCCACGCGCCTGGTGCGCGACCTCTCCGTCTCGCAGGCGCAGATGGTCGAGATCGCCAAGGCCGTGTCCCGCGACGTGCGGGTGCTGTGCATGGACGAGCCCACCGACGTGCTCACGGGCCGCGAGACCGAGGTGCTCTTCGACCTCGTCAGGCGGCTGGTAGCCGACGGCGTGGCGATCATCTACGTCTCGCACAAGCTCGAGGAGGTCAAGGCCATAGCCGACCGCGTGACGATCATGCGGGACGGCTACAAGGTCGGCACCTACGACTGCGCCGAGCTCACGCCCGTCGAGATGGCGCGACGCATGGTGGGCCGCGACCTGGCCGACATGTACCCGCCCAAGAAGGCGCCGCCCGCCGACGCCCCGGTAGCCCTCGAGGTCGAGGGCTTCAGCGTGCCCGGGCTGGTGACCGGAGCGTCCCTGGCCGTGAGGCGCGGCGAGGTCCTCGGGGTGGCGGGGCTCATCGGCGCCGGCCGCACCGAGCTGTTCGAAGGCGTCCTGGGCCTGAGGCCCTCGGTGGGCACGGTGCGCAAGGACGGCCGCGAGGTCAAGTGGCGGCACCCCGCGGACGCCAAGCGCGACAAGGTCGCCTACCTGACCGAGGACCGCAAGGGCAAGGGCCTGCTGCTGAACAGCGTCCTGCGCGAGAACGTGACGCTGCAGGCGCTGGAGCTCTTCGCCAAGCCCTTCGTGGACCTGCGCGCCGAGCAGGGGGCGCTGGAGCGCGCCGTGGACGAGTTCGACGTGCGGGTCCGCGACCTGACGGTGCCGGCCAAGGCGCTGTCGGGCGGCAACCAGCAGAAGGTGGTGCTGGCGAAGATGATGCTCACCGACCCGGACGTCGTGATCCTCGACGAGCCCACCCGCGGGATCGACGTGGGCACCAAGCGGCAGATCTACTTCTACGTCGCCGAGCTCCTCGAGCGCGGCGTCGCGATCGTGCTGATCTCCAGCGAGCTCCCCGAGGTCCTCGGGCTCTCGCACCGTGTGGCGGTCATGCGGCGCGGCGTGGTGACGGGGGTCCTCTCCGGCGACGACCTGAACGAGGAGACGGTGATGGCCTACGCCACCGGCCTGCGCAACGACAGCCACGTCGCGGAGTGGGAGATGCACGGAGCTCATGTCGGTGTCTGAGGTCGCACCCGTCCCCACCTGGCGCGACAAGCTCGGGTCCGTGCCGTGGCAGCAGCTCACGCCGCTGCTGGGCCTCGTCCTGCTCGTGGTCATAGGCTCCCTGATCCACCCGTCGTTCCTGACCCCCACGAACATCTTCAACGTCCTGACGCGCTCGGCGTTCATCGGGATCATCGCCATCGGCGCCACGTTCGTGATCATCTCCGGCGGCATCGACCTCTCGGTGGGGTCGATGGCGGCGTTCCTGGCCGGGGCGATGATCCTGTTCATGAACGCCGTCAACGGCGGCGCGATCCCGCCGGTGGGCGTGGTCCTCCTGGGCGTCGGGCTCGTCCTGGTCGGGGGCCTCGTGGCCGGCGCCGCCAACGGCATCGCCATCACCAGGGGCCGCATCGAGGCGTTCATCGTCACGCTGGGCACCCTGGGCATCTTCCGGTCGCTCGTCACCTACCTCGCCGACGGCGGCACGATCTCCCTCGACTTCGCGCTGCGCGGCGTCTACCGCCCCGTGTTCTACGGCTACTTCCTCGGCGTACCGATACCGGTGTGGGTGTTCGCCGCCGTCGCGCTGGTGGGAGCGGTCGTCCTGCACCGCACGCGCTTCGGGCGCTACGTCCGCGCGATCGGCTCCAACGCCGAGGTCGCGCGCTACGCGGCCATCCGCGTCGAGCGGGTGCGGACGCTCACCTACCTGATCCAGGGCCTCTGCGTGGCCATCGCCGTGGTGCTCTACGTGCCGCGCCTGGGCTCGGCTTCGGGCTCCACCGGGATCCTGTGGGAGCTGGAGGCGATCGCGGCCGTGATCATCGGCGGCACGGCGCTCAAGGGCGGGTCCGGCCACGTGTGGGGCACCGTCGTGGGCGCCGTCATGTTGTCGCTGATCGGCAACGTCCTCAACCTCACCTCCGCCATCAGCGAGTACCTGAACGGGGCCGTTCAGGGGCTCATCATCATCGGCGCCGTGTTCCTGCAGCGCGGTCGCCAGGGCCGCTGAGGGGAGGTAGGTAGGAGGACCGCGAGGAGACCGCGTCGGGTCCACGACCCGAGGCCAGAAGCAGCAGAAGATCTTCGCCATCGCTCATAGGAGGTCGCATGTCCCGTTCGCTTCGCACCCTAGCCCTCGTCGCCGCGCTCGCAGCCGGCGCAGCCTTCGCACAGACCACCGTCATCGGGGTCTC
>Ga0182741_1001463_pt1 | contig 30572 bp, 32 predicted proteins | sample eDN5th37CBELigOP_FD_128874 | JGI IMG/M metagenome (GOLD analysis project Ga0182741, IMG submission 128874) | Enriched Organic Plus compost microbial communities from Emeryville, California, USA - eDNA 5th pass 37_C BE-Lig OP (version 2) (version 2) ... | reverse complement strand
GTCGGTCACTGATCGGGGCCTTTCTGGGCGAATGCCGGAGAACAGGAGTGGAGCCTAGGGGGAGCGGCCCAGATCAGGCTGAGCGAATCCCCGCGGCGGAGGGCGAGTGCGGAGCCGGGCCGGGAGCGGTCAACCGAACAACGCGAGGCTGGCCGTCTGGGTGTGGAGGTGGGCGCCACCACCCACTGGGCCGATCTCACCGGCGCAAAACGCGCCGGCCAGAGGAATCGGGCCGATGAGCTCCTCCACGACGCGGGCATCGTGATCGGGAGCCCCGAAGAACGCCTGCCCGCGACCATTGCAGGTGAACATGAGCCCGCCGCGTCCGGCGCACCCCGTGAGTCGGGCACGCAGCTCGTCGTCGGCGCCGAGGCTGTCTCGCACGTGGAACTGCAGGACCTGTCCGACTCCGACTTCGCCCGCCACCGCAAGGGCGCCGGTGGTGCGGTCGGCGCCGAGCACCCCGCGAATCAGCTGGTCCGTCCGGGTGAATGTGCGGTCGTCACCCACGAGCAGGCCGACCGTGAGTCCGGATCGGAGCAGAGCCCGTTCGGCGTCGGTGAGGGTTTCGGTCATCGCCCGGAAGCGGTCGAGCGGAGGTTCACCGCCGAGCGACTGGACGAGGTTGCGCTCCGCGGCGGTGATGGTGAAGGGCTCACCGATGGGGCGGGCTCCCTGAGCGACGATCGGTTCGACGGCGACATCGGCGTCGATCAGCACACCCACCGTACCCTCGGTCCGAACGCCGCCGTGGAACACGAAACGGTTCCCGTGGGCGCGGGACGCCGCCGATGCCATACCCCCGACGACCGTGACATCGGGGCGTTCGCTACGGAGGCGTCCGATCACGGCGTCGACAGGGAACGAGAACGGATCGGCGAAGAGCAGCATCGTCGGTCCGGAACCCGGCGGCGCCCCACGATCAACGTCGGCCGAGGCGAATGTGTCGGGCCATCCGGTGATCGTCGGGCCATCGGGCGTTTCCGCGAACTCGAGCGCGAAGGACTCGGACGCCGTCCGCTCGAACCGCGCCGCCAGCACCGAGATCGCCGCCTGGGCTTCGACCTCACGCGCGCCACCGATCACGGCGGCCGCGGATCCTCCGAACACCGATGCCGGGGAGAGGAGCTGATCGAGGGCGGCCACGATGTCGTCGAACGCGCCGGTGTGGTGGGGCGAGGTGAAGATCGCGAGCAGGTCGGGGGCTTCGCCACCGAGTTGGTCGAGGAGCTCACCCGCGATCTCACCCGCGGCGAGCGCAGGGATCGGATGCAGGCTGAGCGCGGCCGCGTACTGGTTCACGCGTGCGGCACGACCGTGAGCGGTACCACGATTGTCGATCCCCCCTCAACGATCGTGCAGTGTGCTTCCACAGTTCCGGCTTCGTCGAACGTGAGCTCCGGACGGACGAGCCGGTAGCCGAACTTGCCCGGTTCCACCTGGACGGGTTGCACGATCCGCGCCACCTGTTCTCCGTTGCGGAAGAACTCGGTGACGAACGTCGCTTGGCCAGAGTCGTCGGCCGGCGCACGAACCAGGGCCACGAGGTGTGGGGTGAGCGTGACGGGGAACGACGCCACCGGCTGCGAGAAGAACGCGCCGGTGAGGTCGATGCGCGTGCTCCCGCCTTCGATCTGGCGAAAGTCGATGTGTTCCACGAAGAGGGCTGCAACAAGTTCCATTGCCGGAACCCTACGCGGGGTGTCGCACCAGTACGGATCGGCGGGGCGGATGGGGAAGTGCATAGTCCGGCCGTGCCCAGGTGGCCGACTGGTACGGACAGTTCGCTCAGCGTTTCCGAAAGGTTGTGGCGATGAAGCTCATCCGTCGTTCCCGCGTCGCGCTCGTCGTTTTCGTTCTTGGCGCGTTCGCGCTCGCGCTGCCGGCCTGCTTGCCGGGCGGCGCCACCCCGCAGTCGAAGACGTTGGTGTGCAATTCCGCCCGGCTGACCATCACCTACACGACGGTTGGCGCGTCCACGGTGGTGACGAGCGGCACGCTGACCAGCACCGGACCCTGGGCGGCGAACCAGCGTTCGTATGCCCACTTCATGACCACCGACCCTGCAGTACCGATGGTGACTGTCTTCACTGGTCCGCTGTCGTCGCAATCGGTGTCGGTGAACAAGACCGTCCGTTCGATCACCGTCAAGGACCCGGTGCGTACCTGCGACTTCCAGGTCTGATCGTCGGCGCTCGATCAGCGTTCGATGAGGACGAACGTGACCGCGAGCGGACCGTGGATTCCCACCGTGGTGACCATTTCGAGGTCGCCGGTTCGGCTGGGACCCGAGATCCAGATCAGGTCGGAGGGCAGTGCGTCGGGCGTCGCGGCCACCCGGACGAAGGCGTCCGCGAAGGTGGGCTCGATCGTTGCGACGTCGACGAGGCACCAGTGATGCGGCGGGATCAGCGGTAACGCGCGCGGTCTGCCCGGACCGGCCGCGACTGCGACGGAGCCGGTGTCGGCGGCGGCGAGGAGCGAACCGGTCACGCCCGCAGTGGCGTGCGAGATCTGGGCGCGCCAATCGGGTGCGTCGGGGAGAAGGGCGCGCGATCCGAGAGCGTCGAGGAGGCCCGAGTCGTCGACGAGCGGATCGCCGATCGGGATGGCCACCGCGCCGTCGGTGCGCGCTGCGATTGCCGGACCCGCGGTGGGGAGTGGCATCGGCCCGAGCAGCGTGGTTCCGGTCCGCTCGACCGTGGCCGCGAGCGTCTCGATCATCGCGACGATCCCTGTTGTTCACGACGGCGTTGTTCGAGGAACGACGTGGCCGCGGGTGCGGGGATGCGCCGACCGTGCCATCGAGCACGACGGGGTATGAGGCGCGCACCCAAGCGCGCACCACGCGTCGACATGCGATATCCGTACGGTGAAGCCCACACCCGTGCCCACAACGCGAAGCCGCGACGCTTGAGACTGCGAGCACGAACGGGGCGATCGGGGAGCGGCGCGGTCGCAGCCGCCCATGGGTGTCCGTCGCCGGGAACGGTGCGCGGGTGGGGTGTGTGTTCGCCGGCACGGGTGCCGAGGTTGGGGGCGCCGTGATCGCGGAGGTCGGCGCGGAGGCGAACGAGAAGGTCGGCGAGCGGTATTTCCACGGGACACGCCTCGGTGCAGGCACCGCACAGCGTGGAAGCGAACGGAAGGTCGCGGCCTTGGGTCCCCGCATTGAGTAGCGGCGTCAGCACCTTGCCCATTGGGCCCGGGTAGACAGAGTCGTACGCGTGTCCACTGACTGAGCGATACACCGGACACACGTTGAGGCACGCGCCGCAACGAATGCAGGCGAGCATCTCCTCGTAGGGCGTACCGACGAGAGAACGGCGGTTGTGATCGAGCAGCACCACGTGCAACACATCCGGTCCGTCGATCTCGCCCGGGCGACGCGGGCCAGTGAGCAGGGTCACGTAGTTGGAGATCGCCTGTCCGGTCGCGCTGCGGGTGAGGAGAGGAAGGAACGTGGCGAGATCCGCGAAACGCGGAATCACTTTCTCCACGGGAACGAGCGCGACCTGCACTCGCGGCACGGTGACGCAGTAGTCGAGGTTGCCCTCGTTGGTCACGAGGGCGAGTGTTCCGGTGTCGGCACACGCGAAGTTCGCGCCGGTGATGCCCATGTCGGCCCGCAGCATCTGTTCGCGCAAGCGTTGTCGCGCGAACTGCGTGAGCAGCTCGCGATCTTCGGGGAGGGGCGCGCCCGCTTCCACCGACAACAGCTCGGTGATGCGGGGAAGCGTCTTGTGGATCGTGGGCGTGACGATGTGCGACGGGCGCTCACCCGCGAGCTGCACGATGTACTCGCCGAGGTCGGTTTCGAGCACGGTGAGCCCGGCGGCCTCGAGGGCATCGTTGCAGTCGATTTCCTCGGTGGCCATCGACTTGGACTTGATGACGCTCGTGGCCTGCTCGCGCCGGGCGATGTCGACGATGATGCGGCGCGCACCGGCCGGTGTCGCCGCGCGGTGCACGGTGGCCCCCACGCGTTCGAGCGCGACTTGGAGCTGATCGAGCCAGCCGTCGAGGTCGGAGAGCGTTTCTCGCCGGATCGCAGCGGCGCGTGCCTTCGTGTCGGCATCGGTATCGGCCACGGCCCGCGCGGTGAACAGTCGACGATCGAGGTTGCTGATCGCCGCTTGAAGTTCGTTGTCGCGTAGCGCGACCTTGCTGCGGGCGCGCATCGTGGGCCCGGGGGTGACGATGGAGTGGCCGCTCACAACGCGCCTTCGTTCGCCTCGCGGGACGGGTCGATCCCCGACGCGAGGAGATCCGCGATGTGCACGGGTTCGGGCCCGACGCCCGTGACGGCGCGCCTCGCCTCGAGATGCAGCAAACACGCGGTGTCACAGGCGACGACGCAGTCGGCGTCCGTGGCTGCGGCCATCGCGAGCTTGTCGTCGGCGAGGTGCGTTGCGATCTCGGGGTAACTCGCACTGAACGAGCCACCGAAGCCGCAGCAGGTTTCTGGTTCGCTCATCTCGACCAACTCGACGCCGGCGGCCGTCGCGAGTGCCCGCGGCTGGTCGCGGATCCCGAGGTTGCGGAGGCCGTGACACGCGTCGTGCACGGTCACTCGCAGACCAGCCGGAGCAAGTTGGAGGTCGGTGAAGCCGAGTTCGTCGACGAGGTATTGGGTGAGTTCGAACGTCCGGCTGGCCAACGCGTCGACGCGGGGGAGCCACCCCGCTCCGAGCGGTTCGAGCAACCGGGCGTACCAGTGGCGCACGGTGGAGGCACACGAGCCCGAAGGCGTCACGACCGCATCGAAGGGTTCGAAGGTCTCCACCCAGTGGCGCGCGAGGCGCGCCGCGGCTTCGGGCTCGCCGGCGGTAATGGCGGGTTGCCCACAGCAGGTCTGAATGAGCGGCACCTCGACGGTGCATCCAGCTCGGACCAAGAGGCGCTCGGCGTTGGCGACGGTGTCGGGTCGGACTTGGTCGCCGAGGCAGGTGACGAACAATCCGACGGTAGGCACGGCGCTCCACGATACCGGTATGGGCCACGGCATGATCCGAGGGCGTCGCCGCGTACTCCGCTTCCCCAGCTCATGAAAGGAACGGTGGGTCTCGACCGATCTACCCGATGTGATGCGATCGGCGGCCGCGATGCCAGACGGCGCGGATCGCTCCGGACGTCGGATCGCACGCCACGACATCGGCAGGTGCGCCAGGCGCGAGCGTGCCGCGGTGTGATGCACCAACCAGTGCGGCCGGTACGCGCGTCACTGCATCGATCGCACGTTCGAAGGAGACGCCCCAGCGGCAGAGGTTCTCCACCGCACCGTCGAGTAACACGGTGGCGCCGGCCAAGGTGTTGGACTCCGCGAGGCGAACGGCGTCGCCCTGCGAGACGCGGCTCGCATCGGTGGCCACACAGTCGGAGACCACCGCGAGTCGATCGGTCGCGGCGAAGGCGATGCGCACCGCGCTGGGAGCAACGTGCACACCGTCGGCGATGAGTGTGGCCCTCACGCGTGGGTCGGTGAGAGCAACGCCGGCGGAGCCGACTTCGCGGTGGTGCAACGGCGCCATCGCGTTGAACAAATGCGTGGCCGCGGTGGCTCCCGCATCCACGAGCACGCGGGTTGCCGACCCGCTGGCACGGGTGTGCCCGATCGACACCGTCACCCCGCGTGTGGCCAACAGCCGTGTGCACGCGCCGTCGGGATCGGCCTCTGGGGCGAGTGTGACCACGCGAATGACCGACGGGTGCGCATCGAGCAGGTGCGCCATCCATGCCGGGTCGGCAGGGGTGATCCATGCGGGGTCGTGCGCGCCTGCCGCCTCGGGCGCGAGAAACGGTCCCTCGAGATGCACGCCGAGGATCTCGGGGAGCCCTGCCGCTGAGCACGCGGCACGCACCCGCTCGGCGCGCACCAGGAACGGCTCGTAGGCATCGCGCGGACTGGTCACGAGCGTGGGGCACCAGGCCCCGACTCCAGCGTGGGCCAGTCGACGAGCGACCCGCAGCCAGCCGTCGTCGTCGGCAACTGCGAGGTCGTCGGTGCCGACGCCGTTCACTTGGAGGTCCACGAACGCGGGCACCAGGACCGAACCGGCTTCGTGAATGGCGTCGGGTGGCGGTGTGCCCCACCCGGTGGCTGTGATCACGCCGTCGTCGGCGGTGATCCAGGTAGGGAAGTCGGCGGTCACGTCGGGGCCTTGCGGGTGTGAAAGCCTCGGCGAGGATCAAGGCGGGTCGCCGACGCGCCGACGACCGTTCGAATGTCTGTGATTGACCCAATCGACGCCATCGCGCCTGACGGTACCGCCGCCCCCCGCGCGGCCCGGTCGCGGCGCGCGTGGATCACCGCGGCGATCGTGGGGGCAGCCACGCTCTTCGTCTTCTGGCGGATGTCGCCGGGCGACGTGTTGGCCAACACGGTGCCCACCGGGGGCGACCTCGGTGCGCACGTGTGGGGGCCCGCCTTCCTTTCCGACCACCTTTTGCCGCTCCGGCTCTCAGGCTGGGCACCGGACTGGTTCGCGGGCTTCCCGGCGTACCGCTTCTACATGATCGTGCCCGCGCTCGCGGTCGCGATCTTGGAGCTCGTGTTGCCCTACGGGATCGCACTCAAGCTCGTGGTGATTTCCGGTGTGGTCGCGATGCCGGTGTGCGCGTGGGCCCTCGGCAAGCTCTCGGGCAATCGCTTCCCGGAACCGGCCTGCCTCGCGGTCGCGACCCTCCCGTTCCTCTTCGACACCGGCTACGCCATCTTCGGCGGCAACATCGCCTCGACGTTGGCGGGCGAGTACGCCTACGCGATGAGCCTCTCCTTGGGGCTCCTCGCGTTCGGCATCGCGGCGCGTGGCCTGGCCACCGGCCGTCACCGCGCGATCCTCGCGATCGTTCTTGCCCTGAGCGTGCTGTGCCACGTGATCCCCGCGTTCTTCACCGCGGTCGGCATCTTGGTGTGGCTTGCGCTGTACGCCGAACGCCAACGCGTGCGCTGGTTGCTCGGCGCCGTACTCACGGCGATGGCACTCACCGCCTTTTGGGTCGTTCCGTTCGTGCTCGGTCACGGTTGGTTCAACGACATGGGGTGGGTCAAGACCACCGACATTGCCGATTCGCTGTTCCCGAGCCGGGTGCTGTGGACGCTTCCATTCGCAGGCATCGCGATCATCGCGGCGGTCGCCCGCCGGGAGCGGCTCGGTGTGTTCCTCGGCATCATGGCGCTGGCCGTGGCCGCGACATTCTGGTTCCTTCCCGAAGCGATGCTCTGGAACAGCCGTCTCCTTCCGTTTTGGTACCTGTGTCTGTATCTCCTTGCCGGACTCGGCATCGCGGCGATCGGTCGCGGGATTGCCTCGTACCTCGGGGGAACGGATGGCGAGATCGTTCGAACCGTCACGGCAATCGGCATCGCGATCATCTTTCTCTTTGGCGTCGCTCGACCACTCGGTGCGCTGCCGGCGTGGGTTCCCGGCTCATCCGTCCCGCTCGACCAGCAGTCATGGCTGGCGTATGGCGCCCAAGGCAGTTTCTCCGGATACGAGCGGCACCCGGGCTGGACGGAGTACCGAGCGTTTCTCGACACGATGACCGAAGTCGGCGAAGAACACGGATGCGGTCGCGCGATGTGGGAGTTCTCCCAAGGCCTCAGTCGATACGGCACCACGATGGCGCCGATGTTGCTGCCGTACTGGACCAACGGCTGCGTCGGCTCGATGGAGGGCTTGTACTTCGAGTCTTCTCAGACCACGCCGTTCCACTTCCTCAACCAGCGGCGGCTGTCCGAACAGTGCTCCTGTCCACAGCGCGACCTTCCGTACTCGGTGATGGACGTCGCCGTCGGTGTGGGTCAACTCCAGATCATGGGCGTGAAGTACTACATGGCGTCGAGCCCGAGCACGCAGCTCCAAGCAGATGAGACTCCAGACTTGACGTTGGTGGCCACGACCGGACCCTGGAAGGTCTACGAAGTCGCCGACAGCGAGATCGTGGCTCCGCTTTCTGCGATGCCTTCCGTTTACGACGGCGACGCGTCGTGGCGCGGTGTCGCGATGGAGTGGTTCGAAAATCCCGCGGCGTGGTCCACGCCCATCGCGAAGGACGGACCCGACGATTGGCCGCGCGTCGATCACATTCCGGCCACTGCCGAGGCGATCCCGCAGGTGGCGATCTCCGAGGTCGAGATCGATCGTTCCACCATTCGGTTCGAGGTCAGTGACCTGGGCACCCCGGTGGTCGTCAAGGTGTCGGCCGGACCGGGATGGCGAGCCCATGGAGCCGAGGGTCCCTGGACGATCGCGCCCAATCTGATGGTGATCGTGCCGACACAAACAGACGTGACCCTGCACGCCGGCGCCACTACCCCTGAGATCCTCGGCCAAGTCATCACCGTGGTCGGCTTGGGTGGCGTTGCCTACCTCGCCCTCGCACCCTCCCGGCCCTTTCGACGCCGGAGCTCGTGGTGGCTCGACGATGATGATCCCGAATGGGAGCGTGAGCCCGAAGCCGGACCTGGGCCCGCGGCCCGCGCAACGGGGACGCGGCCCGCGTGAGCACGCCGTGGCTTCGCCGTGCGGGGGTCATCCCACTGCTCACGAGCGCGCTCGATGCGAGCACCCTCATGGTGCTTCGCCGCCGGGCTCCACTGGTGGGCGCCGACATCGCCGCGTCGCTCACCGGCTCCGCGGTGGAGTTCGTGCTCGCGGAATCGATCGCGTCGGGTGGAGATCCTCATACCGGTCACACCCGGTATCGCCGCGTCGCGCTGGCGATGACCGTCGCGGGAGTAGCGGCCGATGTTTCCACGCTCGTGGTCGTCGACCGTCTGCTGCGTCGACGTCATCCCGGCGTCGCCAAGTTCGCTGCACTCGGCGCGGGCTGGGTGGCGCGCTTCACCGTGCAACGCGCGCTGCTTGCGCATGAGTTCCGGCAGGCGGCGAAGGCTCGTCATCCTCGGCCACCCTCCGCCGGTGCGCCGCGGCTCTCCGTCGTCGTGCCCGCGTTCTGCGAAGCCGATCGGATCGGCGCGACGGTCGAGAAGATTCGCGCCGCGTTGCGTCCCGAACTCGGCGACGACTTCGAGATCATCGTGGTCGACGATGGTTCGCCCGACGACACGGCCGCCGCGGCACGAGCCGCAGGCGCGGACGAAGTGGTCGTGAACCCGGTGAACCTCGGAAAAGGTGCGAGCGTGCGCGCCGGAATGCTCGCGGCCACGGGCCGAGTACGCGCCTTCACCGATGCCGACCTCGCGTACGACCCAGAGCACCTGCTCCGGCTGTTGCACGCCATTGAAGCTGGGGCCGACGTGGCCATCGGTAACCGGCGTCACCGCAAGAGTCGGGCCACTGGCTCACGCGGACGCGTACGTGATCTTGCGAGTGCCGGGTTCAACTTGTTGACGCGTCCACTTCTTGTTGGCGGGTACGCCGACACCCAAGCGGGCATCAAAGCGTTCCGCGGAGACACCGCACGCCAGGTGTTCGGTCGGACTCGTATCGATGGCTTCGCGTTCGACGTCGAGGTGCTTCACCTGGCCGAGCGTCTGGGCGGTTACGTCGTGGAGGTGCCCGTGGCGGTGAGCCAGGGCGAGCGATCCACCGTCCGCGTCGTGCCCGAGGCGGGTCGGGTGCTGCGCGACACGCTGCGGATGCGGCGATGGGCCGGACGCGGCCTCTACGACGCTTGAGTCGTCACCATGGTCGCGGGGTGCGCCCGAACCGCGTGGAACGGTCGGTAGCGTGAGCCGTCGTGACCACCCGCTCACCCGACGCGGCCAACGAACCCATGGCACCAGTGCCCGCGTCGACCCGACGCCCGCGACGTCGATCGAATTCTGGCACCGTGGTACGGCGCATCATCGTCGCGACGCTGCTCATCGGAGCGCTGGGTTTCGGATGGTTGGCGTTTCGAGATCCAGTTGCACCCGTTGCTGCGACATCGACGGATCAACTCTCCACCCCCCTCTGGTCGGTCCGACGCGTGCCGCAGGCGGTCGTCGATGAAGCGGGCGTGACGAAACTCGATGCCCGACTCGACGCCGCCATCACGGGTGTCGATGCGTGCGTGATCGTGGGTGACGACGTTGCGATTCGTGCGGTCCGAGGCGATCCGAGGCCACTCATTCCTGCGAGCACCGAGAAGATGCTCACGGGGTACGCGACCCTGTCGGTGCTGGGTCCGGAGTTCATCTACGAGACCAAGGCGATGGCTGCGACCCCGCCGACGAATGGGAAGGTCGATCGGCTGTGGCTCGTCGGGGTGGGGGACCCCACGCTCACGACTGCCGATTACCGCGACTGGTTGGCCAGCCAGCCCATCAAACGAGACGACGTGACGACGTCGCTCGAGGCCCTGGCCGACTCGATCGTTGCCGCGGGTGTACGCAGCATCCCCGGTGGAATCGTCGCCGACGACAGCCGTTACGAGGCAGTCCGCTACATCCCAACGTGGAATTCGAGCTACCGGACGGAGGGCCAGTCGGGTCCGATCGGCGCGCTCGTCGTGAACGACGGCTTCTCCCAATATCGCGGTGGTCCGATCCCGTCGGTGAATCCCGCCCTGCACGCGGCGGATCTCTTGGCCGCGGTGCTCACCGAGCGAGGGGTGAGTGTCGGCCCGTCGGCAACCGGGACCGCACCCGCCGGGGAGGTGGTGGGATCGGTCTCGTCGCCGCCATTGGCGGAGATCGTTGCGTCGATGGTTCGTTCCTCCGACAACCTGTCGGCCGAGATGTTCACTCGCGAGCTCGCCGTTGCGACGGGCACCGTACCGGGCACCACCGATGCGGGGACCGATGTCACGATCGCGACGCTCGCCGCAGCCGGCTTCTCGGTCGAAGGCACCGAACTCGTCGACGGTTCGGGTCTCGACCGCGGGAACCGCACGACCTGCGCGCTGCTCTTCGAGGTGGACACATCCGCCCGCCTCGATGGTCGCTACGCGGCACTCGACACCGGTCTCGCCGTCGCGGGCGAGTCGGGAACCCTGGCCCCGCGGTTCAACAACACCGATTTGGCGGGGCGGCTGCGCGCCAAGACCGGAACACTGAACGGGGTGACTGGCCTGGTCGGTGTCGTCGATGGCAACCGCGCGACGCGTTTCGCGCTCGTCGCCAACGGTTCGTTCAACGAGGCGGGCGCCGCCGCAATCCAACGCGAGGTGGCCGAAGCCGTCGCCGCCTACCCAGAGGCGCCGAGCGCGGCCGAACTCGTTCCACTTCCGGGTGAATGACCACGATGACGATGGATGGACTCGCACCTCCGCAGCGTCAGGCCTGGCCACGGGCTCCGTTTGCGACAGCGCGCGGCGCCGACGAGACTCGGCCGCTGTGACTTCCGACCCCTTCACGCCGTCCAGCACTCCACCGCGAGCGGAACGACGTCCACCGCTGCCGCAGCTCGTGAGTGAACTGTGGGCGCTCGTCGTCACCTACGCGAAGCAGGAGACCGTCGTTCCACTCAAGAACCTGGGGCGCTACCTCGGGTTCGGTATCGGAGGCGCCATCCTCATCGCCGCGGGTGTCGGGCTCATCTCGGTTGGAGTTCTCCGCGGCATGCAGGCGCTGCTCGACGCCGAGGCCGGAGGGTCCCACGCCGACGACTGGGTGTCGGCCATGCCGTACCTCATCACGTTCGCATTCCTGATCCTGGTCGCGGTACTCACCTTCGTGATCGGGACGCACAAGAAGAAGGGTTCGGTGTGAGCCGTTCTGACCAGGTCGATCCGCCCACCACGCCGGTGCGCCCCACCGACATCGAGAACAAGCTGCGTGAGATCACCAGCACGGTCGAAGGAGAGACGGCCGAAGCCCGCTCCTTGATCCCGGTGGTGGTCACCGCGGTCGCCGTGGTCGTGGTCGTGGGCGTGTACCTGCTCGGGCGCAAGGCCGGGCGCAAGAAGGCCGCGTTCATCGAGATCCGCCGGATCTGATCGTGGCGGTCTCCGACGACACTCGGCCGGTGGGCGTCGAGGCGATGACCACCGCGTGGCGCGTCACGAAGTGGCTCGGTCGCAGCTACTGGGGATACCGCCGCAGTCAGCGGATCGCACGCGGCGCGCTGGTGGCCACGCCGATCGGTGTCCAACTCATGCGGATGGCCTTCGCCCGGCGATCCGGGCAGGTGATCATGCGCGTCCGAGTACATCCGGGAGCCGGTGTCGCCGTGCGGGTCTTGGAACCCACGCCGAAACGGAGGCGGCGCGACCGGTAGCGTGGTCGGCCGTGCAAGTACAGCTTCGTAACCCGTCGCGCACCGTGGAGGTGCGTGGTCCCTCCACGGTGACCAAGCTCCTCGGTCAGCTCGAGATCAATCCCGAGAGCGTGCTCGTCATCCGCAACGACGAGCTCGTCACCCGTGACGCGAAGTTGGCCGACGACGACCGCATCGAGATCCGTCCGGTCATCTCGGGGGGCTCCGGATGATGAAGTGTCGGCGCTGCAAAGCGCCCGCCATCATCGACATTCGACGCCACAACGCCTCGTTCTGCGCCGACTGCTTCACGCATCACTGCCGCGAACAAGTGCGACGAGCAGTCGAGGAGTGGCAGATGTTCGCCCCAGCTGAGCGACTTCTCGTTGCGGTGAGCGGAGGGAAGGACTCGCTCGCCGTCTGGGACATCCTGCTCGAGCTCGGGTACCAGGCCGACGGCCTCTACATCGGGCTCGGGATCGATGAGTACTCGCAGGAATCTCGCCGCCACGCGCGGGCGTACGCCGACCGACGCGGTGTACTGCTGCGGGAAGTCGACCTCGCCGCCGACCACGGGTTCGACATACCGACTGCCGCGGCGGTCACCCGACGCGCGCCGTGCGGTTCGTGTGGCCTGTCGAAGCGACACCTCTTCAACCAGGTCGCGCTCGAGCACGGCTACAACGCGGTCGTCACGGGTCACAACCTCGACGACGAAGCCGCGGTGCTGTTGGGCAACACGCTGCGCTGGGAAGTGGAGTACCTCGCCCGGCAGTTCCCGGTGCTCGACGCGCGCCCCGGGTTCGTTCGCAAGGTGAAACCGCTGGTGCGGCTGGGTGAACGCGAAATGGCGGCCTACTGCGTGGTACGGGGCATCGAGTACCAGATCGACGAATGCCCCATGGCGGTGGGAAACAAGCATCTCGGGTTCAAGGAGATGCTCAACCACATCGAAGAGCAGTCGCCGGGTACCAAGGCGGCGTTCCTCTTCAACTTCTTCGAGCGGGGTCATCCGCGCTTCGCGGGTGACGCCCTGCGGGACCACGACGGTGAACTTCGCTCGTGTGCCGAATGTGGGTCACCGACCACCGCCGAAGTGTGCGCATTCTGCGCGCTGAAACGCCGAGCATCCGAAGCGACTCCTGTCACACTTCGGACCACACGAACGAGCTGAGATGTCTCGACCCTTTCACGCGGGTGACCGCGCGCTCCTGATCGACAACAAGCGACGCCGTTACCTGGTGACGTTGTCGGAAGGCGGAGAGTTCCACTCCCACACGGGTGTACTCCCACACAATGAGCTCATCGGCAAGGAAGAGGGCATCACCGTGCGTACCTCGCACGGATCGCGGTTGATCGCCGTGAAGCCCACCCTCCAGGAGTTCGTCCTGAAGATGCCCCGCGGCGCCCAGGTGATCTATCCAAAGGACCTCGGCCCGATCCTGATGCTGGCCGATCTGTTCCCTGGGGCGCGGGTGTTCGAGTCCGGGGTGGGTTCGGGTGCGCTCTCCACCACGATCCTGCGAGCGATCGGTCCGACTGGTCGGCTCGTCGGATACGAACTGCGGGCCGAGTTCGCCGAGAAGGCCAAGAAGAACGTGACCGCGTTCCTCGGGCCCGACCAACCGTTCGAAGTGGAGATTCGGAGCTCCTATGACGGGATCGACGAGACCGATCTCGATCGCGTGATCCTCGATCTACCGGAGCCGTGGCAGGTGGTTCCCCATGCCGAACGCGCGCTGCATCCCGGTGGGATCCTCGTGTCGTATCTCCCGTCGATCATGCAGGTCTCGCGTTTGCACGAAGCACTGGCCGAGAGCTCGTTCGGACTCGTGGAGACGATCGAGGTCTTGAACCGATCGTGGCACGTGGAGGGTCAGGCAGTCCGACCCGACCACCGCATGGTGGCGCACACCGGGTTCCTCACCCACGCGCGCTTGCTCCGAACCGATCCCGCCTGACCGCTTCGACCACTGTCGCCGTGCCACGCTTGCGCTGATGAACGCCGGGACCGCTGCCGATCTCGTGATTCTTGTCGGTGCGGTGATTGCTGGTTATGGGGGCTACAAGATGGGCCTCCTGCGACGCGTCTCGTCATGGATTGGGCTCGCCGTCGGATTGGTGATCGCGCTGCGACTCCTGAATCCCGCGGTGGCGCGCCTCGAACATTCCGCGCCGTGGGTGCGGGTCGTCGCCGTCGTGGCCATCGTGATGGGCTTGACCCTCATCGGTCAGGCACTCGGACTGCTCGTGGGCAATGCGCTGAATGCCAAGGCGGAGATGTCGCCGCGCCGACAGCGGACCGACAAGTTGGCCGGGGCCACGGCGGCGGTGATCGCCGTGTTCGTGGGCGTGTGGCTGTTGATACCCGTGCTCGCATCGGCTCCGGGCTGGCCGGCCCGCATGGCCCGTGAAAGCGCGGCCATCGCCATGGTCGACCGCTGGACACCCGACGCGCCCGACGCGCTGGCAACGTTGGCGCGGGAGATCGCCGAGTCGCCGTTCCCCACGGTGTTCAACGAGATGGCGGAGTCGCCCGACGCCGGGTCGCCGCCGACGTCAGGCCTCCCGGATGCCGTCGACGCCCGGGCCCGTGCGGCCACCGTGATGATCGAAGGGCAGGCCTGCGACCGGATTCAGGACGGAAGCGGGTTCGCCGTGGGGGGTGGGCTCGTGGTGACCAATGCCCATGTGGTGGCAGGGGAGAAGACCACCACGGTGATCGATGCTCGCGGCGACTCGTACAAGGCGACGGTGGTTGCCTTTGACCCGGCGTCGGACCTCGCCGTGTTGCGCCTGCGCGACTTTCGGGCTGATCCGCTGGCATTGGCCGACGGCCACGTTGGCGACGTCGGCGCGGTCTACGGCCATCCTGGAGGGGGGAAGCTGCGCGCCGCGCCCACTCGAGTGGCGGAACAGATCGTGGCGGTCGGACGCGACATCTACGGCCGCGACGACGTGCGCCGCAATGTGTACGTGCTCGCGGCCGACCTCGCGCCGGGTGATTCGGGCGGAGCGCTGGTCAATGAACAGGGCGAGGTGATCGGTGTCGCGTTTGCGATCGATCCGGGCCGCGCGACCACGGCCTACGCGCTCACAGCCAGTGAGGTGCGCAGCGTGCTCGATGCGGTGAGTAACGGGACCGCCCGTACCGACACCGGCGCGTGCCTCGTGGGTTAGACCGCTCAGGGGCAGTTCAGCCCTCGGACTTCTCTTCGAAGTTCAGCGCCGCGCCGTTGATGCAGTAGCGCTGACCGGTTGGCTGCGGACCGTCGGGGAACACGTGACCCAGGTGACCACCACAGGTCGCACAGCGGACCTCGGTTCGGACCATGCCATGGCTGCGGTCTTCGACCAGCGTGACGCGGTCGTCGGCCATCGGGTCCCAAAAACTCGGCCATCCCGAACCGGAGTCGAACTTGGTCTCACTGTCGAAGAGTTCCGCACCACACCCTGCGCATCGGTAGACGCCATCCGCCTTGTTGTCGAGATACGGGCCGGTCCACGCGCGCTCCGTGCCCTGCTCGCGCAGTACGTGGTACTGCTCGGGCGTGAGCTGCTCGCGCCATTGCTCGTCGCTGCGGTTCACCGTTTCCATCACACCCTCGTTTCGTGTCTTCGGTGCGGGAACCGCTCCGGGGGAGTGGGTGTTCCCGGGGTGTTCCCGATTTCACGCTCAGGTCGATCGATCGGTCGGTCGAAATTCCTGCCCGATGGGAGGCGCGTGGTGCGGAAACTACTGCTGATGGGGCTGACGGCAACCCTGGGGGCGAGCGTGCTCGTCGCGGGATGCAGTACGGACGACGAGAAGAGCACCTCGACGACCACGACGGCCGCACCCACGACGACGCTCGACGACGAGAACCCGAACGGCGCGTTGAACGCCCAGGCGCTGGCCGCCTTCCAGGCCGATCTGCCACATCCCGCGAACGTCAGTTACGACGGCGACACGCTGGGGGTCGCGATGCCCGCAGGCACGACCGACGAGGACGCGAAGGCGAACTGTGAGAGCGCTCGGAGCTTCGCGACGGGGGCGGCGCCCGAAACCGCCATCTCGGTCACCGTGGATGGCGTGCCCGCGTACGTCTCCGAAGAAGACGCCTGCACGAAGGTCTGAGCGCGAAGGTGAATGGTCTGGGCGCCGTTGCGACACCCAGACAGATCATTCAGCTTCGATGAAGATGCACTCTCCGGGGCATTCCTCGGCGGATTCGATCACCGCGTCGAGTTGGCCGTCGGGGATATTGGCCAACCCCTCGGCGCCGCCGGGCTCGTTGAAGATCTTGTCGCCTTCCTTCACGTAGGCGAGACCGTCGTCGAGCAGCGTGAAGACGGCCGGAGCGATTTCTTCGCAGAGTCCGTCGCCGGTGCAGAGGTCCTGATCGATCCAGACCTTCATTTCGCGCTCACTTCCGCAGGTTTCCGATCCGAAGTATCCATTGCACCGATTGAGTGGGATACCCAACTCCATCGGAGCGCAGTCCTAATTTACCAAGGCTCGGCGAGGAAAACTCGCATTGAGTCCCGAGGTCGAGTCGAGGTGGCGGGGATTCTTCCCGGTGCCGGTATAGGTTCGCATCTCGGGGCGTGCACCAGAATCGAATGGCCTGGGAGGTCAGACGAGTGGCATCCGAACCGGAACGGCGCCTCGCGGAGTACGAGCGCGAGGTCGGCGAACTCCAGGCGCAGGTCAAGGCGCTCGAAGAGGAGCTGCTGGTGGCCAACCGCAAGCTCGTCGACGCCCCGAAGCGGGTGCGAACCCTCGAGGAGCGACTCCTCGAGACGAAGGGCAACCTGGCCCAGGCGCTGTCCCAGAACGAGAAACTCTCGGCAACCCTGCGTGAGGCGCGCGAGCACATCGCGGCGCTGCGAGAAGAGGTCGAGAAGCTCACGATGCCGCCGAGCGCGTACGGCACGTTCCTCGGCGCCAACGACGACGGCACGGTCGACGTGTACACGGCCGGTCGCAAGATGCGCGTCGCTGCGCACCCCGAGATCGATTTGAGCGAGCTCGAGCGCGGCCAAGAGGTCGTACTCAACGAGAGTCTCAACGTGGTGCTCGCTCGCGGCCTCGACATGCAGGGCGAAGTCGTCGTGCTCAAGGAAGTGTTCGAAGACGGTCGCCGCGCGCTCATCGTTGGCCGGGCCGACGAAGAGCGGGTGTGCGAGCTCGCGGAGCGCCTCATGGGTGAGCGCCTGCGGGCCGGAGATCACCTGCTCATGGAGGTCCGATCGGGCCTGCTCGTGGAAAAGATCGAACGCCCCGAAGTCGAAGAGCTCGTGCTCGAAGAGGTGCCCGACGTCAGCTACGACGACGTGGGGGGTCTTGACAACCAGATTGAGATGATCCAGGACGCGGTCGAGCTGCCGTACCTCTACGCCGATCTCTTCACCGAGCACCGGCTCGAGCCGCCCAAGGGCATCCTGCTCTACGGGCCGCCGGGATGTGGCAAGACGCTCATCGCCAAGGCCGTGGCCAACTCGCTGGCCAAGCGCGTGGCCGAGAAGACCGGCAACGAGAAGACCCGCAGCTACTTCCTCAACATCAAGGGGCCCGAGCTGCTCAACAAGTACGTGGGTGAGACCGAACGTCAGATCCGGTTGATCTTCCAGCGGGCGCGCGAGAAGAGCGAAGAAGGCACACCTGTCATCGTCTTCTTCGACGAGATGGAGTCGCTGTTTCGCACACGCGGCACGGGTATCAGCTCCGACATCGAGAGCACGATCGTGCCGCAACTCCTCGCGGAGATCGACGGTGTCGAGAGTCTCAAGAACGTGATCGTGATCGGTGCCTCCAACCGTGAGGACCTCATCGACCCCGCGATCCTGCGGCCGGGCCGGCTCGACGTGAAGATCAAGATCGAACGGCCGAACGAGGAGAGCGCGAAGCAGATCTTTGCGCAGTACCTCAAGCCCGACCTGCCGCTCGCGGAAGACGAGGTGAAGAAGGCTGGTGGCGATCCGGTCGCGGCCGCGATGGCCATGATCGACGAAGCCGTTGCGGCGATGTATTCGACCGGCGACGAGAGTCGGTTCCTCGAAGTCACCTATCAGAACGGCGACAAGGAAGTCCTCTACTTCAAGGACTTCAGCTCGGGCGCCATGATCGAGAACATCGTGCGCCGAGCGAAGAAGCTCTCGATCAAGCGGCAGATCGATGGTGGTGCCAAGGGCATCTGTGCCCAGGACCTGCTCGACTCGATCAAGCAGGAGTTCCGCGAAACCGAGGACCTGCCGAACACGACCAACCCCGATGACTGGGCGAAGATCTCGGGCAAGAAGGGCGAGCGCATCGTCTACGTCCGCACGCTCATCAAGAAGGGCGAGGAAGAGGGCGGCGGCAAGCAGATAGAGCGCGTGGCGACCGGCCAGTACCTCTAAGTCTCCCAGTCTCGCGACGGCCGGATCGATCGCCGCGGCAATACGGACAGATGGAATAGACTGCCCGAATGCCGCGCCCATCTGGCGACGCGCCTGTGGAGCAGGCGCTCGATGAGCTCCTCGCGGGAATCCCCCCGGAGACATCTGAGTTGGCTCGCGTCCTCATCGCCAAGGAGGACGACCCGAGCGCCGTGCTGTGGATCGCGGAGGCGGCGGAGACGGTTCCGTTCGCGACGCTGCAGGCGGCGGTTTCTGCCACTCGAAGCCTTCCCGTCGAGCAGCGGCGGTGGTTCCTGGACCGCCTAGTGCTTCATGAAACCGGTCCGCTCGGACCGCGAACGATCGAGGCGCTCGGCCCGGCGCTGCGCGGGTGTCGGTCAGTGGCGCAGGTGGAGATCGCGGCGTCGGTCACGGGACGCGCCGACCAAGAAGCCGCGGACGTCCTGCAGGCGTTGGCGTTCGTGCCTGCGGAGGAACGAGCGGGAGCGGCGCAGATCGTGGCTCAGGCAACTGCCGCGGCGCCGACTGATGTCGCGCTGGCAATCGCGGCGATGGGCACGGTTGATGACTACCTGAAGAAGCGGGCGGCGCTGGATCCGACGCGCCCCGAGCTTTCACGAGCGTGGTTCCGGGTGGCAGCGCGCCTTGGCACCGGTCGGGCGGAACAGATCCTGGTGAACACGCTCCGGGCCGAGAATCCGAACCTCCTCGCAGAGGTGGAGTTCTTCCAGATGCAGGGTGGGTTCGGAGTGTCGGCGCTCAAGCGGGTCGCGTTCGTCCTCGGTCTTGAGGCCGTGAGAACGGCGCAGCGTGAGGCGGGTCTCACGATCGAGGAAGCGATTGCGCTCGCAGATCCCATCCGAGATCTTCCGCGCCCGGGGACGACGTCGACCCGGGTGGCGGAGTCGGTACGTGAGCGTCTCGCGGCCCGGCTCGATGTGCAGTGGCTCGCGGAGCTGCCGTCGGAGACGAGACAGGCGATCGAAGCATTGGATTCGTCGATCGTCCGTGGCTTCGGCTTCTCGAAGGACGGTCGAAGAGTCATCATCGATGCGGCGAACACCGTGGGTGCCGATGGGATGCGAGATCTCAACTTGGTGCTGCGGCACTACCGCCAAGGTGAGCGATCCCGTCTCGTGTTTTCGTTACCCGGCGACACCGGCGAGGCGCGAGAAGCCATCGCGACCATGCAGCGCGCGCAGCCCTTCGATCGCTCCTCATCTGCCGACTGGCTCACCGGCTGGGTCGCGGTCGCCAGTGGCTTGTCTGCAGAGGACCGAGCGCGACTGGTGCCACTGGCCGCAGCACTTCGGCGCGAAGACCTCGAGCACCTCACCATGGTTCCGAGGGAACCGCGGGCAGAGATCTTGGCGACGTTCGCCGGGCTGGACCAACGTTCCCAAGATGCGGTTCGGAAAGTACGAAGTTCGTTCCATCCCGACGTCGCCGGTGGTTGGAAGAACCCGGCGACCGACTTCGCCGCGCTGGTGCAGCTTGCGACGACTCGCCCGCAGCTGGTGCACGCCCTGAGCGATCGGGCCGTCCGGGACCGAGCAGAACGCAGTCACGACCGCCGCGATGCCTACCTCGCGCTCGCTCAGATCGACGACTCGGTGGCCGCGCGGCTCGCGTCGCGACCGGACTTGTTGTGGACTGCGCGTGCGATTGGCGACGGGGGCGCGGCGCACATCGCGGAGGTGACCGCCGCGCTCGAACCGATCTCACCGAAGGTCGTGCGCGAACTCCATCACGCACTGATAGATGTCGCGCCGCAGCGACGCGCGCAGACGATTCCGCAGCTGGCCCAGGATGCGACAAAGCGCCTCGCGCTCGCGGGTCGAACTGAAGGGACCGGTGGGCGTGCACGATGAGCACGGTCGCACTGCGCGCGGGTCGTGCGTGACCTCGGGGATGCGCCGGATGGTACTCGGCCTCGAATCGGAACTCGCCTATGCGTTCGTCGGCCACGATTCGCAGCGGCCGGCCGGGGACAACGAGATCATGGCGCTACTCGGGTGCATGGGAATGGTGTGTGACGCTCCCACCCGTTGGGTGGAGAAGCGTCTCCATCTGGCCTCCGGGGCGCAGCTCTACAACGATCTCACGCATCCCGAGCTCGCAACGAGCGAATGTGCAACCCCCGCCCAGCTAGTTCATCAAGACCTTGGACTTCGAATGCTCCTGGGCCAAACGCTCGAGGAGATGCGGCGTGGACTCGACGACTCGGCACTGCCGACGGTGTATCTCCACAGTGCTGGTGTGGGCTCGTCGGTCCATGTCAGCTACGGATGTCACGAGAACTACTCGAGCACGACGGACCCCAGCTCCGATGCGATGCGAGCACTCTTGGCACATCTCGTGACCCGGATCGTGTACACGGGCGCGGGCAGGTCCACGACCTCGAGGACAATCGCTTCACGATGAGTCAACGCGCTCCGTACCTTGGCTACGAACTGCACTCGAACTCACACCGTGACGATGTTCCGTTCCTCGACATCGGGAACCCATCGAACAGTCCGAATCCCGACGAGCACCGGATTCACGTCACGTCCGGTGAAGTCAACCTGTTGCCCACTGCCACCTTTCTCAAGGTGGGTACGACGGCGTTGATCGTCGGAATGATCGACGCAGGGTGGACTCCTCCGGTTCGACTGGAGCCGAGCGCTCCGCGTGCGATCCGTGAGGTCTCCGCGGATTGCTCACTGGGTTGTGAGCTGCCGTTTCGTACGGATGACTCTGCGAGCGCGATACACATGCGCGCCATCGATCACCAGTGGTTGCTGCTGGACGAAGCGAAGCGCTGGTATGCATCGCGACCTGCGGGCCCTTTCGGCGACCCCCGTGCGGTCCAGCAGGTGCTGGCGGTATGGGGTCGCGTCCTCGGAGCACTCGACCGGGATCCACTCGATGCGATCGGCGTGGTCGACTGGGTGAGTCGCAAAGCGTTCCTCGAGCGCTACCAACATCGCCATGGCCTCGACTGGTGTGACCCTCTCATTGCGTCCCGAGCTTTGCGCACCCAGGAGGTGCCCCTCCCGAATCGAAAGACCTGGGCGAGTCAGTTCCTCGAGTGGTGCGAAGGCCACCGCGAAGTCGACGGGTTCGTACCCGACGACGACGAGGTACGTCGAGCAATCGTTGAACCTCCACCGACGCGCGCGAGCGTGCGCGGCGCGACGGTGCGATTGATGCAGAAGCTCGAGGAGCGATCACGATGTGTCTCACTCGCCACGCTGACCTGGACGGAAGCCACCTTCAGGGTCGCGAAACAGGCAGTGCAGGTCTCCTTGGGTGATCCGGTGGGGTCGGGTCTCGATGAGTGGGTCCGCGCCGACAATGAGATCGAAACACTCGATGTCTTCGCCGGTCAGTTGGTGCGTTCCGCGTTGGGGGAGGCATCGCCGCCCGAGAACCTGAGCGGCATCGTTGCGCTCGGGCGACTCCTGCTCGAGATGTCGAAGGTGACAGGTCCGTCGGACGGGATCCGAGACGCGCTGAGTGCACTGCGCGAGCAGGCGATCGACCTCGGACTCTCCCCAAAGGCGGCGGGTGCGCTGTTCGAGGTGCACATGGGTGGGCGGGGAGGCGAGCACTCGCCGAGCCTCGATGTCGCCGCCGGCGACGCGATCGGGCGCTGACTAGCGAATCGCGAGGAGCGGGTCGTCGACAATCTCGCTCTCGAAGCCGTCGGGACCCACTGGAACATCGCCGTGAAGGGTGACGCGGTGGACACGTCGTGGCGTGTCGCCGTAGTCGTCGGTGGCGTAATGCATGGTGGCGCGGTTGTCCCAGATCACGACGTCGCCCGCTTCCCATCGGTGGCGAAGCACGAGTTCGGGTTGTGTCGCGTGCTCATAGAGGAGCTCGAGAATGCCGTCGCTTTCCACGCGCGACAACCCGACTACGTGACTCGTGAAGCCCGGGTTGACGAAGAGGATGCGCTCGCCGGTGATGGGGTGCACGCGCACCACGGGGTGGATCACAGGCGGCACACCATTGGCGCGTTCGAGAAGCTCGGCGGCGTCGTCGCGCGTCATTCCGGTGTCGAACGGTTCACCCCAGTAGGCGAGGGGACTGATGCGGTGTACGGCGCGGAGTCCGATCACCAGTTCCTGGAGCGCTGGTGCGAGTCGGGCGTACGCACCGCCGAGGTCGGCCCAAAGGGTGTCGCCTCCCGATACAGGAACTTCTCGGGCCACGAGCACCGACGCCGCGGGCGGGGTTCGCACGAATGTGACGTCGGTGTGCCAGCGCGCGTTGCGTCCGCCTTGCGCGGCGTCGAGTTCGAGCACTTCGGGATGGTCGGGTAGTCCGGGGACGACTGGATGCGCGGGTGTCGGCGTCCCGAGCGTTTGGGCCACGCGCACCTGGTCGGCGGCGCTGAGGTCTTGGTGACGGAAGATGAGAACTCGGTTGGCGACGAGCAGCGACGGAAGCGCAGAGAGCAACGTCTCGTCACGAAGGTCGGCATCGAGGAGTTCCGCCCCGAACGTGCCGGTGATCGGGCGGACCGTGATGCCCGAGGTTCCAGAACCTAAACCTGACCGCATGGGTCAGATTTTAGCGGAAGCCGTCCGAATTGCGAACCACCGACCAAAATGGTTGGTGACGGGGCGACTAGGGCGTGCGGTCCGCCTGCGCGAGATGCCACGAGAGCGCCTCAGCCATGAGGCCCTCGGCGTCGAGACCGAGTTCGGCGTGGATCGCCGCTGGCTTGCCGTGCGGGATGTAGGCCGAAGGTACGCCGAGAACTCGAACCTGCGGCCCATCGCACGGCACCAGGGTGGCGATCTCGGCCGCGATCGCGGCGCCGATACCGCCGTCGCGCAGGCCGTCTTCGACCGTGATCACCAGGCGATGGCGACTGACGTCGGCGATCATCTCCGGATCGAGCGGCTTGACCACGCGGGGATCCCACACGGTGACTTCGACGCCGCGCTCGGCCAGTTGCGCGGCCGCGGCCCGGGCTGGAGCGAGCATCGAACCAACACCGACGAACGCGATCTCGTCGCCGTGCCGCACGAGACGCGCCCGGAGTCCGCTCCCGGTCTCTTCGTCGTCGGTTGGCGGCATCGTCTTCGGGAAGCGGATCGCGGCGGGCCCGCTCGTGCACAGATCGAGCGCGTCGCCGAGCATCTGCGCGACTTCCGCGTAGTTCGAGGGCGCGAACACCGTCATGTTCGGCACCTTGGAGCACAAGACCATGTCGAGCACGCCATGGTGCGACGGACCGTCGTCGCCCGTAATTCCCGCGCGGTCGAGTACGAACACGACTGGCTGTCGATGCAAGCCGACGTCGAGGTTCACCTGATCGAACGCACGCGTGAGGAACGTGGAATAGATCGCCACGACCGGCCGGAGACCGCCCATCGCCATGCCGCACGCGGAGGTGACCGCGTGTTGTTCGGCGATGCCCACGTCGAAGCAGCGGTCGGGAAACTTCTCGCCGAACGGAAGCAAACCCGTGGAGTCGGGCATCGCCGCGGTGAGTGCGACGAGCTCCGGTCGGACATCGGCCTCGGAGATGATGGCCTCGGAGAACGCCGCCGTGAACGAACCCGGCGCAAGGACCGAGGTGTCGTGGAGACGCTTCACCGAGTCGTTCTCGGCGGGCGCGTACCCACGCCCCTTGTCGGTGATGCAGTGCACGACCACCGGCCGATTGAGTTCGACGGCCGCCCGGAATGCCTCTTCGAGGGCGGCGACGTCGTGGCCGTCGTACGGGCCGAGATACGACACGCCGAGCAGCTCGAAGAACGCGGGCGGCTGGATCATCTCGCGGACCGCGGCCTTGACGCCCTCAACACCCTTCTCGAAGAACGCACCCAGCGGAAGGTCCGCGAGGACGCGTTCAATACGCGCGCTCTGTCGACGGTACGCGCTCGAAGACCGGAGCTTGGTCAGGCTCTCGGAAAGAAGACTTGCGGTGGGAGCGTAGGAACGACCGTTGTCGTTGAGCACGATCACCGCGGGGACGCCGGAGTGTCCGAGATTGTTGAGTCCCTCGTAGGCGAGACCGCCGGTGAGGGCACCGTCGCCGATCACACCCACCACGTGACGGTCGTCGTCGCCCGCGGCCGCGAACGCGGTGGCAAGGCCGTGCGCGTACGACACGGCGGTGGAAGCGTGACTGTTCTCGATCCAGTCGTGTACCGACTCCGCGCGCGACGGATATCCTGATAGCCCCCCTTGGCGACGAAGGTCACTGAAGCCGTCTTTGCGACCGGTGAGGAGCTTGTGCACGTAGGCCTGGTGACCGGTGTCCCACAAGATGACGTCGTGTGGTGAGCGGAACACGCGGTGCAACGCGATCGTGAGCTCCACCACCCCGAGGTTCGATCCGAGGTGGCCGCCCTGGCGGTTCACGGTGTCGACGATGAACGCGCGGATCTCGGCGGCGAGCGCGTCGAGCTGCTCGGGATCGAGCGGCGCGAGGTCGCCCGGACCATTGATCGTGTCGAGGATGGGGGTGGAGGGCGTGCTCATGGGTGCCCAAACGGTAGTGGGGGCGAGACCCCTGGTCAGATCCACGCCAAGAGGGAGTCGGTACGCAAGTAGCCTCGGAGTCAATGGGCGTCCCCAAGGTTCTCGGAATCGAGACCGAGTACGGCGTGGTGCTGCGAGGCACCACCGATCCAAATCCCGTGCTCGCCTCCTCGATGTTGATCAACGCGTACGTCGAGCATCGCAAGGTGGGGTGGGACTTCGACGACGAAACCCCAGGTCGCGACGCCCGCGGCTTCGCCCGAGACGGTGCTGAGCCGCCGGAGGTGGAGACCCACCTGGTGAACACCGTGCTCACCAATGGGGCCCGCTACTACGTGGACCACGCTCACCCGGAGTATTCGGCTCCTGAGTGCTCCAACGCCCGCGAGGTCGTCGTGGCCGACAAGGCGGGGGAGCGCATCCTGGCCCGCTCGATGCAGGCGGCCCGGCGAATCCTTCCCGAGAGCCAAGAGATCGTCGTCTACAAGAACAATTCCGACGGCAAGGGGAACAGCTACGGCTGTCACGAGAACTACCTGCTCGATCGGGCCACGCCGTTCGGGTCCATCGTGCGGCACATGCTCCCGTGGTTCACCACCCGGCAGATCTTCTGTGGAGCGGGCAAGGTCGGTGCCGAGAACGGCAACCAGCTCACCGGTTTCCAGATCACCCAGCGCGCCGACTTCTTCGAAGAAGAGGTGGGGCTCGAGACCACGTTGAAGCGCCCGATCGTGAACACCCGCGACGAGCCGCACGCGGATCCGCAGAAGTACCGCCGACTCCACGTGATCGTCGGCGACGCCAACCTCTGCGAGCTCTCCACCTACCTGAAGGTCGGCACCACCGCGATCGTGTTGTCGATGGTGGAAGACGACTTCATCGACAAGGACCTCTCGCTCGCGGCCCCGGTGGCGGCGATTCGGGCCATCTCCCACGACCCCACGCTGCGCACCACGGTGGAGATGGCCGACGGGTCCCAGGTCAGCGCGCTCGAACTCCAGTGGGAGTTCCTGGGGATGGCCCAGAAGTACGCCGAAGACGTCGGCCTCGACACCTGCGGCGGCGAGATCGGTCTCGACGTGCTCAGCCGGTGGGAACAGGTCCTCACCGATCTCGAAGCGGACCCGTTCCGCCTCGACGGCAAGCTCGACTGGGTGACCAAGCTGTCGCTGCTCGACGCGTACCGATCGCGCGACGGTCTCGAGTGGGGAGACCCCAAGCTCGCACTGCTCGATCTCCAGTATCACGACGGTCGTCCCGACCGGAGCCTGTACGAGAAGCTCGTGCGGGCCGGCAAGATCGAACGCCTGCTCGATGAAGCGGAAGTGCTTGCGGCGACCTCCGAGCCACCGGCCACGACCCGGGCGTACTTCCGCGGGGAGTGTTTGGCCCGTTGGCCGGAGGCGGTCGTGGCGGCCAACTGGGACAGCATCATCCTCGACGTCGGTAGCGATCCGTTACGGCGGATTCCGATGATGGAGCCCTTGCGGGGGACGAAGGAGTTCGTGGGCCCCCTCCTCGATGAGTGCGACACTCCCGCCGACCTCGTCACGCGCCTCGCCGGCTGATTTGTCCCCTCCCGTCGACGGGAGACGTCGGGTCCGCAATGTCCGAATACGGAACGGAAGTTCTGATCGGGTGCCGGTGTTGTTCGAAATCTGCGCGACTTCTGCCGATGTGATTCCACGTCCGGCGCTGGAGCGACTACAACAAGGACCGAAACGGCGCTCGGGCCGGAAACCGGGTGGGCCGAGGAGGAAACGCCATGGCGGAGCGGGAGCGCAAGCAGAAGCCGGCCCCCGAGAAGCGGGAAGAGGCCGAAGTCGAGGTCGACGTCGCCGCGTCCGAAGCCGGCAAGAAGATCACCGAGGAGCTCGACGACCTGCTCGACGAGATCGACTCGGTACTCGAGTCCAACGCCGAGGACTTCGTCCGCAACTACGTGCAGAAGGGCGGCGAGTAGGGCCTGACCGGCCTGCCTTTCGACCGCCCTCCTGGTCTGTCATCCTCTTCTGAGGGATTGGGAGGAAATGCGGTGGACGAGGTCGATCTGACCGAAACGGCACTCGAGGCGCTCGGCGCCGACGTGCCTTCGGTCGTACACGCGTTGCGAGCGGGCACCGGCCTTCCCGACGCGCTCGCGGTCGCCCTCGGCACCGACCTCGCCAATCGAGCCACGAGCACCCCCGAGACGGCCGCGGCCGCGGTCGCCCTCGCGGCACATCCCGTCGACCCCGGCTTGCTCGCCGGTATCGCCCGCGGCATGAGCGGCTCCACCCGCGTGGATCGCTCCGAGCGACTCGGCGTCGCCTACCTCAGCGACTACGCCCCGATCGGTTCCGCCCATCTCGCGATACCAGCCGGCGCGGAAGCGGCCGCGGTCTCACTCGTCACCTTGGGTGCGCCGCCTGCGTTCGACGCCGTTGCCCGCAGCGTCGGGGCCACGTCGGTGGCGTCGAGCACCCTCCGATACCTCACGGCCATGCTGCGCGGTGGCGTCACGGGCGCGCTCATCGATCTCCACTTGGGCGTCGATCTCGACCTCGCCACGGCCAACGCGACTGCACACGCGATCGTCGCGACCGCGGCCCACTTCGATCTGCACGTGGTGGTGCGCACGTTTCGCATCCGCGTTCCACTCGGCCGCGCGTTCGGCGCGGCGCTCGAGCCGCTCGAAGCCGCGCAGATCATCGATGGGGGTGGTCCGATCGCCGTGCGCCGGTTCGTCGACCAGACGATCGCGGAGCTGGTCCGTCTCGATGGCCGAAACGCGTCCGGCGCCAGCACCGCCCATCGAACACCCTCGGTCGAGACCGTCGACGTCGACGCGCCGGTACGTCGGGCGATCACATCGGAGACAGCCGGCTCCGTGTTGCGACTCGATGCCGCCACGGTCGTTGCCGTGAGTCGTCTGGTGAGCGGCGTACGGGTCGTGCGCACCGTCGGCGAGCACGTCGGGCGCAACGACACGATTCTCGAGGTACTGGGCGACGACGACATCACGGTCGAGCGGGCCGTCGACGCGTTGCGTGGAGCGTGGTCCGTCGGACCCGGCAGCGCGCCAGGACCAGATCCCACGCCCATATCGGTGGTGCGAACGGCTGATCAGTTCGCCGACTCGCCGCTGTTCTTCGGATCCTGAGGGGAAGTCCCGCCCGAGCGAGCCGAGTGCGATCACTACGCTCGACCCCTCATGTCTGGCGGCCCGCAGCGTTCTCTCACTCAATCCACGGGCCGACTGGCTCTCGGGATCGTGCTTCTTGCGGTCGGAGTCGTTGCGATGGTCAACGCCCAGCTCGGGGTCGCGCCGTACGACGTGCTCGTGACCGGGCTGACCGAGGTCACCGGCTTGCCCTTCGGCGTCATTTCGATCCTGCTCGCATCGGTGTGGATCGGAATCGGGTGCCTCCTTGGTGTCCGGCCCGGGGTTGGCACGGTCGTGCTCACGCTGGCCGTCGGTCCTCTGTTCGACCTCGGGTTCGCCATCGCCCCCGAGCCTGACGCACTGTTGCTCCGCGCCCCGATGTTTCTCGGGGGCGCGGTGATCACCGGGCTCGCGGTCGCGCTGCTCATCTCCGCTCGGCTGGGTTCGCCAGGATTCGAAATGGCGATGCTCGGCCTCTCCTCCCGCGGTCTGTCGTTGCGATGGGTCCGCACCGGATTGGAGTTCCTGGCCTTCTCGATCGGTTGGGCACTCGGCGGGCAAGTGGGCATCGGCACCGTCGTGTTCGCACTGGCGTTCGGACACCTTCTCCATGGGTGGCTCACCGTGCTCGGCGAATCGACGACGCCCGACGAAGTCGAAGACGCCGCCGCATCGGTGTGACCTGGGGGACGCGGTGGAGGCGCGTACAGGTCGAATCGGGCCGGTAGTGTCGCCCGCCGATGAATGACGCACCGCTTCCGTTCTTTGGCGCCGGTCACGATCCCGGCCCCTCGTTTCTCGAATTGCTGCGCGCGGTCGCTCCGCACGCGCTCCCGGGCGCTGGCCTCGAGCGACTATCCAGCCCCGAGATGCCGTTCGAGGTGACGCACGGCACCACCGTGCTCGCGGTTCGCTACGAAGGCGGCGTGGTGATGGCCGGTGACCGCCGCGCGACTGCCGGTCACGCCATTGCGAGCCGACGGATCGAGAAGGTGTTTCCCGCGGATGAGCACAGTGGTGTCGCCATCGCGGGTGCTGCCGGCCCGGCCGTTGAGATGGTCAAGTTGTTTCAAGTGCAGCTCGAGCACTACGAGAAGGTCGAGGGCGAGCAGCTCTCCCTCGAAGGAAAGGCCAATCAACTCAGCCAGTTCGTGCGGGCCAACCTGCCCGCGGCGATGCAGGGCTTCGTGGTCATTCCGCTCTTCGCCGGGTACGACCACCGCCGCAACCGCGGGCGCGTGTACAGCTACGACGCCACCGGCGGCCGTTACGAAGAACTCGACTTCCAAACCAACGGCTCGGGCAGCGTGCACGCCCGGAACTGGATCAAGACCGGTTGGCGCGAAGGATTGCCGGTCGAAGAAGCCATCGACCTGTCGTTGCGCGCGTTGTTCGCGGCGGCCGACGAAGACACCGGTACCGGTGGCCCGGATCTTGTGCGTCGCATCTTCCCGATGGTCGCCATCATCGACGCCGACGGGTTCCGGGAACTCCCGGCCGACGACATCGCCGCCCGTTCCGAAGCACTCCTCACCGGACCCGAGCGTGGGGGATACCCAGCATGAACATGCCGTTCTACGTCTCACCCGAACAGGTGATGAAGGACCGCGCGGATTACGCCCGCAAGGGCATCGCCCGCGGTCGCAGCCTCGTGGCGCTCGAGTACGACAACGGCATCGTGATCGTGGCCGAGAACCCGAGTCGCACGCTCTACAAGGTGAGCGAAATCTACGACCGCATCGCGTTTGCGGGCGTTGGCAAGTACAACGAGTTCCAGATGCTCAAGGTCGCGGGCGTCCGCCTCGCCGACATGAAGGGCTTTCAGTACTCACGAGAAGACGTGGATGCGAAGGGCCTGGCCAACGCGTACGCGCAGACGCTCGGGCAGGTGTTCACGCACGAGATGAAGCCGTACGAAGTGGAGATCCTCGTGGCCCAGGTCGGAACCCCTGAGCACCCCAACAACGAGCTGTTCCACATCCTCTACGACGGCACGATGATGGACGAACACCGGTTCAGCGTCCTCGGCGGCCAAGCCGAAGCGATTCGCGCCATCCTCGAACGCGACTACGAGCCCGACCTCGACCTCGGCGCCGCCATCACGCTCGGCACGAAGGCCCTGCAAGCCGAAGACGGGGATCCCATCGAAGCGTCCGCGTTGGAGGTCGGTGCGCTCGAGCGCAGCCGCCCCCGCCGAGCGTTCCGGCGGATCAAGCAGCCGGAGCTCGAAACCCTCTTGGGCTGAGCAGCCTGCAACCGGAGATCCCCGCGGACAGAACGCGCCGCGTTGTCAGTACCCTGGCGCGCTGCTTCTGGTCGCAACGGCGCGGCCGGATCGTCTGGGAGTCGCGGCGTTCGTGCAGCACGATGTGGAGCGGGTGTACAAGATCGGATGGCTCGAAGCCACTTGGCTC
>Ga0182741_1001462_pt1 | contig 30574 bp, 26 predicted proteins | sample eDN5th37CBELigOP_FD_128874 | JGI IMG/M metagenome (GOLD analysis project Ga0182741, IMG submission 128874) | Enriched Organic Plus compost microbial communities from Emeryville, California, USA - eDNA 5th pass 37_C BE-Lig OP (version 2) (version 2) ... | reverse complement strand
CACACAAGTCACCTGCGCACACTTTCAAAGAGCTTCGAAGTCGGCCTCAGCGCCTTCCTTCGTGTCCCGACGTTTCCGTCGAGGTGAGCCGCACATTATGGCGACCCTTTGCTGCTTCGTCAACACCCCGTTGAAGGATTTTTCGAAGCTCCCGTTGCGACCGGCGTCTTCCCGGGAGGGTTGAGCGCCCCTGCGACGGGGGAGGGAAAGTATGACCGGTTCCGACGCCGTTTGGAAGCCCCGGATTGCAAATTTATGGCAGGCCGCCGGCGCTCCCGGAACGCCATCGACCGGCGCCGCCGTCCGGCGGCCGGACACCTGTTCCGATCAGCCTGGAACCACGAGCCGCACGCGGGCGAAGTTGCGCTTGCCGACCTGCAGGACGCCCTCGAAACCGGGCTGGAACATGAGATTCGGGTCCTCGACGACCGCGCCATCCACCTTGACCGCACGCTCCTTGAGCTTGCGGCCGGCTTCGGAGTTGCTCGGGGTGATCCCGGCGGCGGTCAGCAGGGCGCCGATGCGCAGGCCTTCCGCCGGCACGGCCACGTCCTGGAGCGGCAACAGCGAGGTGTCGCCCTCGCCCCGGACCACCGCGTGCCAGCCGGCGACCGCCTGCTCGGCGGCGGCCGCGTCGTGGAAACGGGCGGCCAGTTCGCGGGCCAGGCGCAACTTGACGTCGCGCGGGTTCAGCCCGCCTCCGGCGACCTCGGCTTTAAGTGCGGCCGCCTCGGCCACGCCGATGTCGAAGCTCAGCAGGTCTATCCAGCGCCACATCAACGCGTCACCGATTTTCATGGTCTTGGTGACGATATCGATGGCCGGCTCGCTGATGCCGATGTAGTTGCCGAGCGACTTGGACATCTTGGCCACGCCGTCCAGACCTTCCAGCAGCGGCATGGTCAGGACGATCTGCGGCGGTTGGCCATGATGTTCCTGCAGGCCACGGCCCATCAGCAGGTTGAACTTCTGATCGGTACCGCCGAGTTCGACGTCGGCCTTCAGAGCCACCGAGTCGTAGCCCTGCACGAGGGGATACAGGAATTCATGGATGGCGATGGACTGCTGGGCGGCGTAGCGCTTGGCGAAATCGTCGCGCTCCAGCATGCGCGCCACGGTGTGCTGGGCGGCAAGCCGGATCATGTCGGCCGCGGTCATCTGGCCGAACCATTCGGAATTGAAGCGCAGCTCGGTCCGTTCCCGGTCCAGCACCTTGTAGACCTGGTCGGCGTAGGTCTGCGCGTTGGCCAGTACCTCTTCCCGGGTCAGCGGCTTGCGGGTGACGTTCTTGCCGCTGGGGTCGCCGATCATTCCGGTGAAATCCCCGATCAGGAAGATCACCTGGTGCCCGAGGTCCTGGAAGTGCCGCATCTTGTTCAGCAGGACCGTATGGCCCAGATGCAGATCCGGGGCGGTCGGGTCGAAGCCGGCCTTCACCCGCAGCGGCCGGCCGAGCTTCAGGCGCGCCTCGAGTTCTTCGGGCTTGATGATTTCGTCGGCGCCACGGCCGATCAGGGAAAGGGCTTCTGCGGGGGACAAGGCGAGGACTTCCGGGTGGGGCCGACGTGAACGGGCGCCGACAAAGTTGAATGTCTGGTTAAAGCGAAGTTAAGCGTGATGCTATTCAAAAAAACCAATCGGCTCAATGGTTTGACGCGAAGTGTTCGTGTGACTATGTTACGCCGATTGGGACCCCGTCTTGGGTCCGAGGTTCGGCTAGATGCAGACTCATGGGGACGGCAGCCGCCGTAAGCAACAATTCCAGCAACGGCTGGAACTCCTGCGCGACTCGGCGCTGCACCAGCGGGTAAAGCAACATCTGCCGACCGGACGATGGACCCGTCGACACTGGATCCACGCCAGTCTGTTCACCACGATCGGCATCATGCTCGCCACCATCGTGCCGGGCTTCTCCAATGCGATCCAGCCGCCGTCCCAGGGCGATGCGCGCGCCACCCTCACCCTCAAGCTGCCGCAGTTGTCGCGCGAGCGCCTGGAAGGCGTGGCCGGAGACAGCTGGCAACTGGTGCGGGTCAAGCCGGGCCAGACCCTGGGCGCCATCTTCGAGGAACTGAACATTCCGGCCGCGACCATGCATGCCCTGCTGGAGAATGCCGAGGCCAAGCGTGCGCTCACCCGGCTGAAGCCCGGCGCCGAGCTGGGGTTCGATCTGCCTGTCAGCGGCGAGCTGCGCACACTGCGCTACGACCGTGACCCGCAGCACCGCGTGGAGTTGAGCCTCGAGGACGGAAAGGTCACCGAAAAGGTGGTCGCGCGGGAGACGACCACGCGCACCGTGGTGCTCAGCGGCAAGGTTGGCCGCTCGCTCAACCGCTCGGCACGCAAGGCCGGACTGACCGCGGCGAACATCAATTCGCTGACCGACGACATCTTCAAGTACGACATCGACTTCAATTCCGATCTCGGTCCGGACGACCGCTTCAGCGTGGTGGTCGAACAGACCTGGCGCGAAGGCGAGCTGATCAGCACCGGGCCCGTGCAGGCCGCGACCTTCACCGTCGGCGGCAAGCTGCATTCGGGCTTCCGCTTCTCGCGTCCGGGTGGCAAGCCCGAGTACTTCACCGCCGCCGGCCGGCCGCTGAAGAAGAACTTCATCCGCATGCCGATTCCGTATGCGCGCCTGAGTTCCAAGTTCGGCGCGCGCCGTCATCCGGTGCTGGGCACGATGCGCATGCACAAGGGCGTTGACTACGCCGCGGTGACCGGCACGCCGATCATGGCCGCCGGCGACGCCCGCGTGCAGTTCGCCGGCTGGCAGAACGGTTACGGCCGGGTGGTGATCCTGGATCACGGGCGCGGCCACACCACGCTTTACGGGCACATGTCGCGGCTGGGCAAGATCAAGGTGGGGCAGCGCGTCGCCCAAGGCACCGTGATCGGCTATGTCGGTTCCACCGGCCTGGCGACCGGCCCGCACCTGCACTACGAATTCCGCATCAACGGCGTGCACCGCAATCCGCTGTCGGTGACGATGCCGCCGCCGGAACCGCTGGCCGGCGCCCAGCTGGCGGCGTTCCGCACCTACACCGCCAATGCGCTGGCACGCATCCGCACGGTGGAGAACATCATCTACGCCGACGTTTCCCCCGCCGAACCGGCCAAGGCAACCCAGGTCGCCGACGCCAAGGCGCCGGCCGGCAAGTCCAAGAAGGGCTGATCCCCACCCGGCTCCCGCTTTCCCGCGGGAGCCGATGGCGTACGCTTCGGGGCGCCCGCGCGCACGCGCATTTTCCTGACGGATTCCGCATGTCCCCTGCCGAACCGGCGTCGCCGGCGCTTTTCCTGGGTCTGATCTCCGGCACCAGCGCCGATGGCATCGACGCCGCGCTCGTGCGTTTCGAGGGAAGCGGCACCGCCCTGCGCTGCGAACTCGTGCAGGGCCGCACCTATCGCTGGCCCGAGCCCACGCGCGCCGCGTTGATCGCGCTGGGCCAGGGCGGCGACGCGCCGTCGCTGGACGAAGTGGGTCGCCTGGATGCACTCACCGGCATCCATTTCGCCGAGGCGGCGCTGCGCCTGCTGGCGGAAGCCGGCGTCCCCGCGCGGGACGTGCGCGCGATCGGTTCGCACGGCCAGACCATCCGCCACCGCCCGCACGCCGACCCGCCCTTCACCTGGCAGATCGGCGACGGCAACGTCATCGCCGAGCGCAGCGGAATCGACACGGTGGCCGATTTCCGCCGCCGCGATGTCGCCGCAGGCGGCCACGGCGCGCCGCTGATGCCCGCATTCCATGCCGCGCTGTTGGGATCGCCGGACGAGGATCGGGCGGTACTGAACCTGGGCGGCATCGGCAATTTCACCCTCCTGCCCCGTGCCGGCGGTCCGCCCGTGCGCGGATTCGACACGGGCCCGGCCAACGCGCTGATGGATGCATGGTGCGAACGCCACACCGGTGCGGCATTCGATGCCGGCGGCGCGTTCGCCGCGCAAGGACAAGCCGACCAGGCGCTGCTGGCGCGCTTGCTGGACGACCCGTGGTTCGCGCTGCCTCCGCCCAAGAGCACCGGGCGCGAACAGTTCCACCTGGCCTGGCTGGAGGCGCGCCTGCAAGCCGGCACGGCGTCGCCCGCGGACGTGCAGGCGACCCTGCTCGAACTGACCGCCGCGACCATCGCCGACGCCCTGCGCGTCAACCAGCCCGATACCCGGCGGGTCCTGGTCTGCGGCGGCGGCGTGCACAACGCGCGCTTGATGGCGCGACTGGCGGCGTGGATGCCGCAGGTACAGGTGGAATCCACCGCCCGGCACGGGCTGGATCCGGATTTCGTGGAAGCGATGGGATTCGCCTGGCTGGCGCGGGAAACCCTGGCGGGGCGGCCCGGCAATCTGCCGGCCGTGACCGGCGCCAAGGGTCCGCGCGTGCTGGGAACGGTCTTCCCGGCCTGAGCGGGTTCAGAACCCCTTGCCGGCGGGTACCTCTTTCAGTGCATTGATGGCCGCGGTCAGCGCGTCCACTTCGCCGTCGTCGAAGCCGCTGCGGACCTCCACTTCGCAGTGGAACAGGCCCTGCTCGATCAGGTTGAACAGCGTGTCATGCATGCTCCAGCCGCGGGCGGCGGCGATCCGCCGGATCCGCTCGGCCAGCAGCGGGTCGATGTCCTTCAGCACGATGTCGGTCATTTCCGTCTCCCCCGTCCCGCACCGTCGCCCCGAAGCAGCAGGGCTCAGGATGAAGCCGCGTTACCTTCGTTCTCACGGATATGCTTCCACAACCAGGCCAACAGCAGCAGGGTCGGAATGACCGTGAGGGCGCTCATCAGGAAGAAGGCGCTGTACGAGGTCGCTTCCACGACGTAACCGGACACCCCACCGACGAATTTGCCCGGCAGGTTGGCCAGCGACACCAGCAGCGCGTACTGCGTCGCGGTGAAGTTGCGGTTGGTCAGCGACGACATGAAAGCCACCAGCACGGTGCCGGCGAACCCCTGCGACAGGTTGTCGGCGGTGATGGCTGCGTAGAACGCCCAGATTTCGGAGGGGTGCTGCGCCATCAGCAGGAACGCGAGGTTGGAGCCGGCGACCGCCGCCGCCGCGAGCGCCAGCATCCGGCGGAAACCGAACGCCGCCACGCACACGCCGCCCAGGAACGCGCCGGCGATGCCGGTCCAGACGCCATAGAGCTTGGACACCGTGGCGATGTCGGCCTTGCTGTAACCGGAGTCGAGATAGAACGGCCCGGCCATCACCCCGATGACCTGGTCCGGAAACTTGAACAGCCCGACGAACAGCAGCAGCACCACGCCCAGCTTCAGGCCGTTGGTCTGGAAGAAGGTGACGAATGGCTGCCAGAACGCGCCGATCACATCGATGCGCCGGGCCACCGCGGCCTCCGGCGCGACCGGTTCGCGGCTGAACAGCGTGGCCAGGATCGGCAGCAGCATCAGCGCGGCCATGCCCAGGTAAGCGTTCTTCCAGCCGCTGAATTCCGCAATGTACAGCGCTCCCGCGCCCGCCAGGATCAATCCCACCCGGTAACCCAGCGTATAGGTCGCCGCCAGCGCGGCCTGCGCTTCGGCGGGAGCGATTTCGATGCGGTAGGCATCGACCACCGAATCCTGGGTCGCGCCGGCAAACGATGCGAACAGCACCCAGCCCACCAGCGTGCCCACGCCAAGTTCGGGTCGCGTATAGGCCAGTGCGAACAGGCCGATCGCCACCGCGGCCTGCGCCACCAGCAGCCAGGATCGCCGGCGGCCCAGGAACCCGGTCAGCGGGAACGCATAGCGATCGATCAGCGGCGCCCACAGGAACTTGAGCAGGTAGAAGAAACTCGCCAGGCTGATCAGGCCGATGCTGCCCAGGTCCAGGCCCACGTCGCGCAGGCGCGTGCTGAGCGTGGCCGAGGCAATCAGCAGGAAGGGCAGGCCGCAGCCGAAGCCCAGCAGCAGCATCGTGAAGGCGGCCGGCGTGGCGAATGCGCGCCGGATGCCGGACCAGCCCTTGTAGGACACCGGCTTCCCGGCTGCCGCGGGCGCGCTCATTCCGCGTAGTCCACCGTGAACGGCGCATGGTCGGAGAACCAGCTGTCACGGTAAATCGCGCAGCGGCGCAGGCGTTCCCGCAGGGACGGCGTGACGAACTGGTAGTCGATGCGCCATCCGACGTTGTTGGCGCGCGCGGCGCCGCGATTGCTCCACCAGGTGTAATCCTGCCCTTCCGGATGCAGGCTGCGGTATGCGTCGACCCAGCCGCCATCGTCCACGCAAAGGCCGTTGAGCCAGTCGCGCTCGGCCGGCAGGCAACCGGAATTCTTCTGGTTGCTGGTCCAGTTCTTGATGTCCAGGCGCGTGCGCACGATGTTCCAGTCGCCGCACAGCACGTAGTCGCGCCCGCTGCGGCGCCACTCGTCCAGGATCGGCGCCAGCCAGTCCATCACCTTGAACTTGAAACCCTGCCGCAATTCGCCGGAAGAGCCGGAGGGAATGTAGAAGGAGACCACGCTGAGGTTGCCATAGCGTGCCTCCAGATAGCGGCCTTCCTCGTCGAACTCGTCCCAACCCAGCGCCGTGCGCAGTTCATCCGGTTCGCGCTTGCTGTAGATCGCCACGCCGCTGTAGCCCTTCTTGGTGGTGGCATCCCGGAACCAGGCCTTGTAGCCCTCCGGCAGGAACGCCGGGCCGCTCAGCTGATGTTCCTGCGCCTTGGTCTCCTGGACGCACAGCACGTCGGCGTCCTGCTGGCCGAACCATTCGAAGAAACCCTTGTTGGCGGCCGAACGCAGGCCGTTGGCGTTGAAACTGATGATGCGCATGTGAAAACCGGTTCGCGGAACGGGAAAGGAGTCGCAAGAGCGTACCGCATGCGTGGAGGCCGGTGGCATGGAACGCTATGCTTTCCCCCTCGTTCCACCCGACGCACCGCCCATGTCCGATCATCGTGCCCGCTTCCTCCAGCTCGCCCTGCATGCGCAGGCCCTGCGCTTCGGCGAATTCACCCTCAAGTCCGGCCGGCTCAGCCCGTATTTCTTCAACGCCGGACGATTCGACAGCGGCGCGCGCCTGGCCGAACTGGCCGCGTGTTACGCCGATGCGGTGGAAGCGGCCGGACTGCGCTTCGATCTGCTGTTCGGCCCGGCCTACAAGGGCATTCCGCTGGCGACCGCGCTCGGTTGCGAGTACGCGCGCCGCGGCCGCGACGTGCCGCTGGCCTTCAACCGCAAGGAAGCCAAGGATCACGGCGAGGGCGGCCTGCTGATCGGCGCACCGCTGGACGGACGCGACGTGTTGATCGTGGACGACGTCATCACCGCCGGGACCGCCATCCGCGAGGCGCTGGGCCTGATCCGGGCCGGCGGCGGCCGGCCGGCCGGCATCGTGGTGGCGCTGGATCGCCAGGAAGTCCTGACCGAGCCCGGTGCCGGCGAAGGCGGCCCGCGCCTGTCGGCCGCCCAGGCGGTCGCCGCCGAGACCGGCGTCCCGGTGGTGGCGGTGGCCAACCTGCACGACCTGCTTGATTTCGCCGGGGAAAGCGCGGAACTTGTCCACCACCGCGAACACCTGCTCGCCTACCGGGCGCGCTATGGCAGCGGTTCGTCGGACTGACGGCAGCAGGGGGCTGCAGATGCGGAGTTCCATTTCCTGGTTGGCATTGCCGGTGGGCCTGATCGCGATGGCGGTCGCCGGCGCGCAGGACAAGCCGACCGGCAAGAAGCTTTACTGCTGGAACGACAACGGCCAGCGCGTGTGCAGCGATGCGCTGCCCGCCGAAGCGGTGACGCGTGCCCGCGAGGAAATCAGCGCGGCGAGCGGCCTGCGCACCGCCGAGGTGGACCGGGCGCTGACCGAAGAGGAACGCGCGCAGGCCCGGGCCGCGCAGATCCAGGCGCAACTGGACCAGGCGGCGCTGGAAACGCGCCGCCGCACCGAGCAGGCCATGCTGCTCTCCTATCGCAGCGAAGACGAGTTGCGCCGGGTGTTCAACGAACGCATCGCCATCGTCGACAACAACATCCGGACGGCGCGCTACAACGTGGTCAGCCTGCGCGACGGACTGGTGAGCCTGCTGCGGACGGCCGGCGATCGCGAACTGGCCGGGCAACCGATCGCGGCCGAAGCGACCGCCACCATTCGCAGCCGGCATGCGGATCTGATGCGCCAGCGCCAGTTGCAGGCCAGTTTCGAGCGCCAGCGCGCGGAACTGGACGTGGAAATCACCGACATCCTGCAGCGCTACCGCCAGATGAAGGGAATCGCACCGCCGGAGGGGACCGCCGCGTCCGCCGGCGACTCGGGGGCCGCGCCGACCGGCATGCCTCCGGGTTCCGGTTCCCGCTGACGCCCGGCGCCACCGCGCGGGGCGCGCGATGCCGCACGCGGGGTTTCCGGTTCCGATCAGCGAGTCCTGATCAGCCAGTGCTGATCAGTCCGTGCTGATCAGCCGGCTCCGATCGGCCCGCCCTGGTCAACGCTGATCAATACGTTCCGGTCAGAACGTCGCCGTGAGCTCCGGCGCCACCAGCGCCAGATGGGCGCGGAACACATCCTTGATGCGCGCCAGCGCGGCTTCATTGTCCGCCTCGAACCGCAGGACCAGGATCGGCGTGGTGTTGGAAGCGCGCAGCAGGCCCCAGCCGTCGTCCCAGTCCGCGCGCAGGCCGTCGATGGTCGCCACGCGGGCGCCGTCGAAGCGCGCCGTCTCGACGAAGCGCTGGACCACCGCGTGCGGCGTTTCCGCCTCCACCGGTACCTTGATTTCCGGCGTGGCGATGCCGTCCGGCAGCGCGGACAGCACTTCCGAAGGCGTCTGCTCGCGCAGGGCCAGGATTTCCAGCAGGCGCGCGGCCGAATACAGGCCGTCGTCGAAGCCGTACCATCGCTCCTGGAAGAAGAAGTGGCCGCTCATCTCGCCCGCCAGTTCCGCGCCGGTCTCGCGCATCTTGGCCTTGATCAGCGAGTGGCCGGTCTTCCACATCAGCGCAGTGCCGCCATTGCGCAGGATCCACGGCTGCAGCTTTCCGGTGCACTTCACGTCGTAGATGATCATCGCGCCGGGATTGCGCTCCAGCACGTCCGCCGCGAACAGCATCAACATGCGGTCGGGGAAGATGACCGCGCCTTCCCGGGTCACCACGCCCAGGCGATCACCGTCGCCGTCGAAAGCCAGGCCCAGATCGGCGTCGAAGCGCTTGACCATCTGGATCAGGTCTTCCAGGTTGTGCGGCTCGCTGGGATCGGGGTGGTGGTTGGGGAAGTTGCCGTCCACCTCGCAGTACAGCGGGATGACGTCCGCGCCGATCGATTCCAGCAGGCGCGGCGCGATGTCGCCGGCCACGCCGTTGCCGGCGTCGACCACCACCTTCAGCGGGCGCTCCAGCTGCACGTCGTCGGCGATGCGCTGGATGTAATCGGCGGCGATGTCGCGTTCCTGCAGATCGCCCGGGGTCGCGGCCTCGTGGAGGCGGCCATCGCGGATGCGTTCGTACAGATCGGTGATGGTGTCGCCGGACAGCGTCTCGCCGCCCACCACGATCTTGAACCCGTTGTAGTCCGGCGGATTGTGGCTGCCGGTGACCGCGACGCAGCTGCCTGCGCGCAACTGGTAGGCGCCGAAATAGGCGACCGGGGTCGGCACCATGCCGATGTCGATGACGTTGCGGCCGGCGCGGCGCAGGCCGGCGATCAGGCCGGCGACCAGTTCGGGACCGGAGAGGCGGCCATCGCGACCGACCACGATGTCGGTCAGATCCTGCTCCTGCATCACGCTGCCGATCGCCTGGCCGATGCATTCGGCGACCTTCACGTCGAGGGTTTTGCCGACGATGCCGCGGATGTCGTAGGCGCGGAAAATGCCGGGATCGACGTCCACGGGGATTCGTTCTCTGCTCATGCTGCCTGCCGTTGGGGAGGAAGGGGGTGACCTCGTCGCCACCGGCAACGGATCCCGCTCCAGGGCCTGGCCCAGCGTGGGTTCGTCGTCTCCGGTGGTGACTGCCTCGCCTCCCCGCAAGGCCGGAATCTTCAGGCCGCCGCGGGCCGCCAGCCAGGCCAGCACCGCCAGCACGGCCGCCAGCGCGGCGCCGATGGAACTGCCCCACGCGCCCAGCCCGAACGGGCCCGGCGCGCTGTCGGGTTCCGCGGCGGCCACGCGCAGGCCGGTCTCGCCGACCGCGTGCGCCATCACTTCCGCGCCATCGGCCAACTGCGTGTTGCCGCGCTGGACCACGTTGAAACTGCCCTGCCGCAGTGCCAGGTAAGTGCCTGGCGGCAGCGGCACGGCCTCGAAACCCGAGGTCAGCCGGGCCAGCGGCAAGCGCGCGTAGACCACGCCCTGCGGCACGTCGACCGCCAGTCCGAGCACGGGCTTGCCGCCATCCCGGACCACCCGCGCGACCACCTCCGGTCCCTGCTGCGCCGCTTCCAGCAAGGCCAGCCGGCTGTAGCCGAACGCCGCCGGGTCCGCGTATGCCTCGGAGAGATCGCGCGGCATCAGCTCGACGTGTTCGACCCCGGCCCAGCCGTGCCGGATCGCCTGCGCGGCAGCCGCGGGATCACCGCTGGCCAGCGCGGCTTTCACCGCATCGGCGGACATCTGCCGGTTCAGTTGCGCGATCTGGTCGCGGTAGGCCGACTCCAGCGCGGCCACGCCGGCGTCGCGCGCCCGCTGCAGGGCCTCGCCGCGATCGGCCTCGCGCATCTGGCGCACGCCGTTCCAGCCCAGCCAGGCGGCCAGCAGGAGTCCCAGCACGGCCAGCCCCGGCAGGGCCCGCGAAAGGTCGCCCAGCGGCAACCGACGTCCAGCTTCGCTCGATCCGCTCATGCGTGTCCTTTCCCCTGTCAGCGCAAACCGGTATGGCCGAAACCGCCCGCACCGCGAGCGCTGTCGGCAAAGGCGTCCACGACCTGGAAGGCTACGCGCACGATGGGCAGCACGACCAACTGGGCGATGCGGTCGCCGGGCTGGATGGTGAAGGCCTCGTGGCCCCGGTTCCAGACGCTGATCAGCAGCGGTCCTTGGTAATCGGCATCGATCAGGCCGGTGCCGTTGCCCAGCACGATGCCGTGCCGGTGCCCCAGTCCCGAACGCGGCAGCACCACCGCGCACAGGTGCGGGTCGGCCAGATGCACGGCGATGCCGCTGGGCACCAGCGCGGCGTCGCCGGGCTGCAGGGTGAGGGTGGCGTCGAGGGCCGCGCGCAGATCCACGCCGGCACTGGCCTCGGTCGCGTAAGCCGGCAACGGCCATTCATCGCCGAAGCGGGGGTCCAGCAGTTTCAGTTCCACGGATTGCGTGCCAGCCGGGCTCATGCGTTCAGTCGCTCCACGATCAGGTCCATCAGCGCATCGGCCAGCCGGGTCTTCGGTGCCGAGGCGAACTCCCGCTCACCGTCCTTCCAGTACGCGGTCAGCGCGTTCTGGTCACTTTCGAAACCGCCCTCGGCGATGCCGACGCGGTTGGCGATGATCATGTCCAAGCGTTTGGCCTTCAGTTTGCCGCGCGCGTAGTGCTCGACGTTCTCGGTCTCGGCGGCGAAGCCCACCACCAGCTTCAACGCCTGGGTCTGCGCGGCCACCTCGGCGAGGATGTCCGGCGTGCGCACCAGGTCCAGGGCGAGCGTTTCGCCGGTCTTCTTGATCTTGTTGGGCGCGGCCACCCGCGGGGTGTAATCGGCGACCGCGGCCGCACCGATGTAGATGTCGGCCGGCAGCGCGGCGAGCACCGCTTCGCGCATCTGCGCGGCCGAACGCACGTCCACCCTGGCCACGCCCGCCGGCGTCGCCAGTTGCACCGGTCCGGCCACCAGCACCACGTCGGCGCCGCGGCGGGCCGCGCTGGCGGCCACCGCGAAGCCCATCTTGCCGCTGCTGCGGTTGCCGAGGTAACGCACCGGATCCAGATCCTCGTAGGTCGGGCCGGCGCTCACCACGACCCGCACGCCCGCCAGATCGCGACCCGGCGCGGGCGCCAGGCCGGCGGCCAGCGCGGCCACGATGTCCTCGGGCTCGCTCAGGCGGCCCGGTCCGGATTCCCCTTCGGCCAGCGGCCCGTCCTCCGGGCCGATGATCTGCACGCCCCGCTCGCGCAGGACGGCGAGGTTGGCCACGGTGGCCGGGTGCTGCCACATGCGATGGTTCATTGCCGGCGCGACCGTGATCGGCGCGGTGGTCGCCAGGCACAGCGTGGTGACCAGATCGTTGGCGAATCCGTGGGTCAGCCGGGCCAGCAGGTCGGCGGTGGCCGGCGCGATCAGGATGCGATCGGCCCAGCGCGCGAGTTCGATATGGCCCATCGCCGCCTCGGCGGCGCTGTCCCACAGGCTGGTGCGGACCGGATGCCCGGACAGGGCCTGGAAGCTGAGCGCGGTGACGAACTGCTGGGCGCCTTCGGTCATGGCGACCTGCACCTCGGCACCGGCGTCGCGCAGCCGCCGCACCAGTTCCAGCGACTTGTACGCGGCAATGCCGCCGCCCACACACACCAGCAGGCGCTGGCCCAGCAGCGGCCGTGGCTCGAGACTTCCGGTCACGTCGGGTTTCCTACAGACGAACAGGGGCTTAGCTTACCCGATGGCCCCGTCAAGCCTGATGGCGGCGCCTGCACACGCGCGGCATCGTGGTCATATGCACATCCGAGACTGGCCCGTCCACGAGCGTCCCCGTGAAAAGCTGTTCACCCGTGGCCCCGCCGCCCTCTCCGACGCCGAACTGCTGGCGCTGTTCCTGGGCTCGGGCGTGCGCGGCCGGGACGCGGTCGCCACCGCCCGCGAACTGCTCTCCGCGCACGGCCCCCTGCGCCGGTTGCTCGATCGGCCGCCCACGGAGCTGGTCGCCCTGCCCGGGCTCGGCCCGGCACGCGCCAGCCGGATGGTCGGCGCGCTGGAAATCGGCCGCCGCCACCTGGCCGCCGATCTGGAGCGCGGCGAGCACTTGACGGATCCGGCCATGGCCGGCCGCTACTTCAGCCAGCGCCTGCGCGCGCACGATCACGAGGTCTTCGCGGCGTTGTTCCTGGACGTGCGCCACCGCGCGCTGGCCTTCGAGGAACTGTTCCGCGGCACCCTCGACAGCGCCGAGGTGCATCCACGCGAAGTCGTCCGGCGCGCCCTGCTCCACAATGCCGCCGCGGTCATCGTCGGGCACAACCATCCATCCGGCCACAGCGCGCCATCCGAGTCCGACCGCCTGATCACTCTGCGGCTGCGCGATGCGCTGGCGTTGATGGACATCCGGCTGCTGGATCACTTCGTGGTCGGCGATGGTCCACCGACGTCGCTGGCCGCGCGCGGCTGGCTCTGACCGGCCCGCCGCCGCGAAGAATCCGCGGCCAGGCCGGAACGCGCCGTTCAGGCCGCGCCGGACGGCCCCGCCGGTTCCGCGTAAAATGCCCGGTCCCGCAATATCCGCAGACCCTCCGTGAAAGCCTCCCTACGCGCCTTGATCGCCCAGGGCATCGATGCCCTGCGCCAGGCCGGCACCCTGCCGGCCGACACCGCCACGCCGGATTTCGTGGTCGAGCGTCCCAAGACCCGCGAGCACGGGGATTTCGCCACCAACGCCGCGATGCTGATGGCCAAGGCCGCGCGCAGCAATCCGCGCGCCATCGCCACCGCGCTGGTCGCCGCGCTGCCGGCGAGCGAAGACGTGGCCAAGGTCGAAATCGCCGGTCCGGGCTTCATCAATTTCCACCTGACCCCCGCCGCCTACCAGCGCGAGATCGCCACCGCCCTGCAACAGGGCCATGCTTATGGCCGCAACCAGAACGGCGCGGGCCGCGTGGTGGGCGTGGAATATGTCTCGGCCAATCCGACCGGCCCGCTGCATGTCGGCCACGGCCGCGCCGGCGCGATCGGCGACTGCATCGCCCGCGTGCTGGCCGCAAACGGCTGGAACGCGCGCCGCGAGTTCTACTACAACGACGCCGGCGTGCAGATCGACAACCTCGCCAAGTCCACCCAGGCGCGCGCCAGGGGCCTGACGCCGGACAGCGAAGGCTGGCCGGAAGACGGTTACCGCGGCGACTACATCGCCGACGTCGCCCGCGCCTATCTGGATGGCGACACGGTGGAGTTCGAGAACCACGTGGTCGTCGGCGGCAAGGATCCCGATGACCTGGACGCGATCCGCCAGTTCGCGGTGGCCTACCTGCGCCGCGAACAGAACCTGGATCTGGCCGCGTTCGGCGTTTCGTTCGACGTGTACTTCCTGGAGAGCTCGCTGTACGCCGACCGCAAGGTCGAGGAGACGGTGGACAAGCTGATCGCCTCGGGCCATACCTACGAGGAAGGTGGCGCGCTGTGGCTGAAATCCACCGATTTCGGCGACGACAAGGACCGCGTGATGCGCAAATCCGACGGCACCTATACCTACTTCGTGCCGGACGTGGCCTACCACCTGAGCAAGTGGCAGCGCGGCTACGGCCGGGCCATCACCGAACTCGGCGCCGACCACCACGGTTCGCTGGCGCGCGTGCGCGCCGGCCTGCAGGCGCTGGACGAAGGCATTCCCGCCGGCTATCCGGAATACGTGCTGCACCAGATGGTGACGGTGATGCGCGGCGGCGAGGAAGTGAAACTCTCCAAGCGCGCCGGCAGCTACTTCACCCTGCGCGATCTGATCGAGGAAGCCGGTCGCGACGCCACGCGCTGGTTCCTGATCGCCCGCAAGCCGGATTCGCAGCTCACCTTCGACATCGATCTGGCCCGCCAGCAGAGCAACGACAATCCGGTGTTCTACGTGCAGTACGCGCACGCCCGCGTGTGCAGCCTGCACCGCCAGGCGGCGGAGAAGGGCTACGCCTACGATCAGGCCAACGGCCTGGCGCACCTGGCCCGCCTGGACGACGAACTGTCGCTGGCGCTGATGGTGGAACTGTCGCGCTATCCGGAAGTCGTGGAAAGCGCCGGCGAGTCGCTGGAGCCGCATGCCATCGCGCAATACCTGCGCGAGTTGGCCTATGCTTTCCACACGTGGTACGCCGGCACGCCGGTGCTGATCGAGGACGCCGACGCGCGCGACGCGCGACTGGCGCTGGCCTCGGCGGTGCGGCTGGCGCTGGCCAACGGCATGGATCTGTTGGGCGTCAGCGCGCCCGAGAAAATGTAACCGGAGATTCGTTGAATGGCGGCACGTCGCGGCAAGAGTCAGGCCACCCGTAATTCCAGCCATGCCACCCCGGCCTGGGTGTGGCTGCTGCTTGGCCTGTTGATCGGCCTTGCGATCTATTTCATCGCGCCGGGCCTGATGAAGAAGGATGGCGACGGTTTCTTCCGGCCGCAGCCGAACCCGGATGCGCAGCCCGCGCCGGTCGCTTCGGCCGACGTCGAGGCCGTGGTGCCGGAATCGGCGGGCAATGCGTCGAACGCGATGCCCGCCGCCGCCGACGCGGGCGCCGATGCCGCTGCCGCGACCCCGGCCAAGGAACCGCAGTACGACTTCTACACCCTGCTGCCCGGCAAGGAAGTGCAGATGTCCGACGCCGAGCTGGCCGCCAGTGCGCGCGAAGAAGCCGCGCGCAAGGCGCGCGAGGAGAAGGCGGCCGCTGCCGCCGCCGCCGCGGCAACGCCGGCCAGCATCACCGCGGCGACCGGCGGCACGCCGGCAACGCTGCCGCGTCCCATCGACGAAGCGCCCGCGACCGCCACGCCGGCCAACCCGCCGGCCGCCGCCGTGCCAGCGAACAAGCCGGCGACGCCGCGCACCGTGGCCGGCGCGGATACCACGGCGCGCTACATCCTGCAGGCCGGCGCGTTCGGTGCTTCCGGCGACGCCGAGGCCACCAAGGCCAAGATCGCCCTGCTGGGCCTGAGCGCGCGGGTCGAATCCGCGCAGATCGGCGGCAAGACCGTCTATCGCGTGCGCATGGGGCCTTACGGCACCGCCAGCGAGCTGGCCGAAGCCAAGCAGAAGCTGGCCAGCGGCGGCCTGCCGGCGATGGCCGTCAAGGCCCAGTGATCGCGCGGGACTCCGCGAACGCCGAGGAGTCCGCGTGCCCGTGTCGCTTTCGATATCCGCCCGCCCCGCGCCGACCGCGGAGCGGGCTTCCGTTCGTGCCCCGGACACGCGGCCCGTCCCGTTCCGCGGCTGATTCGCCCAAGGAGTTTCCATGATCCGAACCGCCCTCATCACCGGCGCGACCTCCGGTTTCGGCGCCGCCGCCGCGCGTCGCTTCACCGCAGGCGGCTGGCGCGTCATCGCCACCGGCCGCCGCGTGGACCGGCTGCAGGCACTGGTGGACGAACTGGGCGGCGACCGCGTGTACGCGGCGGCCTTCGACGTCCGCGACGAAACGGCAATGGAAGCCGCGCTGGCGGCACTGCCGGAAGGTTTCCGCGACATCGATCTGCTGATCAACAACGCCGGGCTGGCGCTGGGCACGGCGCCCGCGCAGTCGGCCGATCCGGACGACTGGCGCACGATGATCGCCACCAACATCAGCAGCCTGGTCACCCTGACGCATCGCCTGCTTCCGGCGCTGATCGCGCGCAAGGGCGCCATCATCAACATCAGTTCGATCGCCGGCACCTATCCCTATCCCGGCGGAAACGTCTACGGCGGCACCAAGGCCTTCGTCACCCAGTTTTCGCTGGGCCTGCGTTCGGATCTGCACGGGACCGGCGTGCGGGTGACCTCGATCGAGCCGGGCATGGCCGAGACCGAATTCACCCTGGTGCGCACGCATGGCGATCAGGCCGCGTCGGACAAACTGTACGACGGTGCGCGGCCGATGACCGCCGAGGACATCGCCGAAACGCTGTTCTGGGTCGCGACGCTGCCGCCGCACCTGAACATCAATCGCCTGGAGCTGATGCCGGTGACGCAGTCGTTCGCCGGCTTCCAAGTGCATCGGGGGTGAGGGTTTCGAGGTCCCTGGTTTTCCGGGAGACCCCCATCCGGCGCTGCGCGCCTCCTTCCCCCGCTCGCGGGGGAAGGGACAAGGTTGGGCTTACGCCAGCGGTTCGTCCGACAGGTAGGTGTAGCCGGTCAGGCCGGCTTCCAGTGCATCGGACAACGCTGCCGCTTCTTCCTGCGGCAGGCCGGCCTCGGCGACGCGGGTACGGTACGCGGTGCGCAGGTCGTCCAGGCGGTAACCGACATAATCCAGCATCACGTCAGTGGTGTCGCCGCGGCGCTGCTGGGTGAGCAGGTAGCCGGTGCCCGTATCGGCACTGACTTCCACCGCATCGGTGTCGCCGAACAGGTTGTGGATGTCGCCCAGGATTTCCTGGTACGCGCCGACCAGGAAGATGCCCAGCCGGTAGCTTTCGCCCGGCCTGAGCGAATGCAGCGGCAGCGAAGTGTCCAGGCCTTCGTTCTCCACGTAGGTCTCGACCATGCCGTCGGAATCGCAGGTCATGTCGGCGATCACGCCGCGGCGATCCGGCGTCTCGTCCAGGCGTTCGATCGGCAGGATCGGGAAGACCTGATCGATCGCCCACACGTCCGGAATCGATTCGAACACGCTGAAGTTGACGAAGTACTTGTCCACCAGCCGCTCGTTCAATTCGTCCAGCAGATCGCGGTGGCTGCGCTCGCCGCTGCTCAGGCGGCCGCGCACCGCGTGCGCGATGGCGTAGAACAGGTCGTCGATGCGCGCACGGTGGACCAGATCCAGTTGCCCCAGCGCATACAGCGACAGACCCTCGCTGTGATGGTGCTGGGCCTCGTGGAACAGCTCCACCGCGGGCCGCTCGTCGAGTTCGGCATGGATCTCGCGCAGGTGGCGGATCACCGCCGGTTCGTCGTCGTGCGCCGGCGGCACGCGGCCTTCCGGCGCCTGCTCGACTTCGGCCACGTTGACCACCAGCACCGCGTGGTGCGCGGTCATCGCGCGCCCGCATTCGGTGACGATGCGCGGCGGCGCCAGGCCGTGCTGCTCGCAAGCATCGGCCAGCGGCTGGACGATGTTGCTGGCGTACTGGTTCAGGCCGTAGTTGATCGAGCAATAGCTGCGCGAGCGGGTGCCTTCGTAATCGATGCCCAGGCCGCCGCCAACGTCGACGTGGCTGATGGTCGCGCCCAGCTTGGACAGTTCGACGAAGTAGCGGGTCGCCTCGCGCATGCCGTTGGCGATGTCGCGGACGTTGGAAATCTGCGATCCCATGTGGAAATGCAACAGGCCCAGGCAATCCTGCAGGCCGGCGTCGCGCAGATGCTTCCACAGATCCAGCACCTGGCGCGGCGACAGCCCGAACTTGGCCTTGTCGCCGCCGCTGTTCTGCCATTTGCCCGCGCCCAGCGTCGCCAGCCGCATGCGCACGCCCAGGCCCGGCCGGACTCCGAGCTTGCGCGCCTCCTCGATGACCAGCGGCAGTTCGGACGGCTTCTCCACCACGATGAAGGTCTGCAGGCCGAGCTTGCGGCCGATCAGCGCCAGGCGGATGTATTCGCGGTCCTTGTAGCCGTTGCAGACGATCAGCCCGCCGGGACGCGACAGCGCCAGCACGGCCATCAGTTCGGGTTTGCTGCCCGCTTCCAGGCCGAAGCCCTCGCCCGCGTGCGACGCCAGCGTGCCGGCCACGCCGCGATGCTGGTTGACCTTGATCGGATACACGGCGGTGTAGCCGCCGCGGTAATCCCAGTCGGCCTGCGCCTGCTCGAAAGCGGCCTGCAGCTTGCCCAGGCGATCGCCCAGGATGTCCGGGAAACGCACCAGCAGCGGCAGCTTGGCGCCATTGGCGCGAGCCGCGTCGACCACTTCCGGCAGCGGGATGACCGGTCCTCCGGCACCCTTGGGCGAGACCACGATGCGGCCGGCGGCATCCACGTCGAAATACCCTTCCGCCCAATGCGGGATGGAATAGGTCTTGCGGGCTTGGTCGGTGGACCAGGACATCGGCGTTTCCAGGCTGAATGCGAACGGACGCGCATTCTACAGGCAGCGGTCACGAGGGTCCGTTACAATGCGCGCCCTCCGGCGCCCGGCCGCCCGCCCGGCATCTCCGCGGCCAGCCGCCGGCAGCACCGGCTTTGCCCCGCGCGGGCGCCCGGCGACCTCATCCTTTCCCGCAGGACGGCCTCATGACCTCGAACGACAACTGGTACATCGAACACTTCCAGCCCACCGGCTCGGCCATCGGCTACCGCATCACCGGCAAGCTGGACGAGGTGCAGTCGCCGTTCCAGAAGATCGAGATCTACGACACCACCGACTGGGGCAAGTTGATGATCATCGACGGCGCGGTGATGCTGACCACACGCGACAACTTCTTCTATCACGAGATGATCAGCCATCCGGCGCTGTTCACCCATGCCGCGCCCAGGCGCGTGGTGATCATCGGCGGCGGCGATTGCGGCACCCTGCGCGAAGTGCTCAAGCACCCGGGCGTGGAGAGCGCCACGCAGTGCGACATCGACGAGCAGGTCACGCGCATGTCGGAGAAGTACTTCCCGGAATTGTGCGAATCCAACGGCGACCCGCGCGCCGAGCTGCTGTTCGACGACGGCGTGGCGTACATGGCCAATTGCCCGGCCGGCAGCGTGGACATCGTGATCGTCGATTCCACCGATCCGGTCGGCCCGGCCGAAGGCCTGTTCAACAAGGCCTTCTACGAGAGCTGCTTTCGTGCGCTGAAGGACGACGGCATCCTGGTGCAGCAGTCCGAGTCCCCGCTGGCCCTGCTGGACCTGATCAAGGAAATGCGCGGCGAAATGGGCAAGGCCGGTTTCTCGACCTTCAAGACCCTGCCGTTCCCGCAGCCGTGCTATCCGACCGGCTGGTGGAGCGTGACGATGGCGCGCAAATCCGGCGGTTTCGATTTCCGCCAGCAGGATGCCGCCGGCAAGGGCTTCGACACGCTTTACTACAGCGCGCACCTGCACGCCGGCGCACTGGTCGCGCCGCCGTTCGTGGCCAAGGCGCTGGGCGAGTAAGTCCTGCCAGGTCCATGAAAGAAGAAGCCCCGCGATGCGGGGCTTTTTCGTTTCCGCCGGGCCGTGCCGCGCTCAGTCGCGCTCGCAGCCCGCGCCGGTGCACGTCAGCGTGTTGAAGTCGTAGAGCGTGGAATGCCCCAGCGTGCCGCCCGGGCGCGGCACCCCCTTGGGCACGAAGAAAGTGCCGGAATGCGCGCCGTACAGGCCCTCCGGCAAGGTGAACGCCTTCAGGACCACGTAGCCGTTGTGCAGGCTGATACGACCGGCCGGGCGACCGCCGGCGATGGGCGGAACATCCGCCGCCGGTTGCGCGCTGCGCGCCGCCAGCCATGCGCTCGCGTCGGCCTGGCTGGCCTTGCGCAGCCACCCCTGCGACACCGCATAGGCCAGGCCCGCTTCACCCGCCAACTTCTCGTCGGGGATGCGGAAGCTCTCGTCGCGCTGGCCGCCGGCATCGGTGATCAGCTCCGCGGTGCCCGCCAGCGCATCGCCGACCAGCACGCGGCCCTGCTGTGCCAGGTACACCATGTCGACCGGACGGCCGAAGGCGCGGCGCGCGATCGGATTGAGCGTGCGTGCCTGCTCGGCGCTGACATAGAAATAGCCGCACGGCCCCTTGTCGTCGTGCGTGCTGACGAGCACCGGCACGTTTCCGGGCAGGCCGGTCACGACCTGCCGGTGATAGCCACCCACCAGGACCGCGGCGATGCGGGTGCCGCGGGACCAGCCCACGTGCCAGATGGTCGGGTCGTAGCTGCCCAACATCAGGATCACCGGCACGTCGCCGGGCTGGTTCACCGCCACGTCGATGCGACCGGCCTCGCTGCCGCTCTGATCGATCTGGAATCCCAGATCGCGACCGCTGTAGGCGCCGGCCGCGAACACTTTCGCCGGTTTGCCCGCGGCGGGCACCGGCAGCGCGCATTCGGTTGGCACGGGAGCCGGCGGTTGCGGCGGGGCCTCGAAGGCGAACGGCACGGTGCCGGGGCGCTCCACCGCCATCGAGTCGGCTTCAACGGGCGTTGCGGACGATTCGACGGTGGGCGGCGCCTCTGTCACAACCACACCGCGCGCGGTCGCGGGCGGCGCGGTTTCCTGCGCCTTCCCGGCAGGCGAAGCCGGCGCATCGGCCGCTTTCGCCGGATCCGGCGCCCCGACCCCGCAGCCACCCGCCATCACCGCGCTCGACAGCAACGCCAGCGCCAATCCCCATCGATACGTCGTCGGCATTCCCCGTCCCCCCGCCGCAATGGTCGAAGCCTGCTAGAGCGCGTCGGCGTCCAGTTCGCCGGTGCGAATCCGCACCACCCGCTCCAGGTCGTACACGAACACCTTGCCGTCGCCGATCTTGCCGGTGCCGGCCGCCTTGACGATGGCTTCGACCACCGCTTCGGCCTGCTCGTCGGTCACCGCCACTTCCAGCTTCACCTTCGGCAGGAAGTCGACGACGTACTCGGCGCCGCGATACAGCTCGGTGTGGCCCTTCTGCCGTCCGAAGCCCTTGACCTCGGTGACCGTGATGCCGGCGATGCCGGATTCGGCGAGCGCCTCGCGCACGTCATCCAGCTTGAAGGGCTTGATGATGGCCATGATCATCTTCATCGGGATTGTCTCCGGAAAAGCTGGCGGCAGCATATCGCGGTTGCGGCCGGCGCGGGGCTCGGGTTCAATGGCGCCCTGCGCCGGCGGAATTTTCCCAGGGCGCGCAGCGGTGAAGCCCGATGGCCGGGACCACGCCCGGATGCAATGCTCGGCTTCACTGCCGGAGACCCCCATGATCGATCTCAACCATCTCGACGACCTCGCCCGCCGCCTCAGCGATCTGGTGCCGCCCGGGCTGCGCGAATCCCGCGAAGAACTGCAGCAGGCCTTCAAGGGCGCGCTGCAGAGCGGCCTGTCCAGGCTGGACCTGGTGACCCGCGAGGAATACGAAGTGCAGCGCGCGGTACTGCTGCGCACGCGCGAGAAACTCGAAGCCCTGGAGCGCACCGTCCAGGCACTGGAAGCGGCGCCGCCCGCCTCCACCCCGACCGCCCGGTCCTGATTCCACCGCCATGAGCCTGGCGCTGGTGCACAGCCGTGCACGGGCGGGCGTGGCCGCGCCGCCGGTGCGGGTGGAAGTGCATCTGTCCGGCGGTCTTCCGCAGACCCACATCGTCGGCCTGCCCGAAGCGGCGGTGCGCGAGGCGCGCGATCGCGTGCGCGCCGCCATCCTGTGCGCGCAGTTCGAATTCCCCGCCCGCCGCATCACCGTGAATCTCGCGCCGGCCGATCTGCCCAAGGATGGCGGCCGCTTCGATCTGCCCATCGCGCTGGGCATCCTCGCCGCGAGCGGGCAGATTCCACGCGACACCCTGGCCGGGCACGAATTCATCGGCGAGCTGGGACTGACCGGCGAGCTGCGCGGCGTCGACGGGGTGCTGCCGGCCGCGCTGGCGGCCGCTCGCGCGGGGAGGATCCTCATCGTCGCGCCGGCCAACGGACCGGAAGCCGCGCTGGCCCGGGAAGGCCAGGCGCGCACGGCGCGCACGCTGCTGGAAGTCTGCGCCGCGCTCGGCGGCCAGCGCGAACTGCCGCTGGCGGAAACGCCGCCCGCCGAACCCATGTTCATCCCCGACCTGGGCGACGTGCGTGGCCAGGTACAGGCGCGCCGCGCGCTGGAAGTGGCCGCCGCCGGCAACCATCATCTGCTGCTGGTCGGCTCGCCGGGTTGCGGCAAGACCCTGCTGGCTTCGCGCCTGCCCGGCCTGTTGCCGGACGCCGACGAAGCCGAAGCGCTGGAAACCGCGGCGATCGCGTCCGTCAGCGGGCGCGGACTGGATCCCGCGCGCTGGCGGCAGCGGCCCTTCCGCAGCCCGCACCACACCGCGAGCGCGGTCGCGCTGGTCGGCGGTGGCGCCGAACCGCGGCCGGGCGAGATTTCCCTGGCCCACAACGGCGTGCTGTTCCTGGACGAATTGCCCGAATGGGATCGGCGCGCCCTGGAAGTCCTGCGCGAACCGCTGGAATCCGGCACCGTGTCGATCTCGCGCGCGGCGCGCAGCGCCGAGTTCCCCGCGCGGTTCCAGCTGGTCGCGGCGATGAATCCCTGTCCCTGCGGTTGGGCGGGCGACAGCAGCGGACGCTGCCGCTGCTCCGCCGACGCCATCCAGCGTTACCGCAGCCGCATTTCCGGCCCATTGCTGGACCGCATCGATCTGCACGTCGAAGTGCCGCGCCTGCCACCGCAGGAGCTGCGGCCGGATGCGCCGGCGGGCGAGCCCAGCGCGCAGGTGCGGGCACGGGTGGCGCAGGCACGCGCGATCCAGTTGGCCCGCGCCGGCCGGCTCAATGCCCAACTGGGACAGGCGGAAACGCTGGCGCTGTGCCGGCTGAAGGACGCGGATCAGGCGCTGCTGGAACATGCGATCGATCGGCTCCGGCTGTCCGCGCGTTCGATGCAGCGGATCCTGCGGGTCGCGCGGACGATCGCGGATCTCGCAGGGTCCGACGCCATCGAAACGCCGCATCTCACCGAGGCACTCGGCTATCGTCGCCTCGACCGTGGCGGTCCTCCCTGAAACAGGCATCCGGTCCGGGCAGCAGGCAGGCACGCGCCGCTTCAGCCAACCTGCGTTGCCGAGACGACGCAGCGGTGATTGCCCGCGGTGCATCCGCGAACAACGCACACCTGCCGCGTGCTCGTTCTTCGCCGCGCGTTCCGGAATGGGCCGGATCCGGCAACCGCGGACGCAGGTCGCACCCATCGCCCGGCCGTCCGCGTTTCACCCGCGTTTCATCGCCACCGGTGTGTAGTCGCTTTCGCGGCTTGCCCGTCTGCCGTGAACGAAGCAGGCGGATCCCTTTCGCCATAGCCGAGGTCGCCACGAAGCGCAGGGTGGTTGCCGGACTTACGATTGCGGGCGTGCTCGCGCTGGCGGCGTGCGGAGGTGCGCTGTGGAACGAATACCTGCGGATGCCCGCATCCGCGCCGCTGGCATTGCCGGCGACGCTGGTTCCACTGGCGTCGCCCGAGGGACAACGGCTGCTGGCGGAAAGCGATCGCCGTGCCGACTACGGCGCGTTGTCCGCCAGTTTCGTTCCGCAGACACGCAAGGCGTACTGCGGGGTCGCCAGCGCGATCACCGTGCTCAATGCGGCCGGCATCGACGACGCTCCCCGAGATCCGAAGGCGCTGTTCGCGCCGGCGGACGTGCCACTGAATCCGTTGAAGGTCAGCTTCTCCGGCATGTCGCTGCGCGGGCTCGCCGGACTGCTGCGCGCACATGGCGCCGACGCGGAGATGTTTCCCGCCTCGGCGACGGACAAGTCCGCATTCCGGGAACTGGCGCGCGCCAACCTGGGGCGGGAAGGCGACTACCTGCTGGTGAATTACCAGCGCGCGGGACTTGGCCAGGAAAGAATGGGCCACATTTCGCCGGTCGCCGCCTACCACGCCCCCAGCGATCGCCTGCTCATTCTCGATGTCGCTTCACACAAGTATCCGCCGGTCTGGGCGGATCTGGACGAGGTCTGGGAGGCGATGCGCGCGCCGCTCAACCCGGAGACCACCACCACGCGCGGCTTCATCGTGGTCCGCGGCAACCGCCCCGGCGCCACGGCATTGGCGGACGCGCCATGAACGGTGCGCGGGCGCGCCGGGATCGGAAGCGCCCACGCACCGGATCGGCGCCGGAAGGAAGGAAAGCGCGATCCGGGCGGCTCAGCCGACCCGCTGCCCCGCCGGCTGCCGGGTGGCGACGTTCAGGCGGTTCCAGACGTTGATGTTGGCGATGGCGATCAATAGCGAGGCCAGCGCGGCCTCGTCGTAGTGCGCCCGCGCGCGTTCCCAGACTTCGTCGCCGACCGCGTCGCCACGATCGGCGATGCGGGTCACCGCCTCGGCCAGTTCCAGCGCGGCACGCTCGGCATCGGTGAACCAGGGCGCCTCGCGCCAGGCCGCGACCGCGAACAGGCGTTCGTCGCTTTCCCCCGCCTGCCGGCATTCGCGGGCATGCATGTCCACGCAGAAGCTGCAGCCGTTGATCTGGCTGACCCGCAGGTCGATCAGATGCAGCAGCGCGTCGGGCACGCCCTTGCCCTCGGCGGATTTGCGCAGTGCGAACAGGGCTTTCATGGCGTCGTGGTGGATCACGGCGGGATTCGGCATACGGGCTTGCATGGGATGACTCCGGTGGTTGCGTTCATGGCAAGGACGCGGCAGCGGCCATCGCCGTGACATGCCGGTGATGCAAGTGGCCTGTCGAGCGGCGATGCCGATGTGCTGTCACGTCGTGTCCTGCTGGCGCGTCAGCGGGGTTTCCCCCAGGATCTTTCCCATGAATGATTCGCATCGATTGGCCGAACAGTTCCAATCCCATCGCGCCCGGCTGGAAGCCGTGGCATTCCGCATGCTGGGCTCCCACGCCGAGGCCGAGGACGTGGTGCAGGAAGCCTGGCTGCGCCTCAATCGCACGGATGCAGGCGAGGTCGCCAACCTCGCCGGCTGGCTGACCACGGTGGTGACACGGCTGTCGCTGGATCTGCTGCGTGCCCGCAAGGTCCGCGCCGAGGAACCGATGGAAGGCGTGCCGGAAACCGCGCTCCCCGCCGTCGACGGGCATGCCGGTCCCGAGCACGAAGCACTGCTGGCGGACGCGGTCGGCCCGGCCATGCTGGTGGTGCTGGACACGCTGGCGCCCGCCGAGCGCGTCGCGTTCGTCCTGCACGACATGTTCGCGGTGCCGTTCGACGAAATCGCCCGCATGCTCGATCGCAGCCTGGAAGCCACGCGGCAGTTGGCCAGCCGCGCACGCCGCCGGGTCCAGGGCGCCGGAGTCGACGGCATCGCCGATCGCGAACGCGCGCGGCAGGTGGTGGACGCGTTCCTGCTCGCCTCGCGCACCGGCGACCTGCAGGGCCTGCTGTCGCTGCTGGCGCCGGACGTGGTGATGCGCGCGGACGTCGCCGCGATCGAAGGCAGCCGCGACAAGGAGGGCGCGCCGGTACTGACCCGGGAACGGCGCGGCATCGACGCGGTCGTCGGCGCGTTCCTCGGACGCGCCCAGGCCGCGCAGACGGCCCTGGTCGATGGTCTGCCCGCCGCGATCTGGGCGCCGGGCGGCGTGCCGCGGGCATTGTTCCGGATGACCGTGCGCGAAGGCCACATCATCGCCATCGACGTGGTCGCCGACCCCGCGCGGGTCGCCTCGGCCCGCGTCACCGAGATCGGTCCGCTTCCCTGAAACCCCGGCGGCGACCGCCGATTTCCCCGGTCCCCTCCTCCCTTCCCCGCAGGACTTAAGACACTGCACGCGGGCGCGGGGGCGTGTGGTCTACTGCGAACCGGCGGCATCCGCCGCATCCGCAAGCTGACCCGGCCCATCCAGGAGGATCGCCATGCTTCGCACCACCCTGATCGCCGCGGCGCTGTCCGCCGCCCTCGCCACGTCCCCCGCATTCGCCCAGTCCGCCCCGGGCACGACGCCGGCAGCCGATGTCGAACTCATCCCGCGCGAGATCCTGTTCGGCAACCCCGAGCGCAGCACCGTGCAGATCAGTCCGGACGGCCGCTACCTGAGCTGGGTCGCGCCGGTCGACGGCGTGGCCAATGTATGGATCGCGCCGGCCGACAATCCGGCGCAGGCGCGCGCGGTCACCGCCGACAAGGCACGCGGCATCCGACAGTATTTCTGGTCCTACCGCACCGACACCCTGCTCTATCTGCGCGACACCGGCGGCGACGAGGATTTCCACCTGTATGCGGTGGACCTGAAGTCCGGCGAATCGCGCGATCTGTCGCCGTTCCCGAAGACCCGCGCACAGGTCGCGGGCGTCAGCGATCGGCACCCGGACACGATCCTGGTCGGCATGAATGATCGCGATCCGCAGTGGCACGACCTGTACCGCGTCGACCTGGCCAGCGGCCAGCGCACCCTGGTGCAGAAGAACGATGCGCAGATCGCCGGCTACATCGCCGACGCGGATTACAACCTGCGCTTCGCGACGCGCGCGCGGCCCGATGGCGGCCAGGACGTGCTGGCCGCCGACGGCAACGGTGGCTGGAAGAAGTTCGACGACGTGCCGTTCGAGGACTCGATGACCACCGGTCCCGGCGGGCTGACCAGCGACGGCAAGACCCTGTACTTCACCGATTCGCGCAACCGCAACACCGCCGCGCTGTATGCCGTCGACGTCGCCTCCGGCAAGCGCACGCTGGTGTTCGAGGATCCCCGCGCGGATGTCGGCGACACGATGAGCCATCCGGTCACCGGCCAGGTGCAGGCGGTCGCCTCGGATTACCTGCGCGAGGAGTGGAAGGTGGTGGATCCGGCGATAGCCCGGGACCTGGAGCGCCTGCGCGGCATCGGCCCCGGCGACGCCAACGTGGCGGCGCGCACCCACGACGACAAGATCTGGATCGTCGTCTACTCGGCACCGCAGACGCCGGCGACCTATTACCGTTACGACCGCCCGGCCGGCAAGCTGACCCGGCTGTTCTCGGTCCAACCCAAGCTGGAAGGCAAACCGCTGGTGGCGCAGTGGCCGCAGGAGATCCCGTCCCGCGACGGCAAGACGTTGGTCAGCTACCTCACCCTGCCGCGCGGCGCCGATGCCGACAATGACGGCAAGGCCGACAAGCCGGTGCCGATGGTGCTGCTGGTGCACGGTGGTCCCTGGTCGCGCAACGCCTATGGCTACAGCAACAACAACCAGTGGCTGGCCAACCGCGGCTATGCGGTGCTGTCGGTGAACTTCCGCGGATCCACGGGCTTCGGCAAGGAATTCACCAACGCCGGCAACGGCGAGTGGGCCGCCAAGATGCATGACGATCTGATCGACGCGGTGCGGTGGTCGGTCAAGCAGGGCATCACCACCCCGGACAAGGTGGCGATCATGGGCGGCAGCTACGGCGGCTACGCGACCTTGGTCGGCCTCACCTTCACGCCGGACGACTTCGCCTGCGGCGTGGACATCGTCGGTCCGTCCAACCTCAACACCCTGTTGGGCACGGTGCCGCCGTACTGGGCGAGCTTCTTCGAGCAGCTCGCCAAGCGCATGGGCGACCCGCGCACCGAGGAAGGCCGCAGGTGGCTGACCGAGCGCTCGCCGCTGACCCGGGCCGATCAGATCAGGAAGCCACTGCTGATCGGCCAAGGCGCCAACGATCCGCGCGTGAAACAGGCCGAAAGCGATCAGATCGTCAAGGCGATGCAGGCCAAGCAGATCCCGGTCACCTACGTGCTGTTCCCCGACGAAGGCCACGGCTTCCACCGGCCGGAGAACAGCAAGGCGTTCAACGCGGTCACCGAAGGCTTCCTCGCCCAATGCCTGGGCGGACGCGCCGAGCCGATCGGCCAGGATTTCGTCGGTTCAAGCATCAGCGTGCCGACCGGCGCCGAGGACGTGCCGGGGCTTGTCGAGGCACTGAAGACGCACCAGCAAGCCGTCAAGAAGTAGACCGCGCCGCCGTTCGTTGGGCGCAAAAAAACGCCGGGCCTTCGCGGGCCCGGCGTTTTTCATGCGTGACGATCAGGCCGCCTTTTCGGCGAACTGCGCTTCCTCGGTCGATCCCTTCAGCGCGGTGGTCGAGGACTGGCCCTGCTGGATCGCCTGGGTGACCGCGTCGAAGTAGCCGGTGCCGACTTCGCGCTGGTGCTTGACCGCGGTGAAGCCCTTGTCGGCGGCGGCGAACTCCGCTTCCTGCAACTCGACGAACGCGCTCATCTGGCGGCGGGCGTAACCGTGGGCCAGGTTGAACATCGAATAGTTCAGGCTGTGGAAGCCGGCCAGGGTGATGAACTGGAACTTGTAGCCGTAGCTGGCGATTTCCTTCTGGAACTTCGCGATGGTGGCGTCGTCGAGGTTCTTCTTCCAGTTGAACGACGGCGAGCAGTTGTAAGCCAGCAGCTTGCCGGGGAATTTCGCGTGGATGGCCTCGGCGAACCTGCGCGCGAACTCCAGATCCGGCTTTCCGGTCTCGCACCACACCAGGTCGGCATAGGGCGCGTACGCCAGGCCGCGGCTGATCGCCTGCTCCAGGCCGTTGCGGGTCTTGAAGAAGCCTTCGACGGTGCGCTCGCCGGTGGTGAACGGCCGGTCGTTGGCGTCGATGTCGCTGGTCAGCAGATCGGCGGCCTCGGCGTCGGTGCGCGCGACCAGCAGGGTCGGCACGCCCATCACGTCGGCGGCCAGGCGGGCGGCGTTCAACTTCTCCACCGCCTCGCGGGTAGGCACCAGCACCTTGCCGCCCATGTGCCCGCATTTCTTCACGCTCGCCAGTTGATCCTCGAAGTGCACGCCGGCCGCGCCCGCCTCGATCATCGCCTTCATCAGCTCGAACGCGTTGAGCACCCCGCCGAAGCCGGCTTCCGCGTCGGCCACGATCGGCTGCAGGAAGTCGATGCTGTCGTCGCCTTCGGCGTGGTGCAACTGGTCCGCGCGCAGCAGCGTGTTGTTGATGCGCTTGACCACCGCCGGCACCGAGTCGGCCGGATACAGCGACTGGTCCGGATACATCTGGCCGGCCAGGTTGGCGTCGGCCGCGACCTGCCAGCCGGACAGGTAGATCGCCTTCAGCCCGGCCTTGACCTGCTGCATCGCCTGGTTGCCCGTCAGCGCGCCCAGCGCGTTGATGAAATCCTCGGTCTGCAGGTAGCGCCACAGCTTCTCCGCACCGATCCGCGCGATCGAATGCTCGACCGGCACGGTGCCGCGCAGGCGCACCACGTCCTCGGCGGTGTAATTGCGGGTGATGCCTTGCCAGCGCGGATGGGTGTCCCAGTCCTTCTGGATGTCCTGGGCGGTGGGCAGCTTGTTCATGGCGTGTTCTCCGGAATGGGCGTGGTCAGTCGATGCGGTCGTAGGCGGGCAGGGTCAGGAATTCGGCCAGTTCGTCGCTGCGGCTCAGTGCGTCGAGCAGGCCGATGGCTTCGTCGACCCGGTTGCCGCCGGGCAGCGCGGTGCGATCGCCCAGGCGCGCCGGCAGGTTGCGCAGGGTGGATTCGAGCAGGGCGAAGTCGATGGCGGTGCCGTCGGCCAGATGCAGGCCGGGCGTGTGCAGCCATTGCCAGATCTGGGTGCGCGCGATCTCGGCGGTCGCGGCGTCTTCCATCAGCCAGTGGATCGGCACGCAGCCGTTGCCGTCCAGCCACGCGGCCAGGTAGCGCACGCAGACTTCCACGTTGCCCTCGAACCCGGCGCGGGTGATGGTGCCGGTGCTGGGACGGATCAGATCGTCGCGGGAGACCTGCACGTCCTCGCGCCGCGCGCCGTGCTGGTTCGCGCCGGGCATGTGCTCGTCGAAGATGGCGCGCGCGATGGGAATGAGCGCCGGATGCGCCACCCAGGTGCCATCGTGCCCGGCGGTGACTTCGCGCAGTTTGTCCGCGCGCACCCGCGCCAGCGCCTGCTCGTTGGCGGCCTCGTCGTTGCCGATCGGTATCTGCGCGGCCATGCCGCCCATCGCGTGCGCGCCGCGGCGGTGGCAGGTCTGGATCAGCAGTTCCGAATAGGCCTTCAGGAACGGCTGGGTCATGGTCACCTGGCCGCGCTCGGGCAGCACGCGGTCGCGATGGCGGCGGAAGGTCTTGATGTAGGAAAAGATGTAATCCCAGCGGCCGCAGTTCAGGCCGACGATGCGGTCCCGCAGCGCATGCAGGATCTCGTGCATCTCGAACACCGCCGGCAGCGTCTCGATCAGCACGGTGACCTTCATCTGTCCCTGGCGCAGCCCCAGCGCGGCCTCGATGTGCGACAGCGCGGTT
>Ga0182741_1001456_pt1 | contig 30633 bp, 17 predicted proteins | sample eDN5th37CBELigOP_FD_128874 | JGI IMG/M metagenome (GOLD analysis project Ga0182741, IMG submission 128874) | Enriched Organic Plus compost microbial communities from Emeryville, California, USA - eDNA 5th pass 37_C BE-Lig OP (version 2) (version 2) ... | reverse complement strand
GCGCCGTTACCGGCTGTACACCGAGATCTACGCCGACCGCGGCGGGCTGCTGGGCTGCGGCAGCCTGGAGGCGACGGTGGCGGCGCTGGTGAAGATGCAGACCGGCCTGGCCGACGTCAGCGCGGCGAGCTATCTGCGCCAGGCCGAGGAGATTTTCGCCAAGGCCGGTGGCCGCACCGAGGGGCTGAGCCACCCGGAAGTGTTCGTGCGCGCCCGCGCGCTGCGGCTGTGGGCCGAGCAAGACGCGACGCTCGGCGACTGGCTGCCGGCCACCATCGAGGGCGCGCTCGCCCTGGACGATCTGGACCTGCCGGGCCAGCAGCGGTTGCTCGGGCTGACCCGCCGTTTCCTGGCGCAGCTGCTGCGGCCGCGCTGGTTCCAGTCGGCGCCGGTGCTGAGCCATGCCCGCCAGTTCTTTCCCGACTTCGAGCCGGCGGCCGCGGACGACCACGAATTGATCGGCGCGCTGGCCGCGGTCGACGGCTCGTTGCGCGAGTATCTCGCCTACCTGCTGCTCGACTTCGCCGCGGTGGATCGCGATCTCGAGGAGCTGCCCCTGGCCGCCGGCCTGCACTGGAGCGAGCGCTTGGGCTTCGCCGACACCTTCGAGGCGCTGGCTGCCAAGGACCTTGCCCTGAACAAGCGACGCCTGAGCCGGCTCAGGAAGCAGGCGCCCGAGCTGCTGAACAAGGCGGAGACGGCGCATGGCTGAGGCGTTCCTGGACTATCTGTACGCCGGTCAAGCCAACGGCGGCTTCCAGACCGACGACGTGCTGGCGGCCGCGCTGCCGCTGCTGCGCCGGATCGCGGCCATCCACGAGGAAGGCCTGGTGGCGCCGTTGGAAGGCGTGGCGGCGGTCACGGTGGCCGACAGCGGTGCGCTGCAGCTGCGCGGCCAAGGCGTGCAGCCGCGCCGGCAGAGCGCGCGGGTGGAAGCGCTGCAGCGGCCGGTGGTGTCGGCGTTGCGGGTGGTGGGCGAGCACCGGCTCACGGCCGATGCCGACGACGGGTTGAGCTGGCAGGACCTGCGGGTCGGCGAGCCGGCCGAGGCCCTGGCCCGGCCGGCGTACCTGCCCGGTTATCGAGCCTGGGAGCAGCATCTCGACCACCACGACGCGCTCACCGACATCTTCTGCGCCGGTCAGATCCTGGCCAGCCTGGCCTGCGGCCTGGATTTCACCGACGCCGACGACGTCGCCCGCTTCGCCGCCCACCGTAGCGATCTGTTCCGGCTCAACGGCCGCCTGCATCCGGTGCTGGCGGCGGTCATCGTCGAGATGACCGAGCTCAACCGCCACCAGCGGGTGCAGGATCTGCCGTCGGTGATCCGCCGCCTGGAGAACTACCGCGAGCAGGCGCTGGACCTGGACATGAACCGGGTGGTGAAAGCGGCCGCGCCCGGTACGGCGAGCCGCCGCAAGGCGATACAGCTGCACCTGCGCGACCGCCTGTTCGACCTGTCGCGCCGCAACCGCTTGTTGTACTTCCGCCCCACCCAGAGCGCGGTGAACCTGACCGTGGCCAGCGTGCCGCTGGTGATCGATCTGCGCAGCATCCGCCCCGAGCAGCTGCTGGTGTGGAACCCGGAGCTGGCGCGGGCCGTCGCCAGCGGCTCCGCCATCAACCTGGCGCGCTACCTGCGCTTCGAGGATCAGCCTTACCTGCCCGGCGCGCTCGACAAGCTGATCGCCGAGGCGCGCCGCGACCGCGCCGAATACGGCTTCTCCCAGCTGCGGCTGGTGATCGCCTTCCTGCGCTGGCACAACCTCAAGGACGCGCCGGAGGAGCGCATCGCCTCGCCGCTGCTGCTGCTGCCGGTGGAGCTGAGCCGGAAGAAGGGCGTGCGCGACCAGTACCTGCTGCAGCCGTCCGGTAGCGAGGCCGAGGTCAATCCGGTGCTGCGCCATCAGCTCAAGCAGCTGTACGGCATCGAGTTGCCGGAGACCATCGATCTGGATACGACGCCGCTGCAGGCGTTGCACGCCGATCTGCAGGCCCAGATCCAGGCCACCGAGCCGGGCGTGTCGCTGCGGCTGGTCACCGAACCGGAAATCGAACTGGTTTACCAGCGCGCGCGCCAGCGGCTGGACCAGTTCCGCCGCCGCCAGCGCATCGCCAAGCCGCCGTCGGTCGGCAGCGCGGACTACAGCTACGACCCGGCCGATTTCCGGCCGCGCGGCCTGCAGTTGTTCCGCGACAAGGTGCTGCCGGCGCCGTTGCCGCAGCGCGCCGCCGCCGGCGGTGCGCCCGGCGCGCGGCTGCCGAGGATGAGCGCGGCGGCGCACGAGACCGAGCGGCTGACCTTCGCGCTGTGTGAGGACGGCGGCGGGAACCGCTATCGCTGGGACCTCGACCTGTGCGCGCTCACCCTGTGCAACTTCAACTACCGCAAGATGTCGCTGGTGCGCGACTATGGCAGCCTGCTCGACGGCGAGGCCGCCAACGCTGCCTTCGACCAGGTGTTCTCGGTCGATCCGCGGCCGCTGGACGACGAGGGCGTGCCGCGCGTCCCGCTGGAGCAGCGCTGGCCGGTGGTGCCGGGCGACGCCACCCAGTCGGCGGCGGTGGATCTGGCGCGCAGCGGGCGCAGCTACATCATCCAGGGCCCGCCGGGTACCGGTAAGTCGCAGACCATCACCAATCTGATCGCCGACTTCGTCGCCCGCGGCAAGCGCGTGTTGTTCGTGTGCGAAAAGCGCGCCGCCATCGACGTGGTGTTCCACCGCCTGCGCCAGCAGGGCCTGGACGAGCTCTGCTGCCTGATCCACGACTCGCAGGGCGACAAGAAGGCTTTCGTCCTCAACCTCAAGCAGACCTACGAGGCCTGGTTGGACCAGCCCGACCAGGCCGAGGCTCTACGTGAGCGGCGCCGAGCCGTGCTGGCGCAGATCACCCAGGACCTGGAGGCGCTAGGCCGGTTCGACGCGAACATGCGCGCGGCGCCGGCGCACGTTGCCGTGAGCCTGCGGCAACTGCTCGGCCGGCTGGTGGCGCTGCGCGCGCACCAGCCCGAGCTGAGCGCCGCCCAGGCCGAGCAGCTGCCGAACTTCGCCGACTGGCTCGCCCACGCCGACCTGGCGCGGCGGGTCAGCCGCGCGCTCGGTGAGTTCACCGGCACGCCGGCCTTGGCGGCACATCCGTTTCGCTTCCTGGGTACGGCGATCATCGGTGCCGAGCGGCCGCTGACCGCGCTGATCGAGCTGCTGGACCGGACCGAGGCCTGGCTCGACGAGACGACCGCGGCACTGGCGCAGATCGGCCTGGACGAGCAACACCGCGACAGCCTGGACGAACTGGCGGCGGCCTTGGACTTCGCCGCCCGCGCCGCGCCGCTGGCCGCGCGCGGTCAGCTGGCCTTGCTCGACCGCGCTAGCACCATGTCGGCGCTGCTGGCCGAGCAGGCGGCGAGCTGGCGCGAGCGGGCCCAGGCGCTGGACGCGGCCCGCGAGCAGACTCGGTACTGGCGGCACAAGCTGCCCGCATTGGATCTGCCGGCGGCGCTGGCGCAGGCGCGGCGCTTGGAGCGTTCCTGGCTGCGCTTCCTGCAGCCGGCCTGGTGGCGGCTCAAGCGCGGCGTCGAAGCCGCCTACGACTTCGGCCGCCACACCGTCGCGCCCAGCCTGTCGCAGGTGCTGGCCGCGCTGGCCGAGGAGTACCGCGCCCAGGCCGCCTGCGACGAGCTGCGCCAGCAGGTGCGTCAGCGCTTCGGCGTCGACGATCCGCTGGTCTTGGCCGAGGCCCTGAGTGGATTACGGACGCCGGTCCCCGCCGGTTCGGCGCCGGCGGCGCTGCGCGCCAGTCTGCTCGCCTCGCCGGATGGAGCGGCCACGGTCGCGCGGCTGGCCGAACTGGCGCCGGCGGCGCAGGGGCTGTTCGCCGAACTCGACCGCGCCTTGCTCGGGTGGCGGGAGCTGGATCTGGCGGCCCTGGGCGAGCTGTTGCGGGATCTGCGCGAGGAAGCGGACCTGCTGCCCGAGTTCCTGCCGCTGCTCACCGAGCTTGAGCAGGCCCCGGCCGGTGTCGCCCATGCGCTGCGTACCTTGGCGCTGACGCCCGAGCAGTTCGAGGCCGCCGCGGCGCGGCGGGCGCTCGAGCAGCTCTACCGCGACGAGCGCTGGCTGCCGCGCTTCGACGGCCGCCAGCTCGCCGCGCACGTGGCGCGGCTGGAAACGGCAAAGCGTGCGCTGCTCAAGCACAACGCCGAGTCGCTGCGGGCCGAGGTGCGGCGCAGGTTCCGCGAGCGGGTGCAGCTCAGTGCCTTGCCCGCCGCCCAGCTCGATGCCGACGGCAAGCGTTTCAAGAAGAGCTACACGACGGGGCGGCGCGAGCTGGAGCACGAGTTCGGCAAGAGCATGCGCTACAAGGCCATCCGCGAGCTGGCCAGCGGCGACAGCGGCGAGGTGGTGCGCGACCTCAAGCCGATCTGGCTGATGAGTCCGTTGAGCGTGTCCGATACGCTGCCGCTGCAGCCGGACCTGTTCGACGTGGTGATCTTCGACGAGGCCAGCCAGATCCCGGTGGAGGACGCGGTGCCGGCGCTGTACCGCGCGCCGCAGGTGATCGTGGTGGGCGACGAGATGCAGCTGCCGCCCACCAGCTTCTTCTCTTCGGGCAGCGGCGACGACGCCGAGCTGGAAGTGGAGGAGGGGCAGGAAAAAGTGGCTATCCTCATGGACGCCGACAGCCTGCTCAACCAGAGCGCGCGCAGCCTGCCGGCGACGCTGCTGGCCTGGCATTACCGCAGTCGCTCGGAGTCGCTGATCGGCTTCAGCAACGCCGCCTTCTATGCCGGCAATCTGTACACCATTCCCGATCGCCGCTTGCCGGCGCCGGACCTGCCCGAGCTGCGGGCGGACCGCGCCGAGGCCGCGGCCGATCACGCCGACGCGGCGCTGGCACGGCCAATCAGCTTCCATCTGCTGCAGCACGGCGTTTACGCCCAGCGCCGCAACCCGGCCGAGGCGGCCTACATCGCCCGGCTGGTGCGGGAGCTGCTGCGCCGCGGCACCGGCCTGAGCCTGGGCGTGGTCGCTTTCAGCGAAGCGCAGCAGAGCGAGATCGAGTCCGCCCTGGACGCGCTGGCCGAGGAGGACCCGGAATTCGGCGCGGCGCTGGAAGCTGAGTACCAGCGCGAGGAGAACGATCAGTTCTGCGGTTTGTTCGTGAAGAACCTGGAGAACGTCCAGGGCGACGAGCGCGACATCATCGTGCTCAGCATCTGCTACGGGCCGGGACCGGACGGCCGCATGCTGATGAACTTCGGCCCGATCAACCAGCGCGGCGGCGAGAAGCGCTTGAACGTGATCTTCAGCCGCGCCCGCCACCACATGGTGGTGGTCAGCAGCATCCGCCACCCGGCCATCAGCAACGACTACAACGACGGCGCCGCGGCGCTGAAGAGCTTCCTGCACTACGCCGAGGCCGCCTCGCGCGGCGATCTTGCCACGGCGCGGGCGGTGCTGGAGAACCTGAACCCGCTGGCGCGCAAGGCCCTGAGCCTGGATCGCGAGACCGACCAGGTGGTGGCGGAGCTGGCCGCGGCATTGCGCGCGCGCGGCCATCGGGTCGACCAGCAGGTGGGGCAGTCGCGCTTCCGTTGCGACCTGGCGGTGCGCGCCGCCGGCGGCGGCGAGTACGTGCTCGGCATCCTGGTCGATACCGAACGGCATTACGCCAATCCCAACCTGCTGGAGCGCTACGTCACCCGCCCCGGTATCCTCGAGGCATTCGGCTGGCGGGTGCTGCAGGTGCTGGCGCGCGATTGGTACCACGAGCCCGATGCCGTGCTGGGACGGATCGAGCGCCTCCTGGCGGGCGAGGCCGAGGACGTAGCGGCGGACGCCTCATCGCTGCCCGCGGCGGCGTTTGCTCCGGGTGCTGCATCCAAGCCCGCGCTGTGGCAGGAGCCGGCATTTCGTCGCTTCGAGTTCGTCGGCGGCGGCTCCCGCAAGTTCTGGGAGATCGCCCGGCGCGACGCCACGCTGCTGGTGCGGTTCGGCCGGCTCGGCGGCGACGGGCAGGCGCTGGAAAAGCGCCTCGCCAGTGCCGAACGCGCCGAGCAGGAGTTGAACAAACTGGTGGCCGAGAAGCTGCGCAAGGGCTATGTCGAAGCGGCGGCCAACCCGGCGCCGGCCGAGGGGTAGGGCGCGAACCGCCGCTGGTCTGAGTTCGCGCCCATCGAGATACGACAAGAGACGACTCATGGCGGACGACATTTATTTCTACGAGCCCGCGAACGGCCACGGCCTGCCGCACGACCCGTTCAACGCCCTGGTGGCGCCACGTCCGATCGGTTGGATCTCCACCCGTGGCGCCGACGGCGTGCTCAACCTGGCGCCGTACAGCTTCTTCAACGCCTTCAACTACCGCCCGCCGATCGTCGGTTTCTCCAGCGTCGGCTACAAGGACAGCGTGCGCAACATCGAGGCCACCGGCGAGTTCGGCTGGAGCCTGGTGACGCGGCCGCTGGCCGAGGCCATGAACCAAACCTGCGCGCATGTGCCGCCGGAAGTGGACGAATTCGCGCTGGCCGGACTCACGCCGGCTCCGTCGCGGCTGATCGATGTGCCGCGGGTGGCGGAAAGCCCGGTGTCGTTCGAGTGCCGGCTGAGCCAGATCGTGCAACTGCAAGGCGCGGACGGCACCAAGGTTGACAGCTGGCTGGTGCTGGGCGAGGTGGTCGGCGTGTACATCGCCCGCGCGCTGCTCAAGGACGGCATCTACGACACCGCGGCGGCGCAGCCGGTGCTGCGTGGCGGCGGCGCGGCCGACTACTTCGGCATAGACGAGAACCTACGGTTCCGGATGTACCGGCCGGGTTGAGCGCGGCCTTGCCGGCCGCGCGATACGGTCCGTGATCGCGCGGCAAACCCCAACAGCGCCCTGTTTCGGCGTTCCCGCGGCCGATCGCCGGCCTCTAGCATGCTAACTATTCGCCGCCCTTGACGGCTCGATATTTCCCCGAATTAAGGCGAACACCCGCCACCCCATTCCATCTTCCCAGGCGAATTCGTAAATTATGGCTATGCTCTGTGGCGACAACTATCTCGTCGCGGTGCTTGCCGGCAGCGACGGGATCCGGCTGGAGGGATACGGCGGTGAAGCGAACATTACGATGGATGGCATTTCTCGCCTTTATCGGCGTGCTGCTCACGGGGTGTGGCGGCGGCGGTGGAGGCGGTCGGAGCAGTGCAGGCGGCGGTGGTGGTGGAGATAGCACGACGCCGGAGCCGGAGGTGCCGACGCCCGCGAAAAACCAATGGAATGAAATGGTCTGGAACCGCGATAACTGGGCCTAGGAAAGGAAATTCAGGGGGAAACACAAATGACCATGCGAGTTTTCGGTGCCGCGCTGTTCGCCGTCTCGGCCTTGGCTAGTGGGAGCGCGCTTGCCGGCAAAGTCACGGGCTTGACCAGTTTCACCGCCGGCACGCCGGCGCGCGCCGAAGAGGTCAACGCCAACTTCAACGCGATCAAGAGCGCGGTCGACGACAACGACGCGCGGCTGTCCTCCGTGGAAAACACCAAGCAGCAGCGGGTGAGCGAGGGCTGCGAGGTCGGCAGCGCCATTACCGCCATCCATGCCGACGGCAGCGTCAGTTGCGGCAAGTTCGCCAAGGCCGGCGTGGTGTCGGTCGGGGCGGACGCCTTCCGCTCCACCGGCAGCAATTCGAGTTATTGCGGTTACCAGACCTCGACCGCTCAGGGCGGCTACTTCATGGGGACGCTCAGGGCCTGCTACGCGGCGGCGGGGATATCGCTGCCGGATGGGGCCACGATCACCGGTTTCTCCTGCGCCGTTCGCGACTATCGCGATCGCGAGCAGATCTCAAGGATCGCCCTGAAGCGCGGCACGTTCGAGAACCGGCGTCAGATCGACTTGGCTGTCACCGGTGCCAGCGTGAATACCGCCGCCGATCGCGTGCAGATCCTGAAAGCGACTGTGTACGACGTGCCCGATTACGTGAAGGTGGACAACGACCGCTACACCTACTCGATCTACGTGGCTTTCGAGACCGACGAGGACGGTGGAATGAATACCGTTTACGACGCGCTCGCCCTGATCGGCTGCAAGGTCAGTTACGACTATCCGTAGCCATTCCCGCGCATGACGGCGCGGTCTCAGCCGACGGCGCGAACCGGGAGCCGGGCGGAGCCTGCATTGGCGACGATCTCGTCGATCAGAACGGGCCAGAATTCCGGCGCCAGATCGTGGCCCCAGCCGTCGATGATGCGCAGCCGCGCGCCGGGAATGGCCTGGGCGGTGGCTTCGCCGCCGTCGGGGGAAATCAGTGGATCGGCCGCGCCGTGCAGCACCAGCGTGGGCACGCGGATGCGGGCGAGGTCGGCGGTGCGGTCCGGGCTTGCCATGATCGCCAGCAGCTGACGCGCGGCGCCGGCCGGATCGAAACAGCGATCGTAGGCCTCGGCGGCCTTGGCGCGGGCCCTGTCCTCGTCGACCAGGCCCGGTGAGCCGATCACCTTCCAGGTGGCGACCGCGGCTTCGATGTAGCGGTCGCGCTCGGGCGGATAGGGCCGTGTCAGCAGCGCCTGCGCCTCGGGCGTGGGCCGGCCGACGCGGCGGTCGCCGGTGCTGGACATCATCGAGCACAGGCTCAGCACGCGTTGCGGGTGCCGCAGCGCCAGCAACTGGGCGATCATGCCGCCCATGCTGGCGCCGGCGATGTGTGCTCGCTCGATATCCAGCGCCTGCAGCAATCCGGCGGCATCGTCGGCCATGTCGGCCAGGGTGTACGAGGCCGACGAGAAGTCGCCGCGCAGCGCGGCGGCGAAATCGGGCACGGGCGCGTCGGTCATCTTCGACGACAGGCCGATGTCGCGGTTGTCGAACCGGATCACGTAATAGCCGCGCTCGGCCAGGGCCTCGCAGAAGGCACGGTCCCAGCCGATCAACTGGGTGCGGTAGCCGTGGATCAGCAGCAGCGCCGGGTTGTCGCGCTCACCGATGGTGTCGTACTCGATGCGGATGCCGTTGGCGTGGACGCTGGGCATTGAGGCCTCCCATTGTGGTTGTGCGCGGGGTTGGGCAAGCGTGCGCTCGGCTCATTCGATAGGGTTCGTTCGACGGTCCGGCAAGGCCGAGCGCATGCTCGGCCTTGCCGCCGCCGGCGCTAGATGCTCCAATCGGCGGGCGTCCGAGCGACGTGTTGTACCCGCCTCAGGAGCCCCGTCAGTGCCTCAATCCCATGCCGTCGACGCCATTTCCGACCTGCAGAACCAGTTTCAGGCAGGCGGCTATATCTGCGATACCGATATCGCCACCGCGGTCTACCTCGCTCGCGAGCTGGAAAAGCCCATCCTGGTGGAAGGTCCGCCCGGTGTCGGCAAGACCGAGCTGGCCCGCGCCACCGCCGCGCTGCTCGACCTGCCGCTGATCCGGCTGCAGTGCTACGAGGGGCTGGACGAGAGCAAGGCGCTGTACGAATGGAAGTACGGCAAGCAGCTGCTCTACACGCAGATCCTACGCGAGAAGCTCAGCGAGGTGCTGGAGGGCACCGTGGGGCTGGAGCAGGCCATGGAGCGCCTGCATCAGTACGACGACAGCTTCTTCTCCGAGCGCTTCCTCGAACCGAGGCCGCTGCTCAAGGCGCTGCGGGCGGAGGCCGGCTCGGTGCTGCTGATCGACGAGATCGACAAGGCCGACCATGAATTCGAGGCTTTCCTGCTGGAAATCCTCTCCGACTACCAGATTTCCATCCCCGAGCTGGGCACGGTCAGCGCGGTGAGCACGCCCATCGTGTTCCTCACCAGCAACAACAGCCGTGAGATCGGCGAGGCCCTGCGCCGCCGCTGCCTGCATCTGTACATCGGCTTCCCGGACACGGCGCTGGAGCGGCGCATCGTGCAGTCGCGCGTGCCCGGCATTTCCGAGACGCTGCGTAATCAGCTGGTGGCCTTCATTCAGAAGGTACGCACGATGGATCTGCGCAAGGTGCCGGCGGTGAGCGAGACCATCGACTGGGCCCGCACCCTGGTGCTGCTGCACGCCGAGGGGCTCGACCGCGAGCTGGTGTCGCAGACTCTGACCGTGATCCTCAAGCACCAGGACGACGTGACGGCGGTGCGGCGCGAGCTGCCCCAGCTGCTCGGTCAGCTCGGGTAGGCGCGTGGACGCCACGCTCAGCGATTTCATCCGTGTGCTGCGCTCGGCCGGCGTGCGGGTGTCGGTCTCGGAATCGATCGACGCCCATCACGCCGTGCATCGGGTCGGCGTCGCCAATCGCGCGCTGCTGAAGAGCACCCTGGGGCTGACCTTGGCCAAGACCGCCGAGGAGCGGGAGCTGTTCGACGGCTGTTTCGAGCGCTTCTTCGCGTTTCAGGAGCTGATCGACGACGAGCCGGAAGCGGCGCTGGAGGAGGCGGCCGCCGAGGAGGCGCAATCCGCCGCCGAGCGCAATCGGTCGATCGAAGCGCCGGCCGATGCCAGCGCGCTCAGCCAGCAGTTGCTGAACCAGGATTGGGCGGCGATCAACGTCGGCATCGCCGCCGCCGGACAGCGGGTGGGGGTGAACGAGATCGTCAGCTTCACCCAGCGCGGCCGCTACACACTGGCCATGGCGGAATCGATGGGGCTGCGCGAGCTCAACGCCGACATCGCGCGCCTGTCCACCGGCAGCGACGCCGACCGTGATGTCGCCGGCCAGCTCGAGCGTGGCCGGGCGCTGCTGCTCGAGCGCATCCGCGATCATGTCGAGCGCCAGATCGGGCTGTTCGCCGATCCCGAGACCCGGCGTTGGATGCGCGAGCGGTTGCCGCAGCAGAAGCTGTCCGCGGTCGATCGCCACTACTACCAGGACATGCAGGAGCTGGTGCAGCGCATGGCCACGCGCCTGGTCGCGTTGAACGACCGCCGCAAGAAGTCGGCCCGGCGCGGTCAGCTCGATTTCCGCCGCACGCTGCGTTCGGGGCTGGCCTACGACGGTGTGCCGTTTGAGCCGAAGTGGCGCCGCGTCAAGAAGGAACGGCCGCGGGTGATGGCGCTGTGCGACGTCAGCGGCTCGGTGGCCACGGTATCGCGCTTCCTGCTGATGTTCCTGTACAGCGTCAGCGAGGCCTTGCCCAAGGTGCGCTCGTTCGCTTTCTCCGATTCGCTGGAGGAAGTCACCGAGCTGTTCGAGACGCGGCCGCTGGCGGAGGCGGTGGCGCTGACCCAGAAGCGGCTGGGTGATCGTTCCTCCGACTACGGCCGCTCGCTGGCCGATTTCGAACGGCTGTGCCTGGACGACATCGACCACCGCACCACGGTGATCGTGCTCGGCGACGCCCGCAGCAATTACGGCAACCCCGGTATCGCCAGCCTACGCAAGGTCTACCAGCGGGCGCGCCAGGTGATCTGGCTCAACCCGGAGCCGCGCACCGGCTGGGGTTACGGCGACTCCGAGATGCCGCTGCTGGCCACCGCCTGCCACCACGTGCGCGTGTGCAACACGCTCAAGCACCTGGAGCAGTTGGTGGAGGAGTTGATGCGGACCGGTTGAGCCTGGCGGTCGCGAGCCTCTGGCGAGCGACCGTTTCCGTCCTCCCTCGACGCTTTCCCCACCTGAATCGCATTGCCGCCGCGTGCGCCCCCCTGGCGCGAACGGCACGCTCCTCTAATATTTCGGAATGAATGTTCGTTCCGATGGCGCGTGTCGCCCACGTCGCCGACGGTAATGGACGCTGCATCGCCGACAAAAAACACTAAGGAGGAGATCATGGTCGGACATTACCTACGGCGGGGAGCGACGCTCGCGGCGTTAATCCTTGCCTTGGCGGGCTGCAATGGCGGCGGCGGGTCGTCGAAGGCTCCCGAGGCGCCGTCGGACCCGCGGCCGGCGCCGGTCGAGACGGTGCCGCTGCGCAGCTATCTCGGCGCGGCCGGCATAGGCGTGGCCGATCTCGAGGCCGCCACCGCCTTCTACACGACCGGCCTGGGCATGAAGGAAAAGTACCGGCTCACCCGTACCGACCGGGAGGAGGTGGTGTTCGAATCCGCCGACGGGCGCGGCTCCGAGGTAGTGCTGATGCACTACACCGACGGCTCCTCGCCCAACTACCGCCAGAACCCCGGCAAGCTGGTGTTCTACGCCAAGGATCCGGCCGCGTTCGCGCAGAGTATCCGCGACGCAGGCGGCGTGATCGTGGCCGAGCCGGCGAATCAGGGGCCGGCGCTGGGTAACGCGATCGTCGGTTTCGGCCGCGACCTCGACAACAACCTGATCGAAATCGTCGGCGACGCGGGCGCGACCCATTCCTACTTCGGCGCGATCGGCATCGGCGTGAGCGATCTGGAAGCGGCCAAGACCTTCTACACCGACGTGCTCGGCATGACGGTCAAGTACTACTTGCCGATCCCGGGGCTCTACAACGAGTACATCCTGGAATCGGCCGTGCCGGGCGGCTCCGGCGTGGTGCTGATGCACTATACCAACGGCAGCGAGCCGAATTACCGCGACAACCCCGTGAAGCTGGTGTACCGGACCTCCGACCCGGCGGCGCTGGCGGCGCGGATCGAGGCCGCCGGCCTGCCGTTGGTCGTCGAGCCGGGGCCGGCGCCGGAACCCGATCTCGAGGGCGCGACGGTGGGTTATGCCAAGGACATGGACGGTTACCTGCTGGAGATCGTGCAGACCACCAAGGCTTATCTCGGCGCCGCCGGTATCGGCGTGAGCGATCTCGAGGCGGCGGTCGCGTTCTACAAGAACGGCCTCGGCATGAAGGAAATCGCCCGAGTCGACCGCGCCGACCGTGCCGAGGTGATCCTGGAGTCGGCCGACGGCCGCGGCTCCGACGTGGTGCTGATGCACTACACCGATGGCTCGACTCCGGACTACGGCCGTAACCCCGGCAAGCTGGTGTTCTATGCCAAGGACCCCACCGCATTCGCCCAGAGCATTCGCGATGCGGGAGGCGTGATCCTGCTAGAGCCGGTGTCGCAAGGTCCGGCGCTCGGCAATGCGGTGGTCGGCTTCGGCCGGGACCTGGACAACAACCTGATCGAGATCGTCGGCGATCCGGCCGCGACCCATTCCTACTTCGGCGCGCTGGGCATCGGCGTCGCCGACCTGGAAGCGTCGATGCGCTTCTACACCGACACGCTCGGCATGAAGCGCACGTACTTCCTGTCGGTGCGGAAACCCGACGGCTCGCCGCATTACGACGAGTACATCCTGGAGGCCGCGGGCGGCTCCGCCGTGGTGCTGATGCACTACACCGACGGCAGCGTCCGCAACTACCGGGACAACCCGGTGAAGTTGGAATTCCGCACCTTGGCGCCGCAGCCGTTCGCGGCGGCGATCGAGGCCGCCGGCATGCCGCTGCTGCGCGAGCCGGCGCCGACCGACGAACCGGACCTCGCCGGAGCGCTGGTCGGCTATGCCAAGGACGCCGACGGCTATCTGCTGGAGATCCGGCTGACGCCTTGAGCGCGGGTTGGGCCACCGGCGATAGCCGGTGGCCGGTGTCGATGCGCCGCGATGGTCGCGGCGATCGAACGGGCCGTGCCGGCGTTGCCGGCACGACCCGATGCGCTACTTACCGAGCGCGTCGATGCAGCGCTTGTAGATCATGTCGCCGGCGGCCGCGCTGTCCAGGGCCTTGTCGGCGTAGATCGCCTTTACGGACTCGGTCAGCACGTCGGCTGAAGCCTGGCTGCTGGCGCCTTCCTTGACCTTGACTATCACCTCGTCGATCGCGGCGCCGTCGTCGCGAGCCTTCACCAGCGCCGGGGCCGCGGCTTTCTGCCGCGAACAGACTTCCTCCGACGCCATGACGGATCCCGCGAACAGCATGCTTGCAATGGCAGTTCCAATGATTGCGAACTTCATATCGGTTCCTTCCGAAATGTTTAACGACAAAGCAGGCATCGCCGGTTCTGCGCCAAGCGCTACGTCCGGACGGAACGCCTGCCGGCGGCATGATGGTGGAAGGTCGCCGCCAAAGTAAACGAGCGGAAATTGCGCCGAATATGCTGAAAATTCGGCGAACGGCCGATTCGTGAAGATTTCTCGGCACTTGCGGCGTGCTCGGTGCATCATCTGCCGGATGGCGGGAAGGAGCCCCCAGAAACCGATAGAATTCGCGAAAAAAAGCCAATGGGGGCGGGGAAGCATGCGATGGCGAGTTCATTTGGCGGCGGCGTTGTTGACCTTGCCCGCCGCGGCTCAGGCGGTCGATCCACGGCTGGAGTGGCGCACGCTCACCACGCCGCATTTCGAGCTGCACTATGCCGCCGAGCAGGAAACCATGGCGCGCCGTGCCGCGGTCATCGCCGAGGCGGTTCACGTCCGCTTGAGTCAGGAGCTGCGCTGGCAACCCGCCGAGCGCACGCAACTGGTGCTCAGCGACGAATTGGATCTGGCCAACGGTTTCGCCACGCCGCTGCCGTTCAATCAGATTGGCCTGTACGCGGTCGCGCCCGATGACGTGCACGGGTTGGGCAACTTCGACGACTGGCTGGAACAGCTGATCGTTCATGAGTACACCCACACGCTGCACCTGGACCGGGCCGAGGGCATTCCGCACCGGCTGCGCAGCGTATTCGGCCGCCACCTGCTGCTGTTCCCCAACCTGTTCCAACCCACCTGGCTGATCGAGGGCCTGGCCACCTACAACGAAACCGACGCCACGCGTCAGCTCGGCCGCGGCGACAGCAGCCTGTACCGCATGTACATGCGGGCCGAGGTGGCCAGCCGTATCAAGCCGTTCGACCAGGTGAGCATGTCCGGCGTCACCACCTGGCCCGCCGGCCGGCTGCCCTATCTGTACGGCGTGCACTTCTACCAATTCCTGGAGCAGCGTTACGGCAAGGCCGCGATTCAGACCCTGATCGACGATCACAGCCGCCACGCGCTGCCGTTCATGGTCAACACCAGCTTCTACCGCGCTACCGGCAAGACGTCGGGGCAGCTATGGGCCGAGTTCGCCGATCATCTACGGCGGCGCTATCAGCCGGAACTGGCGGCGATCCGTGCCGACGGCGTGGTGGCGGGGGAGCGGATCAGCGCGCACGGCCACGGCACGTCCTCGGTCAGCGCCTTGCCCGACGGGCGGGTGTTCTACGTGCGGTCGCAGCCGGACAAGCCGACCGCGCTCATGCTGTGGCGGCCCGGGCAGGGCTCGCGCGAGCTGGCGCGCCTGCATTCCGGCGCGCGCATCGCCGCGCATCCGCGCGCCGGCGTGCTGGTGGCGCAGCCGGAGGTCTGCGACAACTACAACCTGTACTACGACCTCTACTGCGTCGATCCGGACAACGGCGACCTGCGCCGATTGACCCGTTGCGGCCGCTACCACTACGCCGCCTTCACCGCGGACGGCGAGCGCATCGTGGCGGTGCGCATGGCCGCCGACAGGGCCTGGCTCGACGTCTTGAGCCGAGACGGGAAACAGCTCGACACGTTGTGGCAGGGCGAGCCGGGCGAGGTGGTGTCGGGGCTCGCGGTATCGCCAGCGGGCAATGCCCTGGCGGTTTCACTGTGGCGGCCGGGCCGTGGCTGGAACCTAGAGTTGTTCGAGCTGGCCGGCCGGCGCTGGCGCGCGCTCACCGCGGATCCGGAGATCGAGACCGAACCGGCGTTCAGCGCCGATGGCGGCGCGCTGCTGTTCAGCTCCGACCACGGCGGCGTGTTCAACCTGCGCCGCCTGGACCTGAACACCGGCGCGTTGACCACGCTCACCAACGTCGAGGGCGGCGCCTTCATGCCGAGCCAGGGCGGGGAGGGCGGCGAGATCTACTACATCGGCTATACCTCGGCCGGCTACGACCTGTTCCGCTTGCGCGAGCCGGCCGCCCGGCCCATGCCCGCGAGCCGCCAGCGCTTGGAGCCCGTGCCGGCGGTTACGGCGGCCGAGGAGCTGCCGAGCAAGCCGTATTCGCCGTGGTCCAGCTTGCGCCCGCGCAGCTGGAGCCCGGTGCTGAGCATCAGCGAGGACGCGACCTTGGTCGGCGCCTCCGTCGAGGGACAGGACGCGCTCGGCGTGCACGGCTACGCGCTCAGCCTCGCCTACGAATTCCGCTACGACATGTGGACCGGCGGCGCCAGCTATCGCTACGACTTCTGGCAACTGAGCGCGCTGCGCGCCCCGACCTACGACTACCGCGACGACGACCTGCTGCGAGTGCGGCGCCTGGACACGGTCGAACTCAGCCGCGCCATTCCCTGGCTGGGGCTGAAGCGCAGCTACGCACTGCACTTCGGCGCCGGACTCAACCGCGAGAGCGACCACCACCGCGCCGACGGCGTGGAGCCGTTGCCGACGCTGGAGGAGCGCTATCTCGGCGCCGCCTTCAGCTACGACGACACCGAATCGCTGCCGCGCTCGGTCAGCCGCAGCCACGGCCGCCGTGTGCGCGTGGTGGCGGAGACGCTGGATCCGCTCGGCGGCGACTACGAAGGCGAGGTCTACACCTTCGACTGGCGCGAGTACCTGCCGCTGTGGGGGCAGCACGTGCTCGCGCTGCGGCTGGCGCAGGGTTGGGGAACCGACACGCCGCGGCCGTTCGAGCTGGGCGGACAGTGGGTAAGCACCGAGCCGGTGGAGGATGCGCTGCTGTTCGGCCGGCGCGGCTATGGTCTGCGCGGCTATCCGTCCGGTCTGGACGAACTGACCGGCCGACGCATGCGCCTGGCCAGCCTCGAATACCGCTTCCCTATCATGCGCCTGGAGCGAGGCTTCACTCGTGCCGCCATCGGCATGCACCAGCTGTCGTTGCGTCCCTTCGTCGAGGCGGGCGCTGCCTGGGACCGGGGCGGCAATCCGGACGACTACCGCGTCGGCGTGGGCACCGAAGTCGTCGCCGACCTCAATCTCGGCTGGCGTTTCAACATCCGCTTGCATCTTGGCTTGGCCGCGGGCGTGAGCGATGACGGCGAGACGCAGGGCTATCTGCTGCTGAGCACGTTCTAAACCGAGCAATCTTCGCGGAGCGCGCCGCTAGCGGCCGCGCTCCGCATTCCACCGCCTCGGGCCGTTCTGGAAGACGGCTGACCGAATCCCCGCAAGCCATTTCCGCCCGCACGGAAATGACGGACTGTCCGACGCTTCCGTACGGTGCGCCGCACGCCCCATCTTCGGCGTCGCTGCTGAAAAGCGGACACGGTTGCGGGCGCCGCCGCGGAGCGCATTCACGACATGTCTGCCCGCGAGTAGCGCAGGAATAGGTGTATTACTACATTCGAATATTAAGTATGCAATGCGGATCCGTGGCGGATTGCGCCATTCACCTACAAAACAATAGTCCTTCCGACATATTGCAAGGTAATACTTTCTGTTGATATGCTGCGGCGCATCAACTTGGTGAAACGAACATTGCATGGAGGCAATATCATGGTCGAGAAGATTTTCGGAAAATCCGGCGGCGCCGGCCTGGAATCGGTGCTGGCGTCGATTCAGGAGTTCAGTCGTCTCAATCTCTCCGTGGCCGAGAAACTGGCCAATTTTCAGTTGGAAAGCCTGCGTAGTTATGCCGATCTCGGTTTTTCCGAGCTGCGTGCCGTTATCGGCATCCGCGATTCCAAGAGCCTGAAGGAGTTCGTCGGCGGTCGCGCCAAGGTTGCCGAGGCGCTCGGCAAGCGCCTGCAGGATGACGCCAAGACCTTGACCGAGATCGGAAGCGATTACAGCGCCGAGGCACAGAAGCTGCTTCGGGCGAGCCTGCCGGGCGCGGCCGGCAAGACCGCGCCCGCTGCCTGATCCTTCCAGCGAACGCTGTCCGGCGCCGGCCCATCGGGCAGCGCCGGTCGGCTTCCCGCGGCCCCGGCGTGAGCCGGCGGCGAGTTGAGCCGGGCAGCCGCCCACCGCGCCGTCATCGGACCGATGGAGTGGCGCGGAGTACCTCGTACCGAGATGTGCTGTCCAGGCCGGCCCTGTCGGCTTGGCCGCGTATTGTCGCGCCGGGCATCGGCCGCCGTTTCCGACTTCGCCGGCGATCGGGAGCGTGCGCGGCGCACGCGACGGAATAACACTTGAGCAGGCACGTAACCATGAAGCAACTGACCCCGCTGGATGCCAATTTCTTCTATCTCGAGACGCCACACCAGCCGATGATCATCGGCAGCTTGTGGTTGTGCGATCAAAGCTCGGCACCGAACGGCATCGTCCGCCACAAGGAAATCCTGCAGTACATCGGCGACCGTCTCAGCACGACATCCATCTTCCGTCGTCGCCTAGTGCACGCGCCGCTGCGGTTGGACGATCCCTACTGGCTGGAGGACGAGAACTTCGACCTCGAGTATCACGTCCGTCACGTTGGCCTGCCGCAGCCCGGCGATTGGCGTCAGCTGTGCATCTTCACCGCGCGCACCATGTCGCGCTCCATCGACATGGAGCGGGCGCCGTGGGAGATCTACATCATCGAGGGCCTGAACAACGTCCCGGGCGTGCCGCCCAACAGCTTCGCCGTGCTGCTGCGCTTCCACCACGCCTACGTCGACGGCCGCTCCAGCTTCGAGCTGAGCGTGGCGTTGATGGAAGACACCCCGGACCACGACTATGGCCGCCGCGACAACGTGCAGTACGTGGAGCGCGCGCCGACCCTCGCCGAGATGTGGCTGCGCACGACCCCGCGGCTGATCGGCCAGTCCGTGCGCGGCATTCGCGCCGGCTTCGATTTCGCCGCCAAGAGTTGGGAGCTGTTCAACCGCCTGCAGGGCGACGCCAAGCCGGAACAGACCGTGGTGCCGAAGACCATCTTCAACACCACGGTGACGCCGCATCGTTCCTATGGCGGCCACGTTTGGACCCTCGCCGATTTGAAGCGGGTGCGCCGGCTGTGCTCCGGCGCGACGGTGAACGACGTGATCGTCGCCATCATCGCCGGCGGCATGCGCCGCTACCTGCAACAGCACAACGCCTTGCCGGACGAAGGCTCGCTGATCGCCATGTGTCCGGTGGCGATGCGGCCGGACGACGCTACCTACGAAGGCGGTAACGTGATCTCGGCGATGTACATTCCCATCGGTACCGACATCGCCGATCCGATCGAGCGGCTGCAGGCCGTGCGCCGCCGCACCGCCACCGGCATTCCGTTGGCGAAGGAAGTGCTGTGCGACCTCGGCAACGCCGCCGGCGAGCTCATCCCGGCCTACCTGCGCGCGGCCGGCGCCTGGCTGCAGAGCAAGACCCGCCTGCTCAGCAAGATCCCGCTGATCAACACGGTGATCACCAACGTTCCGGGAATTCCCGGCACCGCCCGCAAGTACTTCGCCGGCGCCACCATCTGCTCGGTGTATCCGCTGGTGCCGATTTCCGATGGCACCGCGATCAGCCACGGCATCACCGGTATCTACGAAAACCTCAACCTGGGCGTTCTGGCCGACCGCAAGGTGGTGCCCGACATGGACTTCTACATCGCCTGCATGGAGGCCTCGACGCAGGAGTACCTGGAACTTGCCGCCCGTTACGAAGCGGCCGCCGCCGCCCCGGCCCAGGTGGACTCGGCGCCGCAGCCGCAGCCGGCCGAGCAGTCAGCGGAGGCGGCGCCGGCCAAGCGCCCCGCCGGCAAGCGCGGCCAGCCCGCCAGGACCGAGGACGAGGTGGTGGCGTAACAGGGGCGGGCGCGGCCCGCTCCCTTTCGAAAGCAGTAATCCGGACGCTTGGAGTTTCCGTCGATGTTTCTTCCGCTCGTTCAGCCCAAGACCGTTCCCGAACAAATGCGATCGGCCCAGACTTACGAGGAATGGGCGCGGCTCGCGATGGCCTACGACCACGAAAACGGGCTGGACGAGTGGAAGAAGACCGACGCTTGCGACAGCTACGACTACCGGCTGATCCGCAACCGCTTCGACCTGATTCACGACCTGCGTCGGCGCAAGGACTATCACCAACTGCTGTTCGTCCTCAACGAGGGCATACACGGCAATCTCGGCGGTATGGGCAAGGCATCGCTGTACAACAAGGCGATGTTCGGCACCAAGGAGCTGATCCACAGCTATATCCGCGAGGTGTGCCTGGCACTGGAGGATCTCGCCGCGGTCGACGAGTCGATCATTGCGCTGGAGGAAAAGCGCGATTTCTTCTGGCGCGCCAGCCATTGCTACGGCCGGTCGGCGTTGATGCTCAGCGGCGGCGCGGTACTGGGCTTCTTCCACGCCGGCGTGCTCAAGGCCTTGTTCGATCAGGACCTACTGCCGTCGGTCATCTCCGGTTCCAGCGCCGGCTCGATATTGGCGGCGGTGGCCTGTACCCATTCCGACGACGAGCTGCGCGATAGGCTCAGCATCGACAACCTCCACCACGAGGTGGAGGAAAGCTCGGCGATCCGGCCGGTGATCTCGCTGCTGGGCGAACAGCGGCCGGTGCTCGATGCCGACAATCTGCGCGATTACCTGGCGAAGATCATCCCGGACCTGACGTTCCAGGAGGCGTACAAGCTCACCGGCCGGGCGCTGAACATCACCGTCACCGGCCTGTCGCCGCGGCAGGCGCCGCGGCTGCTCAACGCCATCACCGCGCCCAACGTCTATATCCGCTCCGCGGTCATGGCCTCCTGCGCCATCTACGGCATCTACCCGCCGGTGACGCTGATGAGCAAGAACTCCGCCGGCGAGCGCGTGCCCTATCTGCCCGACATGCAGTGGATCGACGGTTCCTTCGTCGACGATCTGCCGGCCAAGCGCTTGGCCCGGCTTTACGGCGTCAACCACTTCATCTGCAGCATGACCAACCCCGCGGCGCTGGCGATGACCCCGGACCCGGACGCCCCCAGCAATCCGGTGCAGGCGGCGGTCAACTATCACGCCCGGTTGGTGAAGGCGGCCACCACCGAGGCGCTGAAGCTCAGCCGCGACCATCTGCGCATCAAGTCGCCGGTCGGCAGTCTCCTGCAGCATCTCAGCTACAGCGTGCTGGCGCAGGAGTACACCGCCGACATCAACATCTTCCTGCGCAACCGCTGGGATCATCCCGTCCGCCTGCTGGAGCCGCCTTCGCGCGAAGCCATGATGCGGCTCATCCGCGAAGGCGAACTCGCCACCTGGGAGAAGATCGAGATGGTGCGCAACTGCACCGCGATCAGCCGCACGCTCGACCGAATTCGACGCCAGCTGCGCTAACGAGGTCGGTAACGCGGGGGCGTCTGTCGCGATCCGCCCCATTTTTCGCCCGCGGTGTGCCGCGCGCATAAGGCGCTATCGCCGTTCTCGGAATCGGCCGGAGGTAGCGCGCGCCGCCGATTCGCGGCGCGCTTCAACCGGCGCCGGCCTGAGCCGGGGCAAATCCCATCGTGTGCATTCCGTGGGCGGCTGGTGCCGGTGCCGCCCGCGGTTTATCGTGGTCTCGAAGTATGGGAATCTGAACGCCGATTCGGCTCAGGGACCAGGAGCCGCCGCTGTCACCTACAACGGAGAGAACACGTGTCCAAGTTAGTGCCTGTCGTCGATCCGGATGGACTGCTCGAATATTCGGTCGTGTTTTCGGACCGAGGTCTCAATCACATGTCGCAGGTGTTCCAGCAGGTCATGCGGGACATCTCCGGCACCCTTAAGCAGGTCTATCACGCCCAGTCGGTGGCGATCGTGCCGGGCGGCGGCAGTTACGGCATGGAGTCGGTGGCGCGGCAGTTCGCGACCGGGCGCAAGTGCCTGGTGCTGCGCAACGGCTGGTTCAGCTACCGCTGGACGCAGATCTTCGACATGGGCGGCATTCCCGCTCAAACCACCGTGCTCAAGGCCCGCCCCATCGAAAGCGGCCGCCAAGCCGCCTACGCGCCGGCGCCGGTGGATGAGGTCGTGGCGAGCATCCTCGCCGAGAAGCCCGATCTGGTGTTCGCTCCGCACGTGGAAACCGCCTCCGGCATGATCCTGTCGGACGACTATCTGCGCGCGGTGGCCGATGCCGTGCACGAGGTCGGCGGCATGTTCGTGCTCGATTGCGTCGCCTCCGGCGCGATTTGGGTGGACATGACGGCCACCGGCGTCGACGTGCTGATCAGCGCGCCGCAGAAGGGCTGGACCTCGTCGCCGGGCGTGGCGCTGGTGATGCTCAGCGCGCGGGCGCGCGAGCGCATCGAGCAGACCACCAGCACCAGCTTCGCCGCCGATCTGCGCAAGTGGTTGCAGATCATGGAGACCTACGAGAAGGGGGCGCACGCCTACCACGCCACCATGCCGACCGAGACCCTGGCGCGTCTGCGCGACGCCATGGAGGAGACCGCCGCCGCCGGTTTCGAGACGTTGCGCGCGCGGCAGTGGGAGCTCGGCAGCAAGGTACGGGCGATGTTCGCCGAGCGCGGCTTCAAGAGCGTGGCCGCGCAAGGGTTCGAGGCACCGGGCGTGGTGGTGTGCTACACCGACGACGACGGCATCCACACCGGCCGCAAGTTCATCGAGCAGGGCGTTCAGTCCGCCGCCGGCGTGCCGCTGATGTGCGACGAGCCGGCCGACTTCAAGACGTTCCGCGTCGGCCTGTTCGGTTTGGACAAGCTGCACAACGTCGATCGCACCGTCGACAACCTGGCCCAGGCCCTCGACCGGATGTGATGAGCGTGCCCGCGCCCGGGCAGCCTCGCCCGGGCGCCGGTCCGACCTTCCGCACGGCGCATTGCAACGCGGCAAGTCCTGAGGCAGTCTTGCTGCCCGTTTTTTTCAAGACACCCCAAACCCTAGAGGTACGCACGCACATGGGCGCTCAGTGGAAGGCGAAGGGCAAAGCCGCGGCCGCCGACGCAAAAGGCCGTCTGTTCACCAAGCTGGCGAAGGAAATCATCGTCGCCGCGCGTGGTGGCCCCGACCCCGCCATGAACCCGCGCCTGCGCTTGGCGGTGGAGCAGGCGAAGAAGGCGTCGATGCCGCGCGATACCCTGGAGCGGGCGATCAAGAAGGGCGCGGGGCTGCTCGACGAAGCCCCCGCCAATTACGAGCTGGTCACCTACGAAGGCTTCGCGCCGCACCAGGTGCCGGTGATCGTGGAATGCCTCACCGACAACAAGAACCGTACCGGCCCCAACATCCGCGTGCTGTTCCGCAAGGGCCAGCTCGGCAGCGCCGGTTCCGTGTCGTGGGACTTCAAGTACCTGGGCATGATCGAGGCGACGCCGAACGCCGCCGATGCCGATCCGGAACTCGCCGCCATCGAGGCCGGCGCCCAGGATTTCGAGCCGGGCGAGGAGGGCGCTACGCTGTTCCTCACCGAGCCCACCGATTTGGACGCGGTCAGCCGCGCGCTGCCGAATTTCGGCTTCACGGTGCAGTCGGCGCAGCTGGGCTACAAGGCCAAGAACCCGGTCAAGCTCGATGACCCGGCCGCCCTGGCCGAGGTCGAGGCCTTCCTCGAAGCGATCGACGCCGACGACGACGTGCAGAACGTCTACGTCGGTCTGGCCGACTAAGCGCGATCGACGCCGTCTCCGGCGGTTCGGCCGTTCGACGGACCGCCTGGGCCGTGATGGACAACGTCGCGGCACGGTCGCCCCGCCTTGCGGGACGCGGCCGTGCCGCGATTCTTTTCGCGCCGCGCCCGCCCGTCAGCCCACGCTGAGCCGGTTGCGCCCCTCGCGTTTGGAGCGGTACAGCGCGACGTCGGCGCGGCCGATCAACGCGGCCGTATCGGCCGTGTCGGCGTCCAGCACCGCCAGGCCGAGACTGACCGTGACGCCGATCGTGTTGCCGGCGTGCGTGCAGCGGTGGGATTCGACCGCGGCGCGGATACGCTCGCCGACCAACTCGGCGTCGGCACGGTCGGCGCCCGGCAGGATCACGGCCATTTCCTCGCCGCCGTAACGGGCAACGGTATCGCCGAGGCGGCAGTTGCTCTTGAGCAATTGCGCCACGTCGCGCAGCACCTGGTCGCCGACCTGATGACCCCAGGTGTCGTTGATCTGCTTGAAGTGGTCGATGTCGATCAGCAGCAGCGCCAGCGGACGGCCGTGGCGGCGCGAGCCGGCCAGTTCCTGGCGGAGCAGATTCTGGAAATAGTCGTGATTGAACAGCTCGGTCAGTCCGTCGACCGCGGCCTTGCGCGACAGCTCCAAGCGGCCGGCGGCGGCGATGCCGATCATCTCCAGGATGTCGAAGCGTTCCTGGGTGAACACGCCGCTGGCGTGATTGTTCTCCAGGTAGAGCATGCCGATCAGCTCGCGTTGCGCGCCGCTGCCCGTCGCCAATGGCAGGCACAGCAGCGAGCGCAGCCGCCGTTCCCTGACGAAGGGATCCAGGTGCAAGCCCGGCAGCTCGCCGTTGGGCTGCAATGCGTCGTCGATGACGATGCTCGATTGGGTGCGGGCGACGTAGTTGATCAGGGCCTGTGGTAGCTTGCCTTCCGCCACGGGCTGGGACTGCAGGATGCGCGGTTCGCCGCCGTCGACCGTGGACTCGGCTTCTATGCAGAGCTTGCCGGCGGTGTCGCGCAAGATCAGCAGGCCGCGCTGCGCGCCGGCGAACTCCATGGCGGTGCCGATGATCGCCTCCACCATGCGGCTGTGCACCTGCTCGTCGGCGATGGCCTTGAGGGCCTTGATCAGCGAGGCGATGTCGACGCTGGCCAGGGTTCCGGCGTGGATGGTGCCGGCGCTGCTCACCGCCGGTATCAGCTGCGGGAAGCGCCGCTCCAGGTACGCTACCTTCGCTTGCGCTCCCCAGCGGCGATACAGTTCGCGCGCTTCGCTCAGATACGCCATGCCCACCGGCCGGCGCCCGGCGCGCATATGCATCGCACCGCAGAGCTCGGCGGCGAGCGCCTCCTCCTGGATGAAGCCTTGCTCGCGCGCCAGCCGCATGGATTCGTCGTAACGCTTCTGCGCCTGCAGTTCCCGGCCGCGCAATCGCAACTGCTCGGCCTGGACCAATCGGTACTTGTTGAGGAAATTGCCGGGATTGAGGCGCGCGCAGCGCCTCAACCGCGCTTGGTTGCGCGCCACCTGCCGCAGTAGGCGTCGCCGCTGCCGGGGCTCGGCGTCGGCGGCGCAGGTCAGCCGCACCAGCGAGTCGAACGTCAGCTCGGTGACGCCGCAGAACATGCCCTGGTGGGTGGTGGCGTCGGGCAAAGCGGCGTCGGCCAATCCCAGCGCCGTGCCGTAATCGCCGAAGTGGTAGCTGAGCCGGACTTGAGCGGAGCGAGCGGACAGCGCCAAGCTGCGATCGCCGGCGGCCAGGTGCTCGGGCAGCCGTTGTTCCATGTCGTAGACCGGGCCGCGCAGCCGCGATGGATCCTTGCTGCGGCCGAGGAGGTTGAGCAGCGCCTGCAGCCCGCACTCGAGATAGTGCACCAGCGGCCCCTGGTTGAGGGTCCGCACGGCGGCGAGCAGTTCGGCCACTTCGTCGGCCAGCGGGCCGAGCGGCACGCCGCCGTCGTGGGCGTTGGATAGGTATACCGTGGCGGCGTGCACCGCGAACTCGAAGTCGCCGTGATCCAGGCACAGCCGATGGGCCTGGCGTAGCGGATCGAGGCTGGCCCGCAAGGGAGCGGTCCAGGGCAGGACGAGGGCGCTGTGGACGTGTAGCACGCGCCCGGCGATGGCTTTCGCCTGCAGCCGTTCGGTCAGGGCCAGCGCCATCTCGCCGAAGGCGCGTCCGCGCTCGATCTGGCCCAGCGCGGCGGCCAGTATCATGCCGTAGGAGGCGTAGGCCGTGAGCGATATGTCGCTGTGGCCGTGGCGAAGCGATACCTCCACGCCCTTGATGATCATCATCGGCAGCAGGTCGGGCTGAACGAACATGGCCGCGCCGCCCATGCTTGCGCCTATGCTCATTGCCGCCAATTGCTCCGGATCGGTCATGCGCGGCAATGCCGCGATCTCTTCCACCGATGTATTTCGCAGGCGCCACTGCAGGGTGGCCAGGCGTAGCAGGGCACGCGCCTTGGTCGGCCGATCCGGGTAGTCATGGCCGAGTTGGCGCAGCACCGGCTTGGCGATGGCGATGGCCTCGGGCAATGCGCCGCGGGCGATGCAGGCGGATATACGCACCCGATAGAGCTTGGTACGGTCGAGCAAGGTTCGGGCGCGGCCGAAGGCGGTTTCCAGCAATCGCTCCATGACCTCGTGCCGACCGCCAAGGTAGGCAGCCTCGGCGGCCTCGGCATGTAGCTCGAGGGTCAGTTCGTAGTCGCTGTCCCAGGCGTCGGCGGCGAGCAGCGCCAGGCCGGTTTTCAGGTAGGAGAGCGCCTGCGGGTAGGCGCCCGCTTGCTTGGCGCGGTTGCCGGAAGCGAGGTTGAGCCGGCACAGCTCGCGCCGCTCGTCGGCATCGTCGATCAGTCCGGCGCCGAGATTGAGTTGATCGGTTATCTCGAACAGCTGGTCGCCCGGCCGCGCGGGCGTCATCTGCTGCCGCAGCAGCCGGCCGATGCGCAGGTGCGCCTGGCACCGATTCGCCTCGTCCAGCAGCGAATAGGCAGCCTGCTGGATGCGGTCGTGATTGAACACCGCGACCGCGCCTTCCAACTCCGGTCCGGCCGCGTCGGGCAGCGAGATGAGGCCCTCGTTCACGGCCTCCCGTAACAGCAGGTTCACTTGCCGCAGCGGCATTTCGGCGACCGCCGCCAGCAGTGATGGCGAGAAGCGGCTGCCCACGCAGGCGGCCAGCTCGAGCAGCGTCAGGGTGGATGCGTCGAGCTGACGCAGCTTCTGCGTCATCAGATCGACCACGTTGTCGGTCATCTGCTGGGCGCGGATCCGGCCGATGTCCCAGCGCCAGCGGCGCGCGCCGCGATCGAACTGCAACAGTCCGGCGTTCTGCAGCGCCTTGAGGAACTCCGTGGTGAAGAACGGGTTGCCGCCGGTTTTTTCGCCGATCAGATCCGCCAGCGGCTCGACCTCGGCCGGCGTAACGCTAAGCATGTCGGCGAGCAGCTCGGTCAGGTGCCGGCGGCTCAGCGGTTCGAGCCGGATCTGGCTGGTCGAATCCTGCTCGCGCAGCCGCTCGGCCAGGCGCGACAGCGGGTGCCCGGCCTTTAACTCGTTGTCGCGGTAGGCGCCGATCAGCAGCAGATGCGGCGTGCGGCCCTCGCGCGCGAGCAGGTCGAGCAGCCGCAGGCTGGCGTTGTCCGCCCACTGCAGGTCATCCAGGAACATGACCAGCGGATGATCGGGCCGACAGAATACGCCGATGAAGTTCAGGAACACGCGCCGGAAGCGTTGCTCGGCCTCCAGCGGCGGCAGCTCCGGTACCTCCGGCTGCACGCCGACGATCAGCTCCAGCTCCGGGATCACGCTGGTGACGAGCCGGACGTTGCCGCCTAGCGTGGTCAGCAGCCGTGCTTTCCAATGCGCCAGCTGCGCTTCCGGCTCGGTCAGCAGCTGCCGCACCAGGTCGCTCATGGCGGCGGCGAAGCCGCTGTAGGGCGCATTGCGGTGCAGCTGCTCGAACTTGCCCGCCACCAGATGGCCGCGCTGGGCCGTGACCGGCCGGTACAGCTGCTTGATCAGCGAGGTCTTGCCGATGCCGGAATATCCCGCGATCAGCACGATCTCCTGCGGCCCTTGCGCCGCGCGCTCGAAACGCTGCAGCAGCCAAGCCCTTTCCCTATCCCGGCCGTATAGCCGCGTCGGTGCCTGCAGACGGTCCACCCGATCGCGCAGCGCCAGCGGGAAGGCGAGGACGTTGCCGCTGGCGCGCAGACTGTCGAGGCAATGCTGCAGGTCCGCCTGGAGGCCCGCCGCGCTCTGGTAGCGCTCGTCCGGCGATTTCGCCAGCAGCTTCATGATCAGCTCCGATAGCACCGCGGGCACGGCCGGATCGATCGCGGCTGGTGCTTGCGGCTGCTTGGCGATGTGGCAGTGCAGCCACTCGACCGGCTCGGTGACTGGGAACAGCGGCCGCTGCAGCAGCAGCTCGTACAGCGTGGCGCCCAGCGAATAGAAGTCGGAGCGATGATCGAGCGGACGGTTGATGCGGCCGCTCTGTTCGGGAGAGAGATAGGGCAGGCTGCCGTCGAAGACCGTGGTGGGCGCGGCTACCCGCTGCTGCCTCAGATCGATGGCGAGCCCGAAGTCGATGAGCTTGGCCCGGCCGCTGTCCGGTTCATACACGATGTTGGATGGATTGACATCCTTGTGGACCAGGCCGGCATCGTGGATCACGGCCAGTGTCGCGGCCAACTGCACCGCGATCGTCAGTAGCTCCTCGAGCGTGAGCGTGCGCCGTTTGCACAGCCGGTCCAGCGACTCGCCGCCGAAGTCCTCCAGTACCAACACCGGCAAGTGGCCGCGCTGCTCCAGCGCATGGGCGCGAATCACGCCGGGCGCCTCGACGCGGCGAAGCATCTCGAACTCGCGCCGCAGTACGGCAGCGTTGTCGGTGGCGGCCGCGTCCGGGCGCGGCATCTTGAGAACGACCGGCAGCCTGTCGGCGTCGCGGCGGGCGCGAATCACGCGGAACGATTCGCCGCTGCTGATCAGAGCGTCCAACGTATAACCCGGCAAGGATTGGATGTCGGCATCCTGCCGGAGCTTGATGGTCATTGACGGAGCTCTTTCGGTCTTTGCTCAGATCCTAACTATAGGCGCGGGGGGAAGAAAGTCGTGCCGTGTGAGCGCATCTGGCCCCTCCCCCCGTGGGGTAGGAATCTACTCGCTATCGTTGCCTTGGTCGATCGGGAAGTCGAAACGCCGATCCGGGTAAGGCTCGTTGGCCAGGGTGAAGTGCCACCACTCCTTGGGATAGTTCACGAAGCCCTCGGCCTCCATCAGCGCGCGCAGCAGCAGCCGGTTGGCGCGCGCCTGCGCTCCCACCGCGGCGCTCTCGGTCCAGCTCTGCGGATCGAAGCAGTCGTAGCCGGTACCCATCTCCAGGCTGTTGTCCCAGGGGCGCGTGTCGGCGGCGGCGGTGCAGGGCGGCAGGTTGCCGATCGGCAGCGGAGCCTGCGCCGGCGCGGGCAGGGGGATGATGGTGAGATCCACCGTGCTGCCGCGGCTGTGGCCGGAGCGATCGGCGATATAGCCTTCCTCGAACAGCTTGGACTTCGGCACCATCGGATAGAAGCCGCTTTGGTGCACGGTGTCGCGCTGGTCCTTGGCCCACTCGACGAAATGGTCCACCGCCCGCTGCGGGCGGTAGCAGTCGTAGACCTTCAGCCCCAGACCGTGCGGCTCCAGCCGCGCCTGCACCCGCGCCAGCGCCTCGGCGGCGGGGCGGGTAAGCAGACACACCGGCGCCTGGTAGCCGCGCACCGGCTTGGCCACGAAATTGTGGCCGCCGTGGTAGCGCATCTCCACGACGATGTTCGGCGCGACGCTGCTGAGGTCGACGAAGTCGTTCGGCCGTTCGGCGGCGGCGACCGGAGTGGCGACGGCGGCGGCGAGTGCGAGAGCGGTCAGTGCGCGGTGCATGTCTGGTTCTTCCTCGTCAGCGGTAGCTTGCCAGGCGTAGCTTGAGCGCCTGAATTCGGCGATAGGATTGGTCGATGCGGTCGCGGCTGATGCGTCCTTCCGCGACCGCGCGCGCGATGTGCGCGATGGCGCGGGCGGCGATGCCGTCGTCGTAGGCCTGGCCGTTGTTGGACAGCACCAGCAGGTCCACGCCGGCATGGATGGCCTTTTCCAGCGCGGCCTCGAAGCCGTAGTAGTTGACGATGGCGCCCATCTGCATGTCGTCGGAGATCACCACGCCGTCGAAGCCGAGCTCGCCGCGCAGCAGATCGGTTATCACCGCCGGCGACAGCGTGGCCGGGTCGTCGGCGTCAAGGTTGCCGTTGAACACGTGCGCGGTCATCACGAGATCCACCACGCCCGCGCCGATCAAATCGCGGTACGGCTCCAGTTCCAGCGGTTGCCAGGTGTTGGTGACGTCGGTCACGCCCAGGTGCGAGTCGTCGAGCGAGCTGCCGTGGCCGGGGAAGTGCTTGAGCGTGGTGAGTACGCCCACGTCGTGGTGCGCCCGCATGTAGGCGCGGGCATGGCGGGTCACGGCCGCCGGGTCGCCGGAGAAGCTGCGCTGCAGCTTGCCGATGATGGGGTTGTCGGGATTGGTGTTGACGTCGACCACCGGCGCGAAGTTGATGTCGATGCCGTGCTCGCGCAGGGTCTCGGCGATGGAGCGCGCCGCCGCGTAGGTGCCGTCGAGGTCGTCGGCGGCGCCCAGCGCGGCGTGCGAAACGCTCTCGGGGAAGCCGTAGCGGGGCTTGAGGCGCTGAATTAGCCCGCCTTCCTGATCGATGCCGATCAGCAGCATGTTGTCGCGTATGCCGTGCAGGGTAGCGGTCAGCGCCTTGAGCTGATCCGGCGATTCGATGTTGCGCTCGACCGTGCCGTTGCTGGGCACGTCACGGTCGTACAGCACCACCCCGCCGAGGTTGCGCTCGGCGATGTCCTGCCAGATCGGGTCCTGCGGCGTCACGGTGTAGCCGCGGAAGCCGACCATCACCATCTGGCCGATCTTGGCCTCCAGTGCCGGTTCCTTGTCGTGATCGTCGTCATTACCGTTCAGCTTGCAGGCGCCCAGCAGCAGGCCGGGAATGACGAGCGTGAGCAGGGCGCGCGCGCAGGTTTTGGCGGTAATCAAGACGGCTCCGGTCGATGTTGTCGTTGCTTGTCGAAATCAGGTGGTCAGCGCGCCGCGGCCGGGCGGCGCGCGGTCATGTGCCGTAGATAGGCGACGATGTCGCCGATCTCGGCGTCGCTGAGCTGGTCCGGCCCGAACCCGGTCATCTGCCGGCCGGGCCAGTCGCGCACCTCGGCGGGATCGCGGATCAGCGCCCGCAGCCCGG
>Ga0182741_1001452_pt1 | contig 30671 bp, 32 predicted proteins | sample eDN5th37CBELigOP_FD_128874 | JGI IMG/M metagenome (GOLD analysis project Ga0182741, IMG submission 128874) | Enriched Organic Plus compost microbial communities from Emeryville, California, USA - eDNA 5th pass 37_C BE-Lig OP (version 2) (version 2) ... | reverse complement strand
CGAGATCCATGTCGTGCTCGATCATCAGCACGGCGAGGCTGGGCGGCAGATGCTCCAGAGCCTGCTCGATGCGCGGCGTCTCACTCGACGGCACGCCGGCGGCCGGCTCGTCGAGGAGCAGGACCTTGGGCCGGAGCGCCATCGCGATGGCGATTTCCAAGAGCCGTTGCTGGCCATAGGCGATCTCGCGAACCTTCCGCCGCGCCACGTCGAGAAGGCCGAGGGTGCCGAGCAAAGCCTCCACCTCCCCGGCGACCTCGGGATCGCCCCGGAAACGGCCGAGGATGCGCGACGCTCGCCCCTCCCGCTGGAGCACCGTGAGGGTCACATGCTCCTCCGGTGTCATATCGGAAAACAGGCGCGTGACCTGGAAGGTGCGCACGAGCCCCTTGCGGACACGCCGCACGGACCCAAGCCCGGTGACATCCTCCCCGTTGAGGATCACCCGCCCGGCGCCGGGCTGAAGCTGCCCCGTCACCAGGTTGACGAAGGTGGTCTTGCCGGCCCCATTGGGGCCGATGAGCGCGACCCGGTCGCCCGCCGTCATGGCGAGGTCGATGCTGCGGCTCACCGCGAGACCACCAAAGGACTTGGACAGACCCTCGACGCGGAAGAGATCGCTCATGACTGCCCTCCCCGGTCATCGCCCTTTACAGGCGCGGCAGGAAAAAGCCGGCCCGCGAGGCCGCCGAGCCCTCCCGGCGCCACGAGGACTACGGCGATCAGCAGGGCTCCCACCATGGTCATCCAATGGAACGGATTGATGGCCGAAACCACGTGCTCGAAGCTCATGAAGATCACGGTGCCGACGAGCGCGCCGTAGAGGCTGCCGAGCCCGCCGAGCACCAGCATGACGAGGGAATTGGCCGAGAGCTCGAAGCTCACGCTGTCGAGGCCCACCACCTGGGTCGAGAGGGCCGCGAGCGCCCCGCCTGCCCCCGCGACCGCGCCCGAGATGACGAACATCTTGAGCAGCACGGGGAACACGAAGGCCCCCATGGCGCGGATGCGGACGGGATCTTCCTTAATGCCGCGGCAGAGCATGCCGAAGGGCGACGCCACCACGAATTTCAGGAGGATGAAGACGCCAATGAGAAGCACGAGCCCGAAGAGATAGGCCGTGCGGCCCCATAGGTCGAACTCGAAAGTCCCGAAGAGCGGGCTCGGGCTGAAGCCCGCGAGCCCGTCGCTGCCGCCTGTATAGGCCGAGGCCTTGTTGGCGGCCTCGTGGGCGAGCTGCACGAGGGCGATGGACAGGACGAGCTGCGCGAGGCCATGGGCCCTGAGCATGACCGTGCCCATCACGAGACCTGCCGCCGCGCCGGCCGCCGCCCCGATGAGGATCAGCGTCATGGGCTCCGTGACGCCGCGCAGGCAGGCCATACCGGCCGCATAGGCGCCCGCGCCGAAGAGGGCCGCATGGCCCAGGGTCGCGACGCCGCAATAGCCGACGACGAGATCGAGGGACAGGACCAGGAGCGCGACGGCGATCACGCGGGTGAGCAAAGCGAGGCTGTCCGGAAACAGCCAATAACCCGCCGCCCCCGCGACCGCGATGACCACCACGCCCACGACGTCGCGCAGGAGGCGCGAATCCGCGAAGCGCCCGGATGTAGTGCTCTCCCGCACGCTACTGCGCCCTTCCGAGGAGACCGCGCGGGAAGATGCAAACGATGGCGATGACGGCAGCATAGAAGAAGAAGTTTCCGAATTCGGGCATGAGGTAGCGGCCCGTCGTGTCGATGGCGCCGAGCACGAGACAGGCGAGCAACGCCCCCGGGATGGAGCCTGCACCACCGACCGAGACCACCACCAGGAAGGTCACCATGTAGCGCAGGGCGTAATAAGGCTCGATGGGCAGGAACTCGGCCCCGACCACGCCGCCGAAAGCCGCAAGCCCCATGGCGATGGCGAAGCTGACCGCATAGACCACCTGCGTGCGCACACCGAGGGCATCGGCCATGCCGGCGTTGTCCACGGTGGCGCGCAGGCGGATGCCGAAGGAGGTCTTCTCGATGAGGAACCACAGGCCCGCCGCGACTATGAGGCCGCAAGCCATCACGAAGAGGCGGTGCCCGGCCACGGCCCTAAAGCCGAGATCCACGGGCGCCGACAGGCTCGCGGGCAGCGGGATGGTCTTGAGGGTCGGGCCGAAGAAGTAGTTCGTGATGCCGATCACGCAGAACGTGATGCCGATGGTCATCAGCACCTGGGTCAGCTCGGGGCTGCCGTAGATGCGTCGGTACAGGAAACGCTCGATCGGAATCGAGACCGCTATCGTCCCCAAGATTGAGAGGAGGATCGCGACCGCGTAGCCGGTGCCGAGCTCTTTCTGGGCGTAGGACGCGATGTAGCCGGCGATCATCGCGAAGGCGCCATGGGCGAGGTTCACCACCCGCATCAGGCCCATGGTCAGCGACAGGCCGATGCAGATGATGAACAGCGCCATGCCATAGGCGAAGGCGTCTATCGCGATGCTGAAGACGGTCTGCATAAACACGTTCCGATCCGCAACGGCTGTCCGGGCGCGGCCTCGAAAGGCCGCACCCGCATCGGGTCCGGGGCCTTACTTGGCGAGGCCGGGATCCTTCTGGTCAGCGAAGGTCTGGATCTCCTTGTTGTAGAGATGGCCGTTCGCGTCCTTGGCCACTTCGCGCAGATAGATGTTCTCCGTGATGTGGCGGGTTTCCGCGTCGATGCTCACGGGGCCGCGTGGGCTCGTCCAGGAGAGGCCCTTCACGGCGTCCACGGCGTTCTGCGCATCCTGCTTGCCGTCCGTGGCCTCGATCATCTTGTAGATCACGTGCATGCCGTCATAGGCGCCCACCGCAGGGAACGAGAGATTGTCGATCCCGCCGATGGCCTTGGAGGCCGCCTCGACGAAACGCTTGTTCTCCGGGGAATCGTGCGACACCGCATAGTGGAACGTGGTCAGGAGGCCGAGCGCCCCATCGCCGAGGGCCGGCAGGTCGGATTCCTGCGTCAGGTCGCCCGGCGCCAGGAACTTGACGCCCGCCTGCCTCAGGCCGGTCTCGTTATAGGCCTTCACGAAGCCGAGGGTCGTCGGGCCGGAGGGCAGGAACGCGAAGACCGCATCCGCCTTCGAGTCGCGGATGCGCTGCATGATCGGGCTGAAGTCGTTGGTGTTGAGCGGCATCCGCACCGACTCGACCACCTGCCCGCCGGCCGCCTCGAAGGCCTTCTTGAAGGCCACCTCGGCGTCCACGCCCGGGCCGTAATCGCTGACCGCCGTGATGACCTTCTTGATGCCCCGCTCAATGGCGATCTTGCCGAGCGGTGTCGTGGTCTGGGCGGTCGTGAAGGAGGTGCGCACCACCAGCGGCGACTGGGTCATGATGGACGAGGTGGCGGCATTGAAGATGACGAGCGGCGTGTTGGCCTGGGTCAGGAGCGGCGTGATCGCCATGGCGTCGGGCGTGAAGTAGACGCCGCCGAGATACTGCACCTTGTCCTTGACGATCAGCTCCTGCGCGAGGGCCCGCGACTGCTGCGGATTGGCGGCCGGCAGGTCACGGTAGATCACCTCGATGTCGTGGCCCTTCACGGACTTGCCGTTGAGGGCCATGTAGGCCTCGACACCGGCCTGGAAATTCTTGCCCTGCAGGGCGAACGGTCCCGAGAACGGGCCGATGATGCCGACCTTGATCGTATCCGCCGCGGCCGCGACCGTTCCGGCGAGCAGCGCGCCGAGAGCGGCGCCGAGAAGCTTCCGTCCAGACATTCCTCAATCTCCTCCCTGGAGCCGCCTCGGCCTCATCGAAGGGGACCTGCGGTCTCTCGTTAGCCTATGGTCCCATATTCTGTTCGCATTGCGAACATTGAAAACCATACCGAACATGAAGTACAACTTCCCCAACGGTGTCAAGGCTCCATGAGTCTGATCGGGACGTCCCATCGGGAGGCCTGCGCACCGTCATGCAGGGCGGAGTTTGCATGCATAAGATCGAAACGGAAGCGGGCACTGCCGAGGATCGCGATTTCGTCGCCAGCCTCGAGAAGGGTCTTGCAGTGATCGAGGCTTTCGACGCGGACCGGCCGCGCCTGACGCTCACCGACGTGGCGAAGCTCACGGGAATCACCCGTGCGGCCGCCCGGCGCTACCTGAAGACCCTGACCCGGCTGAACTATGCGGATTTCGACGGCCGCTATTTCAGCCTCAGCCCGCGCATCCTGCGCCTGGGCTATGCCTATCTTGCCTCCTCGTCCCTCTCGGCGCGCCTTCAGCCCTTCCTGGAGAAGATCTCCGCCCAGACGGGGGAATCGAGCTCGGCCGCGATCCTCGACGGGGACGACATTGTCTATATCGCCCGCTCGGCCACCCAGCGCATCATGTCCGTGAGCCTGGGCGTCGGCACAAGGCTTCCGGCCTATTGCACGTCGCTCGGCCGCGCCATCCTGGCCTATCAGCCCGACGGCGTGCTGGAGGCCTATCTCAAGCGCGTCCGCCTGGAGCCGCACACGCCGAAGACCATCACGAAGAAACAGGATCTCCGCGCCGCACTGGAGGCTGTCCGCATTGAAGGCTGCGCCATCATCAACGAGGAACTGGAACTCGGCCTGCGCTCCATCGCGGTGCCGCTCTTTCAGGCAAACGGCACGGTCCGGATCGCCCTGAATATCGGGACCCAAGCGGCCCGCACCCCGGCCGCCGAGATGAAGCCTCGCTTCCTCCCGCCCCTGCTGGAAGCGACCGAGACCCTGCGGGGAATTCTCTGAGCGAAGCCGCCTGGGGATTCCAACCGGGCCGAAACTTGCCTATGGGAAGCCTCCCCCTGAATCGGAAAGCCGCATGTCCGCCGAACAGTTCATCCTCACCCTGTCCTGCCAGAACCGCCCCGGCATCGTCGCGGCCGTCTCCACGCATCTGTTCCAGGCTGGCGGCAACATCCTCGAGGCGCAGCAATTCGACGATATCGAGAGCAACCGCTTCTTCATGCGGGTGGTGTACAATTACGTCGGCGATCCACAGCCCGTCGATTTCCAGCGCCAGGCCTTCGCGCCGGTCGCCGCGGCGCACGGCATGGGCTTCTCCATCAGGAGCAGGAACGAGCGGCAGCGCGTGCTCATCCTCGTGTCGAAGTTCGACCATTGCCTGGCGGACCTTCTCTATCGCTGGCGGACCGGGGAGCTACCGATGGAGATTTCAGGGATCGTCTCGAACCATCCCCGCGAGGCCTTCGCACATCACGACTTTTCAGGGCTGGACTTCCACTACCTGAAAGTCACGGCGAGCACGAAGGCCGAGCAGGAGAAAGCGCTCTGGGACATCGTGCAGGCGACCCGGACCGATCTCGTGGTCCTGGCCCGCTACATGCAGGTGCTCTCCGACGATCTGGCCGCAAAGCTCGCGGGCCGCTGCATCAACATCCACCACTCCTTCCTGCCGGGCTTCAAGGGCGCCAAGCCCTACCATCAGGCCCATGCGCGCGGCGTGAAGCTGATCGGCGCGACGTCCCACTACGTGACGGCGGATCTCGACGAGGGCCCGATCATCGAGCAGGACGTGGAGCGCATCAGCCACCACGACACGCCCGACGACCTGATCCGCAAGGGCCGGGACATCGAGCGCCGGGTGCTGGCCCGCGCCATTGCTTGGCATCTCGACGGGCGGGTGCTCCCGAACGGCGCCCGGACGGTGGTGTTCCGGGACTGAGCCGCGTCAGGCCGCCGCCTCCGTCAGGCGGCGGCGCACCGCGAGGGCGAGGTCGGGCCGGTCGGTCGTGATCTGACGGATGGGCTGGGCGAGCCAATGGGCAAGGTCCGCCTCCTCGTTGGGAACCCAGGCGCCGAGCTTCTCCGTGCCGAGGGCCGCCAGGAACGGTTCCATGGTGTGGGCGAGAAGCGCCTTCTCGACCGCGATGGTGCAGCCGGGAATAGCCGTGAAGCGCGCAATCGCCCGGTCGAGGCCGCCCAGCATCTCGGCGGAGCGCCGGTCCATGGAGGCGAGCACGCGGATGACGGGGTCGAGCCCTCTCACCAGCTCCAGGACCTCTGGCGCGAAGCAGGTCAGGAATGAGCGCTCCCGAAGCCCACGGCGGCAGATGGCTTCCAGCGCGAGGGCCTCGAGCCCCTCATAAGGATTGCCGACCGCATCGGTCTTGATCTCCACGTGCAATTCGAGATCACTTTTCCCCAGTACGTCGAGAACCTCTTCGAGGCTCGGGATGCACTCGTCACTGTCGCGCAGGCGGATGGCCTGAAGCTCGGCCAATGTCTTTTCGCCCACCGGGCCGGTGCCGTGAGTGGTGCGCTCCAGGGTCGGGTCGTGGATCACCACAAGCTTGCCGTCCCAGGTTTTGTGCACGTCGAACTCGACACCCTCGACGCCGAGGGCCACGAGCCTGCGGAAGCCGTCGAGACTGTTTTCGGGCCAGAGGTTCCGGGCGCCGCGGTGGCCGATGATCATGACCATGGGAGAAAGCCTTACTTGCTGCTGTCGACGAGCCCGCGCACGAACCAGCGCTGCATGACGAGGACCACGATGACCGGCGGCAGCATGGTGAGCAGCGCGCCGCTCATGGCCACGTTCCAGGCCGGCTCGGTGTCCGAGCGGGGGATGAGGTGTTTGACGCCAATCACGGCCGTCGCCATGTCCTTGTCGGTGGTGAAGAGGAGCGGCCAGAGATACTGGTTCCACCCGTAGAGGAAAAGGATGATCGAGAGCGCCACGATGTTGGAGCGCGACAGGGGCAGCAGGATCGTCCAGAAGAAGCGCATGGCCGACGCTCCGTCGAGCCGCGCCGCCTCCAGAAGCTCCTCGGGCACCGTGAGGAAGAACTGCCGGAACAGGAAGGTGGCGGACGCGGATGCGATCAGCGGCAGGATCAGGCCCTGGTAGGTGTTGATCATGTTCCATTCGAGGGCGATCTCGACCTGGTGCCCCGTGAACCACTCCCATACGGCCGAGAGGTTGAGGGCGTCGATGATCCATTGGATCGGCAAAGCCGCATTCGCGACCGACTCGTAGGTCGGCACGATGCGCACCTCCACGGGCAGCATCAGCGACACGAAGATGAGCCAGAAGGCGAGGATCCGGAACCGGAACCGGAAATACGTGATCGCGAAGGCCGACAGGAGCGAGATCGACACCTTGCCGACCGTGATGCCCACCGACACGATGAAGGAATTCACCAGGAGCTGGCCGAAATCCACCTTGTTCCAGGCCGTGACGAGGTTCTCGACGAAATGGCTGCCCGGTAGCCAGGGCATCGGGACCTGCTGCACTTCCTCCATGGTCAGCGAACCGGCAATGAAGGCGAAATAGAGCGGCAGGCACACGAGCACGATGCCGCCGATCAGGATCAGGTGGCAGACGAGCGTGAGGACGGGGGAACGTTCGACCATGGTCAGATGCTGTAATTCACCTTGCGCTCCACATACTTGAACTGCAGCAGGGTGAGCAGCAGCGCGAAGGACATGAGCAGCACGGATTGCGCCGCCGAGGAGCCGAGATCGAGATTGATGAAGCCGTCCTGGTAGACCTTGTAGACCAGGATGTTGGTCGCGCCCGCCGGGCCGCCATGAGTGACGGCGTCGATGATCGCGAAGGTCTCGAAGAACCCGTAGACGAAGTTCATCGTGGTGAGGAAGAATAGGGTCGGGCCGAGGAGCGGCAGCGCGATCTGGAAGAAGCGCTTGATCGGACCGGCGCCGTCGACCGCCGCCGCCTCCATGAGGGACCTCGGCACTGCGAGCAGGCCCGCCACGAGGAAGATGTAGTCGTAGCAGATATGCTTCCAGGAGGCCGCGAGCACCACGAGCAGCATGGCGTCGCTGCCGTTGCGATTGGGATCCCACTCGAAGCCGAGAGCCTTGAGGAGGAACGCCACTGGGCCGACCGACGGATTGAACAGGAAGGCCCACATCACGCCGGCGATCACGGGCGCGATGGCATAGGGCAGGAGAATGATGCCCTTGTAGCCCGACTGGAAGCGCACCACCCGGTCGGTCGCGAAAGCGAGGATGAGCGCGACCACGATGGTCAGCACGTTCTGGGCCAAAGTGAACTGCACCGTGACCCAGACCGAGTTGCGATAGCTCTCGCTCGCGAAGAGGGCCGTGAAGTTGTCGAACCAGACGAAATGCACCGACGCGCCGAAGGGATCCGTGAGCAGGAAGGCCTGCATCAGCGCCCGGACGGACGGAATGAAGAAAAAGAACAGAAGGATCAGAAGCTGCGGCAGCAGCAGCAGGGTCGGCAGACCGGCCGTCCTGAAATGGGCCTGCTTCAGGCCGGGTTCGTGAGTGCGTGCGACCACGTCGAGGCTCCGCTCAGCGGGTGGGAGGAAGCGGCACGGAGGGGAGGAAGGAACTCCGTGCCGCCCCGGCCGTCAGTACTTGCCCTTGTTGAGGCGCTCATACTGGCGGAGGATCTCGTTCCCCCGCTTCACGGCATCGTCCATGGCCTGCTGGGCGTCCTTCTTGCCCGCGAACATGGCCTCTACTTCCTCGCGCTGGGCGAACATGGACTGCGTGAAGTTGCCGAAATGGAAGCCGAGGGAGTTCTCCGTGGGCGTGCCGCGATTGAGCTGAAGGATCGCGATCTCGCGGGTCGGGCTCTCCTTGTAGTAGTTCTGCGACTTGGCGAGCTCATAGGCCTTGTTGGTCAGGGGCACGTAGCCCGTGGCCTTGTGCCACCACAGCTGGGTCTCGGGTTTCGCCAGGAAGTCGAAGAAGGCCGCAACCGCCTTTTCCTCATCGGACTTGTGGCCCTTGATGACCCAGAGCGCAGCGCCGCCGATGGTGCTGTTCTTCGGCTGGCGGCCCTCTTCCCACGGCAGGTAGGTGGCGCTCCAGTTGATCTTGGAATTCTTCTCGATGCCGCTATGGGCGGCCGTCGAGGCGAAATAGGTGGCGCAGGTGCCGGAGGTAAAGAGCTGCTCGGGGCTGAAGCCCTGGCCGGCGATCTTCAGCACATCGTCGTCGAGCCAGCGCTTCAGGCGCGCCACCTGGGGCACCACCAGGGTCTTGTTGTAGACGAACTCCGTGTCCAGCCCATCGTAGCCGTTCGCCTTCGTGGCGTAGGGCTGATCGTTGATGGCGCTGTAGTTCTCGATCATGCTCCAGTGATAGTCGGTAGCGAGCGCCGTGCCGCACTCGGCCGCGCCGGACTTCTTGATGGCGTAGAGCTGCTTCTCGAACTCGCCCCAGGTCTCGGCCGGCTTCTCGAAGCCCGCTTTCTGGAACTGATCCTTGTTGTAGTACAGGATCGGCGACGAGGAATTGAAGGGCATCGCCGCGAGCTTGCCCTTGTAGGAGTAGAACCCGGCGACCGGCTTGATGAAGTCGTTCCAGTCAACCTTGTGGCCGGTCTTGTCCATCAGCTCCTGAACCGGGACGATGGCGTCCGAGAGCAGCATGGTCATGAAGCCGCGCTCATAGATCTGCACGATATGGGGCGGGCGCTTGGCGCGATAGGCCGCGATGGTGCTGTTGATCACCTCGTCGTAATTGCCCTTGTTGACCGCCACGACCTTGTACTGATCGTTGGACTCGTTGAATTTCTTGACGAGTTCCTCGACGCGTTCGCCGTTGACGCCGTTCATGGCGTGCCACCATTGCACCTCCACGGGCGCCGCCATCGCGGTGCCGGAGAGGCAGAGCGCCAGGACGCCTGCGGCGGCCGGAGCCTTGAGAGAAAGAAATGTCACGGTAGGTCCTCCCTTTCGTTTGTCGTTTCGTTCGCTCAGGCAGAGGCGGTGTGCCGCGTCTCCGCCCCTGAACGCCGCCCCCAGAAGCCATCCTGGGCAAAGAGAGCGGCGATTCCTCTGTCGAGCCAGCCCAGATCGTCGAGAAGATCCAGGATGGTGTAGCGCCGCCGGATCAGCCGCGCACGGCGGTAATCCGCCGCGAGCTTGGCGAGCGGTACGCCGAGATCGTTCGGATGCGCCGGCGCGCCCGCCTGGCGCAACCACGCTTCCATCGTGTCTGCCGGGACGCAGGTGCCGCGCAGGTCCTCCCGCAGAGCGGGCCAACGTTCGACCAGGATCGCGAGGCGCTCCGCACGACGGCCGGCATTCGCGGTCTTCACGGCCATTTCGACCCGTGCGCTGTCGGCGAGATGCCCCTCCGGGAAACCCGCGGCAATCTCCGCCTCGATCCGCTCCGGCGAGGATGCGCCGGAGGCGGCACGGACCGTCTCGGATGTAATGTCCTGGGCAAGAAACCACTCATAGAGCGCAAGGAGCGCCACGGTGCCGATGCCGACGCAGGCCCCGTGTGCGGCAGGCTCGCCCTGGAACGTGAGGCGCTCCATTTCCCACACATGGGAGATCAGGTGCTCGGCGCCGCTGGCGGGCCTGGAATTGCCGTGGGCCTGCATGGCGAAGCCCGCGACGAGCAGGCCGTTGACCAGGTCGCCCGTGGCGTCCGGATCGCCAGCCGCTACCGCGCCGGGCCGCGACAGCCATTCGCGGACATTGTCCTGCACCATGGCGAAGGGCTCAGGGTTGACGGTTTCCTCGCCGAGCGCGTCCGCGAGCTTCCAGTCGGCACCCGCGACGATCTTGCCCGCGAGGTCGCCATAGCCCCAGCCGGCCATGCGGCGGGGTGCCTGCGCGACGATGTCGAGATCCGCCACCACGGTGACCGGCGGCGCGCAGCCGAGCGTCCGCTTGAACCCGTCGTCGAGGAGAGCCGCGCCGGAAGCCGCATAGCCGTCCATGGACGCGGCGGTCGCCACGCAGAGGTAAGGCACGCCCGCCACCTCGGCGGCATATTTCGTCAAATCGTTGATCACGCCCGACCCGACCGAGACCGGAACGGCGCCGCGCTCGCGAATCGCCGCTGCAATGTCCCGCGCAGTTGCCGCATGGGGCTTCACCCGGGGCTTTTCATGAAGGACGATCGGTTCCGCGACCGCAAATCCTGCTCCTGAGAGCACGGATGCCGCTTGGCGGCCCGCCACATCCATCGTGGTGTCGTCGGCAATCACGAGCAACGGCTTTCCCTTGAAGTCCCTGGCCCCTTCAGGCAGCGCCGCGAGAGCGCCCGGTGCGACGAACACGCTGCGTGTGACTGCAGCTTTCCCGATTGCCCGGTCGAGTACGCGTGCCTGATCGGCCATCGATCCCTCACTGGAAATACATTTGAATAGTTTGTATTACATTTGTATGACGAACGCAACGGAACTGTCGAGTCCTCCTCCCCGGCCCTTTCCGAGTCGAATGGGCGGGCCGCCTTGTGAAGTGAGGGCACTTGTGACAATTCCGGTCCGCAACAGCGTTTCCCGAGGGCTCCGGCCATGACCCGTCCCGAAGAGCAGATCGAAGCCCGCGTCGCTTGGCTCTACTACATGGAGGGGCTGACTCAGGCCGAGATCGCCGAGAAGCTCAAGATGACGCGCCTGCGGGTGAACCGCATGCTGGTGGAGGCGCGCACCAGCGGCCTCGTCAGCATCACGCTCAATTCGCGTTTCGCGAGCTGCCTCGCCCTGGAACGGGTCTTCGTCGAGGAGCTGGGCCTCAAGGCAGCGATCATCATTCCGACGCCGGAGGACCCGGATCTCATCCCGATCCTGCTCGGGCAGGCAACGGGCGAGTATCTCTCGACCTATCTGGAGGAGAATCAGGTGTCCGGCCTGGGCCTCGGCTGGGGCGCCACCTTGCGCGAGACGATCCGCAATATGCGGGCTGGCCGCTATCCGGACCTGTGCGTCAACTCGATGATGGGCGGCCTCACCCACGGGCTCGAGCTCAACACCTTCGAGACCGCCAGCGGCCTCGCCAACCGGCTGAACGCCCAATGCCAATATCTGGCGGCGCCGATCTATGCGGGCAGCCCGGATTCCCGCGACATCATCCTGGCGCAGGACGTATTTCGCGAGACCTTCGAGCGGATCGCCGCCAACGACATCGCGGTGCTGAGCATCGGCGACCTGTCCGAACGCTCTCTGCTGGTGCGCTACGGCCTCCCGCGCGACGTCTCCACTGACGACCTGCGCTCCAGGGGCGCGGTCGGCGACATTATGGGCCAGTTCTATGACGAGAACGGCACGCCCATCGACCACCCGCTCAACCGCCGCGCCATCGCGCTGCCCCTCGACGACCTCTCGCGGATCCCCACCGTCGTCCTGACCTCGGGCGGCGCCAACAAGACCCGAGCCGTTGCGGGCGCCCTGCGGGCGAAGCGTGCCTCGGTCCTGGTCTGCGACGAGGATACGGCACGGCAAGCCTATGCGCTCCTGCGCGGAGGCACGGCCTAAGCGCCCCTCAGAGCATGTTGCGCATCACGCCCCAAACGCTGCGGTCCGGGATCGTCTCGTCGGGATAGACGCCCCATAGGCGCGTCTGGCGGACATAGCCGCTCGCCTCCTGACCCTGCACGCGGACGGAACACCACATCCGATCGCACCATTGCAGGCCGACGAGCACACGGGGCTGAAGGCGCGCCGCGACGGCGGATGACGGGCGCCTCCCCGCCCGAAGGTCGACGGCGCTCTCGCTCCAGGGGGCCACCAGGGCGGTGCGGCGGGACGACAGGAGCATTGCGGCGATCCATCCCTCGCTCCCGTCGCTGGCGCGGATGCGCCGCCAATTGCCATAGGACGCGAGCACCTCCACCGGCAGGCCGCGCTTCTTGTAGACCCAGCGGATCGGATAATCCCGCCCGGGCCCGACGCGGACATTGGCCACGGGTCGCTTCAGGGACGCGAAATAAGGAAGCGCCACCGGCCTCCCGGCCGAAACCGGTGCGGCCGGCCCAGCGGCCTGCGCGCCCACCCTACCGGCATCGACCGCCAGGAGCGACAGGAGGCAGGCCAGCCACGCGGCACGATGGGTCATTCTCGGGGCCATCCTCGCCTCCCGGTCAGCGGCAGGATCGTGTCGCCTTCCGCATCGCAGCCGTCACGCCCTTGAGCGAGAAGGTATATTCCGTCCGGTTTCCGCGGCTGGAGAGAGCCTCGACGGTCATGAGCTTGCCCTTCTGCAGAGCCGCCATGAACTCCCCTTCCCGCTCCTCCCGGCGGAGCCAGGCATAGGCGCCGCGCGGCAGCATCGTGAAGGCGGTCCCGTCCACCGAGACCTTGATGGCCTCTGCGCCGAAATCATATCCGGCGCGGAGGCTGGCCTCCGTCTCGCTCGGGCCCTGCCGGCGATGGCGGATAGCAAAACTCACGCGACCGTGATCGAGATTTTCAGGTTTCATGGTCTGCGCTTCCGCATAGATATAACAAACCCTCGTCTTTCCTTCGTATGACGACCAGGCGCTCCAGTTCTCGAATGCTCCCAAAGGCTTGATCTCCTGTGCAAGAACGCTGGAGCAGGAGGCCACGAGGAAAAACAATGCTGAGAGTGTGGATCGTTTCATTAAGGGAATACTCGTTATGTGCTGTGCGGGAACGCGCGAACCTTTTCAGCCGGATCTTACCGTAGCGTTAAGATGACCCATCATCGGCCCGGCCCAAGCCGCCCTTGCCCGAAAGTCACCACACTCACGCTCTAGCGCAGGGCCGCCCTGGCATGGCGGGCCGCCTCCCCGTCCCCAAATCCTTCCCGCCCAGGCGCAGAGGAGATTGCGATGATGGATGGACTGGGCGAGCTCGCACCGATTGCCGCGGCTTCGTTCCTGGGCCTGTGCCTGGTGTGGCTGCTCTGGCGCGCCCTTCGGCGCCTTGTGGCGCCCCGCGCCGAGCGGCAGGAGCCAGCCTTTTCCGAACCGGCTTCCCAGCCCGCAGAACCGGCCCCGGCCCGCCGGGAACCCGTTCTGGTTCCGTCTCAGGCCGCGCCCTCCCAGCCTGCACCGCAGCCGAGCGTTCCTGACGCCGCCGACATTCTGGCCCTGAAGGCAAGCATCGATGCATTGACCCGGCAGATCGCCTCCCTGGAGAAGCGGCTGGTTCCCGCCCATTCCAACGAAGTGGTCGTCGAGAAGCCTGTGCCCTCCGCCGCAAGGCCGCTGTCGGTGGATATCCTGGCCGAAGTCCCCCTCGTGGTGCCGGAACGCCGGCGCTGAACCCACCCACAGGACCGTCCTGGCCCGGGCTTGCTGAATCGCGGGCGTGGTCGTAAACCCTTTGCCCCGCCGACGGGGCGAGCGTCGACGGGCCATCCGGCATCAATCGCTCTGCGCCGAGGGGAAGGTGGCTCATGAAGCCGCTCGAGGACAGGCACGGTTCGGGAATCCCGCGGGAACGGGACCCGGTCATCTCAGTATCCGGGCTCAACAAGGTCTATGCTTCGGGCTTCCAGGCCCTGCGGAATGTGGACCTGGATATCCGCCAGGGAGAGATCTTCGCTCTCCTCGGGCCGAACGGCGCCGGCAAGACGACCCTGATCAGCACCATCTGCGGGCTCGTCAATCCCAGCACAGGTCGGGTAATGGTGGCGGGCCACGACATCATTCGCGACTACCGCGCCGCCCGCACCAAGATCGGCCTCGTGCCGCAGGAACTTGCCACGGACACGTTCGAAACCGTCCAGGATACGGTGAAGTTCAGTCGCGGCCTGTTCGGCAAGGCGCCCAATCCTGCACTGATCGAGCAGATCCTGCGGGATCTCTCCCTGTGGGACAAGCGCGACACCAAGATCCGCGCCCTTTCGGGCGGCATGAAGCGGCGCGTGATGATCGCCAAGGCGCTCTCGCACGAGCCTGAGATCCTGTTTCTCGACGAGCCGACCGCTGGCGTCGATGTGGAGCTGCGGCGCGACATGTGGGCCATGGTGAGACGCCTGCGCGAGAGCGGCGTCACCATCATCCTCACCACCCACTACATCGAGGAGGCCGAGGAGATGGCCGACCGGGTGGGCGTGATCCGCAAGGGCGAGATCATCCTCGTGGACGAGAAGGCGGCGCTGATGCACAAATTGGGCAGGAAGCAGCTCACCCTGCACCTGCAGGCGCCGCTTCAGGAGGTTCCCCCGGGTCTCGGCATCGAGGGGCTGGAACTGTCAGCCGACGGGACGGAACTCGTCTACACCTTCGACGCCCAGGCCGAGCAGACAGGCATCGCCAATCTGCTCCGGCGCCTCGCCGAACACGGCATCGACTTCAAGGACCTGAACACGTCCCAGAGCTCCCTCGAGGAGATCTTTGTCAGCCTCGTGGGAGGACGCCCGTGAACCTGCCGATCAATCTTCACGCCATCAAGGCAATCTACGCGTTCGAGATGGCGCGCATGTGGCGCACGCTTCTCCAGAGCATCGCGTCTCCGGTCATCTCCACCTCGCTCTATTTCATCGTGTTCGGGTCGGCGATCGGCGGGCGCATGGCGGAGGTCGACGGCGTCAGCTACGGGGCCTTCATCGTGCCGGGGCTGATCATGCTGTCGATCCTGACCATGAGCATCTCGAACGCCTCCTTCGGCATCTACATGCCGAAATTCACCGGCACCATTTACGAGGTCCTGTCCGCGCCGATCTCCGTCGTCGAGATCGTGATCGGCTATGTGGGCGCGGCCGCGACCAAGTCGATCATCCTGGGGCTCGTAATCCTGATCACCGCCCGGCTCTTCGTGTCGTTCTCCATCGAGCATCCGCTTTGGATGATCGGGTTCCTCGTCCTCACCTCGGTGACCTTCAGCCTGTTCGGCTTCATCATCGGCATCTGGGCGGACGGGTTCGAGAAGCTGCAACTCGTGCCGATGCTGATCGTCACGCCGCTCACATTCCTCGGCGGCACCTTCTATTCCATCGGCATGCTGCCGCCCTTCTGGCAGAAAGCGACCCTGTTCAACCCGGTGGTCTATCTGGTGAGCGGCTTCCGCTGGAGCTTCTACGGCGTCTCCGACGTGGCCGTAGGCATCAGCCTCAGCATGACCCTTGTCTTCATGGCCCTGTGCCTGGCCATCATCGCGGCCATGTTCCGGACGGGATATCGGCTGAAGACGTAGGCCGAGGTAGGGCATTGTGCCCTTACCTCAACCAAGAGATCGGACCTGACCAAGAGAGGATACCAAGTAGATCATCTCCCGAATCTGTGGCAAATCGGTTACAGCGCCTGAAACATTTGAGGCATACAATCCTGACCTTAGGGAATTCTATGCTGCAAACTGGAGGCTTTAGTGACCAATATTCGGGGAATGGCTCGAGATTTGATTTTTGGTTCCGTGGCAGCGTTGACCGTCGCCTCAGGCGTCCATGCTCAAACTTTTGAAGGGACAACGACGGCACCGTATCTTCCAGCCAACACCGGTCTCAGTCGCTTTGATGCCGGCTCAGTAAGATCGCTTGATCCCACTCGGGATCTTGTATCCATTTCCCGGGTGGGGCCTCCTAGCTTTCTATATTGCTGTGGACTAGGGGAGGTAACGACGTCGTATGTTCCTCTTTCGGCATTTGCGAGTAGTGCGGACGTCGCTCAACTCGCCCGCGACGTCGCTGCGAGCAATTCAGACGTTGCTCAACTCGCCCGCGACATCGCTCGACATGCCTACGACGTCTCTCAACTTGCCTACTTCATGCGTCGTGACGCACAGCGTGTAAGCGAAGGCATTGCGCTCGCCTCGGCCCTGACAGTTCTTCCCCCTGAGCCAGGGGATCGCTTTGCAGTAACGATCAGCGCCGCGGCTTTCGACTCTGAGGTAGCCGGTAGTGTTAGCGTGAGCTACCGACCTGCGCCCGGGGTCATATTGTTTGGGGGATATGCCCGCAGCCAAACACAGAACCTTTACAAGGGTGGCGCCTCGTTCTCGTTCAAGTAGGCGAGAGGCGGGTGTTTTCGGACCCTTGATCGATTAAGCGCAATTCCATTGCAAGACTCATATTGCCGGATCGCGCCCGTTCGACGTTCACGAAAAGCTCTATCCTCTTCTCGCAGGCGCCGTTTCAGGAGGCTCTTGGAACGGCAAAATCACCCGGACTCGACTGGCCCAACGCTCTTGAGAGGCACAATGCCAGATCCCACGTACTTCTTGCGGCCAGAAAAATGACCCATCGGCAAAAGGTAGTGGCGGAGACGGAGGGATTCGAACCCTCGATACCCTTTTGGGGTATGCTCATTTAGCAAACGAGTGCCTTCAGCCTCTCGGCCACGTCTCCAGCAACGGGGAATCTGGTGCAGATCGCCCCGTCCGCGGCGCATATGGCGCGACAAAGCCCCCTTCGTCAAGGTCGTTGTGTCGCAAGATCGCCCTTTCCGGGCGTCTCCTGTGGGCCGGAGCCGTTCGCGGTTTTTCCTGTGCGCCGCTGCACCTCCTACGGGGCTCATCTCTCCTAGCGTTCCTTCGACGGGAATCGCACAGGAGGTCGTGTTCGTGGATTCGGAACGGGACATTCGGGAACAGTCCCCCTGCTCGGACGCAGGGATGAACGGGGCCCTTGCGGAGATCAGGGAGCGGTTCCTGGCTCAGGCGCCGCGGGACGCGGCCGGACGGCTCCTGTTCGCCGCGATGCTGACTTTCGCGGGTCTCTGGATCGGTCTGTTCTCCTGGCTGGGCTCCTATGCCTACGAGCTCTCCGGCGAATGGGCGAGCCGCGCAGCCATGAAGCCCCCTTCCCTGCTCATCGGGCAGAGGTGACAAGCATTCTGGCGCCAAGCACTAATCCTGCTGCTGGCTGGGCCCCTTCAAGGCATTCAGGCGGCGCTTCTCGTAGTGCTTGGCGAGCCGCAGGTGCCGGGAGATGGCGTAGTTCATAGCCGTCAGGAAGCCGTAGGTACCGCGCAGGGCATGGCGGCGGCCGATATAGGCCTTGATGAACGCCGCCGGCAGCTCGAAGAACACCCGCCAGGTGGGGATCGTAACGCCCCGGATCTCGAGATCGACCGCCTGCTGGTCCGAATAGCGGTTGAGCTTGGCCAGCTGGTCTCCGAGGGAGCGCACGGACCAGTGATGAATGATCCCCTTCAGCTTTCCGACTTTGGCTCCAGGCGTGAGATCGACCCGGTCGTGCACCAGCGAGGGTGAATAGCGCCCCCAATCCTTCCGGTAGAGTCGCACGGGATAAAGGGTATAGGCCAGCGGGTGCGGCGCCGCCTCGCCCGGGAAGATCTCCGCAATCCCGATTCGATAGGCCTGCTTCGGCGGCTCTCCGCCTGCGAAGAGCGCGCGGATCTCGGCAGCGAGCTTCGGCGGCACGACCTCGTCGGCGTCGAGGTTCAGCAGCCAATCGTAGCGGCACTGGTCCTCGCCAAAGCGCTTCTGGGGGCCGTAGCCCGGCCAGGGATTGTGGATGACCCGCGCGCCGAGCTCCTCCGCCACGGCCTGGGTTCCGTCCGTGGAGCCGGAATCGATCACCACGAGATCGTCCGTCAGGTCGCGGACCGCCCGGATGGTGTCGCCGATGCGATCGGCCTCGTTCTTGGCAATGATGAAAACGGAGATGGGTAGCATGACGAAAGAGCCGGGTGATCGGGCTGACTAGCCGCCGCCGCCGCATCTGGCAAGAGCGCTGGTATCCCAGCCCGTCAGCCCCCGCAGCCGCCCGCGAGGAGCCCCTCATCCTCCATGGCTTTGCGGACCTTCGGTCGGCTGCCGACCCGCTCCATATAGGCGACCATGCGCGGATAGGCCGTGAGGTCGATCTTATGGAAGCGGCACCAGTTCAGAATGGTGAACGCGTAGGCATCCGCCACCGTAAAGGTGCCCCCCATGAGATAGGCCCGGCTCTCGAGTGTCAGATTGAGGAAGGCGAAATGCCCGTGGAGGAGCTTCAGCGCCATCCGGCGGCATTCCTCCGAAACAGGCATCCACAAGGGGCCGAAGCCCTTGTGCAGATCGCTTGCCACAAACGCCAGCCATTCCTGGACCTGAAACCGCTCCAGGGAGCCGCACCGGGGGATCAGGCCGGAACCGGGCGCCTGGTCGGCCAGGAACTGGACGACCACCGATGCCTCCGTGAGGAGTTCGCCGTTGTCGAGCATCAGGGCCGGGACGTCGCCTTTGGGGTTGACGCTGAGGAAATCACGGCCCGAGGCCGTCGTCTTCGTCGTCAGGTTGACCTTGTCCAACTCAAGGGAAAGCCCGGCCTCGGAGGCAACGATATGCGGCGCAAGAGAGCAAGCTCCCGCGGAATAATAGAGCTTCATGGTCCTCTCCGGCTCTGCGGCCGAGCTTCGTCACGCAGCGGAACCGGCGGAGACTAATATGGCGAATGCAACGTAGCAATATTGTCTTCTTTGCACCCGGAACAGAAATGTTGCATCCGTGCAAAGATTCAGGTCAGTTCCTTTGAGGTAGCTTGAGCATAATCGCTCTCCGCGCTCGCAGGGCCAGGTTGAACGCGCAATTCCGCCAGCAGCGGAAAGTGATCCGAAGCCACCCGGGTGAGCTCATTGCGCACGGGCGCCGCTCCGATGATATCCACCGATTTCGTGACGAAGACATGGTCCAGCCGCAGCACGGGCGCCCGCGTGTGGAAAGTCGGCTGGGGTTCGCCGGCGGGATTCGACAGCTGCGCATCCCTCAGGCGGCTGGCGAGGAGGCGGTAGGACCGGGAATAGGGCGGCGCATTGAAATCCCCGAGCAGCACGGCGGGGTCGGCGCAGTCGGGATGCCCGGTCCATTCCTCTCCCAGGAGCGCGGCTGCCTGAGCGCGTCTTTCCCGGGAGCGAAGGGAAAGATGGGCGTTGATCACGTTGAGGGGGTGTCCCTCCACGTCCACCGAGACCCAGAGCGCGCTCCGTTTTTCGAAGGACGACCCGGAGGACAGGCACGGCAGGCGCCCGGACTTGATGATGCTGGAGGAATGCCGGGTCAGGATGGCGATGCCGTACTGATCCCCCAGCATGCGGATCGTCGGCTGGAAATGCAGGTCCATGCCGAGCTGCTTCGCCACCATCTCGGCCTGGTCCGGATGTCCCTTATGGAGCCGTCCGGCCCGGACTTCCTGGAGGGCCACGACATCGGCCTCGCAGGAGGCGATGACCTCGGCGATCCGGCCAGGCGAAATCTGCCGGTCCGTCCCGAGCCAGCGATGAACATTGTAGGTGAGAATACGGACGTTCCGCCCCGGCTTTTCCACGTGCTTCAAAGCTCAGTCTCGATCATCTGGGGATAGGCGGTGCGCAAGGTCCGCATCCAAAAGTCCTGGATTCCGCTAGTGGTGGAACATGGTGGTTCAATGGCCGGGCACAGGCCGAGGTTCCAGCCACCCGCAATATGGCAAGGCTCACGCCAGGATTCGCCCCCAACCATAGGCTAGGACCGAAGGTCGCATTCCTTTCGCTACTAGCCTTACGTAATGTCATTACGTGAAGGTGCTAATTAATACGAAATGTCTGTTCCAGTCCGTGCGTCTTTATCTTAACAGTAACTGACTCGGAGCATGAAGCTTCGTGGATGCCAAGCTTGAATCGCATGTCCTCTCGTTCTGACAAACGCCCGGGCGAAGATCTTCTGGCACGTGTCCTCGACTGGGCCGGATTATCGTTCGGCATCGGGGTGCTGATCGTCGTCGCGACATTCACCATTCAGGTCCACTGAAGGCTGAGGGTCTGCGGCCGGCCGCGCAGCCTCCGCCGCCCCTAGTCCCTGAACCTCTCCATCCACTCCCGGTTCTCCTTCCTTTCCAGTGCGTCCATGCGGGCCTTGACCTTCCCATGATGGGAAGGATCATAAGATCGGGCCAGGATATGGAATCAGGAGATTCATCATGGCCGATACCCGACCCACTGCGGACCTCACCCTCGACATTCCCATCGAGGGGATGTCCTGCGCGTCCTGCGTCGGCCGTGTCGAGAAGGCCATCAAAGGCGTGAACGGTGTCACTTCGGCGAGCGTCAACCTGGCTACGGAACGGGCCCGGGTATCATTCGACCCGTCACGCGCGGCGCCTGAGGCCGTGGCCGAGGCGATCCGCAAGGCCGGTTACGAGCCCAGGGCCGAAAAGATCGACCTGGCCGTCGAGGGCATGACCTGCGCGTCCTGCGTCGGGCGTGTGGAGAAGGCGCTCGCGCGGGTTCCGGGCGTCATCGAGGCCAACGTCAACCTTGCGACCAGCCGGGCCTCGGTGCGGTATCTGGGCGGGAGCGACATGACGGCCCGCCTCGTCGCGGCCGTGGAGAAGACCGGCTATACGGCCCGCCCGGCCGCTCCTGCGGGCGCCGAGACCGACCGGGAAGCCGCGGCCCGTGAGGCCGAGAACACCGCCCTTCGCCGTTCCCTCGCCTTTGCGGCCGTGCTGACCCTTCCGGTCTTCCTCATTGAGATGGGCTCGCATTTCATCCCGGCCGTCCATGACTGGGTTATGGCGACCATCGGCCATAGGGAGAGCTGGTATCTCCAGTTCGTTCTGACGACCCTCGTGCTGTTCGGGCCGGGCCTGCGCTTTTTCCGGAAGGGCGTTCCGGCCCTGCTGCGCCTTGCGCCCGACATGGATTCCCTCGTCGTGCTCGGCAACAGCGCTGCCTATGGCTACTCGCTCGTCGCGACCTTCCTGCCCGATTTCCTGCCGGCCGGCACCCGGAACGTCTACTACGAGGCCGCCGCCGTCATCGTGACGCTGATCCTGCTCGGGCGCTTCCTCGAAGCGCGGGCCAAGGGGCGGACCTCGGAAGCGATCAAGCGGCTGATGGGCCTGCAGGCCAAGACTGCGCGGGTCCGCCGGGATGGCGCGTTCCAAGAGCTTCCCCTCGACGAGGTCCGCACCGGAGACGTGGTCCAGGTGCGGCCGGGCGAGCGGATCCCGGTGGACGGCGAGGTGATCGAGGGCTCGTCCTTCGTGGACGAATCCATGATCACCGGCGAGCCGGTGCCGGTCCAGAAGGCCGAAGGTGCCGCCGTCGTCGGCGGCACCGTTAACAAGACCGGGAGCTTCACCTTCACGGCCACGAAGGTCGGTGCCGAGACCGTTCTGGCCCAGATCATCCGCATGGTCGAGGAGGCGCAGGGCTCGAAGCTTCCGATCCAGGCCATGGTGGACCGGGTTACGGCCTGGTTCGTACCGGCCGTCATGGGGGCGGCCGTGCTGACCTTCGCGGCATGGCTGTGGTTCGGGCCGGATCCGGCCCTGTCCTTTGCGCTCGTGAATGCGGTCGCGGTGCTCATCATTGCGTGCCCCTGCGCCATGGGCCTCGCCACGCCGACCTCGATCATGGTCGGAACAGGCCGGGCCGCCGAGCTCGGCGTCCTCTTCCGCCAGGGCGAGGCGCTCCAGAACCTGAAGGATGTGGGCATCGTCGCTCTCGACAAGACCGGCACCCTGACCCTGGGCAAGCCGACCCTGACCGATTTCTCCGTAGAGGCAGGCTTTGAGGAAGCGGACGTTCTGCGCCTCGTTGCGTCCGTGGAGAGCCGATCCGAGCACCCTATCGCCGAGGCCATCGTGGCGGCGGCGCAGGGCCGTGGCCTAACCCTGGCGGAGCCCGAGCGATTCGAGGCCGTTCCGGGCTTCGGCGTCTCAGCCCTTGTCGAGGGACGGCGGGTCGAGATCGGAGCCGACCGGTTCATGGACAGGCTCGGCCTGAAGGTCGCGGCCTTTGCGCAGGTCACGGAGCGGCTCGGCCAGGAAGGCAAGAGCCCCCTCTACTCAGCCATCGATGGCCGGCTCGCCGCCGTGATCGCTGTGGCGGATCCGCTGAAAGCCTCCACCCGGGAGGCCATCGCGGCCCTGCACGGGCTCGGCCTGAAGGTCGCCATGGTGACGGGCGACAACCGCCGCACGGCACAGGCCATTGCCCGACAGGTTGGGATCGACGACGTCGTGGCGGAGGTGCTCCCCGACGCGAAGGTGGAGGCGGTCCGCCGCCTGCGCACACAACATGGGCGCATCGCCTTCGTGGGCGACGGCATCAACGATGCGCCGGCCCTTGCGGAGGCGGATATCGGCCTCGCCATCGGCACCGGTACGGACATCGCCATCGAGAGCGCCGACGTGGTGCTCATGTCCGGCGACCTGCGCGGCGTCGTCAACGCCATCGCGCTGTCGCGGGCGACCATCCGCAACATCAAGCAGAACCTCTTCTGGGCCTTTGCGTACAACGCCATCCTGATCCCGGTCGCGGCGGGAATCCTCTATCCCGTGGATGGCGTGCTGCTCTCGCCGATGATCGCGGCAGGCGCGATGGCCCTGTCGAGTGTGTTCGTCGTCGGCAACGCGCTGCGCCTACGCAGCTTCCGGCCTCCCCTGCCGGGCAGCGTGGGCTCGGCCGAAATCGGCCGCATGGTAGGAGAAGCCGCATGAATATCGGACAGGCGGCGGAGCGCTCCGGCGTTTCCGCGAAGATGATCCGCTACTACGAATCCATCGGGCTGATCCCGAAGACCGTACGGACGGAAGCGGGCTACCGGGTCTATTCGGACGCGGACATCCACACACTGCGCTTCATCCGCCGGGCACGGGACTTAGGATTCTCGGTGGAGCAGATCGGCGAGCTGGTGTCGCTCTGCAGGACCGCAGCCGCGCAAGCACCGACGTGAAGGCCATCGCGCTGGAGCACATCCAGGCCCTGGAGCGCAAGATCGCGGAGCTTCGCTCCATGACCGAGACCCTGAAGCATCTGGCGCACACCTGTCACGGGGACGCGCGGCCCGATTGTCCCATCCTCGAGGAGCTTGCGGGCGCGGAGGTCGTTCACGATTGCGCGAAGCGCGAGACCGTCTTCGGCCTCGCTCGTACGCCTCACCGGACTGGCTCGAAGGCAGGACAGGGTTCCTGACGGAGCCCTGCTCAGGGCCAAGCCGTTGTTTCCAGCCATGATTTGCCTCTGGCGTTGCCAGCCGGTGTGGCCCAAGGGGCACAGGTCCGGCCTGCCTTGTTTTCGCCATGAGGGATCCACTTTGCAGCCACGCCGCGGCTTTGAACCTTTTCTCCAGTCTTTGCGCCCTATCTGCGCACTCAAACGGATTCCCTCAAAACCAAGAAACCACGAGTCTCCCACTGATGTTTGTTGCCGATCTGATCCAGAGCCCTTCCCTGCGGCCCCTTCTCCGTCGCATCGGCGCGATCCTGGTGCCCCTGGCCATGGCCGGATGCGTCTCCACCCAGCCGCCTCAACCGGCCGCCCGCGTCGTCGATCCGACTTATGCGGCCATGTATGGACCGAAGCCTGACGAGACGTTCCCGCTTCCGGCCACGGACATCTCCGAGGTCGATCCGCGCTATCTCCGCCGCGAGGTGGCCTATAACGGCCCCGAACAGCCCGGCACGATCGTCATCGACACGGACAACCGCTATCTTTACCTCGTGCGGGAGAATGGGCGGGCGCTTCGCTACGGCGTCGGCGTCGGATCCGAGGGGCGGGCCTGGAGCGGTCGCGCCCAGGTGGGGCGCAAGGCCCAATGGCCGCGCTGGACCCCGACCCCTGCCATGATCAAGCGCGAACCGGAGCGCAACGGTCCCTGGGCCGGCGGCATGCCTCCCGGACTCGGTAACCCCCTCGGCGCGCGGGCGCTCTATCTCTACAAGAACGGGCAGGACACCCTCTACCGGATCCACGGCACCTCGGAGCCATGGTCCATCGGCCAGTCGGTCTCGAGCGGCTGCATCCGTCTGTTCAACCAGGACATCATCGACCTGTTCAGCCGTGTCCCGGTCGGCGCGCCGGTCGTGGTGCTGAACCGGGGCCTTCCGAGCGAGCCGAGCGACGGGATGCGCATCTCCGCGAACGAGGCCGTGACCGAGAGCTTCTGACGCCCCTGCCCTTCCGGGCAAGGGCTCTTCCGGGTGCAGCAGGGCCCGCCCATATGAGGGCCATGCTGACCTACGCTATCGGCGACATCCATGGGCGCCACGATCTTCTCCGGCGATTGCTGGAGGAGATCTACGGCCATGCGTCAGGGCGCCCGCATCGCCTGGTGTTCCTGGGCGACTATATCGACCGGGGGCCCGACAGCGCCGCCGTGGTCGCGGATGTGCGAAGGCTTCAGGCTGAGGCTTCCGGGCGGGTCGTGGCGCTCATGGGCAATCACGAGGCGATGCTGCTCGCAGCCGTCAGGCATCCCAAGTCGGCGGGAATGCAGTGGCTGGCGAACGGCGGCCTCGCCACGCTCGCATCCTACGACGCCGCAGCTCCGGGCGACATTCCGGCCGACGTGGTGGCGTGGATGGCCACCCTGCCCACGTCCTATGAGGATGAGTGGCGCTATTTCGTCCATGCGGGCGTCATGCCGGGTCGGCCCCTGAGCGCGCAGAGCGAGATGGACAAGATCTGGATCCGCGAACCATTCCTCTACAACGAGTATGATTTCGGCAAGCATGTGGTGCACGGGCATACGCCCGTGCGGGACGCAACGCCCGAATGCCTGCGCCACCGCACCAATCTCGACACTGCCGCGGTCTTCGGCGGCGCGCTTACGGCCGGTATTTTCGAGGATGGCCAGGGCGCGCCGCAGGACATTCTGCAGGCGCGCTGAGCGCCGACGCTTCCGGTCCCCTGCTCTTTCGGATGAGTGCTCGTTCGGGCTCTTCGCGGCGTTGATGCCGCGTGCATTCAATGGCCCGGAAGCTTGGCGCTGGAGACGGACCCATGCACCTCCGTTCGAATTGGGGCCGCTGGCTCCTGCTGGTACCGTTGCTGCTTGCCGGATGTGCGGGCGTGAATGTCAGCCGCGTGACCGACCCCAATCAGCCTGGCATCCGCTATTGGCGGCCGGCAATTTATGTGGCGCTTCAGAAATCGGTGGCGAAGGACGAGACCCAGACCTGCGAGTTCAAGACGCTGACCCTGCCCGACAAGTCCGAGGAATACGCCATCACGTTCACGCCCGGAATGGGGACCGCCAACGTCACGCCGACGCTCTATGAGGGATGGCGTTTGGACAGCCTGAACGCAAACCTCGATTCCAAGACGGCGGATAATATCAACGCTGTCACGGGCCTGTTCAAAGCGATTGTTGCTGGGGCACCCGGGGCGAAATCCGTAGTAGCCCCTCCTAATCGAAACCGGGCGAAAGAACTTCCTTGCCTAGGCGTCTATAGATTGGAATACGATCAGATGGGCGTGTTGACCGGCTTCAAACGGATTCCGATGCCCGGTCTTTATTGATGCAGACGAGACGGCTCGCTTTTTTGCGAAGGGAGATCTCTGCCTCATGAACGAAGGGGCTCCGAAGAGCCCCTTCCCTGGTCGCTCAGCGACGCACGACCCGGCAGCGCTGGACGCGCTCCTTGATGATTCTGCCCCGCACGCGGCGCTCGACCGTCTCCCACCGGCAGATCCGGCGCGGAGGACCGAAGCGGCGCCCACGATCATGGTACTGTGCCTGCACGATGCCACTTCCATCGGAGAATGCGCTTCCCTTGCCGAAGGGCGCCGCATACGCGGCATTTCCGCTTAAACCGATGAACGCCGCCAGGGCGACCGCAGCAAGACCGAGTTTCTCGAACGTCATAGCAATTCCTTGTTCTTAGCCCCCGCGGGGCAAAGACACTCCGGCCCGTGAACAAGCGGTTAATGGCGCGACCCCACGGTCATACAGGCCGTCAATGTCTGATCTGTCCGCCATCTTCGAGGAAGCCCGAACTGGATCCTGCGGCGCATGTCCGCCACGTCAGACGAGCACATCGGCCTGTGTCACAGGTCGCTCGATCCACACGAAGGCATTCGTTGAAGCCGAAGGAAGGGTGAAGGAGTGCAGAAGCCGGGCAGCGCATCAGGAATGCCACACAGCAAAGACGTCAGGGCGACGCAGAGGCCGCCCTGACGTTATGTGAAATTGACCCAGCCAAGGAAGCTCGATTGACTGATTGCAGATCTTTAATGGCGCCCAGGACGAAGCAACCGCCTCACCGCATGTGCTTTTCAGTCGTCATGATACCAGACTGCGCCCGCCTGCGTCCGCGATAATGGCGGACGAGGGCATAGCCACCGGCGAGAACCAGGAATGGCAGGCCAGCCCCGGCCAACGGGCCAGGAGCACCCTTGTTCTGGCCCGGAGCACCGGGATTGCCGCCGGGACCTCCAGCCCACGGAGGCGGGCCAGGAATGCCTCCCGGGGCAGCTGTCGCCGACAGGAAACCGAATACACTCATACCTGCAGCCGTAATGATGGCCTTGTGCAAAGTACGCATCGACACCTCCCAAGGTTCAAGCCGTCCCTTGTAGCGGAAGGCGTTGCACCAATGGTGGCCTGTACTTCGGAAGTGTCACGATCTACCCCGTCCTGGCTCCGTTGAATTAGGAAACGGCAGGGCGATAAGCCGAGGCGAAGCGACCCTGCTGCGCATTCCAAGTTGGGGCCGTGTCCGATCGCTCACAGCAGTTGATTGCTCAACCATCGCGCATGGGCGAACCCACGATATGAGGTGGGAAGAAAGCCTGGGATACACACAGACCAGCCACACCCATCAGGGGCCGCGCCGTACCTAATACGGTCGACAGAAATGTTTGATTTCTCGTGGGATAAAGTGGTGCCCAGGGGCGGAATCGAACCACCGACACTGCGATTTTCAGTCGCATGCTCTACCAACTGAGCTACCTGGGCGTCCGGCGCGGCGCTTGGCCGTTTTTCGTCGGAGGCCGGTTGTATAGTCAGAGCCGCGACGCATGTCCAGCACCCTGAGGCGCCTTCGCGCGGAAAATTTTTCGCCCTGCACCGGGCCAAGCTTCCGTTCAGGCACAAGGCAGCCTTAAGGGATTGCAACGGCTAAGCTTTTCGGCACGGCGCGATATACGTCCGTAAAGGTGTCGGTCAGGATTCTCGGTCACTCTCGTCCCGGTCTTCATCGTCCTCGACAGCGGGAATCGCGTAGCGGCCGGAAAACCAGCGCTGCAGGTCCACGTCGGCGCAGCGCTTGGAGCAGAAGGGTCGGAAGTCCGGATTCGTCGGCTTGCCGCAGATCGGGCATTTGCCGCCGGAGGTCTTGGCAGCGGAAGCCTTGGGCTTGTTCTCGTTGGCCGCATTCATGGCGACGTCCTCCGTTCAGGCGGCATTGAGCCAGCTGAAGCGGACGGGATAGCCCTCCCCGTCGAGCAGCGCGACGGTCTCGTAGAGGGGCAGCCCCACCACGTTGGAATAGGAGCCGACCAGCTTCACCACGAAGGTTCCGGCCAATCCCTGAATGGCGTAGCCGCCCGCCTTGCCGCGCCATTCGCCGGACGCGAGATAACGCTCGAACTCGTCCCGCGCGAGGCGCTTGAAGCGCACCCGCGTCTCCACCATGCGCAGACGCACCCCGTCCTTCGGCGTCACGAGGCAGATAGCCGTATAAACCCGGTGCGCCCGGCCGGAGAGGAGCCGCAGGCAGGCGGCGGCTTCGTCCACCACCTCGGCCTTGGGCAGGATCCGCCCGCCGGCCACCACCACCGTGTCGGCTGCCAGAATGAAGGATTCCCGCAGGTCGTCCTGGTTGCGGGCGGTGCGGCGCGCCACCTCCGCCTTTTCCCTGGCGAGGCGCTTGGCGAGCTCGCGCGGGTTCTCGGATTTCCGGGGCGTCTCGTCCACGTCCGCCGGGAGGAGCGCGTCAGGCTCGATTCCGGCCTGCTGCAGGAGGGCCAGGCGGCGGGGTGAGGCCGAGGCCAGAACGAGCTTGGGACGCCAGCCGGCATTCGACATCTCGGGGGAGGACGCCACGATCTTCTCCAGGCATTGAGGGCCGTCAGCCGGCCCCGCAAACAATCACGATACAGGTTATGGGCTGAACTGCCCCGCCACAAAATGGAACCGCGAAACGGCGTTTCAAGCGTCCGGCGGCGGCACCTCCGGCCCGGCGCTCTCCATGCGCGCCTCCAGCCGCTCCAGGCGGCGGTAGCGCATGACGCTGACCGGGATCGACGCCAGGAACAGGAACGTGATCACCGTCAGCATCTCGAACGGGAAGCTGACCAGGAGCCCGAAGAGGGCCACCGACACCACGAAGATGGGCAGCACCCAGTGGCGCGGCACGTATTTGCCGATTGTCTTGCCCGAATAGACCGGGATGGTGGACACCATCAGGAACGCGAGGCCCAGCAGATACACGAGAACGATCGGCGCCACCGAGGCGTCGACGATGGGCACCCCGAGGAAATGCAGGTAGATCGGCAGGAGCGACGTGATGGCGCCTGCCGGCGCCGGCATGCCGGTGAAGAAGTTCTTCTGCCATTCGGGCCGGTTGGGCGTGTCGAGCATCACGTTGAAGCGCGCGAGCCGCAGCACCATGGCGATGGCGAAGACCAGCACGGCGATCCAGCCCACCGATTTCAGCTCATGCAGGACGAAGCTGTAGAGCACGAGCGCCGGCGTCACGCCGAAATTGACGAAATCGGCCAGGGAATCGAGTTCGGCGCCGAACCGGGACGTGCCTTTCAGCATCCGGGCCACCCGCCCGTCGATCCCGTCGAGCGCCGCCGCCACGATGATGGCGAAGACCGCCGGCTCCAGCCGCCCCTCATAGGCGAGGCGGATGGCCGTCAGCCCGAGGCAGAGCGCCACCAGGGTGATGATGTTGGGCACGATGACCCGGAATGGCACTGGCTTGAACAGCCGCTTGCGCGGCTCGTCCGGATCGGGCGCGAAGGGAGGAAAAAGATCGCTCATGCCAGGGTTTTAAGGTCACCCCCTCCGGCCCGCAAGGCCGGCTTTGGTTTTGCCCCCGCCCGAATGACGGCCAGGGCGCCCGGCGGGACTATTTGCACCCCGCCTCCTGGACTTCCCAGAAGGAACCCGTCCTTGAGACGCCGGCCGGAGCTTGGCAGCCGGCAGAGCCGCGCCTGAGAGCCGCGCGGGAGGAGCCCCTGCCCCTACCCCACCCGGTACTGCCGCGCCGGCTCGTTGACCGAGAGGTCCGCCAGCAGGGTCTCGCCCGCCACGGAGGTCTGGCCGAGGCCCACGAGGACCTGGGCGGTGAGTGGGACGTAGATGTCGAGGCGGGAGCCGAAGCGGATCAGACCGAAGCGCTCCCCGGTGCTCAAGGAATCGCCCGCCTTGACGAAAGACACGATGCGCCGGGCCACGAGGCCGGCGATCTGCACCACGCCGATGCGGGTGCCGCCGGTCTCGATCACGAGGGCGTTGCGCTCATTGTCCTCGCTCGCCTTGTCGAGCTCCGCGTTAAGGAAGAGACCTGGCGTATAGAGGATCTGCAGGATGCGGCCCGTGACGGGGGAGCGGTTCACGTGGCAGTCGAACACGTTCATGAAGACCGAGATTCGGGTCATCGGCTCCTGGGGCAGGTCGAGCTCCGCAGGCGGCACGGCCGTGGTGATGAGGCTCACGCGCCCGTCGGCCGGCGAGACCACGAGGCCTTCGCGGATCGGGGTCACGCGGGGCGGATCGCGGAAGAAGTAGCAGACCCAGACGGTCAGGATCGTGCCGATCCAGCCGAGCGGCGACCACAGCATGGCCAGCAGGATGGTCGCGATCAGCGCGATCAGGATGAAGGGATACCCCTCCTTGTGGATCGGGACGAAGATGCGGCGCATCGATTCCAGGATATCGGACATTCTCGGCTAGCCTCTTGTGACCTGGAGGGGGATGGCAGGGGCGGCGGGATCCGTCAACCCGCCACGCTTTCGCGCTCACGCTCCTCCGCCTCGGCGCGCTTGAGGGTCTCGCGGGCCTCGTCGGCCTCGCGCTGGCGGTTCCACATGGCCGCATAGACCCCGCCCTGGGCAAGCAGGCCCGCATGGGTGCCGCGCTCCACGATGCGCCCGTGGTCGAGCACGATGATCTCGTCGGCGCCGATGATCGTGGACAGGCGATGGGCGATCACCAGAGTGGTGCGGCCGCGGCTGACCCGGTCAAGAGCGTCCTGGATCTCCTTCTCGGTAAAGGAATCGAGGGCCGAGGTCGCCTCGTCGAGGACCAGGATCGGCGGGCCCTTCAGGATCGTGCGCGCGATGGCCACACGCTGCTT
>Ga0182741_1001451_pt1 | contig 30676 bp, 29 predicted proteins | sample eDN5th37CBELigOP_FD_128874 | JGI IMG/M metagenome (GOLD analysis project Ga0182741, IMG submission 128874) | Enriched Organic Plus compost microbial communities from Emeryville, California, USA - eDNA 5th pass 37_C BE-Lig OP (version 2) (version 2) ... | reverse complement strand
GACCACCACCATCACGATGGCGGTCAAATAATTTGGCATTTGACAATCAAGTGCACACTATTGAGTTCTCAAGGACCAGACACCCCCCGTACACACCCCAACCAGGGCCTCCGAGAAGCTGATTCCTTTGCCGCGGTACCCGAGCGCATTACCGAATAATGTTTCTCAAGGGCCGATCGGCGTCCCCCTAGCATAGTGCAAGCGACGAGTTGGCTCAACCCGCCGCCTTCGGAGGAAATCTGCCGGCCGATCCGTTTCTCACGTTCCGGCCAACGAGGTACAACTATAGGACGGATTGCAACCCAGCCGCAAACGAACCAGCAAGCCGGGCGTGTCGCTCATGAGCCGGCACCTTCGTGCTCCCGAGTTCCGGTGTCAATGGCGGGGAGATGCTTGAATAGTGCGGTGACTACAGTGCGAGCAACACCCCCTTCCCCTGCGGATTTCGGCTTCGATGTGAGCGTTCGCCAGACCGGCGGGAGCGCGCACGGCTCGGACGGGCGGCCGCTGGGTCGCGCAGGCGTGATCCACACGCCGCACGGAGACATTCGCACACCGGCGTTCATCCCGGTCGGCACCAAGGCTACGGTGAAAGCGTTGCTGCCAGAAACGGTCTCGGACCTCGGTGGCCAGGCGGTGCTTGCGAACGCGTACCATCTCTTCCTCCAGCCTGGAAGTGACATTGTCGACGAGGCGGGAGGACTCGGGGAGTTCATGAACTGGTCCGGGCCGACCTTCACGGACTCTGGAGGCTTCCAAGTCATGTCATTGGGAGTGGGGTTCAAGAAGGTCATCTCCATGACGGAGTCGGCCTACGCCGAGGCAGAGGTGATCGCGAAGAACAAGGAGCGCCTGGCCCACGTGGACGAGGACGGCGTGACGTTCAAGTCGTTCTTGAACGGCGACCGGCACCGGTTCACGCCCGAGATCTCGATGCAAATTCAGCATCAGCTGGGTGCAGACATCATCTTCGCTTTCGACGAGTGCACCACGCTGCTCAACACTCGTGCTTACCAGGAAGACTCTGTCGCTCGAACGGAGCGCTGGGCGGTCCGCTGCCTCGACGAACACGCGAGGCAGACACAGTCACGTCAACACCGCCCGTACCAGGCCCTCTTCGGAGTGGTTCAGGGAGCACAGTACGAGGATCTTCGTCGCCAGGCCGCTCGGGGCCTCGCCGAACTTTCCGGTGCTGAGCATCAACAATCATTCGATGGTTTCGGTATCGGCGGGGCGCTGGAGAAGAGCCAGCTCGGCACGATCGTAGGCTGGGTCACGGACGAGCTTCCCGAGTCCAAGCCCCGCCACTTGCTCGGCATCTCGGAGCCAGACGACCTGTTCGCGGCGATCGCCGCCGGTGCCGACACCTTCGACTGCGTCGCCCCGTCGCGCCAGGCTCGCGGCGGCTCCCTGTACTCGCAGCGTGGCAGGATCAATGCGAAGTCTGCCGCCCAACGCCGAAGGTTTGAACCGGTCGACGCGGAGTGCGACTGCTACACCTGCGAGCATTACACCGCCGCATACCTGCACCATCTCTTCAAAGCGAATGAGATGCTCGCGAGCACGCTGGCGACCATTCACAACGAACGGTACATCGTGCGACTCGTCGATCAGATTCGGCAGAGCATCATCGACGGCACCTTCGTTGAACTTCGAGATCAGGTGCTCGGGCGACTCGGTAAAGCGAAACCGGCCCGCTAAGCGGCCGCCCGCTCCTCCGCCCTACGCACGACCCGGATGATTCGTGTGGTGATCGGCAGGAGCACAACCTCCGCGAGGACCTTGACCAGGTATCCGAGCACGATGTACATCACAAAGTCGACACCCGTGATGATGCCAGCGAAGGCGATCGTGCAGAACAGCACGGTGTCGGCCAGCTCACCAACGAGCGTGGAGACGATCAGGCGAGAACGCAGGAATCTCCCCGCGTCTCGACGATGCATGAGCTCCATGACCCAGGCATTCAGCAGCTGACCGGCAAGGAAACCCGTCAGGCTTGCAATGACGATTCTCGGCACGAAGCCGAGCACCGCGGCAAACGCCTCCTGGTTCTCCCAACCGTCCGCTGGGGGCGATACCTGAGCGGCGAGAATTGTGAGGGAAGCGAGCGCCGCCAGGCAGAACGCGGTGAAGATTGTCCGGCGGGAGGCACGGAGCCCGTACACCTCCGCGAGCACGTCGCCGAGTATGTATGCCAGTGGAAACAGGAACACTCCCCCGTCGAACACGAGCGGCAGTGAAAAGTCGCCAAACGGGATCGCGCCGAACGCAATCGGCTTCACCGCGACGACGTTGGAGATGAGCAAAATTCCCACAAAGATCGCGGAGATCGTTGCGTACCTTGCACCGGACGCCGCGGCCTTGGCACCCGGGGTCAGATACTTCGTCGAGTCTTCGCGCGTCATCTCTGGTTTCACCTGGGTCGTCTCACTCACTTGGCGCTCTCCTCGAGGCGGGCGGACAGCTTGCTCACTCGGGCGAGCGTTTCATCCTTGCCGAGCAGTTCCAGAGATTCGAACAGAGGCGGGGAGACTCGCCGGCCGGAGACGGCCACGCGCAGCGGCCCGAAGGCGAGGCGGGGCTTGAGGCCCAGCCCATCGATGAGTGCGCCCTGCAGAGCGGACTGAATGCGGTCGGTCGCCCACTCAGCGGTGGAGAGGGGATCGAGCGCGGCACGACCGGCGTCGAGCACCTGTCTCGCGTCCGGGCCGAGCGACTTCAGAGCGTCTTCCTGATACTCGAGCGCCTCTGCGGACGTGAACAGGAACCCCATCATTCCCACGACGTCGCCGAGCATGGTCACCCGGCTCTGCACGAGTGGCACTGCGGCGCGCACGGTCGCAAGCTGTTGTTCCGTGGGTTCGACCGGGAGCGCGCCGCCGGCGATGAGGTATGGAAGTATTCTCTGGCCGAAGTCGTCTTCGTCGAGCAGTCGAATGTGGTCCGCGTTGATCGCGTCGGCCTTCTTCTGGTCGAAACGGGCCGGGTTGGGATTGACGTTGACGACGTCGAACGCTTCGACCATCTCCTCGCGTGAAAACACGTCGCGATCGGGTGCAAGCGACCAACCCAGAAGCGAAAGATAGTTCAGCAGCCCTTCTGGGATGAACCCGCGATCGCGGTGGTGCAGCAGATTCGACTGCGGGTCACGCTTCGACAGCTTCTTGTTCCCCTCGCCCATCACATAGGGCAGGTGGCCGAAGCGTGGAATCGCTGATTCGATGCCGAGCTCGACGAGCGCACGGTGCAACGCAATCTGGCGCGGAGTCGATGAGAGCAAGTCTTCGCCCCGCAGCACGTGCGTGATCCCCATCAGCGCGTCATCGACGGGATTCGTGAGCGTATAGAGCGGGACACCGTTCGGGCGCACGACAACGAAATCGATCGTGCTCCCTGCTGGAAAGTTGATCGGTCCGCGCACGAGATCGTCGAAGCCCAGATCGACCTCGGGGACTCTGAACCGTAGCGCCGGGGCCCGCCCTTCGGCGCGAAAAGCCGCGCGCTGATCCTCGCTCAGATCACGGTCGAAATTGTCGTACCCCAGCTGCTTTGGTCGCCCGGCCGCTTCATTGCGCGCGTCGATCTCCTCGGCGGTGGAGAAGCTCTCGTAGAGGTAGCCAGCCTCGAGCAATCGGTCGATGATGTCGCGATAGATCTCTGCTCGCTGTGACTGGCGATAGGGCTCGTGCGGGCCGCCGACGTCGATGCCCTCGTCCCAGTCGAGCCCGAGCCAGCGCAGGGAGTCGATGATCTGCGCGTAGCTCTCCTCACTGTCACGAGCTGCGTCGGTGTCCTCGATGCGGAAGACGAACGTGCCACCGGTGTGCCGCGCGTACGCCCAATTGAAGAGCGCCGTGCGCACCATACCGACGTGCGGCGTGCCGGTGGGCGACGGGCAGAAGCGCACGCGCACGTCGCTTCCGGTAGCGGTCGAGAACTGGGGTTCGCTGTGTGTAGACATCGCCTACCAGTTTAGTCCGCAAGCGCCGCGACCCGATGGCGTCTGGCCTGCACTGCGATGGTCGCCACTACGCCTACGAGCAGGAGGGGACCAGTCGTGAGGGCGAGGAACGAGAAGTCGCCCGCCGCGAACGCCACGCCCGAGAGCGCTCCCGCGAGCGCGCCGGAAGCGCTCATGCACGCGTCGGAGCGCCCCTGCCACTTCGGTCGCATCGTCAGCGGCGTGATCTCTGTCAACAGCGTTGCGCCCGCAACCGTGACTGCGCTCCAACCGAGCCCGAGCAGCACGAGACCCGCCTGCACAAGCAAATGGGAAGTTCCCGACATTCCCGACAGGAGGATCGCAGCAAGCAGCAGCAACCACCCGAGCAGGATCACGGGCACTCGACCAATGCGTCCGGCCAGCGTGCCGAACACCGGCGAGAACGCGTACATGCCCGCGATATGCAATGACAGCGTAAAACCGACCAGCTCCGGGGTGCCATCGTGATGCATGAGATGAAGCGGCGTCATCGCCATGAGGCCGACCATGATCGCCTGCGCCATCGCGACAACGACGATGACGAGGATCTGGGCGCTCCCGCCGGGCCGCGTCTTGACCGCATCCGGTGTCGAGCCCACATCGTGACTGGATGCCGCAACGCCTCGTAGGTGCTGCTCGATCTGTCGTGCCGCCAGCAGGGGGTCCGGCCGAAGCCCGAACCAGTTCACCAGAGCCGCGAGGAGCTGCGCGACGAATGGGAACACGAATGCCCCGGCGAGCGGGGTGACACCGATCAATGCTCCGATGATGGCACCCGGTCCGATCAGGTTCGGGCCAACGACCGCACCGACCGTGATGGCCCACACAACGAGTGAAAGGTCCCGACCTCGGTTCTGTGCGAGGGCGAGGTCGGTTGCGCTGAATCGTGAGAGCAGTTGCACTGCCGTGGACACGCCGAGGAGCATTATGCCGATGCCGAGCAGCACCCAGGATCCCACCACGGTTGCCCCGACCGCGATGAGTGCGCCGAGCATGGAGATCAGGCTGCCGGCCACGAGGGCAGGCCTGCGTCCGAGTCGATTTGCGAGGGCAGCGAGCGGGATGCCTGCGAGCGCAGCCCCGGCGTTGAAGAGCGCTGATGACAGACCAGAGATCGCGTCGTTGCCGCTCACCTCGGCCAGGAGGAGCGCTCCGACCGAAAGGGCAGCGCCCGCGCCGAGTCCGCCGAGAATGGTTGCGGCCGAAAGCACGAGTATGGTGCGTCGCTGTACGCGCGCCTGCTCGTTGGGGGAAAGCGCAACTTCTCGTGTCACTAACGCACGGCCTCGAGTTGCCAGCGACTGCCGTCGATGCCTGCGAGCAAACGCTTGCACAGTCGCACTTGCGGGCTCTCGTTCGCGGTGTCCATGGAGACGAGGCCAATGGTCCGGTACCGCGGGGGGTCGAGCGGGAGCGCCACCGCTTCGTCCGGAAGTGTGCGCGCGGCCGCAAGCGCCAGGCCGGGGACGAGCGCAACCGCACCGCCGGCGGCGGCCATGGCGATCATGGCGGGCACGTTATCGGTCTCCTGAATGATCTCGGGCACGAAGCCGCTCTCGGCGGCAGCGGCGAGCAGGTGACCTCGACACTTTTCGCATCCTGCGATCCACTGCTCCGCGGCGTAATCGCCGAGGTGGGCGGCCTCGATCCCGGATGCGTGAGCCGCGCTCACGACGAGGCTCACGGTCTCGCGCCAGAGCGGGGTGAACACGCTGCCGGCCGGCAGCCCCTCAGCCCCGCGGTAGTCGAAGACCAACGCACAATCCACTTCTCCGTCGCGCAGCATCTGCGCCGCCGCCGGAGGTTCCGCCTCTCGGTACTGCAGTGAGACTTCGGGGGCTTCCTCGGCGAGGCTGCGCATCATCGCCGGCACGATTGTCGCAGATGCGGAGGGGAAGCCCACGAGCCGGAGGGTCCCTCCACGTTCACCTCTGAGATCGTCGATTGCAGAGAGCGCGGCATCGATCTCAGCGACGACGGTTCGAGCGTGCTCCGCGAGAATGTTGCCTGCGGTCGTGAGGCGTATCCCTCGCCCTTGACGCTCGATGAGGGGGACCGCGAGCCTCGTCTCGACTCGTTTGATTCGCTGGCTCACGGCCGGCTGGCTCAGGCCCAGGCTTGCCGCGGCGGCGGTGAGCGATCCGGTGGTCGCGAGCGCGTGCAGGATTCGCATCTCGGTCGAGTCAATCGCGCCGAGCGGATCTGCATGCCTCGTACTCATAAGCCCATCATAAGCTCACGGTAAGTAATTTGGTTCACACATACGAGCCCGTTATCCAACCGCCTCGGCTGCTCTCTCGTTGAGCTCGAGGTAGCGTGCGGCGTCGGCTCGATCCTGCTCGGTGGCGACCAGCTGCCCGCATGCTCCGTCGATCTCCTTGCCTCTCGTGTCGCGAAGCGTCGTCGGGATGCCCGCCGAGTTCAGGCGATCCACGAACTCGCGCGTGACCTCCCGCGTCGAAGCCGTCCACACAGACCCAGGCGTCGGGTTTAATGGGATTGGGTTCACGTGCACCCATCCGCGACCGCGCGCATTCAGCTTCTCGGCCAGCAGGTCGGCTCGCCAGGCGTGATCGTTCATGTCCTTGATCAGTGCGTACTCGATGGAGACCCGTCGACCGGTGCGATCGAAATAGCCTCGCGCCGCGTCGAGCACCTCGTCGACCTTCCAACGGCTATTCACTGGGATCAACTCGTCACGCAATTGATCGTCTGGCGCATGCAACGAGAGAGCGAACGTGACGGGGATGTTCTCATCCGCGAGCTTCCTGATCGCCGGCGCCAATCCCACCGTGGAGACGGTGATCCCGCGAGCGCTCATGCCGAGGCCCTCTGGCGAGTCCGCGACCATGCGATGCACCGCAGTCATGACCCGCTTGTAGTTCGCGAGTGGCTCCCCCATCCCCATGAAGACGATATTGGTTACGCGCTCGGCATCGGCACCATTGCCTTCCGCACGCTCACGTCCGAGGCCGCCTTCTGCGATCACGCGGTTCGCCTGCACCACCTGGTCAAGTATCTCGGCGGGCGACATATTGCGGGTGAGCCCCGCCTGACCGGTCGCGCAGAACGGGCAGTTCATCCCGCAGCCGCACTGGCTCGACACGCAGAGCGTAATGCGGCCGGGGTAGCGCATGAGTACCGATTCCACGAGCGCACCGTCGAAGAGGCGCCACAGGAACTTGATCGTCGCGCCGTCGTCGGTGACGAGGCGCTTCACCTCGGTCAGCAGTGGCGGAAAGAACGCCTCGACCAGCTCGTCCCGCCGCTCCTTTGGCAGGTCGGTCATCTGCACCGGATCAGTCGTGTAGTGCTCGAAGTAGTGCTTCGACAGCTGCTTCGCCCTGAACTTCGGCAACCCCAGTTCGATGATCTTCGCCTCGCGCTCTTCGAGCGTCATGTCGGCCAGGTGCGTCGGCGGCTGTTTCACGCGCGGCGAGGCGAACTGCAGGGTGGGACGCCCGTCCGGCCCGGTCATCTGCGTCCAGCCTTCGGTCCGCGGCCGCGTCTGGGGCCTTGCGTCAGCGGTTGCTCGAGGCCTCGTGCGGATCAGTTTGCCCTGTTCGGGCTGATTCGCATGATTGAGTTTGTTCGGATCCACTGCACCATTGTCGCAGGGATTTCTGTGGCTCGGTTCAGCGGACCGGATTGCTCAGCACACCGATGCCGTCAACCTCGACTTCGACCACATCTCCCCCGCGGATGGGGCCGACACCCGCAGGGGTTCCGGTGAGGATGAGGTCCCCGGGAAGCAGCGTGAAGGCTTCGGAGGCGTGCGCGATGATCTTCTCGATCGAGTGGATGAGCTGGCTCGTGCGGCCGCTCTGACGGACCTCGCCGTTCACCCTCGTCTGCACCTGGAGGTCGGAGAAATCAAGGTCCGTCTCGATGTATGGGCCGATCGGGCAGAAGGTGTCGAATCCCTTCGCGCGAGCCCACTGCCCGTCCTTGACCTGAAGGTCACGTGCACTCACATCATTGGCGCACGTGAAGCCGAATACGACTTCGAGTGCGCGGCTCTCAGGCACCTGTTTCGCGACCGATCCGATCACGATGGCCAGTTCCCCCTCATGCTCGACCCGTTCGGAGATCTCGGGCAGCACGATCGCTTCATCCGGTCCAATGATCGAAGTGTTCGGTTTGAGAAAGAGCAGCGGCTCAGCGGGTGCCTCGGCCGTACCGATTCCGGTCACGTCCTTCATCTCTTCGACGTGATCCTGGTAATTCTTGCCGACGCACACGACCTTCGAACGCGGGATCACCGGCGCGAGAAGGCGCACATCATTGATCGGAAACCGCCTTCCGGTTGTCTCATATCCGGCAATCAGTGGGTCTCCCATGAGTTCGACGAGTTCGACGCCCCCGCCTGCGGCTTCGTCAACCACGCCGAAACTAATCTCATCGTCGCGGCGGAACCGTGCAACCTTCATTCGGTTATGCCCCCTGAGCGATCTTGTGCACCCAGCCGTGCGTGTCCTCGACCGTGCCGAACTGGATGCCGGTGAGTTCCTCGCGTAGCGACATCGTCAGAGCACCGGGCGCTTGCTCGCCGAAGTCGACGAGCACTCCTCGCTCGCTCTTCAATTGCGAGATCGGGGTGATCACGGCCGCGGTTCCGCAGGCAAACGCCTCACTGACGGAGCCATCCGCGACGCCTTCCATCCACTCGCTGACCGTCACCTCGCGCTCCTCAACGGTGTGGCCTCGATCCTTCGCGAGCTCGATCAGGCTTCGCCGGGTCACACCGTCGAGAATGTTGCCGTTCAATGCGGGGGTGACGAGCGTGCCGTCGGCCTTCACGAGGAACAGGTTCATTCCGCCCAGCTCGTCGATCGTGTCCTCGGTGCGTGCGTCGGTGAAGAGCACCTGGGCGCAGCCGTTCTGCTGAGCGATGCGGGTCGGAAGCAGTGACGCGGCGTAGTTGCCACCGCACTTCGCGGCACCGGTGCCTCCCTCGCCCGCGCGCGCGTGGGTCTCGGAGAGCCAGATCGCCACCGGCTTGACCCCGCCGGAAAAGTAGGGGCCGGCAGGGCTTGCAATCACCATGTAGCGTGCGCGTTCGGCGGCACGAACCCCGAGAAAGCTCTCGTCTGCGATCATGAACGGGCGAAGGTAGAGGCTCTGATCCTCGCCCGAAGGCACCCAGTCAATGTCGGCGCGAATGAGCTCTTCGAGTGACTGGACGAAGAGTTCCTCCGGGAGTTCCGGGAGCGCGAGCCGTCGTGCGCTCTCGTTCAGCCGGCGCGCGTTCGCCTCGGGACGGAAGGTCACGACATCACCGCTTGGGTGGCGGTAAGCCTTGATCCCCTCGAAGATCTCCTGACCGTAGTGCAGCACCGACGAGGCGGGGTCCATCGGAATCGGTCCGTAGGGAATGACCTTCGCATCGTGCCAACCGGCGTCTTTGGTCCACGAGATCGAGACCATGTGGTCGGTGAAGGCCTTGCCGAATCCCGGGTCGGCGAGGATCGCTTCGCGCTCGGCCTTGGGAAGTCGCTCCGCTGGCTGGTAGCTGAACTCGGTCATGTTGTCTGCTTTCTTCTTGCGATGATCGTCAGTGATCGCTGGGGGCTAGTTTACGCGGGAGACCGCGGACGCAATGGCCTCACCGATCTCGCTCGTACTTCTCGGTGTGTCTCCTCGCGTGGCGAGGTCAAGTTCGACGGACGCCCGCACTCGTTCTGCTTCAACACCCAATCCCAGGTGGTCGAGCATGAGTGCTGCCGAGAGGATCGCCGCGGTCGGGTCGGCCAACTGGCGGCCGGCGATATCTGGCGCGGACCCGTGTACCGGCTCGAACATGCTGGGGAACGCTCCGCTGGGGTTGATGTTGCCGCTGGCGGCCATGCCGATGCCACCGCCGATTGCGCCGGCGAGGTCGGTGAGGATGTCTCCGAACAGGTTGTCGGTGACGATCACGTCGAACCGGGATGGATCCTGCACCATGAAAATGGTGGCGGCGTCGACGTGCATGTAGTCGACCTCGATCCCGGGATGCTCTGCAGAGACAGCCTGCACCACGCGCTGCCAGGTGGCCCCAGCATGCACCAGAACGTTGGTCTTGTGCACCCAGGTCAGACGTTTGCGCGGACGTTTCTCGGCAAGCTCGAACGCGTACCGCACGACCCGCTCGACTCCGTGTGCCGTGTTCACCGAGACCTCTGTCGAGACCTCGCCCGGGGTATTCGCGCGGAGGCGACCGCCGTTTCCGGCGTATGGCCCCTCGGTACCCTCCCTCACCACGACGAAATCCACCTCACCTGGGTGTGCGAGCGTGCTGGTCACCCCGGGATACAACTTGCAGGGGCGCACATTGGCGTAGTGATCGAAATCGAATCTCAGTTTCAGCAGCAGGCCGCGCTCGATATTCGCGTCCTTCAAGCGAGGATCACCGGGAACGCCGCCGACCGCCCCGAAAAGAATGGCATCATGCGCAGCGATAGCGGCCTGCTCGTCGGCGGGGAGGGTCTCTCCGGTCGCGAGGAAGCGTTCCGCACCCAACCGAAACTCGGTGCGATCCAGCACCACGTCGGAGCTCGCGAGCACGGCATCGAGCACCCGATTGGCCTCGGCGGTCACTTCTTTGCCGATACCGTCACCGGGAATCACCGCGAGCTTGATCGTGCGCGCCACTGCTGCTCCTTCAGTCGTCATGACGCCGTGCGGTGCACGGCCGGGATCGCTCCGGCCGTGGAGCGTTCTTAACCACCAGCGTATCGCGGGAGGAACCTATCTTTGTTCGAGCTCGTCGAACGCCTGCATCAGCCGGGACACCGTGCCCTCGACATCCGAGAGCTTGTCGAGTCCGAACAGTCCGATGCGGAAGCTCGAGAAGGAGCTCGGCTCCCCGCACTGCAACGGCACGCCTGCGGCAATCTGAAGTCCGTGCGGTTTCATTCGTGCCCCCGTTTGGAGTTCTGGGTCGTCGGTGTGCATGACGACGACCGAGGGTGCCGCGAACTCGCTCGCGGCCACCGAGGCGTAACCGCGCTCGGCTAGCAGAGAGCGCACGCGCGTTCCAAGCTCGGCTTGTGCGTTGCGCAGCGCCTCGAAGCCGCGCTGTTCGGTCTCGGCCATGAGGTTCGTGTTGTGCACCAGCGAATCGGTGGGCATCGTCGAGTGATACGGGGTGCGGCCCTCGAGATACTCGTCTGCGATCCACAACCAGCGCCCGAGATCGAGCGTAAAGCTCGACGAGCTGGACTCCTGCACCAATCGCCTGGCGTTCGCGTTCAGCATGACGAAGCCGGCACCCGGCGACCCACTCCAGCCCTTCTGCGGAGCACTCAGCAACACGTCGACGCCCGAGGCGCGCATATCGATCCAAAGCGCCCCCGACGCGATGCAGTCGAGCACGAAAAGTCCGCCAACCTCGTGCACCGCCTCCGACACCGCACGCAGATACTCGTCGGGAAGCACAATGCCCGACGCCGTCTCGACGTGAGGCGCAATGACGATCTGCGGTCGGGTCTCGCGGATGACCGTCACCACTTCTTCGATGGGCGCGGGTCGCCAGGCGGCCCGCGGATCCTCGCTCTCAGCGCGAGCTTGCAGCACCGTAATGTCGTCGCTGATTCGACCGGCCTCGAGAATCTGCGACCACCGGTAGGAGAAGAGCCCGTTGCGGATCACGAGGCACCGCTGGTTCGTCGCGAGCTGTCGCGCAACCGATTCCATCGCCGCGGTGCCCCCACCGGGGACGACCGCCACGCTCTCAGCACCGTACGCGCGGCGCAGCACAGCCGTTAGATCCTGCATCGTCTTTGCGAAGCGCGCGGACATGTGGTTCAGGGATCGGTCGGTGAATACCACCGAGTACTCGATCAGGCCGCCAGGATCTACGTCGTCGTGAGGAAGCTGCATAGGCCCAGCATGGCATATTCACGCGGCCGAGGCACCTACCCCGCCCAATTCTCGTGTAGCGTGCGCGAGGGGGGACTTGAACCCCCACGTCCGAAGACACTGGAACCTAAATCCAGCGCGTCTGCCAATTCCGCCACTCGCGCCCGCCGGACGAACCGGCACCAGACCAGCCTAGCGCCTCACCAACCCTCGGTGAGCACGCGGTCGAGCTGCCGCACCACGAAGTCCGCGCTCGCGGACGTCAAACACAGCGGCGGTTTGATCTTCAGCACGTTCGAGCGTTCCGAGGTCGTGAGCACGATCACCCCGAGTTCCCGCAGCCGCTCACAGATCGCCGCGGCCTCCGCGGCCGCGGGCTCCATTGTGGTGCGGTCGCGCACCAGTTCGATGCCGAGGTAGAGCCCCTCCCCATGCACGGGGCCGATGATCGGGTGCCGGTCGGCCAGCCGCTCGAACCCGGCCTTCAGTCGCGCTCCGACATCGCGAGCGTTCTGCTGCAGGCCCTCAGCCTCCATCGCGTCAAGCACCGCGAGGCCGACCCGGCATGAGAGCGGGTTGCCGCCGGTCGAGGCGAAGAACTGGCCCTGAGTCGCCAATGCGTCGGCGACCCGCTTGGAGGTGATCACTCCCCCGATTGGAAACCCGTTACCCATCGGCTTCGCGATGGTGATGATATCCGGGATCACGCCTGCCTGCTCGAAGCCCCAGAAGCTCGTTCCGAGCCGCCCAAACCCGACCTGCACCTCGTCCGCGATGCACAGGCCGCCGGCGTCTCGCACACGCCGGTAGGCGTCGACGAGGTACCCTGCAGGTAACAGCACCCCGCCAGCATTGCCGAGCACTGACTCGCAGATGAAGCCCGCGACTTCGCGACCTGATCCGGCAAGCCGCTCGAGATCGGCACCGAGATCCTCGGCATAGCGGCGACCAATGCTCGCCTCCTCGGCATCGCCTCGATACGTGCCGCGGAATCGGTTTGGCACATCTGCGATGTGAATCCACTCCGGTCGGTTCTCGAGCGCGAAGGGATTATCGTAAGCACTCGTGGTGACCGCGTCGCTCGCCATGGTCCATCCGTGGTACGCCTCACGCAGCGCGATCACGGTCTTGCGGCCCGTTGCCGCCTGGGCGAGGCGCAGGGCGAGGTCGACCGCTTCCGAGCCGCTGTTGACGAGCAGCACCGTATCGAGAGCGCCACGCTCAGCATCAGGCTCCCGCGCCTCATCGGGGAGTAGGGCCAGCAATCGCTCGCTGTACTCGGCGAGCTCGCGATAGAGAAAACGCGAGTTTGTGTTCAGTATGCGGATCTGTCGATTCACCGCGTCCGCCACTCCGGGATGCCCGTGCCCGAGAGCCGTTACGTTGTTCACCATGTCCACGTACGAGCGCGCAGTCGTGTCGATCAGGTGGTGCCGCCAGCCTCGCTCGATCTGCATCGGCCGCTCGTAGTAGCGCTCCTGCGCGCTCGCGAAGATGCGCTCCCGGCGCAGCAGTTCGTCTTGCGATGCGTCGTGTTGCGTGAGCGATTCGAGGCCGAGGATCGCGGCCGGGTCGTGCGTGAACCGGCCCCATGCGGGCACCAGATCGGGTTGAACGAAGCAGAACTGCTCGGCCCCCGGCGGAGCATCGGCTCGCAGGATCGCGATTCGAAGCCTGCGTGGCGCGTCGGATTCTTCGAGCACGCCGTTCGAAGCTCCGTCGATCGCCACACGCCACGGCCCTGGCTGCAGCTCGGGAATGCTTACCCGCAGTGCCGGCCCAGGGGCGACGACGAGCTCCGTGAAACTCGGCCAGGTGCGCGCCGCATCCGCCGTGTCGATCTCGGCGCGTGTGAGCCGAAACACCCCGTACGGAATCACCACGGCCGCTGCTCCGTCGGCGAGCGCCGCGGCGGCAAGGCGATCCTCGGCGTCATCCTCGAGCCAGAAGCCGGAATGCAGCGCTGCACTTTCCACGCCGGGATCGAGCGTGACGATGCCGCCATCGAGATCCGGAATCAGCGAGCGCAAGGGCGGTGCTTGGATGGACCGGTCCATGGGGGCCGGAGGAGCCACCGGCTTCAGACCGGCACCGTGCGGAACCCCCTGGAAGCCGAGCGCGGCGAGTACGAGTTCGATGACCTCTGCCGGAGGGTGGGCTGTGGCCGCTTCGAGCATTGCACGCTCGCCGGCGAGTCGGCTCTCCGCATACGCGTTCTCTCGGTCGATCTCGAGCTGCCGGTGCGCGCTTGCGACAAGCAGCGCCGACCGCAGAACAACCAGCGGCCACAGCGCACGTGCCTCGGCGATCTCGAGTGACCGCTGCCGGTGGAATGCCTCGACGGCACGGATCACGCGCAACGGCCGATCGGGCTCGTGGTGCAGCAGTGAGCTAATCGTCACTGCAAGCTCGGCGATGCGCCAGCCGTAGCTCAGATCCCCGAAATCCAGCACTGTCGCCGGGTGGAGTCGCGAGTCCTCCCCGCGAACGCCCATCACGTTGTCGTCGGTGAGGTCTCCGTGAATCGCCTGAACGGGGAGCGCTTGCCGCAATGGCTCGAGCAGGTCATTGGCCTCGCTTGCTGCATCGAGCACGTACCGTCGCAGGTGAGCGTCGGTGATCGAGGACGCAAGAGCGACCACCTGGTCGTGGGCGACGCGCATGTCCCACATGTGCGCACGGTCCAGCCCTGGGTGCGACAGCGTCGCGAGCGCGTTCACGGAGGCGGCCGCGAGCGCACCGAACTCCTCGATCACCGTCGGCGCGAGATACCCGCAGTCGAGCATCGGCTCCCCCGCCGCGAACTCGCTCCTCCTCACAGCAAGCCCCTGCCAGCGCTGTGTGAGCGCGCCATCCGGTCCCGCGAGCACTCGTGCCACCGGTATTCCCGCATCGGCATAGGCGTCGAGCGCGAGATGCTGAGCGTCGCGGGATGCATCCTCGAACACCGGATGATCGATGCGCAGCACACTTCGAGCCCCGGTGCTCTCGATCAGCAAGAAGTTGCGGTCCTGGTTACTCCCGAGCTCCTGTGCTGTCGCGTCGATGCCGTAGCAGCTTCGTGCAATCTGTTCGGCATCGCGCTCGGTGACGGTGGGCCGGACCAGGCCCGGTTGCGGGTTTGTCATCTCACCACCTCATTGTCGTGATCTGGGCGTCGAGGGATGCCCGTCGCTACCCGTCGCCGTGCGGTGATAGCCGCGCCACGATCTCCGGGGCGAGCGCGGTGAAGGCGCGACGCCGATGCGACATCGCATCCTTCTCTTCCGCGCTCAACTGCGCCGCCGATCTGGTCTCGCCATCGGGCCGGAAAATCGGATCGTAGCCGAAGCCGCCGTCTCCTGAAGGGGCACTGAGCACGCATCCCCGCCAGTGGCGCAACGTCACTACCTCGAACGGGTCACTGTCGCCGTGCAACGCTACCGGTGGGGCCTCGGTTCGATCGGACCGCGGCAGTGCGAGCGCTGCCGCGCACACGAACGAAGCGGAACGATGTTCCTCGGGAACGTCCGAGAGTTGCCACAGCAGCAGCTGAAGGTTCGTCGTGTCGTCCCGTGCTGGGCCGCCCCAGCGCGCCGAAAAGATGCCGGGGCTGCCGCCGAGCACGTCCACCGAGATGCCGGAGTCATCCGCGATCGCGGGAAGGCCGGTGTGAGTTGCGGCGGCTCGAGCCTTCAGCAGTGCGTTCTGCTCGTACGTGACCCCGTTCTCCACCGGCTCAGGACCGTCGTACCCCAGAAGCTCGATGCCGGGAACGAGCGGGACGAGGATGCGACGGAGTTCCTCGAGCTTATGCGCGTTATGCGAGGCGAGAACGATCTGCACCATGATCCCACCTACGCCGCGAGCGCAGCGGCCTGCAGAGCGCGGAGCTCGTCCGTGGCGGCAAACGCAAGATCGAGCAGACGGTCGAGCTCACTCCGAGAAAAGGGAGCCCCCTCAGCCGTTCCCTGCACCTCGACGAGTCCGCCGCGGCCGGTCACCACGACATTCATGTCAGTTTCGGCCCGCGAGTCCTCGAGATAGGCAAGGTCGGTCAGAGGTGTTCCATCGACGATGCCGACGGAGATAGCCGACACGCTATCGACGAGCGGTTGTGCCCGTTTCGCGACGTGCCCTTCCCTTCGTGCCCATTCGACGGCCTGGGCAAGCGCCACGTAGGCACCGGTGATCGAGGCGGTCCTGGTGCCACCATCTGCCTGCAGCACATCGCAGTCGAGTTGAATCGTATTCTCGCCAAGGGCACGCAGATCGACGATTGCACGCAGGCTGCGCCCGATCAGCCGTGAGATCTCGTGGGTGCGCCCGCCGATCTTGCCTTTGACAGACTCGCGCGTCATGCGTTCGTTCGTCGAGCGAGGGAGCATCGAATACTCCGCCGTCACCCAGCCCTGGCCTTGCCCGCGGAGCCACGGGGGAACTCCCGGGGTGAAGGATGCGGTGCATAACACCTTCGTCGCTCCGAAACTGATCAGCGCGCTGCCTTCGGCCTGCGCGCTCCAGCCGGGCTCGATGGTGACTTCGCGCAATTGCCCGGCCGACCGACCGTCGATTCGATTCAGCTCGCTCATGTGGCTCCTTCGTCGTTTGTCGCTCGCTCTCGTACCGCGCCCAGGTCGAGCGCATCCGTGTGCAGGTGGTCGACTGTGCCGATGTCCAGGCCGAGCATACGCCTGGCGAGACCCACGAACTCGGCTGCGTTCTGACCCGTGGCCTCGTATCGCACGACGGGTTTGCCGGAATCGGCGTCGCGGAGTAATCCCCGGTCGGTGAGCACCCGGTAGACCTCAGAGGCCGTTTCCACGTCACTGGAGACGAGCGCCACGCTGCGTCCGACGACCTGACTGATCGCGCCGCGCAGAAAAGGATAGTGAGTGCAGCCGAGGACGAGCGTGTCAATGCGCTGGTCAATCAGCGGCGACAGGTACTCCGTGGCCACGTTGATGACCTCCGGGCCGCTCGTCCTGCCAGATTCGACAAGGTCGACGAATCGGGGGCACGCCTGCGTTGTCAGCACGATCTCGGGTCGCATGCTGAAGAGGTCATCGTAGACGCGCGACTGGATGGTTCCTTGGGTGCCGATCAGGCCCACGCGCCCGTTGCGCGTAATCGACATCGCGCTGCGCACGGTCGGTCCGATCACCTCCACCACGGGTACCTCGTACCGTTCGTGAGCATCGCGAAGCATAGCCGCGCTTGCGGTGTTGCACGCGATGACAAGCATCTTGACTCCCTGGGCTACCAGGTCGTCGAGGATCTCGAGGGCGAATCGCCTGACCTCAGCGATTGGCCGTGGGCCGTAGGGGGTACGCGCTGTGTCGCCGACGTAAATCATCGACTCGTTCGGCAGCAGGTCGCGAATCGCGCGTGCTACGGTCAGCCCTCCGACGCCCGAATCGAACACGCCGATCGGGCGGTCGTTGATGCCTGCAAAGCTCACCAGGCCAGCCTAGCGCCCAGCACGGCTCATCGCCTGATCCAGCTGGCACGATGGTGAATGCTGAGCCCGTGCGCTTCGATCCCTCGATAGTGGGCCGACGCGCCATACCCCTTGTTCGAAGCCCACTCGTAATGAGGCTCCTCGTCGTGCAGGTGCCGCATGTGAGCGTCGCGGTTGACTTTTGCGCGCACGGACGCGGCAGCCACGCTCGCACATTGACGATCCGCACCGACGACGGTGCGCACGTCGAACCGGACCCGCAGTGCCGGGGACAGCCAGTCGTACTTGCCATCGACCAGGATCACCGCATCGGCCACGCCAACGCCCGCGTGGTGCAACTCGAGCAGCGCACGCCGACCGGCCTCGCCGAGCGCCCAGCTGACTCCGCGCGCGTCGACCTCGGCCGCGCTCACGTATCCCACGGCACCGACGCCCCACTCGAGCACGGTCGGGGCAAGGGATTCGCGCTTCTTCTCGCTCAGGAGTTTGGAGTCCCGCAGCCCCTGCGGGTAATCGCTCGTGCCAGCAGTAACGACATGCACGCCAACGGCTACGGGACCGGCGATGGCACCGCGGCCCACCTCGTCGACGCCAATGACCAGACCCGCACCGCGTTCGAAACAGGCGTGCTCAAACGCAAGCGAGGGGTCCTTCGAAGTGTCAGCGTTCATCCCCGCTCGCTCCACTGGCATCGGTGGACTCGTTCGTTTCCGTCGCCGCGGCCTCATCGACTCCGATGAACGTGTCGGGATAGTTGCTGAGCAGGGTGAATCTCGAGAAAGGCCAGTTCAACATGAACGCGCGCCCGACGATCTCCTGCTCAGAAACGAAGCCTCGACCAGGCTCGTCTTGATGGTATCTGGAGTCAGCGCTCGAGTATCGGTTATCACCCATGACCCAGACGGACCCCTCGGGCACCTGCACGTCGAAGTCAATGTCTGAGACCCGCGTCTTGCCCTCGGGAACCACGGCATACGGTTCATCGAGCGGGACGCCGTTCACGCTGACGCGTCCATTCGCGTCGCAGCAGACGACGTGATCCCCGCCCACGCCGATCACGCGTTTGACGACGTAGTCGTGACTGGTGTCGGCCGCGAGTCCCAGCACCTGAAGCATCCGCTCGAAGGGCGACGGGGTCGGATTCTGAGCGCTCGCCGGAAGGTTCAACCAGCCGCCGGGGTCGCGGAACACGACGACGTCTCCGCGTTGCACGTCAACCATTTCGGGAACCAACTGGTTCACCAGGATGCGATCGTTGACCTCCAAGGTGTGCTCCATCGATCCCGACGGGATGTAGAAGCTTCGAACCAGGAAGGTCTTCAGCAGAAATGAGACCGTGAAGGCGACGACCAGGATCACCACGATGTCACGCAGAAACCTCAATAGGCCCCTGCTCATGCTTGAGGCACCGCCACTCTGGCTCATCTAGCTCCGATGCTGGTCATGGGTGAGAAGACACCTCAGGCTCTCACCGTCAACCGGGGAGAGCCTGAAGACATACGGTCGAGTGCGACCTAGAATTCGCGCTTCTCGCGCACCTTCGCCTTCTTGCCGGTCAGGCCGCGCAGGTAGTAGAGCTTCGCGCGGCGCACGTCACCGCGGCTCACAACCTCGATCTTCTCGATGGCCGGCGAGTGCACCGGGAACTTGCGCTCCACACCGACCTGGAAGCTGATCTTGCGCACGGTGAACGTCTCGCGAACACCCTCGCCGTGACGGGCGAGCACGATCCCTTGGAACACCTGCACACGAGAGCGGTTGCCCTCGACAATGTTCACGTGAACCTTCACGGTGTCGCCTGGGCGGAACTCGGGAATGTCGCTCTTGAGCGACGCGGCATCGACGTAGTCGAGCTTCTGCATGATTGTCTCTCTCTGCGCCCGCCGCAAGTCGGATCGCAAATCTCACTGGTGCTAAAGAATCTGGCGTTCACGGTTCGTGCGGACCCTCGCGGCAGTGCCGCACCGTGGCACAAGTATCTATTATGCCATACTCTCGGGTGGCATCAGGTCGGGCCGCACTCTGCGGGTTCGCTCGATGGACTGCTCCCGACGCCAGGCCGCGATTGCGGCATGGTTGCCGCTGAGAAGCACGGGCGGCACCGCTCGTCCGCGCCACACCGCCGGCTTCGTGTAGTTGGGGTATTCAAGCAGGCCGTCTTCGTGAGATTCCTCGACCAGACTCTCCGGATTGCCCACGACTCCGGGCAGGAGCCGGCCGATTGCCTCGATCATTGCCAGCGCCGCGACTTCCCCACCGTTGAGCACGTAATCGCCGATACTCACGAGTCGAAGCCTGCCTCGCTCGGCGTACTCGTCGAAGATGCGCTGATCCGGGCCCTCGTAACGACCGCAACCAAAAATCAGTTGCTGTTCGTTCGAGAGTTCTCGCGCCATGCGCTGTGTGAACACTTCTCCGGCTGGCGACGGAAAAATGATCAGGGGGTGGGCATCTGACGACGGATCTTCGAGGATCCGGTCAAGCATCTCCCCCCAGGGCTCTGGTTTCATCACCATGCCTGCGCCGCCGCCGGTCGGGGTGTCGTCGACGGTGCGGTGCCGGTCATGCGTCGCGTCGCGAAGATCGTGCACGTGGAGGTCGATGAGGCCACGATCCTTGGCCTTGCCCAGCAATGAGAGCTCGAGCGTGTCGAAGAAGCTCGGGAAAATGCTGACGATATCGATGCGCACGGCGGTTACTCTGGCTCCTCGAACAGGCCCGCCGGCGGTGTCACCTCGACGACGCCCGCATCGACGTCGACGTTCGGCACGATCGCCTCGACGAAGGGGACAAGCACCTGACCTGAGTCAGTGTTCACGACGAGCAGGTCTTGGGCCGGGAAGTGCTGCACCTCGGCCACCGTGCCCAGGAGAACGCCATCGCGACGAACCTCAAGGCCAACCAGTTGATGGTCGTACCAGGCGTTGTCTTCGACGCTCGCGAGCGCGGTCTCTTCGTCGATCCAAAGTATCGCGCGGACGATGCTCTCGGCGGCGGTACGATCGGCGACCTCGACGAAGAACGCGACGGGCACGCCATTGAACCACCGCAGCTCTCGCACCGTGATGGTGCGACCGAACCAGGGAGATTCCTCAGGAACTTGCAGGTGGAAGACCGATCCGGGGGCGAAGCGCACTTCAGGATTGTCGGTGTACAGTTCCACCTTGAGCCCGCCTTTGAGCCCGTGCGGTTTCGTCAGGCGACCTACGCGTAAGCTCCCCGCACCAATATCGGGGCGGGGAGCTTTCACGAGAGCTGGCTGATTCGCCACTAGTCGGCCTCGGCATCGGTGTCGACGACGTCAATGCGAACTCGACGCCCGCCGCTCAAGGCCCCGATAACGGTGCGCAGCGACTGCGCCGTGCGCCCGCCGCGACCGATCACTCGCCCGAGATCGGCGGGGTCGACGCGCACCTCAAGCAATTCTCCTCGCGAGGTCTCCCGAGCATCGACTCGAACCGCGTCGGGCATAGTCGCAATCCCCTTCACCAGGTGCTCGAGCACCTCAGCGAGCGAGACGGACATGCTTAGCCCTCGGCCTCGGTGGCTGCTTCTTCAGCAGCCTCGGCCGGTGCCTCTGCGGGCGCTTCGGCCGGTGCCTCCTCGGCAGGCTTCTCAGCCTTCGGGCGCAGCACCGGCTTCTTCTTGGCATCGGCCTCGAAGACCGGCTTCGGTTCGGGTGCCTGCACCTTGGACTCAGTGTCGCCCTCGCCCTTGAACTTGCCCCAGTCGCCGGTCAGCTTGAGAATCGCTGCAACCTGCTCGGTCGGCTGCGCACCAACGCTCAGCCAGTACTGCGCGCGCTCGCTGTTGACCTCGATGAACGACGGGTTCTCGGTCGGGTGGTACTTGCCGATCTCTTCGATGACGCGGCCGTCGCGCTTGGTGCGCGAGTCGGCGACGACGATGCGGTAGTAGGGGGCCCGAATCTTGCCGAGACGCTTCAGACGAATTTTGACAGCCATGAATGACTCCTTGAGTAGGATGAGTGCCGCACCGAAAGCCAGTGCGAAAGCCTGGGCGCGTGTGATCACGCGAACCCATCAATGATCGCACACCTACCAGTGAAATACAATTCTTGTCACGATCAGGCATTTTACTCGAGCAATCGGATCGTTCGGTGTCGATGACGACTCAAGGGTCGGCGGGCCCCGGCTCGACAATTGCGCCTCGCGAGCTCTAATGTCAGTTCAGTAAAGATCACAGTGAAGCCACACCGACTCGACGACTGGAGACCCCTTGCCCACGGAGCCGCACCTGCGAATCTCTGTCGTCATTCCAGTGCGCAATGATGCACCAATGCTCGCGCACTGCCTACAAGCGCTCAAGGAGCAGCATCGTGCGCCCGACGAGGTGGTGGTCGTCGATAACGACAGCGAGGACCACAGCGCTGACGTGGCGGCACGATTCGGGGCACGGGTCGTCATGCAGCCCCGGATCGGCATTCCCTGCGCCTCGGCCACCGGATACGACGCGTCGACGGGCGACATCATCGCGCGGCTCGATGCCGACTCGAGGCCCCATCCGACCTGGCTCCAACAGGTCGAGCGGCAGTTTCTCGAGCACCCCGAGACCGATTTCGTCACGGGAAGCGCACGCTTCTACGGCTCGACACCACTGGTGCACTGGGTGGCCCGAAATCTCTACATCGGTGGCATGTATGCGGCGCTGTGGCCGGCGCTCGGTCACCCTCCGCTCTTCGGTTCGAACATGGCGATGCGCGCGGCGGCATGGGCGGCAGTGCGAGAGCGTGTGAACCGCCACGAGCGCGGTATCCACGATGATCTAGATCTGACCCTGCACGTGCCGCCGCACCTGAACGTCGCCTACAACAGGAGCCTCGAGGTGCGCGTGTCGGCAAGACCCTTTGAGAGCTGGTCGGCACTCAAACGCAGACTGAGCTGGGTCCTGCCGACCATTCGTCTCTATCGTCAGCACGAGACGCTGCGTGCTCGAAGGCTCAAGCGTCGGCAAGCCGCCCGCCACTGCGCACCGACGCCGCGGCGAACTGCGAGGTTTCGAACGCGCTCAGGCTCGGACTGAGCGGTACATCTCCACGAGATCGAGGCAGAGCTGATGAGGCGTCGTCTCACACGGGCTATGGCCCGTGTCGTAGAGGCGGAAATCAGCGCCGAGATGGGCCGCGAATCGACGATGCGCTTCGCTCGACCACAGGTCGTGGTTGCTGGCGGCCACGAGGATGGGGATGCCGGTTCCGCGAAGCTCGGAACCGAGCTCGGGTGCCCGCATCATGAGCCCGACGATCTCGTCCACGCTCCGGCGCACGGTCAGATCGAATCGCGCACGCACAAAGGCCAGGCGACGCGGCGGCACCCGGTTCTTATTCGTACGTATACCCCAGATCATCAGTGCGGCACCTCGGCGCGCATCCACGAGTGGCGCGAACGGTCCGAGCACTCGCATTGATGCGAAGACGTTCCCCGAAGCCGGCGGGGTGGTCAGCAGCGTTAACGACCGCACGAGCTCGGGGTGCCGCACGGTCGTCATCTGTGCGACGATTCCGGCAAACGAATAGCCGAGCAGATGCGCCGGTCCCCCAGACTCGAGCAGCGCCCGCACGTCGGCGCAATAGAGCTCGTAGGTGTACGGCTTCCCCGATCCAGGCCCGGCACCGCAGGACTCGTACTGGCCCGCGAGATCGACCGATTGCACGTAGTATCCCGCTTCCACGAGCAGCGGCAGCATCAGTCGGAAGTCCTCCTTCGAGCCGGTCACCCCCGGCAGGAGCACCACCCGCTCCCGGGACGGATCCCCCATCTCGACCATGGCAAGCGGGCCGCTGGGCGCGTCGAAGAAGGTATGGGTGGCCCCGGGGATCTTCCCCGCCCACTCGATGTCGCCGATCCGCTTGTCCTTCGCGATCGCTTCCATGCGTGCGCTGCTCGCATCGGTGAATGGAATCAGTGCCACGACCCCACCTTACTCAGATCGCACGCAAATGTCAGTGATTTCACGCTTCGCGCCGAGACGGGCAGCAGGCCGGTACGGATTCAGCTTCGCGCGTTGCCCGTCGCGTAGGATTTTTGTTACCAGATTGCGAGGAGCCCACGATGCCGATCAATTTTGCTGCCTCGCCGCGCTCCACTGTCGGTCTGGAATGGGAACTGGCGATCGTGGACGGTGACAGTGGACAACTCTCCAATATCGCACCGCGACTGCTTGAGGACCTCGCCGGAACATTCCCCGCGACCGCATTTCCACATTTCGCCGGGGAACTTCTCCAGAACACCATCGAGCTTGTGAGCGCGCCCCACTCCACCGTCGCTGGAGCGACTGCCGATCTGCAGCAGCTCGCCCGAAAGGCAAGTCTGAGCGCGCAAGCGCACGGAACCGCGCTGGTCGGCGCGGGCAGCCATCCCTTCAGCCGGTGGTACGACCAGCGCGTCACCAAAAATGAGCGGTACGACCGGTTCATCGAGAAGTACCAGTGGTGGGGCCGTAACATGCTGATCTGGGGCGTGCACGTACACGTCGGCATTGACCGTTCCGAACGCGTCGTGCCGATCATGAACGCCCTGCTCACCTATTTGCCACACCTGTTGGCCCTGTCATGTTCGAGCCCGTTCTGGGCCGGCGAGGCGACCGGGTACGCGTCGAACCGGACGCTCCAGTTTCAGCAACTGCCGACCGCAGGGTTACCCCCGGAGGTTGACGATTGGCATCAGCTGGAGGGGGTGCTCGACGATCTGACCCGCACCGGTATCATCGCCGAACCCACCGAGGCCCGCTGGGACGTGCGCCCAGCGCCCCGATGGGGGACGATCGAGATTCGCTTCTGCGACGGGGCCGCAACCCTCGACCAGATCAGGGCGCTGGCAGCCCTCGCCCAGTGCTTGACCGAGGAGTTGCAGCGATCAGCGGATGCTGGGGCACCACTGCCGAGGCTCGCGCCGTGGTTCGTACGCGAGAACAAGTGGCGGACGGCGAGGTACGGACTCGACGCGCATATCATCACGGATCGGCACGGCACCCAGGCACCCCTGCGCGATGAGATCTATGGGCTCATCTCGCGGCTTGCCCCCATCGCAGCGTCGCTCCAGTGCGAACACGAACTCGCAATGGCTGCGAACCTGCTATCCAACGGGACCAGCGCCGAGCGTCAGCTCGCGACCTACCGCCAGCACGGGGGTGAAGCGGCGGGATCCTCGGCGCTCCTGGCCGTCGTCGATGCGCTCCGCGCCGACTTCGATTCCGGGCTCGAAGCGGACTAGCGCCCCCCAAGCATTTGCTGAAACTTGGCGAGATCCGCCTCACTCGGTTGCGCTGCCGATCCGAGGCCGAACCCGGACCCGCTCCCGCCGGTCGCGGACTTGCCCGCGGCCTCGGCTGCTCGCTTGGCGGGGTTACCGGAACGCTTCGCTCCCTTCCCCTTCGCCTGCTGCTTCTTCTTGCCGGCGTAGCCGCCGCCGGCACCCGGCATCGGGCCCATGCCAGGGATCTGCGGTACGCCGCCCTTCGCGACCGTCTTCATCATCTTGGCGGCCTGCTCGAAGCGTTGCACGAGCGAGTTCACCTCGGTGACCGTGGTACCCGACCCTTTAGCAATACGGAGTCGACGTGAACCGTTCAGCACCTTGGGGTTCTCGCGCTCAAGCTTCGTCATCGACTGAATAATGGCCTCGGTGCGGATGATCTCTCGCTCGTCGAAGTTCTCGAGCTGTTCCTTCATCTTGCCCATGCCTGGCAGCATGCCCATCATCTTCTTGATCGACCCGGCACCGCGTAGCTGCTGCATCTGCTTCAAGAAGTCGTCGAGGGTGAACCGGTCGCTCGCGATCTTCTCGGCAACCTTGCGCGCTTCTTCCTCGTCGAAGGCCTGCTGTGCCTGTTCGATGAGGGTCAGGATGTCGCCGAGGTCGAGAATTCTACTCGCCATGCGGTCGGGGTGGAACGGCTCGAAGTCCCCGAGACCCTCGCCGGTCGAGGCGAACAGGATCGGCTTGCCGGTAACCCCGCGAATCGACAGTGCGGCACCGCCGCGCTGGTCGCCATCGAGCTTCGTCAACACGACGCCCGTGAAATCGACACCCTCCTGGAATGCCTTCGCGGTGGCGACGGCGTCTTGACCGATGAGCGAGTCGATCACGAAGAGCACCTCGTCGGGATCGATCGCCTTACGAATGTCGGCGGCCTGCTTCATCATCTCCGCGTCGACGCCGAGCCGTCCCGCAGTATCGACGATGACAAAGTCGTGTTGCTTGGCCTTGGCCTCGGCGATGCCACGCTTGGCCACCTTCACCGGGTCGCCGACGCCGTTGCCCGGCTCCGGCGCAAAAATGGCCGCTCCCGCCTGCTCGGCCACGACACCGAGCTGCGTCACCGCGTTGGGGCGCTGCAGGTCGCACGCGACGAGCAACGGAGTATGTCCCTGCTCCCGCAGCCAGAGCGCCAGCTTGCCGGCGAGCGTGGTCTTGCCCGCACCTTGAAGCCCTGCAAGCATGATCACGGTCGGTGGCTGCTTCGCGAACTGCAACCGACGCTGATCGCCGCCGAGGATCTCGATGAGCTCCTCGTTGACGATCTGCACGACCTGCTGGGCCGGGTTCAAGGCACGGTTCACCTCATCGCCGAGCGCTCGCTCGCGTACTTTGGCGGTGAACGCCTTGACGACATCGAGCGACACGTCGGCCTCGAGCAGAGCGCGTCGAATCTCGCGAACGGTACCGTCGACGTCGGCCGCCGACAGCTTGCCCTTGGAGCGAAGGTTCTTGAAGGTGTCGGTGAGCCGCTGCGATAGGTTTCCGAATGTAGCCATAACACCCCTACCTTAGCCGCTACGGCTGATTCAGCCCACGAGCTGTTGGGCGAACACGTGCGGCGTGAAACCGGTCAGGTCGCCGATCCCCTCCCCCTGGCCGATGAGCTTGATGGGCAGGCCGGTCTTCTGCTGCACGGCGAGCACGAAACCGCCCTTCGCGGAGCCGTCGAGCTTCGTCAGCACCAGCCCGGTCACCCCGGCGTGCTCAATGAACGCCTCTGCCTGCGCCAGGCCGTTCTGACCCGTCGTCGCGTCGAGCACCAGCAGCACCTCGGCGATGGGCGACTGCTTCTCAATCACCCTGCGCACCTTGGAGAGCTCGTCCATGAGCCCGCCCTTGCTCTGCAGTCTGCCGGCGGTGTCGACGAGCACAATGTCATAATCTTCGGACTTGGCGTGCTCCACGGTCTGGAACGCGACCGAAGCGGGATCCTGCCCCTGCTGCTGCGGCTTGACAATGCTCGCGCCGGCCCGCTCCGCCCAGGTCGCGAGTTGCTCCACTGCGGCCGCGCGGAACGTGTCCGCGGCCCCGACCAACACGCGCTTGTCGAAACTGCGAAGGTAGTTGGCGAACTTGCCGATGGTGGTCGTCTTTCCCACGCCGTTCACGCCGACGACGAGAATCACGGCTGGCCTGTCGCTCAGCTTCAGGGTCGGGTCGAAGGCCGCGAGCCGATCCTCGATCGAATCGCGCAGCATGCGGCGAAGCTCCTTGACCTCAGTGACCCGGAGCCGTTCCACTGCATCCCGAAGCTCCTCGAGGAGGGACTCCGTGGTTTCGGGACCGAAGTCCGCGGTGAGCAGTGCCGCCTCGAGGTCGTCCCAGGTGTCGTCAGAAATCGGCTCCGCTCCACCAAAGACGTTGCGGAAGACGTTTGCAAATGACCACGATCGCTCTGCCATGAGTTCAAGCTTACGCGTCGGGGCACCTCACGGAATTCACGGGTTTGCGTATCGCATTATCTCGATCTCATGACAAAGTCGTTCCTTTTCTCAGCGAATCGGTCCGGTTCGGCACGTCGACCTCGCAGATTCCGCTACTATCGAGGGGTTCAAGCGCCGGGGCAAAGAGGCTCCCGGGGCGATTTCTCTGGAGGTACCGTGACCCGGACAACGGCCATATCGGTAAGTATGAGACGCCCACTCGGCGTCCTGCTGCTACTCGGCGTACTCATCACACTTTTCAGCGGGGTGTTCGGCATTTCGGCTGCTCACGCCGCGGAATGCACCCCTGAGGGTGAGACGTCGTGCGTTCAAGGCAGCCTAAGAACCAGCGCGGGTGATCCTGCGTCTGGTGTGAGCCTCACGCTCAGCGGACCCGTCGAAGACCAGACGACGAGCACTGACGAGGAAGGCAAATGGGCCTTCACCGTCACGGAGATGGGCACCTACACCGTCACCGTGGACGAGTCGACGCTTCCCGAAGGGCAATTCCTTAAGGGAGTCAGCTCCCGGGATTTCGAGGTCGACCCGGGACGGGTCTATAGCGGCCTGTTTCCGATGACCGACGATCCGGAGGGCGAAAGCGCCGAGGAACCGAGCGATGCTGCAGGCGAAGACGAACCCGGTGCGACCCCTGCTCCGGTGGAAGACGGCGCGAGCGCGGACGGGGGTGCCGCAGTCAATGAGACTCCCGGAAGTTTCTCCTGGCCAAGGTTCTGGCAACAGTTCGTCTCGGGCATCCGTCTCGGTCTCCTCGTGGCCCTCGCATCCGTGGGGCTTTCTCTGATCTTCGGCACGACCGGACTATCGAACTTCGCCCACGGCGAGATGGTATCGCTCGGCGGCCTTCTGGCCGCCACCTTCATGACGCTGACCGGCAACCTCCTCCTCGCAATCGTCATCGCGGTGGCGGTGATGGCGCTCTTCGGCTGGGCGCAGGACAAGGTGCTCTGGAAGCCGCTGCGTAAGCGACGACTCTCGCTCATGCAGTTGATGATCGTGTCCATCGGTCTGTCGATCGCCATGCAGTATCTGTTCCAGTTCTTCTTCGGTGCCGGAGTGGTGCGCATCGACACCTCTACCCCGAGCACGGTGACGTTCTTCGGGGTCTCGCTGACCGTGCAGTCGGTGTGGATCATGGCGATCTCACTGGTCGCGATCATTCTCGTCGGCCTCGCGCTCACGTACACGCGATTCGGCCGAGCCACTCGCGCGATCGCTGATAACCCGGCGCTCGCGCTGGCCTCCGGCATCGATGTCGACCGGGTGATCAATGTCGTGTGGGTCGTGGGTGCCGGCCTCGCCGGCCTCTCCGGTGTGTTCCTCGGTCTCGTCTTCAACGGGCTCACGTTCTTCACCGGCGGTCAGATGCTGCTGCTGTTCTTCGCTGCCGTGACACTGGGGGGTCTCGGCACCGCGTTCGGTGCCGTCGTGGGCTCGATGCTCGTCGGAATGATGGTCGAGCTCACGAACATCTGGCTGCCTGGCGATCTCAAGTACGCCACGGCTCTGCTACTTCTCATTCTCGTCCTGCTGGTCAGACCGCAGGGCATCTTCGGCCGTAAAGAGCGGATCGGCTAAGGGGCGCACTCATGGATTTCTGGACTGACCTGCTAATCAGCATTCTGCAAACGCTGATCTCACCGACGACCGCGGCATTCGTCATCGCCGCGATCGGCCTCAACATTCACTTCGGCTTCACGGGCCTCATGAACATGGGCCAGGCGGGCTTCATGCTCATGGGCGCCTACGGGTTCGGAGTCTCCGTGTCGTACCTCGGCCTCGGTTTCTGGCCGGCGCTGCTCGTCGCGATCCTCGCCGCGGTCGTGTTCGCGGTGATCCTCGGCATTCCGACGCTGAAGCTGCGAGGCGACTACCTGGCCATCGTGACGATCGCCGCCGCGGAGATCCTCCGAATGATCTTCAAGATGTCGTTGCTTTCGGACGTCACGGGCGGCCCGCTCGGCATCCACAGCAAGGAGTATCGCGGACCGTTCACCGAGCTCTCGTTCCTGCCTGATGGTTCGACCACGATTCTCGGCATCACCTACCAGAACAACGGCGGCAACGACTGGTGGGTGCGCCTCGTCGCGTGGGCCCTCGTGCTCGTGTTCATCCTGCTGACCTGGCTGCTGGTGCGTAGCCCGTGGGGCCGGGTGCTCAAGGGGATTCGCGAGGATGAGGACGCGGTGCGAAGCCTCGGCAAGAACACCTTCTCATACAAGATGCAGGCGTTGATCCTCGGCGGCATCATGGGAGCATTCGGTGGCATCGTGATGACGCTGCCCTCGTCGATGCAGCCAGACATGATGGGTCGCCCCCTCACGTTTAACATCTGGATGATCATTCTGCTCGGTGGTGCGGCGACGATCTTCGGGCCGCTGCTGGGCACCCTGCTCTTCTTCATCGTGCGAATCGCGCTCACGACGGTCGCCGGCGAGTTCGTGCCACGCGAGGTGCTGAGCGCGGCGCAGACTGAGCAGCTGGCGTGGGTGCTCGTCGGCGTTGCCCTGATGCTGTTGGTGATCTTCAGGCCGCAGGGAATCCTCGGCAACAAGAAGGAGCTGTCGTTCAATGTCTAACGAACAGAACTACCCGTATGACCGAGCAGCGCTCCGCGCTGAACTGAGCAAGCTGGAACAGGTTCCGGGAGTCGCCAAGCCCGACCCGATTCTCAGCGTGAATCACATCGAACGCCACTTCGGCGGTATGACCGCGGTGAACGTCGATCACCTCGAGGTGCAGCGCGGCGCAATCACCGCGCTCATCGGACCAAATGGTGCGGGAAAGACCACGTTCTTCAACCTCATTACCGGCTTCGACCAACCGTCAAACGCAAAGCGATTGATCGGGGGCGGGGACGCGGCGTGGTCGTTCAACGGCAAGACCCTGAACCGCACGAGCGCGTCGCAGGCCGCCCGCGCGGGCATGGTGCGCACCTTCCAGCTCACGAAGGCGCTCTCGAGAATGACCGTCTTGCAGAACATGCTCATCGGCGCGAGCGATCAGCGCGGAGAGAACCTCTTCATCGCGCCGATCAAGCCGCTCTGGGCAAAGCGCGAGAAAGAGAACATCGAGAAGGCCGAGGAGCTGCTCGTTCGGTTCAAGCTCGACGCGAAGAAGGACGACATGGCTGGGGACCTGTCGGGCGGCCAGAAGAAGCTGCTCGAAATGGCTCGCGCACTCATGTCCAACCCCGCCATGATCATGCTCGACGAGCCGATGGCGGGCGTCAACCCGGCCTTGACGCAGAGCCTGCTCGAACACATTCAGGCTCTTCGCGACGAGGGAACAACCGTGCTGTTCGTCGAACACGACATGCACATGGTGCGGCACATCAGCGACTGGGTCGTCGTCATGGCTCAGGGTGAGATCATTGCTGAGGGGCTGCCCGAAACGGTGATGTCGAGCCAGGCGGTGGTGGATGCGTATCTCGGGGCCCACCACGACAAGGACCTCGGTGACGATGACGCGATGAACACTGGTTTCATGCGCACCATTGCCACGGAGATCGCCGACGAGGAGCAGGAGGAAGTCCGATGAATGACAATAACCTGGTGGTGAAGGCGGACAACCTGACGGCAGGTTACCTCCCCGGGATCAACATCTTGCACGGGTGCACCCTCGAGGCGTACAACGGTGAGCTGATCGGCATCATCGGCCCGAACGGCGCGGGCAAGTCCACGCTTCT